>Ga0316576_10002795_pt1 | contig 10036 bp, 10 predicted proteins | sample S0NA_FD_203075 | JGI IMG/M metagenome (GOLD analysis project Ga0316576, IMG submission 203075) | Rhizosphere microbial communities from salt marsh grasses in Alabama, United States - S0-2_050615r3r5 | ecosystem: Host-associated > Plants > Roots > Rhizosphere | place: USA: Alabama | collected... | reverse complement strand
CGAGTGCGCTCTCCATGAACCTGCGCACCTGCTGCGGATCCTCCATGCGCAGCGCGGCATGCACCAGCTGCCGCGCGCGCGAAACGCTGAAGCTGCGCACCACCCACTTCACCTTCATCACACCACCTGCGCTCATACTCAGGCTATCGACGCCAAGCCCCATCAGCAGGATCGTGGCCAACGGGTTTCCGGCCAGCTCGCCGCACACGCCCACCGGGCGGTTGAACTCCCGCGCACCGCGCACCACCTGATCCAGCGCACGCAGCACCGCCGGATGCAGATCGTCATACAGCTCGGCGACACGGGAATTATTGCGGTCAACGGCCAGCAGGTACTGAGTGAGGTCATTGGTACCGACCGAGACGAAATCGACGCGCCGGGCCAGTTCCTCGACCATATACACCGCGGACGGCACCTCTATCATGACGCCGATGCTCGGCATCGATACCGCATAGCCCTCCTCGACCAACTCGTCGTGGGCCCGCTTGATCAACATCTTCAATTCGTCCACCTCGGTGACCCCGCTGATCATCGGCAGCATGATCTGCAGATTGTCGAGGTCTACCGCGGCACGCAGCATCGCACGCACCTGGGTCAGGAAGATCTCCGGGTGGGCCAGCGAGATACGCACACCGCGCCAGCCGAGAAACGGGTTCTGTTCCTCGACCGGAAAATACGGCAGCGGCTTGTCGCCGCCGATATCCAGGGTGCGAAGAATAACCGGGCGCGGCGAGAAGGCCTCGAGTACCCGCCGGTAGTTCATCACCTGCACCGACTCGGCCGGAAAACGGTCGCGCACCATGAACGGCAGCTCGGTGCGGTACAGGCCGATCCCGGCGAAGTCGTCGCTATAAACGCTGTTGTTCTCGTTCACCAGGCCGGTGTTGAGAAACAGCGGGAACGCAACGCCGTCGGTCGACTCGGCCGGCAGGCCGCGCAGGCCCTCTGCCTCGGCGGTCAGCGCGCGTTCCTCCTCGGCCAGGCGCTCATATTCGATGCGCACCGCCGGGGTCGGTGCGATATACACGCGACCCCGGTAGCCGTCGATGATCAGTTCGCGATTTTCCATCCTGCCGACCGGAAGATCGCTTACCCCCATCACCGCCGGGACCCCCATCGCGCGGGCCAGGATCGCGACATGCGACGAACTCGACCCGGTCGCCGAGACTACGCCGACCAGGCGTTCCGATGGCACCTCGGCCAACTGCACCGCGCTGACTTCCTCGCCGACCAGGATGGTATCGGTCGGGTATTCGATGTGCTGCGGGCTATCACTCTGCAGGTGCATCAGGATACGCCGCCCCAGGTCGCGGACATCCGAGGCGCGCTCGCGCAGGTAGACATCCTCCATACTCTCGAAGACCTGAGCGTGCGCATCGATGCTCTGCCGCAACGCTCCGGGCGCCCATTGTCCCTGTTTGATGAGATCCACCGTCTCGGTGACCAGCGTATCGCCGCCGAGCATGAGTAGCAGTGCATCGAACAGCGCATGATCCTCGGCCGGTATCTCCCCGCTGAGGCGGACCTTGAGCTTGCTGAGGTCATCTTCGACGGCGCTGACCGCGGCGCGGAACGCGGCGCACTCCGCAGCAATGTCGTCGGTATTGCGGTCAGGGATCGCCTCGAGGTCGGCCATGCGATACGCGACAACGCCGTGCCCGATCGACACCCCGGTGCTACCCGGACGCCCCTCCAGGTAGCGCGCGCCGCGCGAGCGCGTGGTCAGCGTATCGAGCTCGCCGCTGGCCTGTGCGTGCGTGATGGCACCAGCGAGCTGGGCCGCCAGCGTGAACACAAAGGTCACTTCGTCATCGGTAAACTCGCGCAGTGCCTCCTGGCGCACGACCAGAACGCCAAGGACCTTACGGTTCTGGATGATTGGCACGCCGAGGAAGCCACGGTAGTGGGTCTCACCCGTCTCGGTGACACGCAGATAGCGTGGATGCGAGGGCGCATCACCGATGTTCAACGGCTCGGCACGCTCCGCGACCAGGCCGACCAGGCCCCGCCCGGGAGGCAGGGCAACCTTGCCGACCGCTTCCTGGCGCAGACCATCACTCGCGGCCAGCACGTTCGCCCGGCTGTCTGCGTCGGTGAGATAGACCGAGCAGACGTCGCAGCTGATGGCCTGCTTGACCAGTGTCACGATCGTGGCGAGCGCCTTGCCCAGGTCCGGGGCGGCGTTTACCTCTTTGACGATCCGGTGCAAGGTATCAAGCATGTAGTGAGCTACCCGTCGGGCGTACGGCGAGGCCGCGGCACACACCGCACGCTGCCAGGTAAGAGGGGACACAAGGCCTAGTGTGGTGCGTCATTCTGCTTGGCACGTGATTGTGGGGAGTCACTGTCGGCACGCGGTCCTACGACTCGCGTACGGTAAATACGGCGCGAGAAGCCGCACTATTGCACGCCAGCGACACTGGGAAATCCTCGGCTACCGCCAGCTCTGCCGCGCAGCCCCTAGCGTCGATGTTGACGCAGATAGTTGGTCTGCGGCCGGGCCGGCACACCGTCGGGGAACAACAGCGGCGCGAGTTCTTCGAGCGCACGCTCGTACACGCGGCGTTTGAAATAGATCACCTCGCGAACCGGCTGCCAGTATTTCACCCAGCGCCAGCTGTCGAATTCGGGTCTGTCGCAGGAGTCGAGGCAAAAGTCGCTCTCGCGACAATGCACGCGCAGCAGGAACCAGCGCTGCTTCTGGCCGATACACACCGGGTGCGAATGGCGCCGGATAAACCGCTTGGGCAGGCGATAGCGCAGCCAACGGCTGGTCGACCCGAGCAGGTCGACGTGCTCGGGCAACAGACCCACCTCTTCCTGCAATTCACGGAACATCGCCTGCTCCGGCGTCTCGTCGGAATGGATCCCGCCCTGCGGAAACTGCCAGGCATTCTGCCCCACCCGACGACCCCAAAAGAGGCGGTTCTGGTCATTGCAGAGAATGATCCCTACATTTGGCCGGAAACCGTCGGCATCTATCACAACTCGGACCGAATTTAATCTTTTGCTGCGATCGATTGTTCCACAACGGGGACCGGTCCGGCAAGCGCCGCCACACCATAAGCTATTGCTTATAAAAGAATTCCTGTATAGTCGCGGGGCCCTGGAACCTGCGATGAGTCGGCACCGTCATGCCTCTTGCCATCTTCGATCTGGACAACACCCTGCTCGCCGGCGACTCGGATTATCTTTGGGGCCAGTTCCTCGGCGAGATCGGGGCGGTCGACGGCGCCAGCTACGAACGCGAGAATGAGCGCTTCTATCAGGAGTATCGCGAGGGCCGCCTGGACATCATGGCGTTTCTGGCCTTTTCGCTGAAGCCCCTGTCGGAGCATCCGCGCGACCAGCTCGACGCCTGGCATGCGCGCTTCATGCGCGAAAGAATCGAACCGCTGATCACCGCGGCTGCCGAGCAGCTGGTGGACCGGCATCGCGCTGCCGGCGATACGCTGATGCTCATCACCGCGACCAACTCGTTCGTGACCGCGCCGATCGCCGCACGTCTGGGCATCCGGAACCTTATTGCGACCGAGCCAGAGCTGCAAGATGGCCGCTTCACCGGGCGTGTGGCCGGCATACCGAGCTTCCGCGAGGGCAAGGTCACCCGTCTGCAGGCGTGGCTGGAGCAGCATCAGCAGACGCTCGACGATGCCTGGTTCTACAGCGACTCGCACAACGACCTGCCGTTGCTCGAACGGGTGGATCACCCAGTCGCCGTAGACCCCGACGAGACCCTGCGCGGGCATGCGCTCGGCCGGGGTTGGCCGATCGTCAGCCTGAGCGGCGATCAGCCCGCACCTGTCCACCGCCACCTGTGAGCGGCCCGACACCTTGACAGCAGCACTGCACCCTAGGCGCCTGCCGCTGTACGGGCTGCTGCTGGCCGGCGTCAGCCTGCTGCTGGCGCTGCTCATTGGCAGTGCCGAGATCCCGGCGGGCGATGTCCTCGCCTACCTGGTCACTGACGATGGCAGCGTCAATGACCGCATCGTCGACCAGCTGCGCCTGCCACGTGCGCTGAGCGCTTTCGCGGTTGGCGGCCTGTTGGCCCTGGCCGGAACCCTGATGCAGGTCCTGTTACGCAACCCGCTCGGCGACCCCTACGTACTCGGGGTCTCGGGCGGCGCCGCGACCGCGGTGCTGCTGGCGATGCTGCTGACCCTGCCGGGCGCCTGGTACACACCGGCCGCACTGGGCGGCGCGCTGCTCAGCACCCTGCTGGTGTTCGGCATGGCACGCCACGGCGACGACTGGCACGGCGACCGACTGTTGCTGACCGGCGTCGTGGTCGCGGCCGGCTGGGGAGCGCTGATCAGTTTCGTGCTGAGTATCAGCCCGGCGGTGCAACTGCCGGGAATGCTGTTCTGGCTGATGGGCGATCTCGCGGATGCGACGCGCCCCGGGGTCCCGCTGTTGGTGCTGGCGACCGGTCTGCTGCTCGCCCGGCTGCGGGCACGCGAACTCAATATCGCCAGCCAGGGGCTGCTGCAGGCTGCGGCACTCGGCGTGGATACGCGCAGACTGCGCCTGGAACTGTACTTTCTGGGCGCCGTGTTTACCGCCGCGGCCGTGGCTGTCGCCGGCTCTGTCGGCTTCGTCGGCCTGATCACGCCCCACCTGATCCGCCGGCTGGGCGGCGCCGACCACCGCATCCTGTTGCCGACCGCGGCACTGGCCGGCGGTAGCCTGCTGGTGCTGGCCGACAGTGCCGCACGGACCCTGATCAGCCCGATGCAGTTGCCGGTTGGGGTGCTCACCGCGCTGTTCGGCGTGCCGGTGTTCCTGATCCTGCTGCACCGCCGGACGGAGCGGTGAGCGGACTGCTCGAGGCGCGTGAGCTGAGTGTGCGGATCGGCGATACGACCGTCTGCCACGGCCTCGATCTGACGATCCATGCAGGCGAATCCTGGGCCCTGCTGGGGCGCAACGGGACCGGCAAGACCACGCTGCTGCTGCACCTCGCCGGGCTGCTGCCGACCCAGGCCGGCACGATATCCCTGGTCGACGGACCCTTGCATGCGATGACCCCGCGTGCCCGCGCCCGGCGCGTCGCACTGCTGTTGCAACACAGCGGCAGTGGCCTCGGCGCCAGCGTTCTCGAGACCGTGCTCGGCGGCCGTCATCCGCACCTGGCGACCCTGGCCTGGGAGGGCCCGGCCGACCTGGCGATCGCCAGACAGTCGTTGGCGGCGATGGGACTAACGGAATTTGAACAGCGCTCGCTGGAGACCCTGTCGGGCGGCGAGCTCAGGCGCGTCGAGATAGCCCGAGTGCTGACCCAGCAATGCCCCTTATCGCTGCTCGACGAGCCGCTCAACCACCTCGACCTGGCCCATCAGGCCGCCTGCCTGCAGGTGCTGGGGACGCAATGCGTAAGCCCACAGCGGGCCATGCTGATGGTGGTCCACGATCTCAACGTCGCCTACCACGCCTGCGGACGCTGGCTGCTGCTGGATGGTGCCGGTGGCTGGCATGCGGGGACCCGCGAATCCCTGTCCGATCCGCAGGTGCTAAGCCGCATATACGCCCACCCGATCATGCGGATAGAGACCGCTGACGGACCCGTCTTCCAACCCGGACACCTGGTGCCGGGCGGCGCCGTGACCGCAGCTCGGTCACCCTGTTAACATGCCAAACATGGTACAGAAACGTGACCGCACCAACGTGTACATCCTGCTGCTGGCGATTCTCGTGGCCGCCATCGCCGGCTATTACCTGCCGACCAAACGGCCGGAGACCGGGGCATCGATGACCCCGAAGGAATACATCGAGCTGGTCGAAAAGAAAAAGGCGCAGCGGCTCAAGTTCGCCGCAGAGGAGAGGGCCCGCGAGGCGGGGGCAGTGCCTGACAGGCCTTGAGCTCAATCCGCGCTGCCGGGCGCGTGACACAGCGGCCGCGCATCGGGATTTTCGACCGCGTCGACAATCGCGTTTACCACGTCACCGAATTCCTGCGGTGTCAGTACCGCCATGATCCGACCCAGCAGTGCCGGATCGACACGCGCATAGACCGTATCGCCGGACGCCAGGTTCAGGACCACACCTGCCGCCTGGTGACCGTCATCACCCGACCGCGACTCGAACAGCACCTGGTCCAGCGCCATCATCTCCTCGTAGCAGGCCTCGATCCGCTCCATAAGCTCGTCATCGGTATCTTCGCGAATCGCCACGACAAAGGTTTCGTCTTCGTCGCGCGTCTCGGCGGCAACCGCGAGCGTGCGCACGAAATCGACAAAACGTCGCCGCGGATCCGGATCGAAAAAGACAAACTCGAGCATATGGTTTCCCTTGCCGGCACTCGCTGGGCCCGTGGAACCGGCGGCTGAGACGTTACATTACGCCGTGTTTTCCTGATCAGCGTCAATTGTTCACCAGTTTGCCCACTGATGCGCATGCCGTTTTGTTAATACTGGAAACGACGAAACCTGCGGTGCACTGATCAGCGCCGGGAATAAAGGGTCATGGACACATCGGAGATCGCCAAACTGCGCAGCGCAGTGCGCCAACACGTGAGCGCGTCACGCGAGCAGCGTTTCTGTTACCGGGCGCTGTGCGTGCTGCTGATAACCGAGGGCCATCGTCCGAACCAGGTGGCCGAATGGCTGGGTGAGCACACCCGCACGCTGGAGCGCTGGCGCAAACGCTTCGTCGACAACGGTCTTGATGGCCTGATGGACGAAACCAGCCCGGGGCGCCCACCGAAGCTATCCAGCGACGAATGGAAACGCCTGCAACAGGACCTCGGCCAGACGCCCGGTACCTTTGGCCTGGAGGGGCGGAAATGGCAGGGCAAACTGCTGCGGGAACATCTCGGCACCCGCTATGGGATCGATTTCAGTCTGCGCCAGTGCCAGCGCCTGCTAAAACAATACCGTCAACGCCCGAACAACCTCGGATACAAGGCAGGCGCGGCGCATGGCTATACTTCTGCTGCTGAACGCCCCGGGACGGAGTAACATTGATTGGAAACCGACTTCGGTTTGACGCTACCGAAATCGACGGAGTGACACCGCGTCAGCAGCGCAAGCGCATCGTGATCGTAAGCAACCGCTGCACGATACAGAACCAATTAAACGTACGAATCCTCAACCGGAGGGAATACCGATGATCAAGTTTCGCAAAACGCTGTTGGCCGGCCTGATCGGCGCAGCTGCTGTTCTCGCTACCACGAGCGCCAGCGCGTTCTGGGGCAACTGGGGCAACTGGGGCGGTGGCCCATGGGGCAACAGCTGGGGCGGCGGCCCGTGGGGCAATAGCTGGGGCGGTGGCCCGTGGGGCAACAGCTGGGGCGGCAGCCCGTGGGGCTGGGGCGGCGGCTACCCGGGCTACGGTGGTTATGGTGGCGGTTACCCGTACTATGGCGGCTATGGCGGCGGCTATCCCTACTATGGTGGCTATGGCTATGGGGCCCCGAACTACGGGACCTACGCCTACCCGAGCACCACGACCACCAGCAAGTCGACCACAACCAAGACCGACAAGAAATAGTCTGCCTGCGATGGAACAAAGGGCGCGCCTTCGGGCGCGCTTTTTTTTGCCTCGCCACAGTCGACGGGTTTTTTTCACAGCGTGCCGCTACCGGCATAATGCGGGCCAAATGACCACACGATCAGCAACATGAGAGGCGCCGTAGCCGCCGGCCACCCGAACACCGCCGAGGCCGCGATCCGCATGTACCAGCTCGGCGGCAACGCCTTCGATGCGGTGCTCGCGGGCCTGGCCGCCGCGTGCGTGGTCGAACCCGTGCTGACCTCGCTGGGCGGTGGCGGTTTCCTGTTGGCCAGACCGGCCGACCACGAACCGCTTCTGTACGATTTCTTCGTCCAGACACCACGCCAGCGCCGGGCCGCACACGACAGTGCGTTCTATCCGGTGATCGCCGACTTCGGTACCGCGCAGCAGGAATTCCACATCGGGGCCGGCTCGATCGCCACCCCCGGCACCGTGCGCGGGCTGGTCAGCACGCACCGTCGGCTCGGCAGCCTGCCGCTGCGCGAGATCCTCGCACCGGCCATCGAATACGCGCGCGACGGCGTGCCGATCAATGCGCTGCAGGGCTATATCTTCAGTATCGTGGCCCCGATCTATCGCGCCACACCGGCCGCGCAGGCACTGTACGGCGGCGAGGCGCTCGCCGGCACGGGCGCCCGATTCCACCAGCCACAGCTGGCCGAGATGCTGGCCTGGCTGGGCGAGGAAGGCGACGCGCCCTTCTATCACGGCGAACTGGCCCGACGACTTGTGCAGCACTGTGCAGAGCATGGCGGCCATTTGACCCTGGCTGATCTTGAGAACTACCGGGTCATCGAACGCCAGGCGTTGCAGAATCGTTATCGCGCCTACCAGGTAGCCACCAATCCGGCGCCCTCCTCTGGCGGGATCCTGATCAACTTCGCTCTCGCCGCACTGAACGGCCAGGATCTGGGCGCGACCGTGCGTGGCAGCGCCGCACATCTCAAGATGTTGGCCCATGTGATGGCCCAAACCAACATCGCCCGGCAGGATGGCTTGCTCGCGCGGTCGCAGCGCCACAGGCAGCTGATGGAGGCCTACCGCGCGGCGGTAGCCGGCCACCCGGTCAACCATCGCGGCACGACGCATATCAGTGCGATCGACAGCGCCGGCAACAGCGCCTCGCTCACGCTGTCGAATGGCGAAGGCAGCGGCGAGCTGCTGCCGGGCACCGGGATCATGCTCAACAATATGCTCGGCGAAGAGGATCTCAACCCGGAGGGCTTCAACCGCTGGCCGTGCGATGTGCGCGTCAGCTCGATGATGGCGCCAACCCTGGCCGAGGATCACCGCCATCTGATCGCGATCGGCTCGGGCGGATCCAATCGCTTGCGCACGGCCATCCTGCAGACCCTGAGCAACCTGATCGACTTCGGCATGTCTCCCGAGCAGGCGGTCAATGCACCGCGCATGCATTTCGAGCGCGGCCAGCTGGACATCGAACCCGGATTCGAAGAGCAGGCCCTGCGCGCCCTGCTCAGCGACTTTCCAGAGCACCGCATCTGGGAATCACACAACCTGTTCTTCGGCGGTACGCACACGGTGTGCTGGGACGGCAAGACCTTCACCGGCGCCGGCGACCCGCGCCGCGGCGGCGTTTTCCTGCACTCCTGAGGCACACCCGCGAACGCGGCGCGGCGGATTCCCGCAGGGCGTACGCTGTTATCTCAGCGTGCCGCAGGGCGACGGAACCGCCCCACCCCCAATGTCTCGGCATTCTGCCGCCATAGATTGCGCGCATGGCGCTGCAGCGGGATGCCGAGACGCAGTCCAAGCGCCTGCGCGGCAGCAAACAACGCGTCGCGTCGCAGATCCGGCAGTTGTGCGCGCAGGCCAAAACTGATGATGTTGCCGCCCTGCACGTGCAGAGTCAGCACACGGTCGTCGAACACCTGCCTGAGGTCCTCGAACGCCACCCGATTCGATTGGAACTCGCTGGCCCATTGGTTGACCACCAGGATGCCCGTCTCGGAAAGACGCTGCCTGCACTGACGCAGAAAGTCGGCGGCCACCTGACCCTGGTACATACCATCGGCCACGAAAAGGTCGGCCAGGATCAGATCATGCAAGCGGCTGTCATGCCGCAGAAAGTCCTCTGCCCCGCTGCACAGCGCCTCGAAACGGCGATCATCGGGCAGCTGAAAATGCGAACGCGCGACATCGATGACCGCTGCGCGCTGCTCGACCGCGACGATGTGCAGGCCGCGATCGGCGGCCCGCAAGGCCCGCGCGAGACTGCCACCACCAAGCCCGAGCAGCAGCCCGCTGCGCGCACGCTCACGCAACAGCAGCGCCAGCATCATCGCCTGGGTGTAGACATGTTCCAGGCGCGGTGGATTGGCCAGATCCAGGCAGCTCTGTTCGACCGAATTACCGAGCGTCAGGTAACGGAAGTGCGCATCCTGATAGACATGGACCTCGCCTTCAGCATCCTCGATGCGATAGATCAGCTCACCCAGGTCAGGCATGCAGCTCATCCAGACGGCAAAGGCCGGCGCACAAGGCGCCGGCCTCGACGCTG
>Ga0316576_10002794_pt1 | contig 10037 bp, 10 predicted proteins | sample S0NA_FD_203075 | JGI IMG/M metagenome (GOLD analysis project Ga0316576, IMG submission 203075) | Rhizosphere microbial communities from salt marsh grasses in Alabama, United States - S0-2_050615r3r5 | ecosystem: Host-associated > Plants > Roots > Rhizosphere | place: USA: Alabama | collected... | reverse complement strand
GTCGGCCAGCACGTATCGACGATCGCCGGCCTGCTTCGCGGCACCGGGGTCAAGCTCGGGACCCTGACCGGTTCGAGCACCCCGCAGCAGCGGGCCGAAGTTCTCGCTTCGCTGGAGTCGGGCGAGCCTTCGGTCGTTGTCGGGACCCAGGCACTGCTCGAGGATCCGGTCGTCTTCGCCTCACTGGCGCTCTGCGTGGTTGACGAAGAGCACCGGTTCGGCGTCAGGCAGCGCGAACGGCTCGATTCGAAATCTCCCTCCGGACGCAGCGCCCACATGCTTCACCTCTCGGCCACGCCGATCCCGAGAACGCTGTCTCTCACCTCGTACGGCGATCTCGATGTGACCGCGATCAGGGAGCTGCCGGCAGGCAGGCTGCCGGTAGAGACGGTGCTCGCCGGCGAGCGGGACCGGGCGGGCGTCTTCTCCAGGGTCAGGGCGGAGGTCGAACGGGGGCGGCAGGCCTTCGTGGTCTGTCCGCTGGTCGAGGAGTCGGCTGCCGTCGAGGCCCGCGCGGCCGAGGCGGAGGCCGAGAGGCTGCGGACCGGAGAACTCGCCGGCCTCGAAGTCGGCCTGATCCACGGAAGGATGAGCCCCGAGCGGCGGGAGGTCGCGATGAAAGCCTTCGAGGCGGGCCGGACCGATGTGCTGGTGGCGACCACGGTCATCGAGGTCGGCATCGATGTGCCGAACGCGAGCATGATCGTGATCGAGGGGGCCGAACGTTTCGGCCTTTCCCAGCTCCACCAGCTCAGGGGGAGGGTAGGGCGCGGCGCGCATGGGGGAAGCTGCGTGCTGATGAGCTCCTCCTCGTCTCATTCCGCCCGTCGCAGGCTCTCGGCCCTGGCAGCCGAACCGGACGGTTTCCGCCTTGCGGAGATCGATCTCGAGATGAGGGGGGAGGGCGAGGTCACGGGGACCCGGCAGCACGGACTTCCGCGGTTCCGGGTCGCCCGGCTGCCCGGAGACGGCGGCCTCCTCGAGGCCGCCCGGGAGGACCTGGACCGGCTCGTGGCCGAAGAAGGAGGGCTCGACGGGCCGGTGCTCGGACCGTCGGTGGTTCTGGCCGGCGACCGTTTCGACCGGTCGGGAGCGGCCGGATGAGGGTGATCGCGGGAGAGTTCGGCGGCCGCCAGCTGCTGGCACCGAAGGGGTGGAAGGTGCGGCCGACCCCCGAACGTGTGAGGGAGGCGATGTTCTCGGCGCTCGGCGACATCGGTGGCGCCCGGGTCGCGGACCTCTACTGCGGCACCGGTGCGCTCGGGATAGAGGCGGTCTCGCGCGGCGCGGCGCATGCGGTGCTGGTCGACCAGGACACGCGTCCGGCCATGGGAAACGTCCACAACCTCGGGCTGCTCGACCGGGTCGAGCTGATCCGTACCGACGTCGCCGACTGGGTCGCATCCGGTGGTGGCGGCGCAGAGTTCGATCTGATCCTGCTCGACCCGCCCTACCGGCACCTGGCCGAGACCGCTTCGCGCCTGGACCCGTGCCTGCCGGCCCTGCTGGCCCCCGGCGCGAAGGTCGTGGTCGAGAGCGAGGCCGGCAGGGAGTTCAGCCTTCCTTCGCTCGAGACGGCCCGTGAGCGCCGGTACGGGCGCACACTGGTTACATTCCACGTCAACCCCTCGTCCCCCGAAAGAGAATGAGCAGGACTTTCATGCGCACTGCGATCTGCCCAGGCAGCTACGACCCGGTCACCAACGGGCACCTCGACATCATCGCCCGCTCTTCCAGGATGTTCGACCGCATCGTCGTCGGCGTCGTCAACAAGCCGATGCGAAAGAACGCGACGCTGTTCACGGCGGAGGAGCGCAAGGCGTTCATCGAGGAGGCCACCGCCGACCTCGGCAATGTCGAGGTTCAGATCTTCTCCGACCTGCTCGTCCGGTTCGCGCGTGAGGTCGAGGCCACGGCCGTGATCAAGGGCCTGAGGGCGATATCCGACTTCGAGTACGAGTTCGAGATGGCCCAGTTGAACCACAAGCTGGATCCCGAGATCGAGAGCGTCTACGTCTTCGCCCGTTCCCATTTCAGCTTCCTCTCTTCGACCGGGGTCAAGGAGATGGCGATCTTCAACGCCGACATCAGCGACCTGGTCCCGGCGCCCGTCGCCGCCGCCCTGGCGGATAGGCTGGGACGAAAGTGAAGCCGATGCCCGGCCCCGGCAGTGGCAACAAGGAGTGGGCGATTCCATGCAGAATGTTGCAGCAAATGAACGCTTTCAGGCACGAAACCTCCTTTACGCATAAGGTTCCCTGAGCCATGGATGTCCTCGTCCTAATAGACAAGCTCGATGACCTCGTCCACAACGCGCGGCCGGTGCCCCTCACCGACCAGGTCCGCGTGGACCGGGAAGAAATCTACGACCTGCTCGACCAGATGCGGGCGACCATCCCTGAAGAGATCAAGCAGGCCAGGTGGATCGTCAAGGAGCGGCAGGAGATGCTCGAAGAGGCCAAGCGCGAGGCCGAAAGGGTCGTTCGCGAGGCCCGGGAGCAGCAGGCGCGACTCGTATCCGACGAAGAGGTCACGAAGCAGGCTGAGCGGGCGGCCGATGAAATCGTCGAAGACGCACGCTCGCGTGAGCGCGAGATCCGGCTCGGAGCAGAGGATTACGCCGACGAGATCCTCAGCACGCTCGAGGTAAACCTGCAGAAGTTCACCGCCGCCGTCCAGCGCGGTCGCGACCGCCTGGCCGGTCGCGACGAAGAGCCTCTCGACGAACTCGAGGACTGACCCTCAGCGGTAATCGGCGGCGACGACCACGAGGTCGTCGCGGCTCCAAGTGACCTCGCCGCCACACCAGTCCGCGAGCTGTTCCGCAGTATCGGGATAGGCCCTGCCCGGCACCTCCGTATCCCCGTCCCCGGAGGGCAGCGAGACGAAGTCGCCGATCACCAGCGAACGAGCCTGTTCGCGAACCCGCCGGAACAGGGCCTGCTTCTGTCCGTCGGGTATCCGGTGGACCGAAAGGACCGAGATGACGAGGTCCCAGGGTCCGTCCGGCAGCGGGTCCTCCATGCGGGCGAGCTTCACGTCGGCAATCTGCTCGCGGGCGCGGAAGACCATGGTCGGGTCGCTGTCGAGTCCGGTTATCCGGGCCTCGGGGAAGCGCTGCAGAAGCCTCGCGCTCGTATGGCCGGTCCCGATGCCGAGCTCCAGCACCGTGTCCGGCGCGAACGGGATCGCGTCGATCGCGGCCGCCTGGAGCGCGTCGTAGTGTGGGACCTGCGAGCGCACCGATGCGAGATAGGTCGATTCGTCAGGTGTGGAGGGCGGTCTGCTCATGGCGGTAATCTGGTACGCGGATCGACATCGTAGACCCAAGCCAGTCTGGAGACAGAACCATGCTGATGGAAACAGTGGACCTCGACTCCCTCGGCCTCACCTACGGAGACGCCAGACAGCTTCAGGGCCAGGTCGCGCTCGAAGACGTGCACCTCGGCGGGCAGACGTACCGTCCGGAGACTCCGGAGACCGGGTTCCGTCTCGACATATCGAGGACCACGTCCGGCTTTGCACTGAGACTCCGCTTCGACGTGGGCCTCGCCGGCCCGTGCTACCGCTGCCTCGAGCCCGCGGTGACCAGTGTGGGAGTGGATGTCCGGGAGGTGGACCAGCCGCCCGAGCCGGTCCCGGTTCGTCCGGGCACCGACGAGGACGACGGGGAAGAAGAGGCGAGTGCGGCCGAGCTGGAGAGCCCGTACGTCGAGAACGGGATTCTCGACATCTCTTCGTGGGCTCACGACGCGCTGATCCTCTCGCTGCCCAACCAGATCGTCTGCCGGCCCGACTGCCCCGGCCTCTGTGCGTATTGCGGAGAGAGCCTGAACGGGGCCGAACCGGGGGCACACGACCACGGCCAGGACATCGATCCGCGCTGGGCGAAGCTGCGTGAGCTGAGCTGACGCAGCCCGGGCCGATCCCGGCAACGCGAAGGCGGCAGCTTTTCTCTAGACTGCGCCGACGCTATGGCCGTACCGAAGAAGAGAACCTCGCGCACCCGCCGCGACAAGCGCCGCGCCACCCACCGTGCCGAAAAGGCCCGGGTGAATCACTGCGTCAAGTGCCACTCCCCGCGGCTTCCGCACCGGGTCTGTCCCTCCTGCGGTGACTACGCCGGACGGGAAGTCATCGCGCAGCGCCGGCCCGGCATCGAAGGCCTTCCTCCCACGGGGGAGTAGTTGAAGTCCCCTGGCGGGACCACGGTCGCGCTCGACGGATTCGGAGTGGAGAAGGGTTTCGACGTGCTCGAAGCCGGCGTTCGCCTGGCGGCCGCTGACGGAATCCGCATAAGGGTCTTCGGGCCGGAAGACCGGATCGGTCTCGAGGACACGCCCGGCGCCGAGGTCATCGACGTACGGGAGTCGATCACCAACCTCGACGATCCGGTTCCCGCCGTCAGGAGCCGCCCCGGCGCATCGATAGTGCGCGCCGTCGAAGACACCCGTGAAGGAAGGTCGGAGGCCGTGGTCAGCCTCGGTTCGACCGGAGCCGCCATGGCCGCGTCCACGTTCGGGCTGAAACGGCTCAGGGGAGTGAAGAGGCCGGCGCTGGCCGTGGTGATCCCGTTGCCCGGAAAGCCGGTCCTGTTCCTCGACATCGGCGCCAACGTCGAGGTCAGGGCACAGCACCTGATCCAGTTCGCCTACCTCGGCGCCGCGTTCTCCTCGGCCGTGATGGGAGTCGACTCGCCGACGGTCGGCCTGCTCTCGGTGGGCGAGGAATCCGGCAAGGGCCGGGGGACGGAGATCGAGGCCCATGAGGTCCTGTCACGGTCAGACGAGATCGACTTCGTCGGCAACGTCGAGGGCGGCGATATCCCGGCTGCGGGCGCCGACGTGATCGTGACCGACGGTTTCACAGGCAATGTCGTCGTCAAGGCGATGGAGGGGGCGGTCAAGGTGGTCACGTCCTCGATCTCGGACGCTGCCCGCAGCAACCCGCTTTCAGCGGTCGGTGGCCTGATGCTGAAGCCTGCCCTCAGCGGACTCAGGAGCGACCTTCATCCCGACACCACCGGCGGCGCGATCCTGCTCGGACTTCGAAGCGTCGCTGTGGTCGGTCACGGCAGCTCGGGCCCGGACGGTGTGGCCAACGCCATCCGTGTGGCCGCCAGAGGAGCGGCCGTGGATGCGCCGGGCCTCACCGAGGAGATGCTCCACCGCGTCGGATTGAACCGCGGCGCGATCGGTTCCGGGGATCAGTCGTGATAGGAACCCAGCGATGAACCGGGACGAAGTCATGAACCTCGTGCGCGAGCACCTGGTCGCCGAGCTCGAGCTCGAGCGCGACGAGGTCACCCCGGAGGCCCGTTTCAAGGAGGATTTCGATGCCGACTCGCTCGACCTGTACGAGCTAGTCATGGAGCTCGAGGACCGTTACGGCATCACCGTCTCCGAGAAGGAGGCGAGCGAGCTCACCACGGTCGGAGACGCGGTTGACTTTGTCCTGGCTAAAACGGGCGCGTGAGCGGCGCTCAGCCGGCGATTCCGCCGGTGATGCGCTCAGGGACCTGATCGACGCACTGCCCGACGAGTCGAGGCAGACCGCGCTCACCCATTCCTCGTGGGCCCGGGACAGGGTGGGCTCCTATGAGCGCCTGGCCCTGCTCGGCGACAGCGTGCTCGGCCTTGCGGTGGCCGACGGCCTTTACCGGGACCATCCGGATCTCGACGCGGGCGCGCTGACGAAGATCCTCAACCAGGCCGTCAGCGGTGCCTCCTGCGCTGCGGTGGGACGGGAGATAGGAATCCCGGAGATGCTGATCGCGGCGGATCCGGGCGGGCCCGAGGGAACGCAGACGCCCGCCCGACTGCTGCTAGAGGGCGAGCGGCCGCTGCCGGAGGTGACCGAGGCGATGATCGGTGCCTGCTTCCTGGAATTCGGCTTCGAGCGAACGGCGGTCGCGGTGCAGCGCGCGTTCCGGGTTCGGATCGAGACCGTCCAGAGCACCCGTACGGACTTCAAGTCGGCGCTCCAGGAGAGCGTCGCTCGAGGTGGTGGCGTGGTCGAGTATGAGGTCGTGGACGCGCGCGGCCCGGCACATCAGAGAACGTATGAGGTCGTGGTGAAGCTGGAGGGCGATGAGATCGGCCGTGGCGAAGGACGCAGCAAGAAGGCGGCCGGACAGGCCGCCGCAGAGCGTGCCCTGGAGTCGCTCGGTGGCTGAACCGCGGACCGTCCGACCGGAACGGCAGCCTTAGGTAGTCATGTTCCTCAGCTCAGTGACGATGAAAGGCTTCAAGTCCTTCCCGGAGAAGACGGAATTGCGCTTCTCGCCGGGAGTGAGCGTCATCGTGGGGCCGAACGGCTCGGGCAAGTCCAACATCACCGACGCCGTGCTCTGGGCGCTCGGCGAGCAGAGTCCCGGCGCCGTCCGCGGAGCCTCGATGCAGGACGTGATCTCGGTCGGCGGCAAGAACATCGGCGCGAGGTCGTCGGCCGAAGTCGAGGTGGTCATCGACAACTCCGATGCAGGCATCGATTCCGACTTCACGGAGATCGCGATCACGCGCCGGCTGGACCGCGAGGGTGAGGGCGAGTACCGGCTGAACGGCGCCCGTTGCAGGCTCGTGGACATCGTCGAGATCCTCTCCGACGCGAATCTCGGCAAGGAGATGCACTCGGTGATCAGCCAGGGTCGGGTCGATTCGATCGTCCACTCGAAACCCCGCGAGCGGCGAATGCTGATCGAGGAGGCTGCCGGCCTCGGCAAGTTCAGGAAGCGCCGGCGCAGGGCAGAACTGAAGCTGAAGGCCACGCGCGACAACCTCGACCGCGCCATGGACGTCGAACGCGAGGCCCGTCGCGCCCTGCGGCCGCTCAAGCAGCAGGCGAACGCGGCTGAGATCGGGGCCCGGATCGAGCGCGAGGAGCTGGGCCTGAGGGCCCGTATCGTCGCCGAGGAGCTGCGATTCGGTGAGGACCGGCTTGAAAAGGCACGAAACGCGGCCGAGCAGGCAAGGGGCCGTCGCACGGATCTCGAGAAGAAGCTGGATGCGGTCTCGAAGAGGCGCCGCGCGGCCGAGGAGCGATTTGCCGAGCGCGATCGCGAGCGGACCGAGATCTGGGGGGTCCTCAACTCGCTGCGCTCGGGTCAGGAGCAGATTGCGATCAGCACCTCCGCGATCGCAGAGCGTGGCCGGTCGCTCGAAGGTCGGCTCGAGGCGCTCAGGGTGGAACTCGCGCCGCTCACCTTCGACCTGGGCTCCAGCGGTTCTGCCAGCGAGCGCTCACGCCGGCTGGTCGAGGAGCTCTCCGAGGTCGATGCCGGACTGAGGTCTGCGGCCGAGGGGCTGCGGCGGGCCGGAGGCGAGGGCCCCGAGGCCGACCGGCTGGAGGCGCTGGGCGAGGTCCACACCGGGGCCGAGAAGGCCACGCGTCACGCACGCCGGGCCGAAGGCCTGCTCGGCGAACGGCACCGGGAAAGGCTCGGTGAGCGCATGGCGGAGGTCGAGGACCTGATGACGGTGATCGCCGGACTGGGGCGGGCCGGCGAGTCGGTGGGTCAGGCGGTCAGGGACCGGGTGTCAAGGGCCGAGAGGACCGTGATCGGGGATCAGGGCGATGCCGACGAGATCGCCGCCGAGCTCAAGCTCTGCTCGGACGAGGAGATCGAGATCCAGGCGAAGCTGCGCGCAGTGGCCGAAGAGGTCACGGCCGCAGAGGTCGAAGCCGCACATCTCGGGGACCGTCGTGCCGAAGCGGCCGCGGAACTCGGCCGGATCTCGGAGAAGCTCGACCGGGAGATACCGGAAGCCGAGGCCCCGCTGGATGACGACGAGCGCCAGGGGATCGAACGCCGTCTGACCAATCTTCGATTGCGGCGCGAGCGGCTGGGGCCGGTGAACCCGCTGGCGCAGCGCGAATACGAAGAGGCTCTGGAGCATCTCGAACAGCTGCTCTCCCAGCGCGAGGACACCGAGCGGGCCCTGCGCGAACTCGAGGGCATCATCCGCGACATCGATGCCGAGATCACGCGCTCCTTCGACGAGACCTTCGCGGCGACTGCTGCCAACTTCGAAGAAATGATCGGGCACCTGTTCCCTGGCGGCAGCGGACGGCTGCGCCCGGTCGACCTGAGGCCGGCGCCCGAGCCTGTGGGCGAAGAAGAGGGGGACGGGGAAGATGCGGCCGACGCAGAACCCGAGGAGGACGAGATCCAGGCCGACCTCGGGGTGGAGCTCGAGGTGACGCCCGCCGGCAAGCGCATGCGGCAGATGAAGCTGCTTTCCGGCGGAGAGAAGGCGCTGACCGCGCTGGCCTTCGTTTTCGCAGTCTTCCTCGCCAGGCCCTGCCCGTTCTACATCCTCGACGAGGTCGAAGCCGCACTGGACGACGCCAACATCACGAGGTTCCTCGAAATGGTCCGCCGTTTCGCGGACCGGACCCAGTTCATCATCGTCACCCACCAGAAGCTGACCATGGACGCCGCCGACGTTCTCTACGGAGTGAGCATGGGCGGCGACGGAGTCACCAAGGTCGTATCCCGTCGCCTCCCGCGGGAACTCGAAGCGGTCGGCGACGCGGAGATCGAAGAAGCCGCCTGACCCGAAGCGCGCCGATCAGTCAGGATCCGGCCCGAGTGAGCACGACCTGGAACGACATCCTCGACCTCGGAGACCGGGCCCCGCGTGAGTCTCCGCAAGAACCCGCCGGGGAGGAGGCGCCCAGGCGAAGGGGGGCCTTCAGCAGACTGCGCGAGAGCCTTTCCAAGAGCCGCCGGGCGCTGACCGAGGAAATCAGCTCCAGCCTCTTCGACCGGATCGACGACGAGACGTGGGAGCGCCTCGAGGAGGCGTTGATCTACGCCGACGCCGGCGCCACGACCACCGCGAAGGTGGTCGAGAAGCTCGAGTACGAAGTCGATTCCGGCGAGGTCCCCGCGGACGGCGGGGCGATCAAGGCGAGGCTGGTCGAGATCCTCGCCGAGATCGCCTCGACAAACCGCGCTCCGATCAACCTGAGCGCCGAACCGGCGGTGCTGCTGATGACCGGCGTCAACGGAACCGGAAAGACTACGTCGATCGGCAAGATCGCCTGGCACCTCCACAACGAGTTCGGGCTCTCGGTCCTGCTCGGCGCCGCCGACACCTACCGGGCGGCCGCCGCCGAGCAGCTGACCACGTGGGCCGATAGATCCGGGGCCGGGATCGTGCGTTCCAACGAGGGCGCCGACCCGGGCTCGGTTGCATTCGACACGATCAGCGCGGCAAAGGCCCGCGGCACGGACGTCGTCATCATCGACACCGCGGGCCGTCTACACACCCAGTCGAACCTGATGGACGAGCTCGGAAAGGTCCGCCGGGTCATCGAGAAGCAGCTGCCCGGTGCACCTCACGAGACGCTGATCTCGATCGATGCGACAACCGGCCAGAACGGCCTGCGCCAGGCAAAGGCCTTCGCCGATGCCACTTCGCTCGACGGCGTGGTCCTGACCAAGCTCGACGGCACGGCCAAAGGCGGAATCACTCTGGCGATCGCCACCGAACTCGGGATCCCGGTCAAGCTGATCGGGGTCGGCGAGAAGCTGGAGGACCTGCGGCCGTTCGACCCTCAGGACTTCGCGCACGCGCTGCTCGACGAGTCCTGATCCGACGCTCGCGGCAGGCGGAGGGCCGGGTGGGTTGACTGCCACAACCCGCCGTTCCGGGCAACCCCACCGGCCCCTCCGCTCACCACGGCCCCAGAGACGCGGTGTTCCCGGTCAAGCCGCCCAGCCCGAGCTCGTTCGGCGACAGGACGCGTACGGGAGCACGGCATTCCGGGCGGACGGGCACGCGGTGCCGGTAAGGTGCGGGTCCATGTTCGACCAGCTCTCAGACCGGCTCCAGTCGACGCTCTCGGACGTCCGAGGCCGCGGCAAGCTGACCGAGGACGACGTCGACAAGGCGATGCGCGAGATCCGCCTCGCATTGCTCGAGGCGGACGTCAACTTCAAGGTCGTCAAGGCTTTCACCGCGAAGGTCAAGGAGCGATGCCTGGGCGCCGACGTCATGGGCAGTCTGAACCCTGGCCAGCAGGTCGTGAAG
>Ga0316576_10002792_pt1 | contig 10040 bp, 8 predicted proteins | sample S0NA_FD_203075 | JGI IMG/M metagenome (GOLD analysis project Ga0316576, IMG submission 203075) | Rhizosphere microbial communities from salt marsh grasses in Alabama, United States - S0-2_050615r3r5 | ecosystem: Host-associated > Plants > Roots > Rhizosphere | place: USA: Alabama | collected... | reverse complement strand
CCGCTTTCCATCCGGAATTGACGAGAGACGATCGTTTTCACCGCTATTTTCTGCAAATAGTAGAGCAAAATATGTCCGGGGAGGGAGCTAATATCACCGGGCTTAAATAGACAGCCTAATTGGTAAAATTACAGTGACAGAGGCTCCCTCACCAGGGGCATTGTTGTTAGAAAACTGAATATCTCCATGATGCTGCCGCACGATTTCCTGCGCGACACTCAGGCCCAGTCCGGCGCCATTACTCTCAACTTTTTTAGATGCAGCGCTTCGATAGATTTCTTCTGCTCCCCTGGCTGCTTCTTTAGGGATGATAGTAAAGATGATTCTATCAATACCGCCTACGGGCCTTTTGGCCGAACCATTCCCATTTCCTGAGAAGTCATGTCGCTCAGTCTTTACTATGATCTCAATCAAACCACCTGTTTCTTGTAAGGAATCCCTGGAATTGAGCAGCAGATTTACCAACAATTGAACGATTCGCTGGTGATCGCATATGAAGGATGGCGCCTCTTCCGCAATGTGCATCTTGACTCGAACATCACCCTCATCGCGGAATTGCCGTTCGACAAGCATCATCACGTCGCGCAAGATTGTTTCGACATCAGTATTCGCCATTTGGTGCGTATCCAATGATCCATATCCTTGGAGCATAGTTACGATTTGATCGGCGCGAAAGGCTTTACGCTCTATTAACCCCAAATAATACGACACAACATCATCGGCTGTATCCTGCTGTTGCTGTAGTTCGTGTCGCAAACTGATGCTGGCTGTAGAAACGATGCTCAGCAAGTTTGCCAATTCTTGAGCGATGCCTGTCGTCAATACGCCGATACCCGCCAGGCGCTGCAAATTTTCAATATTAATCGTTCGTTCTTCCAAATTTAAGTTTTCATTGAGCACTGCGAGTTGATCTGAATCTGCATTTATCGTTTGTGTCATGAAATGACCTATTTCACTGATTAGGATATGGCGCGAACTGCAATCCCCCCCTTCTTAGGGAAATTGTCAATAATATAACGGGGCCACTTAACTTCGTCCGTTAGTTGTTCGTAAAATGGCTGTGAAAGGGACGTTAACTTGACTATAGACTACAGTTCGTCGATAAAAAAGGTTGAGGCCTATTGGCAAATTGAGAAATCCGTTTAAACTGGCTAGAATACCGGTATGTGAATATTTACCCTAACGAGGATCAGGGCATGAAGACCTCGAGGAGACTAGGATGATTGGTAAAACTACTACAGAACGCTTGCCTATAATACCCGAGGGGGTTTTTCCGGTTCAGAGGTATAAAGAAATTGGACAATATTTCTATTTAGAAGCAACTGATGAACTACTGCCTAATGGGCGAGTCCACGTTATTGGTCATGGCGAGATGATTATGCTCGGTGGGTATTCCTATCTAGGCTTGATCGGTCACCCAAAAATCAATGCTGAAGCAGAGGCCGCGATCGATAAATATGGCACTGGGACATACGGTGTAAGGCTGCTCGCCGGAACACTGAAGATTCATAATGAACTCGAGGAACGTATCGCTAAATTTAAGCAAGCCGAAGCAGCCATAACCATGTCCAGCGGCTATGTAACCAATTTGGCAACAATTTCTACGCTATTGCGCAAAGGCGATACGGTGATCTGCGACAAGTTGAATCACGCCAGTATTGTCGATGGTTGCCTATTATCGATGGCCAAATTCGTTCGTTTCCAACATAACAATATGGATCATTTGGAACGCCGTCTGCGAGAGGCAAATCCGGACGGTCGTAAGCTGGTCATTGCTGATTCCGTCTTCAGCATGGACGGTGACATCATCAACCTACCCGAAATGGCCAAACTTTGTAAGCAATACCGCGCTTACCTGATGATCGATGAAGCACATTCAGTTGGCGTGATCGGCAAGACCGGACATGGTGTTGAAGAGCACTTTGATTTACCACCGGATACCATTGACATCAAAATGGGAACATTAAGCAAGACGATTCCCAGTGCGGGCGGTTACATAGCCGGAAATGCAGATCTAATCAGCTTCTTAAAACATGAGGCACGCGCATTTATCTATTCTGCCGCCATTCCCCCGGGCTCAGCCGGTGCAGCTAAGGCGGCGTTTGATGTTATTGAAGAAGAACCCTGGCGAGTGGAGAAAATCCAGACCAACTACAAGCGCTTTGCGAACAAGCTGAAAGAAGTGGGTTACAATCTCTTATATACGGAAACTGCCATAGTCCCCGTTGTTTGCGGGGCAACTGCCAATGCCGCTGCCCTGGCAAAATACTGCCAGGATAATGCAATTTTCGTACAGGCAATACCTTCACCGGTGGTCCCAGAAGGGCTGGCTCGTCTGCGCGCTTGCATTTCTGCAGCACACACCATCGAGGATATCGATTATTGCGCTGATGTAATCATCGCCGGTGGTAAAAAATTGGGCATTATAGACTGAGAAAACCTTATTTTGGCTATGGCACTATGCAGGAACCTCCCTTTGTTAAAGGGAGGTTTTTTGCTTAACAACAATTGAAACTACCCAAAAATTCTTTTAAGCCATTTGTGAATATGGTACAATGATGCTAAATAATCAAATTTATTTGATTTATCGGATGATTTGACGTATGCAGTTAACTAAACTCGGTTCACCATTTCTCAAGTATCTGGTGGATACAGGCGCCGTTCCTGGGGTTCGCCTTCCGGCACTGAGTGATATTAGCGACGAATTAGGAATCAGCATTGGCAAACTGCGCGAGCAGCTTGAAGTTGCCAGAAGCCTCGGTCTTGTTTCAGTACGTCCACGCCTCGGCATCCAACGCGAGCCCTTCGACTTCTCTCAATCCATCAATGAGGGCCTTCTCTTCAGCCTGGCCATGGGCGAAACAACATTTGAGCAGTACAACCAGCTTCGTCAAGTTGTTGAAGTAGGCTTTTGGGATCAGGCGGTTGCTTTACTGACAACAGAAGACACGTTAAGGTTGCGCAAACTAGTCGATCAGGCTTGGGGAAAACTGCGCGTCGAACCGATCCACATCCCAAACAGCGAGCATCGCCAACTCCATCTGATTATTTTTAGCCACCTGGACAACCCCTTTGTTCAAGGAGTTCTGGCTGCCTATTGGGATGCATATGAAGCCAGCGAACTAACCCGATTTGCCAGTTACGCCTATTGGGTCAAAGTTTGGACATATCACGAGCGTATCGTGGAGGCATTGTGTAATAACGATTTTGAAAAGAGCCGTCAATTGCTTGTCGAGCACTTCTCGCTGCTGCGATCTTTGCCGGCAGCAACCGATGAATTTTCGGATGATGGTTCCCAAACTCTATTAAGTAGTCAAGGAGAAATCAGATAATGGGTACAAGTGCAGCGGCACCCACCACGGAAGCCGTCGACGAAAGACCGCCGGTCATTAACGATTTTTCAATCGTCGCCGCCACAGTGAACGGCACCGGTAGCCAGACGGCAAACCTGGCCCTTTTAAGGGCACTCTTTAAAATGGGAATCCCGGTCAATGGGAAGAACATTTTCCCATCCAATATTCAGGGTCTTCCGACCTGGTATCATATTCGAGTCAGCCATGAGGGATATATTTCCCGCAAGGAAATCTCGGAAATTCTGGTCGCCTTCAATCTAGCCACCGTCAAGGAAGACATCGAAAATCTTCCGCCAGGCGGCATCTGCCTTTACAACGATGATTGGCGATCCATCCCACAGCGCGAAGACATCACATACTACCCTATCCCCGTAAACCAATTTGTCATTGACACGGGCATGAAGGGTAAGCTAAAAGACTATGTCGCCAACATGGTTTACGTTGGCGCATTAGCCCAGCTTTTGGGGATCACCCTGGATGCCCTTGATGAAGCACTTAGTTTTCATTTTAACGGCCGTCGCAAATTAGTTGACTCCAATATGGCCGTTGTCAAAGCAGCTTATGATTGGACGGCCGAGAATCTCACCAAGACGGACCCATACCGGGTCGAGCCCATGGGTGAAACGGAAGGTTTAATCATGATGACCGGCAACGAGGCCGCCGCTTTAGGTGCTGTCTATGGTGGTGTTACTTTCGTCGCCTGGTATCCAATCACCCCCTCGACCAGCGTCGTGGATGCATTGAATACCTATCTACCACGCCTGCGAATTGATCCCGAGACGGGACGAAAAACTTATGTCGTGATTCAATCCGAAGATGAACTTTCGGCGATTGGCATGCTCTTAGGAGCCGGATGGGCCGGTGCGCGGGCAATGACGGCCACATCCGGACCAGGCATTTCCTTAATGGCCGAATTTGCCGGATTAGGCTACTTCGCCGAGATTCCGGCCGTCATTTGGGATATCCAGCGTGTTGGCCCCAGCACCGGTCTGCCCACGCGTACCGGGCAGGGTGATATCACCTTTGTTTATACGCTCGGACATGGTGATACGAAGAATGTGATCCTGTTACCTTCATCGGTCAAAGAATGTTTCGAATTCGGCACGGTTTCATTTAATCTCGCTGACCAGCTGCAGACCCCTATTTTCGTCCTCAGCGATCTTGATCTTGGTATGAACAACTGGATGTCGGAGCCATTCGCCTATCCTGAAGAGCCTATTAACCGCGGTAAAGTTCTAACCGCCGAAGAAGTTGCCGAAAAGGGATTTGCCCGCTACCGAGACATCGATGGCGACGGGATTGGCTACCGCACACTTCCAGGCACGGATCACCCGCAAGCCGCCTTTTTTACGCGCGGCACCGGCCACAATGATCGCGCGGTTTATAGTGAAAAACCGGAGGATTGGGTCGAAAATATGGATCGCATCCTGCGCAAGTTTGAAACTGCGCGCACCCTTGTTCCACGACCAATTGTTGAAGAAAATGAAAATGCCGAAATAGGCATTATTGCCTATGGTTCAACACAATATGCCGTGCAGGAGGCGCGCGACCGTCTCGCCGGGAACGGGTTACCAACCAGCTTTTTACGCCTGCGTGCACTGCCAATCAATGACGAAGTAAAATCGTTTGTTGAGCGCTATGACCGTGTTTACGTCATAGAGTTAAATAGAGACGGCCAAATGCATGATATTTTACTCACAGAGCTGCCAGACCAAGCCACAAAACTTAAGTCTATTGCTTATCTCGATGGTATGCCGCTTACGGCGCGCCGGGTCGTAGAAGCAATTCTGGCTGAGGAGCAAAAATAAGATGGGAACAAGAACAAGGCAACCACAAGTTAATCTAGTAGGCCTCTCCAAGACTGATTACAAGGGTCAGCCAACAACACTTTGCAATGGTTGCGGGCACAACTCGATCGCCAGCCAGATCATTCAAGTGGCTTACGAACTCAATATTCGCCCCAATGAAATAATCAAACTGAGCGGTATTGGATGTTCAAGTAAGTCGCCGGCCTATTTCCTGGGTATGTCCCATGGATTTAATTCCCTGCACGGCCGTATGCCATCGATCGGTACCGGCGCCTTGATGGCCAACCACCAGCTAAAAGCCATAGGCGTTAGCGGCGACGGTGACACGGCCAGTATAGGCTTCGGTCAATTTAAGCATCTGCTGCGTCGCAACGTGCGCATGGTTTACATCGTGGAAAATAACGGCGTCTATGGCCTGACAAAAGGTCAGTTTTCGGCAACGGCCGATGAAGGCCAGGTGTTGAAATATGCCGGGCGAAACGAACTGCCGCCCATCGATATTTGTTTGGAAGCGCTCGCTGCCGGTGCTGGTTTTGTCGCCCGATCCTTCTCCGGTGATGCCAAGCAGGTAAGAGAATTACTTAAGGCAGCAATGAGTCACCGCGGCACGGCCGTTATAGACATCATCAGTCCCTGCGTCGCCTTTAATAACACCGATACCTCTACCAAAAGCTATAGTTACGGCCGTGAACACGAAGTCCAGATACATGACTTTGGCTGGGTGCCGCCGGCAGAGGAAATGGAACTAAATGACCATGAACCTGGCGATGTACGCGATATCGAAATGCCCGACGGATCGCATATACGGCTGCGCAAATTGGAAGAAGACTACGACCCAACCGATAAGGCGGCCGCCCTCGCGCTCTTACAGCAAGCTGAAGAGAACCTTGAACTTATCACTGGTTTAATTTACTTCAACAACGTTCGTGAATCACTTGCCGAAGCGTCCGATTTGCCGGAAACGCCTCTGGCTCATCTCGGCGCTGACAAGATCCGGCCTTCTGCGGATTCTCTCAAGCAGATGATGGATGAGTTGCTGTAACATGCGCCTGGCGCTTATCGGATTTGGAAACGTCGGGCAAGGTTTCGCCGAAATCCTCGTTGATAAAGGCGACGACCTTGCCCGACGTTATGGTCTCCAATTAAAGATTGTTGCTGTCAGCGATTTCTTAAAAGGCAGTGTTTACAATCCAGGAGGATTGGACCCGGCTGGTTTACTGGCGGCCGTACGCACGGATGGAGACCTGAGCAATGTGAAAGCCCCGCAGCGAGGGTTGGATGCCCTGCAAACGATTCGCAGTAGTAATGCCGACGTAATCATCGAGCTGAGCTATACGGACCTAGAAACAGGCCAACCGGCACTGGACCATATCCGCGCCGCCCTCGAGAACGGCAAGCATGTCGTAACCTCTAACAAAGGGCCGATTGCCTTGAATTTCCGGGAACTAAAATCGCTTGCTAATGATAAGGAATTACAAATCGGCGTTGAAGGCACGGTTATGAGCGGCACCCCGGCCCTGCATCTGGCTCAAGATCTGCTGGCTGGAGCCGGAATTAAGCGCATCCAGGGCATCGTTAACGGCACCACAAACTACATCTTAACCCGTATGGAAACAGGTGCATCATATGCCGAGGCTTTGGCTGACGCACAGGCGCGTGGGTATGCGGAGGCCGACCCCACCGGCGATGTGGAAGGGTATGACGCCGCCGGGAAAGCCGTTATTCTGGCCAATCTGCTGATGGATGCTGCCTTATCCATGGCAGATGTACAAAGGCAGGGCATTAGCAAGCTGACGCCCCAGGATATCGATGAGGCCACGTCCGCGGGTGAACGCTGGAAACTCATCGCCCGGGTTGAACAAACAAACGATGGCGTTAAAGCCAGTGTCCAACCGCTGCGTTTACCCATCAATCACCCGCTGGCTTCAGTTAGCGGCGCGACCAATGCCATCACCTATACCACCGATCTATTAGGCGACGTAACACTCGTCGGTCCTGGAGCCGGCCGGATGGAAACCGGCTATGCCATTATTGGCGATCTCCTGGCCATTCACGCCAAAAGCTAATTCAACCTGCCTATCTCTTACCCGGTGACCTCATCGCTGTGAAGAGATAGGCAGCTGTTTTCCCGCTTAAAAGCCGGCGTTTACCCAGGGGGCCGGAGCGGCCGTACTTTCTAAGATTAGCTCTCTACCAAACGCTTTTTCGATCAATCTTGCGGCGTTCTTTTCCGCTTCCCAAAGCTCAACAGCCGGATACTCATCGGCGACGACTGTCAGGCGCAGGGTGGTCTCATCCCAGGAGGCAGTCACATCATCAACATTTCCATTTCGCCCACGTTCCAGAAACTCCGCCATGCGCACCATTGCCGCCATGCGCATAAGCCTCAGGTCATCACCCTTTTCCATCAGGCTGTTATAAGGCTCCAAACCCGGCCTTCCCTTCCGGTGGTACCGGGCCAACAAAGCAATCAATGCCGTTTCCCGCGGCTGATAACCGGCCAATCCGCGATTGCTAATCAACATTTGCGAATGTTTGTGATGGTCATAATAGTCAATGATCGATCCGAGATCGTGCAGTATAGCTGCGGCATCCAGCAGGCTTAAATCATTGAGATTGTAGCCATGCAGGGGCAGCAGCTGCTCAAAGAGCCTGTCTGCCAAAAACCTGACATGGTTGGCGTGTTTTTTCTCATAATTGTAAACACGCGCCATATTGAGCACGCTGAAGCGACGCACATTTCCGGCCACCGGGTAGGATAAATGATGCCAGAAGCGCTCAAAGAACAGCCCTTCTCGCAGACCGTTGATTGAAATGATAAGGCTGTCTTTATTAAGGCGGTCCATAATCGTGGCGATGACCAGGGCTCCCGGCAAGATAATATCAGCGCGGTCGCTGTTCAAACCAGGCAGGTTTCTTCGATCCGCCAGGGGCTGTTTTCTCAATAGATCGATGCTCTCTGAGAGCCCTGAACGGGTTAAAACATATCCATGCAGGGTGTTCAAAGGATACGCTTCGCGCATTGCCTGCATCCGCGCTAAATTGCGGATGGTACCGCCGAGGCCTACCAGCTCTTTCTCCTCTTGTCTGGACGCTTCTTTTAACCAGTCGATCCCGTCCAAATGGCCATCAATTTCCGCTTGCACGGCCGAGTAATCGGTCTTCTTTATCGGGTCACTTCTTACAAAATGCTCCGTGAGCGCCAATGCTCCCAGGGGAACAGAAGAGCCGCGTACAAATCGGCGGTCGATAACTTCAGATATTTGTGCGCTACCGCCGCCGATATCGACTACAAAACCGCTTGATATGAGCACCTCATTCAAGGCTCCCAATGTTCCATAATAGGCTTCTTGCTCACCATCAAGCACTTGCAGGGACAACCCTATTTCTTCTTGAACCTGCTCGACAAAAAGAGCGCCATTGTAAGCATCTCTCACGGCACTAGTCGCCGTGGCGATAATTTCATCAACGCCGGCGCTGTCACAATAATCCTTGAACAAACGCAGGGTAAAAAAGGCGCGCTCCGTCGCTTCTGCGCTCAAGCCTCTTGAACTCATTCCTTCTCGCAGACGGACCACTTCCCGAATTTCATCACTCAGGTTATAGGCATAGCCAGGTACGGTGCTGATCACGACCAGCCGCGCCGTATTTGAGCCGAGATCAATCACGGCGATTCGTTGTGTTGATGGATGCGACAGCATAAATATCCCCGTTTCTTCTCTGCAAACCGCTTCTCGGTTTATCAGTCCATGCAATTTTTCAGCATCTTGATTGTACTTGAGGGTTATATAGAGTGACAAAAGGTGTGATTGACAGGAGTGAAAAAAACCGAGATATTCATTTCTAAGGTCTCCTACATGGCCGGCCTGCTGTCCGCCTGCATCAGCGTTCGTTAAGCCTATTGCTTATGAATAATCAGTTGCTACAATCCTCATTTGCTTATTGGCAATGTTCATTACGGTGAATCATGATGAACAAAAAGTCAGTCCTCATGGTCCCGGTTTTTTGCTGATTGGCTGGTTGGCTTTTTACAGAGTTTGTTATGAAAAATGGTTTTGTATCAGGTTTAATTGCTGTAACTGTCGGGGCTGCGATTGGGTTCATCATTGGCTGCCTGATCACCTGGTTTCCCGCCAGATTATTGTTTTGTGCGGCTTACAATACCCCGGACTGTGAAGAAGTTGTTCTGATCCTTTTTCCCTTTTACTGCTTCATCGCCCCCTCCGCAGGCGGCATCATCGCCTACTGGTTATACCGCAAACGACGCAGCCTGGGATAGATCTTCAGCCCTAAAAACACGATTTAAGCCCCCGAATAGGATATAATCCCCATCTTTGTTAAAATATGGGAACCGACTTGAGCAAACGAGAATTCCGGCTGGAAAACGAATACGACTACGATCAGGATGGTCCAGTGCGCTGGATCATCTCGCATGTATTGCGTTATCCGCTCCTACCGCTCACCATTCTCGGCGCTGCCATTCTCAACAACGTGGCTTACAGCACCATACAGCTCCTGACCGGCCGTGCCTTTGATCTGATCGAAACCACTTCATGGGAAGTAAATTCGCTTCTGTTCATCGCTTTTGGCGTCTTCGTCGCCGCCGCCTCGCAGGGCTTAACCGGCCTTGTCCGCAACTGGGCCACAGAATTTATCGCCCAGCGTGTGGAACGCGACGCGCGTAACGAGCTGTATATTGACCTGCTGGGTAAAAGCCAGAGTTTCCACGGCCGTCAGCGTATCGGCGACATTATGGCCCGCGCCACCAACGACGTGCGCCAGTTGAATTACATGTTCAGTCCCGGCTTGATGTTGATCGTCGATTCCTTAATGGGCATCATCATTCCCGTGATCATGATCGCCTTATTGGATTACCGGC
>Ga0316576_10002791_pt1 | contig 10041 bp, 8 predicted proteins | sample S0NA_FD_203075 | JGI IMG/M metagenome (GOLD analysis project Ga0316576, IMG submission 203075) | Rhizosphere microbial communities from salt marsh grasses in Alabama, United States - S0-2_050615r3r5 | ecosystem: Host-associated > Plants > Roots > Rhizosphere | place: USA: Alabama | collected... | reverse complement strand
AGACCGCCGAGACCGCGATCGGCGGAGTGTGGTACGAGGCCGGCAACCAGAAGAAGAACGGGAACAGCGCGGCCTTGATCCCGAAGGCCACGAGGAACAGCACCGCCAGGACCGGGACCAGGTTGGGGGCGAGGCCGAGGGCCGCGGCCCGGGCGAGGTCCGCCATGTTGAGGGTCCCCGCGATGCCGTAGAGCAGCCCCACCGCGGCGAGGAAGATCGCGGAGGAGAGCAGGTTCAGCGTCACGTACTTCACCCCGCCCTCGAGCTGGGCCCGCTCGCCACCCAGGGCCAGGAGCACGAAGGAGGCCATCAGCATGACCTCGAAGCTGACGTACAGGTTGAAGAGGTCTCCGGTCAGGAAGGCTCCGCAGACGCCCATGAGGAGCACGTGGAAGAGCGTGTGGTACCCCTGACCCTCGCGTCGCTCGTCGATCGAGCCCAGTGAGTACACCGCCACCGCGAGGCCGGTGATGCCGGTGAGCAGCACCATGATCGCGGCGAGGAGATCGGCGACCAGGGTGATCCCGAAGGGCGCGGGCCAGGACCCGGCCCGCATGACCTGGATGCCCTCGGAGGAGACCCGAGCGAGGAGACCCGCCGACACCGCCAGCAGGAGCGCCGCGCCGGCGACGCTCACTCCACGCTGGAAGGCCCGGCGCCGCTGGGTGAGCAGGCACGCGATGGCGGTGGCCAGGGGCACGAGGATCGGCAGGACCACGAGGGAGCTCATGGCGGCGGGGCTCCGTCCGTGGCTCTCAGGGAGTCGAAGTCGTCGGTCCCGGTCTCCTGGTGGGCGCGCTTGACCAGGACGAGGGCGAAGGCCTGGACCGCGAACCCGATCACGATGGCGGTGAGGACCAGGGCCTGGGGCACCGGGTCGGGATAGGGGGCCACGAGACTTTCCTGGCCCGGAGGCACGATCGGAGTGCCCCCGCGGACCAGGCCGCCCACCGTGAAGATGAGGAGGTTCGCGGCGTGGCCGAGCAGGGCCAGGCCGAGGATCAGCTTGACCATGCTCCGGCGCATCACCATGTAGAGACCCGCCGCGTAGAGGATGCCGATGACGATGGCGAGGACCAGGGTCACGGCCTCTCCTCCGCCAGCTCGAACACGATGGTCGCCGCCACCCCCAGGACCGTCAGGTAGACCCCCACGTCGAAGACGAAGGGTGTTCCGAGGTGCCCGATCACCGGGATCTTCGCGTCCAGCCAGTGGCCGGTGAGGAAGGCCCCGCCGTCGAGGAGGGGGGGCAGGCCGCTCAGGAGCGCGACCGCGAGCCCCGTGCCGACAAACACCAGCGGATCGACGCGCAGGACCCGTCGCGCCTTCTCCAGCCCGTCGGCGGCCAGGACCAGCGCGAAGGCAGAGGCGGCGGCGAGGCCGCCCACGAAGCCGCCCCCGGGCTCGTTGTGGCCCCGGACCAGCAGGAAGATGGAGAACACCAGGGTGAGCGGGAAGAGGAATCGGGTCGTCGTGCGGAGGATCAGGGAGTCCCGGATGATCACTTCAGGTCCTCCTCGGGCGCATCCCGGCGAAGCCGCATCAGGCCGACCACGCCCAGCGCTGCCACCGTCAGGACGGTGATCTCGCCGAGGGTGTCGAGGGCTCGGAAGTCCACCAGGATCACGTTCACCACGTTGCGGCCGTGGGCCAGGGGAACGCTGGCGCGAGCGAAGTACTCACGCAGCGGAGCCGGGTGATACGTGGCGGCAGTGGCCAGGACGATTCCCGTCATCAGGGCGCCTCCCGCGAGCGCCACGACGGCAGCGCGGACCCGCTGAGACGGGGACGAGCGCGAACGGAGGGGAGGAAGGCGACGCAGGAGCAGCACGAAGAGGATGACGGTGAGCGTTTCCACCGCGAGCTGGGTCAGGGCCAGATCCGGTCCGCCGAAGAACAGAAACAGCAGGGCGAGCCCGTAGCCCACCAGCCCGAGGGAGGCCACCGCGAAGAGGATCGAGCGGGCCCGCACCACCAGCACCGCACCCAGGACCATCGCCGCCGCCGCGAGCACCTCGTGGGCCCGCGCCTCGTCGAAGGTCGGGTCCGGCCATCCCACGCGGTCGAGGAGAACCCACCCGCCGAGGAGCACCGTGGTGCCGATGACGATGAGAATGTAGGTGCCGAGGACGCCGCCCTGGAGAAGCCGAGTCTGCCACTTCGCGAACGCCACGAGCCGGTCGAGGGTCAGGCGATAGGCGCGGGCGGGCCCCCAGCCGGCCAGGCGCCGGAGCGGAGTCCCGAGCTGCAGTAGCCGGTCGTGGAGCAGGTACAGCACCACGCCGATGGCCAGCATGACCAGGCTCTGCACGAAGGCGGGGCTCATGCCGACCCAGGGGGCGAGGACCAGCTCGGTGTGCTCACCATGCATCGCCGTCGCCGCCGGCTGGATCAGCGAGAACGCCAGCTGCTCGGGGAGCAGGCTGAACAGCAGGCTGACCCCGGCAAGAAGCACGGGCCCGAGCCACAGGGCGGGGGAACCCTCGTGGGGGGGCTTCGGCGTCTCGCCCCGCTTCGGGCCGAGGAACGCCCGCCAGCCCACGAGTCCGGAGGCGGCCGCGACGAACGCGCTCCCCACGAAGCTGAGCAGGGTCACGAGCTGACCCGCGTGGGGGGCCTCGTGCTTGGCTTCGTAGAAGAACTCCTTGGCCACGAAGCCGAACAGCGGTGGCAGTCCGGCCATGGAGATCGCGGACACCGCGACCGCGGCCGCGGTCAGCGGCATGGCCCGGGCGATCCCACCGAGCCGGCCCAGGTCGCGGGTTCCCGCCTCGTGGTCGAGGGTCCCGATCCCGAGGAAGAGGGCGGCCTTGTAGAGCGCGTGGACGACGAGGAAGACCATCGCCGCCTGGGCAGACAGCTCAGTGCTGATGCCGACGAGAAGGGTCAGGGTCCCCAGCCCGCTCACCGTCGTGAAGGCCAGGAGCCGTTTGAGGTCGGTCTGGCCGTAGGCGAGGACCGCGCCGACGACGATGGTGAGCGTCCCGGCAACCATGATGATGTAGTGCCACTCGTCGGTGCCGCCCAGGGCGGGGTTCAGCCGCGCCAGGAGGTAGATCCCGGCCTTCACCATCGTCGCGGAGTGGAGATAGGCGCTCACCGGGCTCGGCGCCGCCATGGCCCCGGGGAGCCAGAAGTGGAACGGGAACTGTGCGGACTTCGTGAAGGCCCCGGCGAGGATCAGGAGCAGGATCGGCAGATAGAGCGGGTGGGACTGGATGGCAGCCGCCTGGGCCTCGAGGGCCGACAGCTGGGTCGTCCCCGCGACCTGGCCGAGGAGCAGGAGACCGGCCAGGAGAGCCAGGCCGCCACCGCCGGTGACGAGCAGCGCCTGGAGAGCCGAGGCCCGCGACTCCTCCTTCTCGTGGTTGAAGCCGATGAGGATGTAGGAGCTGACGCTCGTCAGCTCCCAGAAGACGAAGAGGCTCAGCGCGTCGTCGGCGAGGACGAGCCCGAGCATGGCCCCCATGAAGAAGAGGATGGCGGCGTAGAAACGGGGCAGACGAGCGTCACCCTTGAAGTAGCCGCCGGCGTAGACGAGCACGAGGGCACCGATGCCAGTGACGAGAAGCGCGAAGAGCAGAGACAGGCCGTCGAGACGGAAGGCGAGGTGGATCCCCAGCTCGTCGACCCAGGTCCACGATTGCATCCAGGCCTCGCCGCGGGTCACGTCGTCCAGTCCGGTCACGAACCAGCCGAACAGCGCCGCTGGGACTACCGCGAGAACCGTCCCCGTCCGCTCCCGCAGCACGCGCTGCAGGCCGGGGGCGATCGCGGCCAGGGCAAACAGGGTCAGTACCGGGGTTAGCATTCTGGGGATCGGAGGTGGAGTGTGAGGGTCAGACTATCACACGCCCCGCGGTGGCCTCGAAGGATGGCCGGCGACGGGTCCGCCCGCGATTCGATACACTCGTCTTCAGCACATCAGAAACACAGGGGGCAGGATCGGGCTTCCGCCCGCGGCGACCGGGTCGCGGGCTGCGAGGGCCGGGGGGGAAGGTGCCAATGATCACGGTGAGGCCGGCGGGGGACCGGGGGCGTACGGACTGGGGCTGGCTGGACAGCCGGCACACCTTCTCTTTCGGGGAGTACTTCGATCCGAACCACATGGGCTTCGGCGCGCTGCGTGTCATCAACGACGACCGCGTGGCGCCGGGGGGCGGCTTCGGGACCCACGGCCACCGCGACATGGAGATCCTGTCGTACGTCCTCGATGGTGGCCTCGAGCACAAGGACTCCATGGGAACGGGGTCCGTCATCCGCCCGGGGGAGATCCAGTTCATGCGGGCCGGCACCGGGGTGACGCACAGCGAGCTCAACCACTCGAAGACGGAGCCGGTCCACTTTCTCCAGGTCTGGGTGGTACCGGCCGAAGAGGGCTTGCGCCCGGCCTACGATCAGCGGCCGGTCGACCGCGAGAGGGCCCACGAGGGCTGGGTCACCCTGGCCTCGGGTCACTCCGGGACCGAGGGGATCGCCCTGGCCCAGGATGTCCGCCTCGTGATGACCCTTCTCTCCGAGGGAAGGACACGAGCTCTCGAGCTCGACCGGGATCGACGGGCCTGGATCCACGTCGCGCGGGGGACCACCTCGCTCGAAGGCTCCCCGCTGGCGGAGGGGGACGGCGTCGCGGTGACCGGTGAGTCGAGGGTCACATTCGACGGCGGAGACGCGGAGCTGTTGGCCTTCGACCTCGCCTGAGCGGAGACTCGGCCCGGTCGCCTGCTCCTACTCCGCGGCGACGCTCGGTTCCGGCTCCCGGTGGCGGCGCGTCGCGTCCTCCAGGGTCTCTCGAAGGGCGAAGGCGGCCGGCTTCGGGCGGTAGTCGTTGTCGAAGATGAGCGGGATGTCCTCGAGGTGGGTGAAGGTCTCGATGGTCGTGGGATATCGGTCGGTGAAGGTCCAGAGGGTGACGCCCTGGCACTCGGGAACGGCGAGACAGGCCTCGGTGACCGCCGCGTAGGCCTCCGCCTGCCGGCGCAGCTCGGCCTCCTCGTCGTAGGCAAGACCCAGCGTCAGCACGTGCTTCAGGGTGCGCGTGAACACGTTCAGCTCGGTGATCTCGACGGCCACCCCCAGGCCGGCGAAGCGCCGCAGCGTCGCCTCGATCTCGCCGCGGCTCGCCGTGCCCCCGAACAGGGGAACGATGTGGCCCTGGAAGCCCACGGCATCGAGGGGGGCGCCCTCGGCCAGCAGGTCCCGGACCAGCTGGAAGTAGCGATCCTGCTTGGGGCCCGGGTTGAGGGCGCCGAACTCGTTGAGGAAGAGCTGCGCCCCCGGGTCCGCCTCCCGGGCGAGGTGCAGCGCCTCGGCGATGTAGCCGGGCCCGAGCACCCGTGAAAAGACGTGCTGGGACAGCCCGTCTCCCTGCGAGCGGTCGCCGAACGAGAGCAGGGGCTCGTTCACGACGTCCCAGGCCCCGATCCGCCCCGCGTAGCGGCCCGCAACCGTCCGGACGTGGTCGGCCATCAACGCCCGCAGGGCGTCGGGATCGCCCATCTCGCTGAGGTACTCCGGGTTCGGGGGATCGACACACTGTCCGTAGACGAGGGTGTGACCCCGCACCCGCATGTCGTGGGCCTCGGCGAAGGCGACCAGCTCGTCGGCCCTGGTGAAGTCGTAGCGGTCCGGCTCCGGGTGGATGGTGCCCCACTTCATCTCCACGAAGGGGGTCAGGGAGTTGAACTCCCGTCCCAGCACCGGGGCGTAGGCCGCGTCCGCCCTCAGGTCGCGCACCATCACCGCCGAGCCGAAGCGCACGCCGGCCCGGTCGGCGAGCTCGCGGAGAGGCGGCCCCTCGCTCCAGCTCCGGGCCCGCTCCTGCGCTCCCGCGAGGCCGCCGCGCCCGGGAGCGGTGTAGATGGAGCCGACGGCGATCAGCCCGATGAGGACCAGGACGAGCAGCCCCACCCTGACCAGGATCCGGACGAGACGCCAGAGCCGCGACATGGACGAGACCTCCGAGCTCGGGGGCGACTCTATCACCGACCCACCCGCCGGCCCGGCGGGCACGCACTCACGGCCGAGCGGAGGAGGTCACGCCCCGGCGGGGTGGGACGTGCTCCTTTCCGGGACCCGACTACCGCACGAAGTAGGCGGCCACGCGCCAGTGGCCGTCGTCGCCGAGACAGGTGGTCACGGTCTCGATCACCCCGCCGCGCTCCTCGAACCCACTCTCGAACCGGGTCACGGTGTAGGGGCCGGGCGGTACCCCGGGAACGGCCTCGACCGTCGTCTGGCTGTGCAGCCTCCGTGAGTGGCATCGGCCGAGGGCGAGTCGAACGGAGCGCAGCGCCACCTGCCACTCCTCCCGTCCGATGGTCTCCCGAAGGGCTGGCGCCGCGACGGCCCAGCTGCTGGCCGACCGGCCGGAGTGGATCAGGTCGAGCCAGGCCCGCGCCACCTCGGTGGCCTCGGGTTCGGCTGCCCCCTCACCGTCCGGCGACGCGCCAAGGCTCATCACCGACAGCCGCGCCAGGAGGGCCCGGCGCCGGCCCTCGGAGGGCCGGCGCTGCTTTGTTCGGGCTCGTCCGCTTCCCGCGCTCACGGCCCGCCAGGCCGTGACGTCCCTCGCTGCCTCGAGCATCGCCGCCTCCTATCAGATGAAGACGCACGGGCTCGATGAGTGGTTGCAGGGAGTGCGCAAAAATCGAGTAGATCCAACGTTTTGAATACAGTGAGGGGCTCGACGCGGCGGCGACGGTGTCCCTGCCCCCAGCGGCCAGCTCGTGGTGGAACACCTCTTCAGTATTGATGTTAGGGCGCTGCCAATATTCGGAGCAGATCAGTCGAAATATTCTTGACTTCTTCATGAAGAAGTCTATTCCCAGCCTGTCTCCCGGTCGCGGGTCGGTACCTGGGCCTCTCCCTGACCGTCCTCGGGGCCGCCGCCCTGGGCTTCGGCCTCCCCGGGGTGATGATCGCCGTGGCCGCGGGCACCGAGGGGGCGCAACGCTACCTCACGGTCGTCGTCTACCTGAGCCTCCTGGCTGTGGCCTTCACCGGGATCGCCCTTCTGGTGGTCCTCCTGGCTCGTCGACGGCAGATCGCCCTCGGCGTGGCCCTCGGCGTGTGGATCTTCTTCGAGCTGGCCTACGGCGTCATCATGCTCGCCAGCACCCTCTACCTGCCCGCAAAGGTCCTCAAGACGACCCTCCTCGTCGGGCTCCTGGGCAACCCCGTGGACCTGGCCCGGGTCCTGTCCCTGCTCCAGGTGGGGGGACCCCACCTCTTCGGCCCGGCCGGGGCCACCCTGATCAAGCTGACCGGGTCGGCGGGAGTGGCGACCGCCTTTGGCCTCGCCGGCCTGCTCCTGTGGGTGGTGGTGCCTCTCTTCGTGGCGGTACGCCTGTTCAAGCGGCAGAACCTGTAGGGCGAAGGCCCGCCGGGCTCCGGCACCGTCATGAACCGACGTTCTGGGTCATGAGTCGACGTCCCGCATCATGAATCGACGTTTCGCGTCATGAGTGGTCGTGTGGGGTACGCTCGGCGCGAAACCCCTCCCGTCCATCAAGCGCTCATCGGCTAGAATGCCCGCCCAGGAGCGGGCCATGGCCAAGAAGAAGAACAAGGACAAGAAGAGCAGCGATAGGCCGGCCGTGACCCTGCGCGACCGGGTCGACGAGTCGGGCCGGGTCCGGGCCTCGGCGGTGCCCAAGAAGGTCTACGAGGAGGAGCTCGCCCGGCTGCACGTGGAGCTGATCAAGCTTCAGGAGTGGATCAAGGCCCGCGGGCTCAAGGTGGTCGTGATCTTCGAGGGCCGCGACGCGGCGGGGAAGGGCGGGACCATCAAGAGGATCACCGAGACCCTCAACCCTCGCGTGTGCCGGGTGGTCGCCCTGGGGACTCCCACCGAGCGCGAGAAGACCCAGTGGTACTTCCAGCGCTACGTGCCCCACCTCCCGGCGGCGGGGGAGATGGTCCTCTTCGACCGGAGCTGGTACAACCGCGCCGGGGTCGAGCGGGTCATGGGCTTCTGCACCGAGGAGGAGTACCGGGAGTTCCTCCGGTCCTGCCCGGAGTACGAGCGCATGCTGGTGCGCTCGGGGATCATCCTGGTCAAGTACTGGTTCTCGGTGAGCGACGAGGAGCAGGAGCGCCGGTTCCAGGCCCGGATCGACAACCGGACCAAGCGGTGGAAGCTCAGCCCCATGGACCTGCAGTCGCGGTCGCGGTGGGTCGAGTACTCGAAGGCCAAGGACGACATGTTCGCCTCGACGGACATCAAGCAGGCCCCCTGGTACGTGGTCAACTCCGACGACAAGCGGCGGGCCCGGCTCAACTGCATCTCCCACCTCCTGAGCCTGATCCCCTACCAGGACCTCACCCCGGAGCCGATCCGGCTGCCCCCGCGCCAGGAGGACAAGGGTTACGTCCGCCCGCCCATGGGGGACCAGACCTTCGTCCCGGAGAAGTACTGAGCCGAGCCGCGTCCGGTCAGTCGACTCGGTCTGGACCGAGTTGAGTGACCCTTTGTCAACTGTGCCTGGACACAGTCACCCTCGCAGGTGTGGTCGAGGGCTGGGTCACGCGCAGGATGTCGGCGGCAGCGAACAGGTGACGTTCGGAGCTGACTCAGGTTGATCCGGTCGCGCCCACTGGCCCCCACCCCGACCTGACGCTACAGTAGCCCCCGATGAAGTCCCTCCGCGCGCTCGGGCTGTACGCGGCCCTCACCGTGGCCCTGACGTGGCCCTATGCCGCCAACCTGTGGGTCATGGAGGTGGGGGACCCGGCTTTCTTCGCCTGGGAGGTGGGGTGGACGGTGCACGCTCTCGGGACCGATCCGACTCAGCTTCCCCACGCGAACATCTTCTATCCTCTCCGGTACACGCTCGGGCTGGACGAGCCGGTCCTGGGAACGACGCTCCTGGCGCTGCCGCTGGCTCTCTTCACCGACAACGCGGTGCTTCTCTTCAACGTGCTGCGGCTGCTCACGTTCGTCTTCTCCGGGCTCACCGCCTACTGGCTGGCGCGGGAGCTGGGGGCGGGAGAGGGGGGCGCGCTTCTCGGTGGGGCCTTCTTCGCGTTCTCGCCGATCCGTACCGATCAGATGGCCCACCTCTCGACCCTGGGGACGCAGTGGCTTCCCCTCGTGGTGCTCTTCGCGGTCCGCTTCTCGCGGAGTGGGAAGACGCGGGACGCGCTCCTGACCGGGCTCTTCTATGTCCTGGCCTTCGCGGCTTGCGGGTACCACGGACTCATCGCGCTGGCGGTGTTGCCCCTGCCCTTCCTGGTGTTGCTGTGGAGGCGGTGGCGGCTCCTTCCCAGAGCCGCGCTGGCCACGGCCCTGGTCGGGCTCCTCCTCCTGCCCCTCTACCTCATGCACAGCCGGGCCCTCGAGCCCGAGCAGTACACCCGCCGCGTCGACGAGACCATCTTCTATTCGGCGCCCCTCGAGTCGTTCCTGGCCACGAGTGCGGGGAACCGGATCTACGGGGGGATCACCGATGCCGTGCGAGCCGAGGGGGCCTACAACCTCTTCCCGGGACTGGTCGTCCTCGGACTGGGGATCGCCGGAGCCGTGGTGCTCTGGCGACGCCGCCAGCGGCCGGGCCGGGAGGCGGCGATGCTGGCGGTGATGGCTCTCGTGGCTGCCCTCGTGGCCATGGGACCGCTGCTCCGGGCCTTCGGCCACGACCTCGGCCCGGGGCCGTGGGCGCTGCTCCGTGCTGTTGTACCCGTGTTCGAGAAGATCCGGGTGATGAGCCGGGCCGGGATCTTCCTCGCCCTGCCCCTGGCCATGCTGGCGGCGAAGGGGCTGACGCTCCTACGGCTGCGGCCCATCGTGGTGGCGGTGGTGGGGGTGCTGGGCCTGGCCGAGACGCTGATTGCGCCCATTCCCATGCCCGGCTGGACGAAGGTGATCGACACGCGGGAGGAGCCGCCGCCGGTCTACCGCTGGCTCGCTGAGCAGCCGGTTCTGGACCCGATCATCCACCTCCCCATGTTCGACAGCCGGGCACTGTTCCGTCGCCCCGCGTTTCACGAGAGCGTGTACATGGCCTACTCGACGCTCCACTGGAATCCCATGGTCAACGG
>Ga0316576_10002790_pt1 | contig 10041 bp, 7 predicted proteins | sample S0NA_FD_203075 | JGI IMG/M metagenome (GOLD analysis project Ga0316576, IMG submission 203075) | Rhizosphere microbial communities from salt marsh grasses in Alabama, United States - S0-2_050615r3r5 | ecosystem: Host-associated > Plants > Roots > Rhizosphere | place: USA: Alabama | collected... | reverse complement strand
CGTCGTCGCCGGCGGTGGCTGGGTACAGGTCGGGGAGGAGCGCAGCACCATCAACCACGGTGAGGCGGTCGAGTGGCCACCCGGCGTGACCCACGGCGCCTGGACCGACGGCACGACCATGCGCGCCCTGTTGGTGGAGGTTCCCGACCTGGCCATCGAGGCACCTCATCGCCGCTTGGCCGGGGCGCCTGTGGTCAGCGAGGTCGAGCCTGCTCGCGGGCGCCTGGCCGACCGTGAGACGCCGCCAGAGGATCACGACCCAGCCGAGGGCGAACCCTGGTAGTCGCCTGGAAGCGCTGCCGGCGTCAGCTGTCGGTGCGTCCCAGGACGGCGCCGAGCTGTCCGAGCACGCGGGCAGTGGCACCCCAGACCCGATGGCCGGCGACGGGGTAGGCGCCGTAGCGCAGGTGCCACCCGCCCCGGTCCTCGTCCACCGTCTCCACCGGAGCGTCGGGCAGGAAGTGGCGCACCGGCACCGTGAGGATGGCCGCCACCTCGCGTGCATCGGCGGTGAGCGCCGGTTCGCGATCGGCCACCGCCAGGACCGGCACCAGCATGTAGCCCGACACGCGTACGTCGACGGTGTCGAGCACGCCCAGTGTCGTCACCCCGGCGGTCGCGGCGTCGAGGCCGACCTCCTCGCTGGCCTCGCGCAGGGCCGTGCCCGCAGGGAACGAGTCGCCTGGCTCACGGGCGCCACCGGGGAGTGCCACCTGGCCGGCGTGGACATGGTCGCCAGCGGGTCGCAGCATGAGCACGATGCGTGCCTCACCGACGCTGTCGGGGTAGAGCAGGACCAGCGCGGCCGCATCGCGGCTCGGCGCGTCGCTGTCGCGTCGCGCTCCCGGCGGTAGCGGCCCGGCGCGCACGATGTGCGCCTCGATGGCTGCTCGTGGCGGTGGCAGTGGCGCAGGTAGCCGCACGAGGCGGTCACGGGCGAGTTCGAAGCGCATCGCGGAAGCCTACGGCGTGTCCGCGAAGCCGGGGAGCGACGGCGCGGAGCCATCCTCGGCCGGACGCGCCCAGGCAAGGACACGAAACGCGCCGAGCTGGCGAGGGTCCAGCAGTCGCGCCACCGCGCCGCGCGCCTCCAGGTACGCGCCGGGATCCACTCCCGCGCGACGACCGAGCTCGGCCAGCATCTCGCCGAGCCCCAGTCGCGCCAGGAAGGGTCCCTGCGTGGTGGAGCCCACCAGCACGAGGCCGGCTGCGGCGGCTGCCCGCTCGAGGGCGCTGATATCGACGTGTGCGGTGATGTCGCTGCGCCCGACGGCCGCGAACGGATCATCGTCCACGCGGTGCCGACGATAGGTCAGCAGCGAGCCGGCCATTCGGCGAGGACCGTACAGCTCGGCGGCGTCATGGCCGTAGTCGATGACCAGCACGACGCCACCCGGACGCAGGCTCGCGGCCACCTGCACCAGCCAACGTGGTGCGGCCAGGCATACCTCGGCGCGCTGACCCGGACGGAGCTCCACCCCGCCGGCCTCGAGATAGGCCGGCAGCTCGGGCGTCGACGGCTCGTCGATGACCTCGCTGAACCAGCCCTCGGACCAGCCCACCCAGGCTTCGCGCAGGCGCCGCTGATAGACCAGCCGGTGGACCGGCAGGGCGTCGAGGTACTCGTTGGCGATGACCAGGTCACGACGGCCTACCGGCTTGTCGCTGCGGTCGGGCAGGTCCAGACGCTGCCACGTGACACCGCGGAGCTCGGTGCTGGCGGTGTCGCGCAGCGTCCCGCGGCCGGCGCCGTACTCGCACACGCGGAACTCGGGCTCCGCTCCGCGTGTCGCCTGTGCTGCCTGCACGAAGCGCCCGATGCAGCGGCCGAAGAAGGGGTGCAGTTCAGGGGCGGTGAGGAAGTCACCCGCCCGCGTGGGTCGCGTATCGCTGACCGCGTAGTACCCCAGCGCGGGTTCCGTCAGCGCGCGCTGCATGAAGCGCGCGAACGTGATGCGCTGCTGCGGAGCGCGAAGGATCTCGTCTCGGATCGCCTCGACCAGGACTCGCTCGCTGTCTGCCCAGCGAGGGTCCTCAACCACGCCCGGCCCGCACACCAGAGCGCAGCGGCGGGATAGGGCTGGGTCGCGTCGCGGTCATGGCGTGGCTCCCTAGTTCAGGCGCCGCTTGGCGTCACCCTCCGGCTCGGTCGCAGGCAGGTCCATCAGGTTCGGTTGCAGGCCGGCGCCCACGGGCTCACCGGCGACCCGCGGATCGCGCCGCTCGGTGGCTTCGGAGACGAACGTCTCGCCCGCGGATCCGGTACAGACGATGGTGCCCCCGACGGGGTCGGCGTCGGCCGTGATGGTGCTGCCGGGCTTGAACTTGCCCTCCAGCAGCGCTCGCGCCAGCGGATTCTCCAGCAGTCGCTGCACGGCCCGCTTGAGCGGTCGTGCGCCGTAGTGGGGGTCGTTGCCCTCGCGGCCGATGAGCGCCTTGGCCGCCGGTGTCAGCACCAGCTCCAGGTCATGTTCGGCGAGGCGTGCGGCGAGGTCGGCCACCAGCAGATCGACGATGGCGGCCAGCGCCTCCTCGTCGAGGCTGTGGAACATGATGACCTCGTCGATGCGGTTGAGGAACTCGGGCCGGAAGGTCGCTCGCAGGACCTCGGTGACGGCGCTCTCGAGCTGCGCGTCGCTCGTGCCAGCCGGCCGGTCGGCGCTCATCAGGTGCGAGCCCACGTTGCTGGTCATGATCAGCACGGTGTCCTTGAAGGAGACCGTGCGCCCCTGGCCGTCGGTCAGGCGACCGTCGTCGAGCACCTGCAGCAGCACGTTGAAGACGTCCGGGTGCGCCTTCTCGATCTCGTCGAGCAGGACCACCTGGTAGGGGCGTCGGCGCACGGATTCGGTGAGCTGCCCGCCCTCCTCATAGCCCACGTAGCCTGGCGGCGCGCCGATCAGGCGGCTGACGGCGTACTTCTCCATGTACTCGCTCATGTCGATGCGCGTCATGGCGCTCTCGTCGTCGAAGAGGAACTGCGCCAGGGCGCGCGCGGTCTCGGTCTTGCCCACCCCGGTTGGTCCCAGGAAGATGAACGAGCCGATCGGCCGGCGCGGATCCTTGAGGCCAGCGCGGGCACGGCGCACCGCGTCCGACACCGCCTCGATGGCCTCGTCCTGGCCGACCACGCGCTCGTGCAGGCGATCTTCCATGTTGATGAGCTTGGCCTGCTCGCCCTCCATCAGGCGGGTCACGGGGATGCCCGTCCACGAGCCCACGATGCGCGCGATGTCGTCGGCGTCGACCTCCTCCTTCAGCAGGCGCCGGGCGGCTCCGTCGGCGGCGGCCAGCGCCGCCTCCTGTTCGGCCAGCTTGTGCTGCAGCTCGGGGATGCGGCCGTACTTGAGCTCGGCTGCGCGACCGTAGTCGGCCGCTCGCTCGGCGGTCTCGACCTCGTGCTGGGCCGTCTCGAGCTCGGTCTTGGTGGCGCGCAGGTCGGCGATGGCGGACTTCTCCTGCTCCCACTGGCTCTTGAGCGCTCCGGCACGCTCGGACAGGTCGGCCAGCTCGCGCTCCAGTGCCTCGAGGCGCGCCTTGGAGGCGTCGTCGGTCTCCTTGCGCAGAGCCTCGCGCTCGATCTCCAGCTGGATGCGTCGGCGCTCCAGCTCGTCGAGCTCGACAGGCATGGAGTCCATCTCCATGCGCAGGCGGCTGGCGGCCTCGTCGACGAGGTCGATGGCCTTGTCAGGCAGGAAACGGTCAGCGATGTAGCGGTTGGAGAGGACGGCCGCGGCGACCATGGCCGAGTCGGTGATGCGCACGCCGTGGTGGACCTCGTACCGCTCCCGCAGACCGCGCAGGATGGAGATGGTCTCCTCCACGTTGGGCTGGTCCACGTAGACCGGCTGGAAGCGGCGCTCGAGGGCAGCGTCCTTCTCGATGTGCTTGCGGTACTCGTCGAGCGTGGTGGCGCCGATGGTGTGCAGCTCGCCGCGAGCCAGCATGGGCTTCAGCAGGTTGGAGGCATCCATGGCGCCCTCGGCGGCGCCGGCGCCGACGACGGTGTGCAGCTCGTCGATGAAGAGCACGATCTGGCCGTCGGAGTCCTTGATCTCCTTGAGCACGGCCTTCAGGCGCTCCTCGAACTCGCCGCGGAACTTGGCGCCGGCGATGAGCGCCCCCAGGTCCAGGCCCACCACCCGCTTCTCGCGCAGGCCGTCGGGCACATCGCCGCGCACGATGCGCTGGGCGAGCCCCTCGACGATGGCGGTCTTGCCCACGCCTGGCTCGCCGATAAGCACGGGATTGTTCTTGGTGCGCCGGCTGAGCACCTGGATGACGCGCCGGATCTCCTCGTCGCGACCGACGACGGGGTCAAGCTTGCCTTCGCGGGCGGCAGCTGTCAGGTCGACGCCGTACTTCTCCAGCGCCTGATAGGTGGCCTCCGGGTTCTGGGTCGTCACGCGCTGGCTGCCACGCACGGCCTCGAGGGCGCGCAGCAAGGCCTCGTAGCCGGCCCCAGCCTCTTCCAGCAGTCGCTGGGCGTCGCCGCCAGCCTGTGATACCGCCAGCAGCAGGTGCTCGGTGGAGACGTACTCGTCACCCAGGCGCGTGGCCTGGTCCTCGGCCTTCCCGATGAGCGTGCGCACGCGTGGATCGAGGCCCAGCTGGCCGCCTTCGATCTTGGCACGGCGAGACAGCACAGCCGCCACCTCGACCGCAACCTTGGCGGGGTCGGCGCCGAGCTGGCGCAGCGTCATGGCCGGGATGCCCTCCGGGTCATCGAGCAGCGCTGCGAGCAGGTGCTCGACGTCGAGCACGGGACTGTTGGCCCCAGTCGCCAGCTGTTGAGCGGCGAGGATGGCCTCCTGGGCTTTCTGGGTGTAGCGATCGAGTTTCATGCGTGGGATCGTCCTCGTGGTTCAACCGGTTCGTGCCGCGGGTTCGTGCCGCGGGTCGGACTGTTCGATGTGATCGATGAATGCCTGCGCCCTCTTGCGGCCCTCGTCGTCGAGGAAGGTGGGCAGCACGACCTTGGTGCGCACACGCAGGTCGCCGTGGCCTTCGGCTCCGAACCTGGGCAGTCCCTGCCCGGTGAGCCGGAAGACGCGCCCGTTCTGGGTGCCGGGCGGGATCTTCAGTGCCAGCCGCTTGCCGCTGAGGGTGTTGATGTGGACATCGGCTCCCAGCAGGGCCTCGCCCAGCGTCAGCGACAGGTCCATGGTCAGGTCGGCGCCGTCACGGGTGAACACGGGGTGCTTGCTCACGCGCACGGTGATGTAGACGTTGCCGCCGCCTTCGGCCTTGCCGGTGAGGCGGATCCTCTGGCCGTCCCGCACCCCCGGCGGGATCCTGACCTCCAGCGTCTTGCTGCCCAGCTGAAGGTGGCGGTCGGTGCCGCGCATCACCTCTTCCAGGCTGATGGTGGCGTCCGCGGTGGCATCCGGCGGCCGGGGCGGCGCGGGACGACGGCCACGCGGGGAGGCCGTCCCGAAGCCCGAGGAGGCGTAGCCGGCGCCGCTGTCGCCCCCGAGACCGCCGAAGAGTGGATCGATGTCGACGTGCGCGCCGCTGCTTCCGTGCGCGCCGCTTCCGCCGCCGCTGAAGAAGGTACGGAAGAAGTCGCTGAAGCCGGAGAGGTCCTCCGCGCTCCCGCGATACTCGAAGCGGACGCCACCCCCGGGGAAGCCACCGCCCGCGGCGCCAGAGCCGAAGCCGGCGAAGGGATTGCCGGCGCCGGCAGCAGCGCCTCCCGCCTGCTGGTACGCCTTCCAGTTGGCGCCCAGCTGGTCATAGGCCTTGCGCTTCTCGGGATCGGACAGGACCTCGTTGGCCTCGCTGATCTCCTTGAAGCGCCGTTCGGCCGCGTCGTTGCCCTTGTTGACGTCCGGATGGTTCTCGCGGGCAAGGCGACGGAAGGCCTTCTTGATGTCGGCCTGACTGGCGCCCTTGTCTACACCGAGAGTGGCGTAGTAGTCGCGATACTCCATCCGTCTCCGTCTATCCCTGCGCCACCGCGGGTGGCTGCTCCGGTGGGAACGCCGGCTTCTTGGCCGCGGGGACGGCATCCTCCTTGGGCTCACCCTTGGCCGGGGCCGCCGCGGGATTGGGCTTCAGCGGGCGTGGCCTGCGGCGCAGCGCCGCGGCCAGGACCTGGTCCATGTTCTCGACCAGCACCAGCTTGATCTGCTTGCGGACCTCATCGGGGACATCCCGCAGGTCCTTCTCGTTCTTCTTGGGCAGGATCACCACACGCGCGCCCGAAAGGTGCGCCGCCAGGATCTTCGACTTCAAGCCGCCGATGGGCAGCACCCGTCCGCGCAGCGTGATCTCGCCGGTCATGGCCACGTCCTTGCGGACGGGGATGCCGGTGAGGCTGCTGACCATGGCGGTCGCCATCGTCACGCCGGCCGAGGGGCCGTCCTTGGGGATGGCGCCGGCGGGCACGTGGATGTGCATGGTGTGGTTCTCGAACAGCTCCCGGCCGATGCCCAGCTGAGCCGCGTTGGCACGCGTCCATGAGAGGCCTGCCCGGGCCGACTCGCGCATCACGTCGCCCAGCTGGCCGGTGAGGATGAAGTCCTCCTTGCCCTCCATGCGCGTGACCTCGACCGAGACCACGTCGCCGCCGACCTCGGTCACCACCAGCCCGGTGGCCGCGCCGGTCTGATCCTCGGCCTCCAGCTCGCCGTACTCGAAGCGGGTGGGGCCCAGCAGCTCCTTGAGTTTTCGCTCGTTGACGGTGGTCTTGGACTTGCGGCCCTCCGCCACGGTGCGCGCGACCTTGCGCATGACGTTGGCGATCTCACGTTCCAGGTTGCGCACCCCGGCCTCGTGCGTGTAGGACTGCACCAGCGTGGTCATGGCCTCGTCGGTGATGGCCACGTTCTTCGGCTTGAGGCCGTGGTTGTGCATCTGCTTGGGGACGAGGAAGCGCTTGCCGATCTCGGCCTTCTCGCGCTGCGTGTAGCCGGGCAGCTGGATGATCTCCATGCGGTCACGCAATGCCATGGGGATGGGGTCGATGAGATTGCCGGTGGCGATGAAGAGAACCTTGGAGAGGTCGAACGGCACCTCGAGGTAGTTGTCGGCGAAGGTGTTGTTCTGCTCCGGGTCAAGGACTTCGAGCAGCGCCGAGCTGGGGTCGCCTCGGAAGTCCATGCCGATCTTGTCGATCTCGTCCAGCATGAAGACCGGGTTGTTGGTGCCGGCCGTCTTGATGTTCTGGATGACGCGACCAGGCAGGGCGCCGATGTAGGTGCGGCGGTGGCCGCGGATCTCGGCCTCGTCGTGGATGCCGCCGAGGCTCATGCGCACGAACTCCCGGCCCATGGCGCGTGCCACGGACTTGCCCAGCGAGGTCTTGCCCACGCCTGGTGGACCGACGAGCGCGAGGATGGGGCTGCGGATGGTGTCGGCGAGCGAGCGCACGGAGAGGTACTCGAGGATGCGCTCCTTGACCTTCTCCAGTCCGTAGTGGTCCTCGTCCAGAACGACGGCGGCCTGCTTGATGTCGAGGTTGTCCTCGCTCGACTTGTCCCAGGGCAGGCTGGCGAGCCAGTCGACATACGTGCGGATGACGCCGACCTCCGGCGATGCCGTGGGGATGCGGCTCATGCGGTCGACTTCCTTGAGCGCCCGCTCCTTGACCTCCTCGGGCATGTTGGCCTCTTCGACCTTCTCGCGAAGCTCGTTGACCTCGGCCTGCTGCGGATCGTCTTCGCCCAGCTCGCGCTGGATGGCCTTGAGCTGCTCGCGCAGGATGTACTCCCGCTGCGTCTTGTCAAGCTCGGACTTGACCTCGGACTGGATACGGCCCTTGAGCTCGAGGATCTCGACCTGTCGAGCCAGGAACGTGGAGACGAGCTTCAGGCGCTCGACGACGTCCAGTGTCTCCAGCAGCTCCTGGCGCTGCTCGGTGGACATGTCCGGGCTGTAGGCGACCATGTCCGCCAGCAGGCCCGGCTCGCTGATGTTGCGTGCCGCCACGGCCGCCTCCGGCGGAACCGGAGCGCCCGACTGCACGTACTGCTCGATCTGTCCCTGGACGGTCTGAACCAGGGCCTGGACCTCCAGGTCCTCGGGGGCCTCGTCGCTGACCAGCTGGACGCGCGCGGCGATGTACTCGTCGGTGCTTTCGAAGGCGAGCAGTCGCAACCGCTGCTGGCCCTGTACGATGGCGCGCACAGTGCCGTCCTGGGCCTGCACGATCTGAGCGATCTTGGCCAGCGTGCCGACCTCGTAGAGCTCATCGGTGGACTCGATGTCCTCGCGCTCGGCCTGCCGCTGCGTGACGAGCGCGATGAGCGAATCGGCCGCGACGGCCTGCTCGAGCGCCTTGACCGACTTGTCGCGCCCGACCTGCAGCGGCACGATCATCTCGGGGAAGATGACCGTCTCGCGCAGCGCCACGAGCGGCAGGACGCGCGGACCGCCGGATCGATCCTCGGCGGTCACGGGGGCGTCCTCGTTGGTGCTGCTGCTGCTGCTGCTCTCTGGCTTCTTGGTCTCGCGGGCCATCAGATCTCCTTGGCGCTCTGGTCGGGGGTGGGGGGTCGGCGGTTCTCCGGCGCGCTGCCGGCTGTCTCTTGGGGTGGATGCGAATTCACCCCGTCCCCGTTGCCGGGTTTGCTGCCGCCCTTGTCGCCGACGGCTTCGGGTTCGCTGTACAACTGCTCCAGGAGCCGCATGCCGAGCCGCTCCTCGAGCTGGAAGAGGACGCGTACCCCGGCCAGGTTCACGCCCAGGTTCTGGGTCAGGTGCCGGATCCAGAGGATCCGGCGCAGGTCGTTCTCCGAGTAGAGACGGATGTTGGTGGGGGTGCGGGCTGGGCTGACCAGCCCTTCACCCTCGTAGATGCGCAGCGTTCGCGGGTGAACGCTGACCAGCTCCGCGGCCACGCTGATGACGTAGACCGGCCGGCTGGCATCTGGCCCCCTGGGCCGTCGCCGTGCACCCGCTTGTTCGCGCACCGGGTCAGGCCTGCTTGGCCGGCTCCTGGGCCGCCTGGTCCGTGCCGCTCCCGGATCCGGCGGAGACGGCGCGCGCCTCCGTGACCGACGTCACGGGGATCTGGCGCGGCTTGGCAGCCTCGGCACGCGGGATGCTGAGTCGCAGCATGCCGTTCTCGAAGCTGGCCGTGGCGTTCTCCGTGTCGAGGCCGTTGGGGAGCGTCAGCGTGCGGCTGCCGCTGCTGCGGCGCAGCTCGCGGTAGACACGCTCACCCTCCTGGGTCTCGCGCTCGGCCTGCTCCTTCACGCCGATGGTCAGCGTGTCCTGATGGACGGTGATCTCCACGTCCTCGGGGCGGATGCCCGGGAGCGCCGCCTCCACGGTGATGGCGTCCTCGCTGGACGTGATGTCAAGCGGCAGCCGGGCCTCCGACCCGCCCCAGGCGAGCGGCCGGAAGGCGGTGTCATCGAAGAGCCGATCGACCGCGTCGCGGAACGACATCAGGTCGGAGCGCGGTGTGGTCCTGCGGATGATGGTCATGTCTCGGTTCCTCCGATATCTGTCGTGGTCACGTTCGGGGCACTTGGGTCCTCGCCCCGTCGGACGTTGACCTTGTACGATGCAGATACTAGAACCTTGACAATCCCATTGTCAAGTGTTGTGACGGTAGAGGTGTCACTGTGTCTGACATCTTCTTGTCATGAAGGCTGCCACCGTCGAGCTGGGCAGGTGAGTCTGCCACGGACCGGCAGGCGACACAAGCGCACCTTCGGCTGCCCTCACGGTCCATGCATGTATCGGCGGGAAAGCCGGGCCCGGCGCGCGGCCGCGGGACGCTGCGATCTCGGGCGCAGCCGATCTCAGGCGGAGGCGATCTCCGGAACACTGCCGATCAGCTGCATGCGCAGGTCGTTCTCGCACTCGGTACGCGAGATGGCGATGACCTTGTCGCCTTCCTGGAAGATCATCTCTGGCCGGATGGACTGCGCGCGATCATCGCGGATGACCACGAAGAGCGTGCAGCCTTCGGGCAGGTCGATGTCGGCCGGCCGGCGTCCCAGAGCCGGCGAGTCGGCGGCGATCTGTGCCTCCAGCAGCTCCAGCTCACCCCCCTCGAGGTTGGCCAGGTGGAGCAGCTCGTGCACC
>Ga0316576_10002789_pt1 | contig 10042 bp, 6 predicted proteins | sample S0NA_FD_203075 | JGI IMG/M metagenome (GOLD analysis project Ga0316576, IMG submission 203075) | Rhizosphere microbial communities from salt marsh grasses in Alabama, United States - S0-2_050615r3r5 | ecosystem: Host-associated > Plants > Roots > Rhizosphere | place: USA: Alabama | collected... | reverse complement strand
CGCCTCACCGAGGCTGAACCGCAACGACGAGCGTGCGTGCGCGGTGTCCGCGCCCATCGCGAGCAGCACGTGGCTCGGCTCGGGGATGCCCGCGCTGCAGGCTGAGCCCGTCGAGCAGTCGATGCCCGCAGCGTCGAGGAGCATGAGCAGCAGGTCGCCCTCGCAACCGGGGAACGTGACATGCATGTTGCCTGGGAGCCGCGCCGCCGGGCCGCTGCCGGTGTCACCGTTGACGATCGCGCCCGGGACCGCATCGAGGATCCCCTTGGCCAGCGAGTCGCGCAGAGGCGCCAGCCGCTCAGCACGCGCCGCCTGGCCCGTCACGGCGTGGTGGACGGCCGTGGCGAACGCGGCGATACCGGGGGCGTCCAGCGTCCCCGACCTGATCTCGCGCTCCTGGCCTCCACCGTGCAGGACGGGTGTGGGATTGAGCCGCGGATCGAGCAGGAGTGCGCCCACCCCGAACGGACCGCCGATCTTGTGTCCGCTGACCGTGGCCGCCCGTGCCCCGACTGCCTTCGGGTGGACCGGCAGGTGGCCGACCGCCTGGACTGCGTCCGTGTGGAACGGCACTCCGGCCGCGCGGCACATCTCTCCGATGGCCGCGACGGGCTGCACGGTGCCCACCTCGTTGTTGGCCCACATGACGGTGCACAGCGCGACGTCGTCCGGATGCTCGAGAGCCTGCTCGAGCGCCTCCAGCTGGACCCGGCCAACCTCGTCCACCGGAAGCCACACCACGTCGGCACCCTCGTGCTCGGCCAGCCAGCGCACCGGGTCAAGTACAGCGTGGTGCTCCACCGCCGAGCACAGGACCCGACCTGGGCGACCGGGGTCGCGCCGAGACCAGTACAGGCCCTTGATCGCCAGGTTGTCCGCCTCGGTTCCCCCCGAGGTGAACACGACGGCGCTCGGCCGCACCTCCAGGTCAGCGGCGATGGACTCGCGGGCCTCCTCGACCGCGCGTCTCGCGGCGCGGCCGGAGGCGTGCAGCGAGTTCGGATTGCCCAGCAGTTCAGACTGGCGAAGCCAGGTCTCGCGCACGTCGGGGAGCATCGGCGTTGTCGCCGCATGGTCCAAGTACACGCGTGCGCCCATGGCTGGTCATGCTATCCGGGAGTCGCGCGGGGCACCTCCCGGTCAGCCCCGCCTCTTGGTGATCTCGTCGGTGAGTTGGGGTACGACCTGGAACAGGTCGCCGACGACGCCATAGTCGGCGAGTTCGAAGATCGGCGCCTCGGGATCCTTGTTGACCACGACGATGGTCTTGGACGTCTGCATGCCCGCCCGGTGCTGGATCGCGCCGGAGATGCCGTTGGCGATGTACAGCTGCGGCGAGACGGTCTTGCCGGTCTGCCCCACCTGGAACTGGTGCGGGTACCAGCCGGCGTCCGTCGCGGCCCGGCTCGCGCCCACCGCCGCGCCGAGGGAGTCCGCCAGCGCCTCGATCACCCCGAAGCCCTCCGCCGAGCCCACCCCACGACCGCCGGAGACCACGATCGCCGCCTCGGTCAGCTCCGGACGGCCGTCCTTGACCACCGCCGACCGGCCGGTGATCGCCGCCTTGGTGGCCGCGTCCGACAAGGCCACCGACACGTCCACCCGGGTCGGCGTCGCCGGCGCCGGTTCGGGCGCGACGGCGTTGCCGCGCACGGTGATGATCGGCGTGCCATGGGTGACCTTGGAATGCACCACCGTCGAGCCGCCGAACACGGACTGCGTCGCCACGAGGTCCGCCGACACCTCCACCGCATCCGTGATCACACCGGAGTCCGTCCTGACCGCCAGGCGGCCTGCGACCTCCTTGCCATCGGCCGTGGAGGCCAGCAGCACCGCGACCGGCGACCGCTCAGCGACGAGCTGCGCCAGCACCTCGGCCGCCGGCGCCACCGGATGATCGACAAGCGCCGCCTCCCCGGCGACGTACACCGTCGCGGCGCCGTACTCGCCCAGCGTCGCCATCGCGGCGTCATCGGCACCCGGGCCGACCCACACCGCACTGGGCTCCCCCAGCCGACGGGCCAGCGTCACCAGCTCCAGCGTGACCTTCTTGACAGCTCCGTCGGCCTGCTCGACCAGGACAAGGACCTCACCCATAGCTGTTCTCTCCCTCTCGCTGCCCGCTGCCTAGATGAACTTCTGCTCGGCCAGGAATCCGGCGATCCTCACGCCGCCCTCCCCATCATCAGCGACCACCGTGCCCGCCGCCTTCGGCGGCCGCGCTGCGAAGTCCTCCACTACCGACCACGCCGCTGACGCGCCCAGCTTCGCATCGTCCAGGCCGGCGCCCGCCGCGTCCAGCGTCTCTACCGGCTTCTTCTTCGCCGCCATGATCCCCTTGAACGACGGATACCGCGGCTCGTTGATCTTCTCCACCACACTGACCACCGCCGGCATCGACGCCGTCACCGTCGAGACCCCATCCTCCGTCGCCCGCTCGATCGTGACCTCCGACCCCGCCACATCCACCTTCTGCGCGAACGTCAACTGCGCCCACCCCAACCGCTCCGCCACCATCGCCGGCACCACACTCATCCGCGCATCCGTCGACTCCGACCCGAACACCACCAGATCAAACCCCCGACCCCCGACCACCTCGGCCAGCGCATAACTCGTCGCCACCGCATCCGACCCGTGGAAGCCCTCGCCCACCAGATGGATACCCGCATCCGCCCCCATGCTCAACGCCTTACGCACCGTCTCCGCGGCCCGCTCCGGCCCCATCGACACCACGACGACCTCACCGCCATGCGCCTCGACCAGCTTCAACGACTCCTCCACCGCGTACTCATCCAGCTCATTCATCACCCCATCAGCCGACTCCCGATCCAGCGTCGAATCCCCGCCCGACAACTGCTTCTCCGCCCACGTATCCGGCACCTGCTTCACACACACGGCGATCCTCATGAACTGGTCCTCCCGAACCACAGTTAGTTACTCGCCAGTAATATAGCGCCCTCGGCGCCGGCATTCACCGGCCCTCAGGCAGCGTATTCGGCCGCGGCGTCGCGGTACACATCCAGGGCGGCCGTGGCGATGACCGGCCACGCGTACCTCTCCTCCACCTCCGACCTGCCGGCAGCCGCACGGGTGCGCGCGGCCCGCGGGTGCTGCAGCACCGCTACCACGGCGTCTGCCAGGCCCGCCCGGTCCCCCGGCGGGAACAGCAGGCCGGTCTCCCCGTCCGCCACGATGGCGGCCAGCCCGCCGGTGCGCGCCGCCACGAGCGGGGTGCCCAGCGCCATCGCTTCTAACGCCACGAACCCGAAGGGCTCGTACAGCGATGGCACGACGGCGACGTCGCTGGCGGCCATGACTGCTCGAAGGTCGTCGTCGCTGATGTAACCCGCGAAGGTGACCGCGTCGGAGAGGCGGCGCCGCTTCACGCCGTGTCTGAGTTCCGACTCGGCCGTGCCGGTGCCGATGATCACAGCGCGTGCCTCCGGGAACGAGCGACGGATGGCCGGCATCGCCTCGATGAGCGTCTGCACACCCTTCTCAGGCTCCAGTCGCCCCGCGTATCCGATGAGGGGCCGACCGTACCGCCGCCGCGCCGCCCGCTTCCTGGCGACGGTCGTTGCCCACTCGGCGGCCCGGATCCCGTTGGGGATGACGCACATGTCGGCGGGGTCGCGTCCGAAGAGTCCTGCCACCTCCATGCGCATGTACTCGCTGCACACGATCACGCGGTCCGCCTCCGAGACGAGCCACGCCTCGGTCGCATCGATGCCCTTGGAGAACGGGCCACTCAGCAGTCCAGCCGTGCGTCCGGACTCCGTCGCGTGCACGGTGAGCACCAGCGGGACGCCGGCCACCTCGCGCACGACCACGGACGACTGCGCCTGGAGCCAGTCGTGGACGTGGATGACCTCGGGACGCCATTCGCGCACCAGCGGGACCGCCACCATGGACACCGACGTGTTGAAGCCGAAGCACCAGTCGAGGAACCCGTCGTGCCAGTCGGGCGGTGCGGGCGCGACCGGGGCGACGCGCACGATCCGCACTCCGTTGACGACCTCGTTCGGTGCCGCCGCGGGACCGGCTTGCGTGATGACGGTGACATCGTGACCGAGCGCGGCCTGGGTCTCCGCCAGTGCGTGCACATGCCTGCCAAGTCCGCCGTACACGACCGGCGGGTACTCCCAGCTCAGGTGGAGGATGCGCACGGGACTCCGATCTACCGGCCGGTGAACTCCGCCGGACGCTTCTCGACGAAGGCGGCCATGCCGATGGACTGATCGTCCGTGGCGAAGAGACCGGCGAAGCGCACCCGCTCGATGTCGAGGCCTGTCTCCAGATCGACCTCGGTCCCGCGGTCGATCGCCTCCTTGGCGGCTCGCAGCGCCAGTGCCGGACCGCGCGCCAGGCGCGCGGCCAGCTCCTGCGCCGCGGGGTAGACCTCGTCCGCCGGGACCACTCGATTGACCAGTCCCATCGCGAGGGCCTCGTCAGCCGCTACGTGACGTCCGGTCATGACAAGGTCCTTGGCGCGCGAGACCCCGACCAGTCGCGGCAGTCGCTGCGTACCGCCAGCGCCGGGGATGATCCCGAGCAGGATCTCCGGCTGCCCGAGCTTGGCGTCGTCGGCGGCGATCCTCAGGTCGCAGCACAACGCCAGCTCGCAGCCACCGCCGAGCGCATAGCCCGTGACGGCCGCAATCGTCGGCTGCGGGATTCGCGCCACCGACGTGAAGGCGTTCTGGAGGCCCACCGAGGCGCGCAGCATGTCCTGGTACGACATGCCTGCCATCTCCTTGATGTCCGCACCCGCGGCGAACACTCGGGGCCCGCCGTAGACGATCACGGCACCGACATCCGTCCGCGCGCCGAGCTCGACGGCCGCCGCCTGGATCTCCGTCTGCATCTGCTGGTTGAGTGCGTTCATCGGCGGTCGTTGGAGGGTGATGGTGGCTACGCCGCCGTCGACCTGGACCGTCACGAACTCCGCCATGGCCGCACCTCTCGTCGCCGATCACGTCATCGGGCTCACCCCGACCGTGGCCGAGCGTAGCCCCGTCGATCCGTCCGGGCCGCGCGGCGCCCGACCGATGCTGCCGTCGTCCGCCCGACCTGTAGCGTGTGCGCGTGACACGGCACGGCTCGAGCGGCTGGGACCCGCTCGGCGTCACCCCCGACGGACACGGTGGCGCAAACGTGGCGATCTGGGCCCAGGGTGCCTCCGGCGTCGATCTGTGCATCTTCGACGAGGACGGTCGAGAGGACCGCTTCCCTCTCCGGGAGCGGGTGTTCAACGTGTTCCACGGCCACGTGGACGACCTCGCTCCGGGTACCCGCTACGGCTTCCGCGTGTCCGGGGACTGGAATCCCGCCGCCGGCCATCGCTGGAACCCGGCGAAGCTGCTCCTCGATCCCTACGCCAAGGCCATCGACGGTGCCTTCCGGCTCAACCCTGCGGTCTTCGGGCACGTGGGCAGCGACGACCTCACCCTCAACCCGGCCGACTCTGCCCCCTTCGTTCCCAAGAGCGTCGTCGTCGACGACTGGTTCGACTGGGGCGACGACACCTCGCCGGGCACGGCATGGGGCGACACCGTCATCTATGAGACGCACGTCAAGGGCATCACGCGCCGACACCCGTCCATTCCCGAGCACGAGCGCGGCACGTACGCCGGGCTGACGCATCCGGCCGTGCTGGAGCACCTCACCACCCTCGGCGTGACTGCCGTCGAGCTGTTGCCCGTCCATCACTTCGTGGACGAGGTGCACCTGCTCGAGGACGGGCTGACGAACTACTGGGGCTACAACTCGATCGGGTACTTCGCGCCACATGCGGCCTACTCGTCGACCGGGGCGCGGGGCGGCCAGGTCTCGGAGTTCAAGCGGATGGTGAAGGCGCTGCACGAGGCCGGGCTCGAGGTCATCCTCGACGTCGTCTACAACCACACCGCCGAAGGCAACCAGCTCGGCCCCACCCTGGCCTTCCGGGGCATCGACAACGACGACTACTACCACCTGCGCGACGGTGGCCGGTTCTACGCCGACTACACCGGCTGCGGGAACACGCTCGACGTGTCGAAGCCGCACGTCCTCCAGGTCGTGATGGACTCCCTTCGCTACTGGGTCACGGACATGCACGTCGACGGCTTCCGATTCGACCTCGCCTCCGCCCTGGCGCGTTCCTTCCATGACGTGAACATGCTCGGCAACTTCATGACCACCATCCAGCAGGACCCGATCCTGCGCCGAGTGAAGCTCATCGCCGAGCCCTGGGACGTCGGGCCGGGCGGATACCAGGTCGGCGAGTTCCCGCCCCTGTGGACGGAGTGGAACGACAAGTACCGCGACAACGTCCGCGACTGGTGGCGTGGGGCGACCGGCATAGGCGAGCTCGGCTGGCGGCTGTCCGGCTCGGCCGACCTCTACGCGAGCGAGGGCCGCCGACCCTTCGCGTCGATCAACTTCGTCACGGCGCACGACGGATTCACGTTGCGCGACCTCGTCACCTACGAGCGCAAGCACAACCTCGACAACCTCGAGGGCAACCGCGACGGCTCCGACAACAACCGGTCGGACAACTACGGCGTCGAGGGCGAGACCCAGGACGCCGAGATCCTCGCCGTCCGCCAGCAGCAGATGCGCAACTTCCTCGCCACCCTGCTGCTGTCCACCGGGGTGCCGATGATCTCCGGGGGTGACGAGTTCGGTCGCACCCAGCGGGGGAACAACAACGCCTACTGCCAGGACAATGACGTGTCCTGGTACGGCTGGGACTGGGAGCCGTGGCAGTCGGACCTGAAGGTGTTCGCCAGCCAGCTGCTTCACCTGCGGCGCATGCACAGCGCCTTCCGACAGCGCTTCTTCTTCGAGGGCGAGCCGCTGCAGGCCGGCGGGCCGAAGGACCTGGCCTGGATCGGGACCGACGGCCACGAGATCCAGGACGACGCCTGGCACGACCCCGACGCCCGCACCCTGGGCATGTACCTCGCCGGCGAGAGCCACGGAGTCGACGAGGAGGGTCGCCCGATCCGCGACGAGCCCTTCCTGGTCCTACTGCACTCGGGCGAGGGAACGATCGACTTCGTCCTGCCCGGAGCACCGTACGCGCGCCTCTACCGCATGGTGGTCGATTCCACGACCGGTCAGGCGACTGAGACGGACCAGGAGTACCTCGCGGGGAAGAAGCTTCGCCTCGAGCCCCGCAGCCTGCTCGTCTTCCACGCGTACGGGCGGTCTCACTAGGGCGCCTTTCGCTAGCGCAGGACTCCGTCAGACATGCCGGCCGTTTCCGGAGGCGTGACCTGAAGCCCGATCTCCTGCGGCGTGGACAGGCCGGCGTGCTTGGGCAGGATCCGGACCGTGTAGCCGAACGGTCCGTTCTGCGCGAGCGTCACCTCGCAGCCGTACTGCCAGCGATTGCCCTCGAACGAGCCCACGGCCGTCATCGAGGCGTGGTGGGCCTCGATGAGACGGTCGTCCGCGTCGACGCGGCCGAACACGGCCTGCACATCGACGTCGTCGGGCGTGAGGTCCCCGAGGTGGATGTAGGCGCGGACCGTGATCGCCGACCCCTGCATCACCGCATCCCCGACGCCGTCGGCCTCGACGTGCTCGATGCGCAATGTCTCCCATGAGGCCCGTACGCGCTTCTTCCAGGCCGACAGTTCGCGGGCCAGCGCGAAGGACGACGTCTCGACGTCGCGACCGGCCTCAGCCGCCGGCGTGTACAGGCCGTTGACGTAGTCGCGAACCATCCGGGTCGCGAGCACCTTCGGCCCCAGCGTTCGGAGGGTGTGCTTGACCATGGCCAGCCACCGCGGCGGCAGTCCGTGGTTGTCGCGCCGGTAGAAGGCAGGAGCCACGGAGTTCTGGATGAGGTTGTACAGGGCTTCCGCCTCGAGATCGTCCCGCCTGTCGGGGTCGTCGATCCCGTCCGCGGTGGGGATCGCCCAGCCGTTCTCGCCGTCGAACCACTCGTCCCACCAGCCGTCGAGGATGGACAGGTTGAGCGCACCGTTCAGCGCCGCCTTCATGCCCGACGTTCCGCTCGCCTCGAGCGGGCGGATCGGGTTGTTGAGCCACACGTCGCAGCCTGGGTACAGATCGGTGGCCATCGACATGTCGTAGTCGGGCAGGAACACGATCCGGTGGCGCACGTCCTCCGCGTCCGAGAAGTTCACGAGTTGCTGGATCAGGTGCTTGCCGCCGTCATCCGCCGGATGGGCCTTGCCGGCCACCACCAGCTGCACCGGGTGGTCAGGGTCGAGGAGCAGTGCACGCAGCCGCTCGGGATCGCGCAGCATCAGGGTGAGTCGCTTGTAGCTCGGCACGCGACGGGCGAAGCCGATCGTGAGCACATCCGGGTCGAGGACGTCGTCGATCCATCCGAGCTCCGGAAGGGTCGCGCCCCTGTTGAGCCAGGACTCACGCAGCCGCCCGCGGGCCATCTCGATGAGCCGCTGGCGCAGCGTGCGCTTGATCTGCCACAGCTCGCCATCGGGTGCGGAGGCGATGGTATGCCACCCCTCGGGGCCGTCGATCGACTCGCCCCGCGCGAGGTCGATCACCTGCCGCGCGGTCCAAGTGGGGGCATGCACGCCGTTGGTCACCGACGTGATCGGCACCTCGTCCGCATCGAATCCCGGCCACAAGCCGGAGAACATCCCGCGCGACACCGCCCCGTGCAGCAGGCTCACGCCGTTGGCACGCTGGCCGAGCCGCAGCCCCATCACGGCCATGTTGAACACCGCGGGGTTGCCGCCCTCGAAGGTCTCGGCACCGAGCTCGAGGATCCGATCCACCGGCACCCCGGGCGCCGCGTTGTCGCCGCCGAAGTACTGGGAGATCATCTCCATCGGGAACCGATCGATACCGGCCGGCACGGGGGTGTGCGTCGTGAACACCGTGCTCGCGCGGGTGACCTCAAGCGCCTCGTCGAAGTTCATCGACGAGTTGGCGATCACCAGCTCGCGGATCCGCTCCAGGCCGAGGAAGCCCGCGTGGCCCTCGTTGGTGTGGAAGACCTCCGGCTCGGGGTGGCCGGTGATGCGGCAGTAGGCCCGCACCGCACGCACGCCTCCGATGCCGAGCAGCATCTCCTGCTGGAGCCGATGCTCCCCGCCTCCGCCGTAGAGGCGGTCGGTCACCTCGCGCTCCGCAGGGGCGTTCTCCTCGACATCGGAGTCCAGCATCAACAGCGGCACCCGGCCCACCTGGGCGACCCAGATGCGCGCCGTGACGAACCGGTCGCCGGGCAGTCCGACCACGACCTTCGCCGGACTGCCGTCCTCCTCGCGCAGCAGCGAGACCGGCGTGCCGTCCGGATCGTTGACGACGTAGCGCTCCTGCTGCCAGCCGTCACGGGACAGCGACTGCTTGAAGTAGCCGGAGCGGTAGAACAGGCCGATGGCGACGATCTTCACGCCGAGGTCGCTTGACGCCTTCAGGTGGTCGCCCGCGAGGATGCCGAGGCCACCGGAGTACTGGGGCAGGGCAGCGGCGACGCCGTACTCGGGCGAGAAGTACGCGATCGCGCGCGGTGCTTCGTCGCCGAGGCTCTGGAACCAGCGATCCGATGCCAGGTACTCCCGCAGATTGTCGCGGGCCCCAGCCACCCAGGAGACGAATGCGGCGTCGGCAGCGAGCTGCTCGAGCCGCTCGGCGGACACCTCACCCAGCAGGCGCACTGGATCGTGCCCGCTCGCCGCCCACAGCTCGGGGTCGATGGCCGCGAACAGGTCCCGCGTGGGGGCGTGCCACGACCAGCGGAGGTTGTGCGCGAGCTCCTCCAGAGGGCTCAGCTGCTGGGGTAGCACAGTACGAACCGTGAAACGGCGGATGGCTCTCACGGGGAGCACCGTACCGGCTCGCTCCTCACGATCCGCGCACGGGATCGCCCTGAATCGCCAATGTGCCGTCAGAAGTTCTCTATGTCTGCAAGATCTTTCTTCGGGTTCCCGACTGCCCCCGAGGCCACCCTGATCCCGACTAGGCTGGCTCCTCATGGGGACCCGCCGCCGTAGCACGCCACCACAGGACGAGAAGTCCACGCCCACGCCCCCACCACCTCCCGCACCAGCCGTCA
>Ga0316576_10002788_pt1 | contig 10044 bp, 12 predicted proteins | sample S0NA_FD_203075 | JGI IMG/M metagenome (GOLD analysis project Ga0316576, IMG submission 203075) | Rhizosphere microbial communities from salt marsh grasses in Alabama, United States - S0-2_050615r3r5 | ecosystem: Host-associated > Plants > Roots > Rhizosphere | place: USA: Alabama | collected... | reverse complement strand
CAGCAATGAAACGAAAGCCGCGCTCGCCGCGCTCGGCGAAGTCGATTCGATCGTCGTCGACCCGCACAAGCACGGGTTGCAGCCCTACGGCTGCGGCTGCGTGCTGTTCCGCGACCCCGCGGTCGGCCGCTTTTACCGGCACGATTCGCCCTACACGTACTTCAGCTCCGACGAACTGCATCTCGGGGAAATCACGCTCGAGTGCTCGCGCCCGGGAGCCGCGGCGGTTGCCCTCTGGGCGACTCATCGCCTGCTGCCATTGCGACCGGGCGGCGAATTCGCCGCCGGCCTCGACGCCTGCCTGCGGGCGGCCCGTGAGTTCTGGACGCGACTCGCGGCGAGCGACCGGTTCACGCCCCTCGTCCAGCCACAGCTCGACATCGTCACGTATGCCGTCAATGCCGACACGGCGACCGAGGCTTCCCGGCTGGCGCAGGCAACCTTCGAAAACGCGGCGCAGCGCGATCTCCATCTCGCCCTGATCGAGCTGCCGGTCGAATTTGTCAGGCACTACGCGCCGCACATCGCGGCGGATGCACGTCGGGTCACATGCTTGCGCTCGGTCCTGATGAAGCCCGAGCACGAGGACTGGGTCCCGAGGATTACAGCGCTGCTCGAAGAGTCCGCAGCAGCGTGAAGCCGAGGTAAAAGCACACGAAGCCGCCGACCAGCGTCGCGAACAGGTAGCTGAACGCATGAAACAGCTCGTTGCGCTGCAGCATCGAGGTCATTTCCATGACAAGCGTCGACAATGTCGTGAAGCTGCCGCAGAACCCGATGGCGAAGAACAGCCGATACTGGTCCGGGATGAACCCGGCCTCATTGAACCAGGACGAGTGCGCGATCAGGTAGGCCAGCATGCCCATGACGAGGCAGCCGAGAAGGTTGGCGCCAAGCGTACCCCATGGAAACGCCACGTCGCGCTGCAGGAATACATTGAGTGCGAAGCGGGCCATCGCGCCGAGCGCGCCGCCGAACCCGACGAAAACGTATGACCAGACGACCGTGTGCATGTTATTGCGTGCTGACCCGGGCCAGCGCCTCGCGGTATTCCTTCTCCATGCGCAACACGATTTCGCGCGCCGGCTGGATGTCGTCGATGTTGCCGACTCCCTGGCCGGCACCCCAGATGTCCTTCCACGCTTTGGCCACGTCGGATTTCTTCGCAAAATCCATGGCCTCCTTGCTCCCCTCCGGCAGATTGTCGGGATCCATACCTGCGTTCGCGATGCTGCCGGCAAGGTAGTTGCCCTTGACGCCCGTGAAATACGAGGAATAGACGACATCCGCCGCGGCACTGTCGACGATCATTTCCTTGTACTCCGGCATGGCCCGCGCTTCCTTGCTCGCAATGAAACGCGTGCCGCTGTATGCGAGATCGGCGCCCATCGCCCTGGCCGCCAGCACGTCGCCGCCGCGTGAAATGCAGCCCGACAGTATCAGGCAACCGTCGAACTCCTTGCGGATCTCCCCGACGAGCGCGAACGGGCTGAGCGTTCCGGCATGGCCTCCGGCTCCGGCGCAGACGGCGATGATTCCGTCGACGCCCTGCTCGATCGCCTTGCGCGTGTGGCGAATATTGATGATGTCGTGAAACACGAGACCGCCGTATGCGTGCACGGCCTCGACGATATCCCGGGGCGGGTTCAGGCTCGTGATGATAATCGGCACTTCTTCACGTACGCAGACCTCGACATCGGCGAGCAGGCGCGTGTTGCTCGGATGGGCAATCTGGTTGACGGCAAACGGGGCAACCTTCTCGTCGGGGTGGGCTTCCTGGTGCGCGGCCGTCGCCTCGCGGATCTGGCGAATCCAGTCGACGAGCTTCTCCTGCGGCCGCGCGTTCAACGCGGGAAACGCGCCGATGATACCGGCCTTGCACTGCTCTGCGACGAGTTCCGGTCCGGAGACGATGAACATGGGCGCGCCGATGAGCGGCAGGCGCAGTTTGCCTTGCAGAAGTGACGGTAGTGCCATCTAGGTCTCCTTGAGGAAGCTTGCGGTGCATTCGGCGATGAGCGCATTGTCTGACTTTGACCGGGCCTCGCCGCGAATTACCATCAAGCGCCCCTTTTCTTTTTCGATCCAGCCCCTGAGCGAGACAGTCTGGCCGGCGCGCAATGGCCGACGGTAGCGAATCTCGCAGCGCGCCGTGTGCGCAACGAGTCCGCGCGCGTATGGGATATTGCCAGTGACGTCGTCGAGCGCCGAAAAGATAATGCCGCCATGCACGGTGTTTTCCCAGCTCAGGTGATTCCGGTTCGGGGTGAATTCGGCCGTGCAGACCTCGTCGGAATCGACCGTGAAGTCGATGTGCAGCCCGATCGGGTTATCGGGCCCACAGGCAAAACACATGCGCTCCGACGGGTTATCGGCGACGCCCAATTCTCAAGGAACCTGCTGGTCGATCGTCAGGGAAACGGAGCTGTTTTCGGCGGGCCGGACAATGAGTGAGCCGAACCAGTCACCGGAAGCGGCGGCGGGACCGCCGGACAACGAAACGCGGGCCAGCAATTCGATCTCGGCGAAAGCGGACAGATTGCGCCCCTGCACCATCGACTGGGCATCCGACAGCGAAACGACCGTCGGCAATTCGCTGAGCTGACGCCGGGCAACAGCGATCGGTGGCGATGGCGCGGCCGGGTCCCTGGCGATGATGAAGACATTGGCATCCCGGTTCATCGCAGCGAGTGCTTCGTCCGACAGGGAAACACGTGCCGACACGACGGCATCCTCGTCGATCGCTGCCTCGGGTTCCTGCTGTGCGACCGGCGGCTGGACCGTTGCAGGTGCGGCTTCCCCACGCCATTCGGCGATGCGTTGCTCGAGGATCCCCCGGATATTCTCCGGCGGATTCAGCCCCAGCAGGACCTCCCAGCGTTCCGCAGCCGTATCGGTATCGCCGCTGTTCGCCGCGGCGAGGCCGGAGTAAAACAGCGCCGCCGGGTTGTTGGGCTCCATGGACAGAGCGGTCTCGATAAGACCGAGCGTGCGCCCTTCGATGGGCGACTGGTCGCGGTTCATCAACGCAACGGCGAGGTCAACCATCGTCTGCGCAACCTTGCCTTCCTCGAGGTCCATGGCCCGCTCGTAGGCCTCGGCCGCGCCGGCGAAATTTCCGATGGTCATCTCGGTACGGCCCAGCATTTTCCAGCCGTTTATGTCCCCGGGATCCTCCGCGAGCCGGTTACGCAACGACGCAACGGCCGCCTGCATGTCCGGCAACGCTTCTTCTATGCCTGCACCGCTGCGCCCCGACGGAACCCCGGGACTGCCAATCGAGTTGTAGAGCACCACCGACAACGCGACGGTAAACACGATGATCCCCGCGAGTGCCGGCGTCAGGCGATGCGACTTGCGCCACAGCGGCCACGCCGCAAATCCGATGGCCAGCAGGCACAGGACCGTGACAATTGCCCAGAACATTACGGATCCTGCCTCTCGTCGCTATCGTCACCGACCGGCAGTGCCACCCGGTGCCGGACGACGCGCACCAGCGCGAAAACGCCGAGCAGGACGAGCAGGAACGGCACGATCCATAGAACCAGCGTCTTGCCCGTCATGCGCGGACGATACAGGGCAAATTCCCCGTAGCGGGTCACGAGGAAATCGGCGATTTCTTCGTCGGTCTTGCCCTCGTCGATCATGCGCGCGATTTCCCGCCGCAGGTCGGCTGCGAGCGTGACATTGGAGTCCTTGATGCTCTGGTTCTGGCATTGCAGGCAGCGGACCTCCGAGATCAAATGCTCGTAGCGCGCCTGCAACTCCGGGTCGTCGAAGCGCCGCTCCTGGTCGATCGCCATCGCCGCTATGGACAGCAACATCAGGCACGCAAACAACAATGCATGTTTCACTGGTCCGCCTCCCGCTGGTTCATGCGGGCGACGAACTCGCGCTCCCAGACCTGGGGATCGAGCGGACCGAGATGCTTGTAGATCACGGTGCCCTCAGGATCGATGAGAAACGTCTCGGGCGCACCGTATACGCCCCAGTCGATGCCGACCCTGCCGTCCTCGTCGTAGGCCGACGCCACGTAAGGGTCGCCCAGCTGGTCCAGCCAGCGGATCGCATCGGGGCGCGAGTCGCGCCAGTTGATCCCGTAGATCGGGATCGCCTTGCGTTGGGCCAGCTGCATCAGGAACGGATGCTCGCTACGGCACATTACGCACCAGGTGGCCCAGACGTTGACGAGCGCGTACTTGCCGGCAAGGTTGTCCGTGCCGACCGTCACTTCCGGATTCTTCAACGTGGGCAGCTCGAACTCGGGCGCCGGCTTGCCGATGAACGGCGACGGCAGCGCGCGCGGATCGCCGTGCCGCAGACCCATGACGAGAAATACGAGTAAGGCGGCCACCGCGATCAGTGGCCAGACAAAACGATTCATGCAGTCGCCTCCGCGCCCGCCGCCACGGCCTCCGACTCCTTGCGCACCTTGACGCGGTAACGCCGGTCGGTGATGGCGATCAGGCCGCCGAGGGCCATCACGAGAGCACCGAGCCAGATGAAGCGGATCATCGGCTTGTACTGGATCCGGACGCTCCAGCCGCCGTTGCCGAGCTGGTCTCCGAGCGCAACGAACAGGTCCTTGTCCAGCCCCGGGTAAATCCCGGCCTCCGTCATCCAGCTCTTCTGCACGAGGTATTGCCGCTTTTGCGGCCGCAACGTGGCCACGTACTCACCGTCGTCGCGAATCTCGATCTCGGCTTCGATCGCCGAGAAGTTCGGTCCCTGGACGTTGCGCAGCCCCTGCATCTCGAATTCGTAGCCGGCGACTTCGATCGATTCACCGGGTGACAGGGCGCGATCGGATTCGACGCTGAACGCCGATACGATCGTGACACCGATGACAAAGAGGCCCAGCCCGAGATGGGCGACGCTCATTCCGAGCACCGACCGCGTGATGCCGGACGATCCGTCCGTACGGCGCACCGACCGCACGATCGGGATCAGGGCGCTGATGACGATCCAGGCCGAAGCGGTGGTACCGACGAACAGGAGGATACTCTCACGCCCGTAGATGAACAGCGGGACCACGATGCCGAGCACGGCGGCTGCGATCGCAGGCACGCGCAGTGTCCGCAACCAGGCCGACTTGCTCTGCTTGCGCCAGGCCACGTGCATGCCCATGCCGACGAGCACGATCAGCGGCAGCGTGGGCACGAGGAAGGCTACGTTGAACCACGGCGGCCCGATGGAAATCTTGCCGCCCGTCGCCATTTCGATGACCAGCGGCGACAGGGTCCCGATCAGCACGAGCGCCGCGGCAACGACGAGAAGGACGTTGTTGAGCAACAGGAACGTCTCGCGCGACAGCAGGCTGAAACCCGCATCGGAATCGAGCGACGGCGCGCGCCAGGCGTACAGGGTGAGCGCCCCGATAACGACGATAGCGAGAAACGCGAGGATGAAAAAGCCGCGTGTCGGATCGGTCGCAAACGCATGCACGGAAACGATGATGCCGGAGCGCACGAGGAAGGTACCGAGCAGGCTCAGCGAGAAAGCCGTGATCGCCAGCAGCAGGGTCCAGCTCTTGAAGAGCCCACGTTTCTCGGTAACGGCCAGGGAGTGAATCAGCGCCGTGCCGACCAGCCACGGCATGAACGACGCGTTCTCCACGGCATCCCAGAACCACCAGCCGCCCCAGCCGAGTTCGTAGTAGGCCCACCAGCTGCCGAGTGCAATGCCGAGCGTCAGAAACATCCAGGCCACGGTCGTCCAGGGACGGGTCCATTTCGCCCAGGTGCGGTCAAGATCGCCGCTGAGCATGGCGGCGATGGCGAATGCAAAGGCCACCGAGAAACCGACGTAGCCGATGTAGAGCAGCGGCGGGTGTATCGCGAGGCCGGGGTCCTGCAGCAACGGGTTAAGGTCGCCGCCGTCAGCCGCCGCCGGCACCAGCCGCTCGAACGGGTTCGACGTGAGTAGCGCGAATAACAGGAACCCTACCGACAGCACACCGAGGACACCGATTACGCGGGCCGCGAACGCATCCGGAAGGCCCGAGCTGAAGCGCGACACTGCAAGCGTCCAGCCGGCCAGAATCAGGATCCACATGAGCAGCGAGCCCTCGTGCGCCCCCCATACGGCCGAGACCTTGTACATCGTCGGCAGCGACAGCTGCGAATGGTTCGCGACGTACAGGACCGAAAAATCGTCACTAAGGAACGCCCAGATCAGGCAGCCGAAAGCCACTGCGACAAACACGAACTGGCCCGCCGCCGCGGTGCGGCCTACGCCCATCATGGCCGCGTCACCGCGATGCGCGCCCATGAGCGGCAGCACCGCCTGGCAGACGGCCAGGGACAGCGCGAGAATCAGGGCGAACTGGCCGATCTCAGGAATCATGGGGGCCACACTCCGATCCGCCGCTCGGTACGGCCGCCGTCTTGTCCTGCACGTGCTTGGCGAGCGAATCGGCAACCTCGGGGGCCATGTACTCTTCGTCGTGCTTGGCGAGGATCTTGTCGGCCTTGAAGATACCGTCGTTACCGAGGCGCCCGTGGGCGACCACACCCTGCCCCTCGCGGAACAGGTCGGGCAATACGCCCGAGTAAACGACCGGTACCGAACAGGCCGTGTCGGTCACGTCGAAGCGCACGTCCATCGATCCCTGGTCGCGCTGCACGCTGCCGCTGACGACCAGTCCGCCGATGCGGAAGTTACGTTCCTTCGGATAATTCCCGGCAGCGACGTCGGAAATTTCCACGAAGAACATCATGTTGTCCTGGAAAGCCCGCAGCGTCAGTCCAGCAGCAATTGCTATGCCGAGCGCGGCCAGTCCTACGGCCAACATGCGTTGCTGTCTTGGTTTCATTCACGATCCTCTAGCGCCTTGAGGCGCACTTCGATATCTCGATAAACCCGTTTGTGCCTGAGGCGCGCACGCCAGTCTGAGAACACAACAATTACAAATGTCAGCGCCACGCAACTCCATACGTAAGCGCCGTAATCACCCATCGCAAAACCGTCCATCAGGTGCCGTCTCCCGTCGCCAGGATCATTTCCCGCACCCAGCGGGTGCGGCGCTCACGATACAGCACCTCCGTCCGGATGCGGCGCAGCAGCATCGAGCCGAACAGCAGCGTGAACCCGATGAGCATGATTAGCAGCGGAATGCGCATCTCGGCATCCATCGTTCCTTTCTTGAACACAGTCTGCCCCTGGTGCAGCGAACTCCACCATTCGACCGAGAAATGCACGATGACGACGTTGACGATGCCGACCAGCGCCAGCACGGCGCTGGCCTTGTCCGCCTTGGCGGTGTCATCTATTGCTCCACGCAGGGCCATGTAACCGAAATACAGGAACAGCAAAATCAATTCCGACATCATTCTCGGATCGCCCCATTCCCACCAGGTTCCCCACATCGGCCGACCCCAGATCGATCCGGTGGCAAGGGCCAGGAACGTGAAGGCCGCGCCGATCGGTGCCGCAGCCGCCGCGACCGCATGCGCCAGCTTGATGCGCCAGATCAGTCCCACCGCGCCGGCCGTGGCCATGATCATATAGGCCATCAGCGACAGGTAGGCCGCGGGCACGTGCACGTAGATGATGCGAAACGCGTCGCCCTGCTGGTAGTCCATCGGCACGACGAAGAGGCCCTGCCAGAGGCCATAGGCGATCAGGACGAGGCCCGGTATCGCCAGCCACGGCGAAAGGATCTCGGCAATACGATAAAAGTGTGGCGGCGATGCCAGCTGATGAAACCATTTCCACATAGTGCTTTCGGGATTCTACTCGTTACTGATTCGAAGTGCGGCCGCCGTCGCGTAAGGCGCCAGGCTGACCGATGCAATGGCGTAGGCCCCGAGGGCCCAGATTCCGGTTGTGTAGACGTCGTCGTGCGCCGCGAGCGAGACCGCGTTGGCACCGAGGATCATGATCGGCATGGCGAGCGGCAGGATCAGCAGGCTGAGCAGCGCCGTGCCGCGATGCAGGCCGACCGTTAAAGCGGCGCCGATCGAACCCAGCAGGCTCAGGCTGATTGTTCCAAGCAGCAGTGTCAGCATCATCACACCCATGACTGAGACAGGCATGTTGTACGTAAGTGCCAGGATCGGCGACACGAAAACAAGTGGCAAGCCCGCCGTCAGCCAGTGCGCCAGGGTTTTGCCCAGGACCAGTACCGGCAGGGGCTGCGGGCTGACCAGCAGCTGGTCGAGGCTGCCGTCCTCGAAATCGGACAGGAACAGCGAATTGAGCGACAACAGCGTAGCCAGCAGCGCGGCCACCCAGAGTACCCCCGGACCGCTGAACTCGAGCTGCTCCGGGCTCGGGCCGACCGCGAGCGGAAACAGCGTGCAGACCATGGCGAAGAAAAACAAGGGGTTCAGGACGTCACCCGGTCGCTTCCAGGCGAGTAACAGGTCGCGCCGGGTCGTCGCCAGCAGACTTTCGAAGATGCCCGGCATTTCCCGCTCGGATCGACTCACTGGATCTTCACCCGTGTGGTCGGCGCATCGATCTCGACGTCCTGGTGCGCGGCCATGACACACATGCCGCCCCTGCCGAGGTGCTCCTCAACGAGTTCGAGCACCAGCGCACGGCCCTCCCGGTCCAGGTTCGTGAACGGTTCGTCCATGAACCAGAGCGGTACGTCAGCGAGCAGCATGCGCGCGAGCGCAACGCGGCGCTGCTGGCCGGCCGACAGGGACCGCAGAATCAGCTTCTTGAGGCGGGCAATGCCGAGACGTTCATAGACATCCTCGGCATCACGCGTCGAATGGGCCCGCAGCGAGCGTTCGAAACCGAGGTTTTCGACCAGCGTCAGGTCGCCCTTGAGTCCCGTCCGATGGGCCAGCCAGACCAGGTTGCCGTGAAAGGTCTGGCGCTGCTTCTCGACCGGGACGTCGTCCCAGTAGACCGTGCCCTGCTCGAGACTCAGCATGCCCGCGATCGCGCGAATCAGGCTCGTCTTGCCGCTGCCGTTTCGCCCCTCGAGCACGAGCAGAGCGCCACTTTCGAGCGCAAACGACAGGCCCTGGAACAGGCAACGCTCGCCCCGAATGAGCATCAGGTCCTCAGCGGATAGTTTGTGAGTCAATGCGTTACGCCCTGTCGCCATTTGCCGACGGTATATTCGGCAAGTCTAAAATCCATTTTAAAACAATCAATTATAATCGATATCTAAAGCAAATTAGAATAATCGCGTGTGTCGCGTTGACGCCCAAGGAATCACGCGATATCCAGTTTACAGGTGCCTGAAGCGGGTCTTAGACTGACCTGCCCGGTCGAACACTTCGAACAGGGCGCCGACCGGACCCGGACAATACCAACTTTTGCGCAGCGAGACGATTGCGAATTTATACCTATGGACCTTGGCGCCGCAGGATTGCGAGAACAACCTTTCCCGACGCATGGCAAACCGCTCGCGATTGTCACCTGTGAATCGCAGCAAGAAGCACTCGACGCGCTGCGCGAGACGCTCGAGCACCCCACGGGGCTGTCCCTGCTACAGGGTCCCGCCCTCTCGGGCAAGTCGGTCCTGATCCGCAGCTACCTTGCGTCCATCGATGCCGATTTCGCCGTCGCCCTGATCGACGGCAAAGGCCTCAACACGACCAACCTGCTGCTCGCCATGCTGCGCAAGTTCGGCTACGACATCGACCTGAATTCGGCCAATGAACTACTCGGCCTGGTACGGGTTTTTGCGATGCAGCAGGCGGCCACCTGCGGGGCACCGCTGATCGTCATCGAGAACGCCCACGCGCTCAACCCGAGCGCCCTGCGCGTCCTGTGCGAGCTTGCCGCCCTGCGGGTGCGGATGGGCAGCGCCATCAAGTTCGTCCTCGTCAGCGATCGCTCGCTGCGCCCGATGATCAATGCGCCGGCCATGCGGGCCGTGGCGCAGCGCCTGCTGCACGATTTTCATTTGCGGCCGATGACCCGGGAGGAGGCGCGCGACTACCTGCACGAAAAGCTCATTGCGGCAGGCTCCGACAACCCGGCTTCCATATTTCCGGCCGCGGTCTGCGATGAGCTCTGGGAAGCCTCGGGCGGATGGCCGGGCATCCTCGACCGGATCGCCCTGTTGGCGATCGCCAG
>Ga0316576_10002787_pt1 | contig 10045 bp, 10 predicted proteins | sample S0NA_FD_203075 | JGI IMG/M metagenome (GOLD analysis project Ga0316576, IMG submission 203075) | Rhizosphere microbial communities from salt marsh grasses in Alabama, United States - S0-2_050615r3r5 | ecosystem: Host-associated > Plants > Roots > Rhizosphere | place: USA: Alabama | collected... | reverse complement strand
AAATTTTGCCTACGGTTATATGGCTCAGGTAGTCGATCTCCAGGTGGACGTCGATACAGGCCATATCCATATCGAACGTGTGACGAGCACCCATGATGTTGGCCGAGCAATTAATCGCGGTTTGATCGAGGGCCAAATAGAAGGCGCGGTGGTCCAGGCTACTGGCTATGCCTTGATGGAGAATTTACAACTTAAAGATGGCCATATCCTAAATCCCTTATTGAGCCAATACCTCATTCCGGGTATTAGTGATATCCCTACTCGGGTTGATTCGGTGATCATGGAAATCCCCGATCCCATTGGCCCGTGGGGTGCGCGAGGCGTGGCTGAGATGCCCTTTATTACACTGGCTCCGGCCGTGGCAGCAGCCCTCCACGATGCGACCGGTATCTGGTTTAATGAAATCCCGCTTACCCCCGATCGCGTTGTCGCCCGCCTTCGCGACCATGGTATTGGCGGTTAAAAACCTCAAAGACCTTGGAGGTCTGCTGCTGTGATTTTCCAGCGACAACTTTTTAGAGCCCTCCAAGGTCTATCGCTATAATTTCCCGGCGACAACTTTTTAGAGCCCTACAAGGTTTGGTAATTCAATAAATCTCCAGAAACTAACGCAAAATGAGCCCTTTTGACAGGAGAATTCCGGTATGGGACTATGTCACCCATGGTACTGTCCTGGGAAGGTGAGCTATAAATTCCTAATGACGAGGTGAGTCAAGATGAATTCTATCCGCTTCTTCCATGTAATCCCCGCCCTGCTTATTCTCCTGATGACCGTCTTAATTGGAACTGTTAAGGCTGATCCCAAGGCGCTCGACAAAAGAAATTTTATGCCCATGGTTGCCGGCGGCGGTCAGCCTGCCATTAACTGTGATTTGCCGCAAAAAAACTACGGGTCTATTCCTGTCACGGCCGAACCCCAAGGCGGTGATCCGGAGACAAACGCCGACATGCACCTCGGCTTTCGTGGCTGGGCGCCGGTAAGTGCCGAACGAAAATTGGTAAACATTGATGGAGCAGGTAAGGATCCAAACGCGCCTCAATTCCCAGCCATTTTTGCTGATAAGCGCACAGCGGCCATCAGCGGCACTTATATGCGCTATCGTTGGGATTGGGATTGTAATTGCCCCAATTCGGAAGACCCCTTGTATTCTAAGTGGGATGTGACCGTGCTCGGTCTGGCTGTGCAGCCGGGCGAGACCATCTACACACCGGAAATAAACGATAATTATATTGATGAGGGAAAGGGTTATATTTACCAGGTGCTATATGCGGGTGATTCAGGCATCACGCTTTACAACGGTACTGATGATGACTATCACGGCTATGTGGTGCACATTGAAGATGTTTGTGTTGACCCAGACCTGGTGGATCTATATTGGAATTTGCATGATGACGGTCGTGAGGAACTCCCAGCGTTGAAAGGGCACCAGGCTTTCGGTGTCGCCTTAAACAACGAAATCAAGGTCGCAGTGCGTGATACAGGTAGCTTCCAAGACCCCCGTTCGCGCCTGGATTGGTGGCGCGGGCGATGATGTCGTCAGAAATGCCGGGCATTTCAATGTAAAATCTGTAAAAGGCGATTCATCAATAAATACCTGGCATGTGATCCTCTTTGCTCACTCCGACGCCAATCTGGTTTATTCCCTTGCCTGGATAGTCCGTCTGCCTGTATGATCTATTCGTGTTATTTGCAAACCATTTGATCATTGTCCGTGGCGCCGGTGATTTAGGAACCGGGGTAGTTTACCGCTTGTTTAAGGCAGGATTCCCCGTACTGGTCCTGGAATTATCTAATCCGCTTGTTGTTCGTCGTAAAGTTGCATTGGCTGCGGCCGTTTCTGAAGGAGAAATCCAAATAGAGGGTATGAACGGCCGTCTTGCGAAGGATGTTCAGGAAGCTCTATCAATGATCAATCAGGGAATCATCCCAGTTTTAGTCTCGGCCGATCTGGAATCAGTCGTTGATCAGTTACCTGCTCGCCCCACGGCCGTTATCGACGCACGCGTGGCCAAACGCAATATCGACACGCGCATCGACCAAGCTTCTCTCGTCATAGGCTTAGGTCCAGGCTTCTTTGCCGGGCAGGATTGCCATGCCGTGATTGAAACAAAACGCGGTCACACGTTAGGGCGCGTTATCTGGCACGGAAGCGCGATTCCCGATACGGGTACGCCCGGAATCGTTGCTGGTAAAGGAGCAGAACGTGTCCTACGCGCTCCGCAAGATGGCCTTGCCCAATGGCATGTGGCAATTGGAGACCAGGTTTCATCTGGCGAGGTATTGGGCGATGTCAATGGAGAAGAAGTAAAAGCGCCTTTTGATGGCGTAGTGCGCGGTCTAATCGCTCCGGACACGGCTGTTTCCATGGGTCTGAAAATTGGGGATATCGATCATCGCGCTGATCGTGATGCCTGTTTTTCCATCTCTGATAAGGCCCTGGCCATTGGCGGCGCTGCGCTGGAGGCCGTATTAAGCTATCTCAACTCGATGGTATTGGATTAAAAATTCACAATCCACGATTCACCAGTAAAAATTATTCTAATGTCTTATACGCTTGCACAAGCCTTCGACCTGACCCACACGGATAGTCCCAAGCTGATGAGTCCACAGCTTGTGGCACCACAGCTTGTGGCACCACAGCTTGTGGCCTTTACCGGCGCCGGTGGGAAGACTTCCCTTCTAATTGCACTGGCGGGTAATTTACCGGGCACGTTAGTCCTTACCACGACCACACATATGGCTCGGGCACAGATTGAGTTTGCAGCCGCCACTTTACCGGCTGCTGTTTCGCGCTACCCAAATATTTCATGCATTGCCTGTACACGCATTTCGCTCATCACCGGTCCCGATGTTGAAGATGATAAAGTGGCTGGGGTGGAATTAGGGGTCCCGGCACAGCTGTTGGCCCAACCCGGTGTCTCTTTTGTACTTGTAGAAGCAGACGGTGCGAGGATGTTGCCGCTAAAAGCGCCGGCGGCGCACGAACCGGCCATACCATCTGGCAGTGACCTGGTTATTCCCGTCGTCGGCATTGACGCGCTAAACCAGCCTATTGCCTCCACAGCCCACCGGCCTGAACGAGTAGCTGAGTTGCTGGGTAAGCGCGTCGAAGATCCAGTCGAAGCCCTGGATTTTGCAGCGATTGTAACCCATCGAAACGGAGGACTGAAAAATGTCCCTGCCGGAGGAAATGTGATCCCAGCGATCAACAAAGTGGAGAGCGCTGAGCAGCTCGAAGCGGCGAGACGTGCAGCAGGGGCAATGTTAGATGAGCCGCGGATCCGCCAGGTAGTCATCACGGCCGTTGAGTGCCCGGACGCGGTGTTGGAAGTACACAAACGCGTAAGGGCGGTTATTCTTGCCGCCGGCGAGTCATCGCGCATGGGCAGGCCAAAATTGCTTCTTCCCTGGGGAAATTCGACTGTTTTGGGCCAGACAATCAGAAATGTTCAGGAATCGGAAGTTTTCGACAGCCTTGTTGTCACAGGTGCACAGGCGGAAGCGATCACCAGGGTTGCCGGGGAGATGGGTGTGCCGGCCTTATTTAATCAACAGTACGCCGTGGCAGAGATGTTGTCTTCGCTGCAAACGGCCGTAAGCCAACTTCCAGGAGACATTGACGCCGTGTTGGTGGTCCTTGGCGACCAACCTTTGGTTGTACCCAAGGTCATCAATCAAATTCTACACGCCTATTGGCAGGGCAAAGGTGATATTATTGCCCCACAGTATCGATCGCGTCGTGGCAACCCTGTTCTGATCGACCGCCGGTATTTTAAGGATTTGTTATCTTTGCCTCCGGGAAGCGCACCGCGTGATCTGCTGCGAAAATATCCTGTGCATCATGTAGAAGTGGCTTCGCAATCTGTCCTCCTGGATATCGATGAGCCGGCAGACTATGATCATCTGCAAGCGTTTAGTTCTACAAAAGGATAGCAGAAAGACTTTTTGGAAACGTGTGGAAAGATAGTTTATTAGGAACAGTTGTTTTGCGTGCTGCTTTTAAAAATTGAGGAAACCCGATGGAAGGGAAACGTGTTGAGGAATCGCGCATAGTTTTAACGCAGTTAATGAATGTGACCGATGCTAATACTTTGGGAAATGTTCATGGCGGGCTGATTATGAAGTTATGTGATGAGGCGGGGGGGATGGCTGCGGCCAAACACAGCCGCCATCCTGTCGTAACTGTTGCTGTCGATTCAATGCGCTTTCACTCTCCAGTCAGGATTGGCGATTTGCTCACGGTTACAGCGGAGGTGACCTGGGTCGGCCGTACCTCCATGGAAACGCGGGTATATGCCACGGCCGAAAATGTGCTCAGTGGCGAGATCACACACACGAATACAGCCTTCTTTGTTTATGTTGGGCTTGACGATAATGGCCGTCCCACACAGGTACCACCGCTTATTCCACAGACGGAAACGGAAAAACGCCGTTTTTCAGAAGCGCAGGAGCGGCGAAAAGCGCGCCTTCAAGCGCGTTCTTGATCTGGTGAGCAAATAATGCGTCGATTGTCACAATCCCTGCTGATCCTTGGCTTCACGGCCGTTTTCGTCGGTTACCTTAGCGTCTGGCTGCATGGGCCAGGCGTGGGACTTACTTTCCTTGGCGTAGAAATGGGGGAATGGTTTAAGTTCCTGGGTCTCGGACCAAGGCGCGATCTTTTTTATCTACCGCCCATTTTGCTGGGATTGATGTTATCTGTTTGGACCTGGACCTGGCCGGAAAAGGATGGGTTCGATTGGCATGCCTGGACAGTACGAGCGCTGGGAGTATTAGTTAGTTTGCTCGCATTCCCGGCCATTGAGGACATCAGCGGGCCAGTACGTGAGCAATATCTGCTGCGCGTGGTTTTAATTGGCCTGGTTATTGTGGTGACCTTGGTTACCGGTTTTTGGCGTCTGAACGGGGGATGGCGGCGTCTGCCCTGGTTATTATTAGCTGGATTAAGTTTGTTAAGCGCGCTTTTACCCACCTGGCTATATTTGCAGATGCAACCATACCTAAGCGATATTCTAGGCGTTTCGGTGAATGCCGGTTTAGGATTTTGGTTAAATATTCTGGGGAATGCCCTGATAGTTGTAATCAGTCTCTATCAGATGTTAACAAGCGAGATGAGAGAAGATAAGGAAATAGGCGTGGCCTACTAACTACCGGCCACGCCATAAGTACCCTTTTTTATCCACCCGCGCGCATGCGTTCTTCGATGTAGTTAATAGCGTCACCTACAGTGTTGATCGATTTCGCTTCGTCATCGGTGATTGTGGCTTTGAACTGTTCTTCAAACTCCATAATCAACTCAACCAGATCGAGAGAATCCGCGCCTAAATCCTCGCGGAAACTTGCTTCGGGGATGACCTTATCCTCATCAACGCCGAGAATATCAACGATAATTGCTGTTACGCGTTCCTGAACGTCGTTCATGGTGTCTTGTGTATCACTCATTGAGATCTTTCTCCTTACCGCATACTATGTGATGATTGCTCGGCTATTTTAGGTGCATTAAATAGATTGTCAAGCCACACGGCCGTTCCTAACATCAGGTAGAAAGAAAAAGCGAGATCGACGAGGAAAAAACTGTGGTCAACAAGCCCATGCACCAACATTGCGGCCAGGCCACCGCTAAAACCTGCGGCAACGGGAAGCCACCTTGGCGGCGCGGACTTTAAATCGCGAATAAGCGTTCTCGCCAGGTTGAAGAAAAGCCATGCCCCGGCCACAAGACCGAAGATGCCCAGCCGCGTCGTGAAGTCCAAGATGATATTATGCGGATGGTTCAGGTTGGGTTCTTGCCATGAGGCATCCAGAATATATCGCCCACGATAGGCGTAGAGGAAATTGTCCAGTCCGACGCCAAAAAGGGGATGCTCGCGAATCATTTCTAGACTGGATCGCCAAAGATTGACCCGGAAAACGCCGGTATTTCCACTCAGATCGAGGCGACCAGACAGTTGTGGTAATTGTTGAATGATCAAGAAACCAATGAAAGCGAGTATGAGGAATCCGATTATCCATGGCCATGGCGAACGACCGCGACTGCGCATCCAGATCCAGAAGATAACCACCAGGCCTGCAGGAATGCCCAATAACAGGCCGCCACGGCTAAATGTTAGTAGAAGGGCAAGGCCGATTGGTATGATGGCCAGGGCATAAGCCCGGCGACGCCTTTGTGAGGCGCTGCGGCCAAGGAGCAGCATGGCTGCTAATAAAGGCATCATACGCCCTAAGTAAAGCGCCAAGTTGTTGGGTGATCCGTATATCGAGCGCAGGCGCATGAGTCCCCCTTCGGCCGTTATCAGATTCTGGCCGGTAGCATATTGCCACAGGCCTATCAAGGCTATTATTAGACCCCCCAGCACATAGGCATCCAGGATAACCCACATTTCTTTTTCCTTGGGATTCAGCATGCGCAGCACCAGGTAAAATAGAGCCGGCTCTATGATGACTAAACGCCACTCGTTTGTAGCCACATCCAGCCGCTCGGTGGACAGCAGGGAGAGGGTAGCAACGGCCGTGAAAATAAGAACGGCGTAATCAGCGGCATGCCAGGAATACCTATGATCCCGTCCAGACTTACTGCTCTTTCTGCTGTATGCCCAATTTACCAGCCGGTTGAGTGCGAAAGCGGCAAAGGTGACCAGCATGAAAACTTCAACGGGCGAGAAGCGGTAGACCAGGATTGGTTTAGTCAGCTGAGGCACGTAAAAAGGAAAAGTGAGGGCCACCAGTGCCAGACCCCATGCAGGCCGAAGCGCAATCAGCACAAACAGAACCGCCAGGGCGAGAAAATAAATGAAAAAGTAAGGTGTGATGTAAAATAAGGAAGCTGCAGCGGCTGTCAAGGCCAGCTGGCCGCCGTCTCCCAAACGACGGTACATACCGGCAACTTGCTCGCCCCATGTAAGCCAGCCCATCAGAGCGATTAGAACCGCCGTCAGCGCCGTAATTGCCATCTGAATCTCATCGCTAAGCGCCGAATAGCTAGTCTGGATTCGTTTTCCGGTTGCGCCCCAATCAGCACGCCGGCCGGTGTAAATACCCAGGCTAAGGAAGAAAAGAACGGCTGCAAGAAGGGCTATTGTCGACCACCTATCACGGGAATTTAATGGGGAATAGCCTACCGAAAAGCCGTTCAACGCCCACTGATCCCAGCCGCGGGAAGCGACGATATTCATCGTATGTATGCCGGGCTCCAGGTTTCTGGCCACAGGCACGGTGGTGAGAAAATCTTCAGCTGGGTCCGGCGATGTAAGCACAAGCGCTGCGCCGTTTTCATCGTGTGGTAGAGCATTTGCAGGTTGTCCATCCACGGTGACATAGAAGCGAGCGCGGAAGTTGGCTCGTCGGACACGCAGTCCGGCATCGGTGCCCCAAAAAGTGAAAGTAACCCGATCCGCCTCGCCACCATCAACCGGCTGGCTGATGTCCGCCCCATATTCGGGTGAAAAACGCCACCCGCCTTTATACTGTTGAGCGGGATCTTCTTCTTGAGCAAGGTGAAAGCCGGGGTAAGCCACCGCAGGATCAATATTTTGTAAATAGGCTTGAACTGCGTCCGCGGCCGGACGGCCTGCAATGCTAAAACCCCAACGGGGATCGCCGGATTCGCTGTTGGGCTGCCAGTTTTCGAGGAACATCAGGCCCATCCAGGGCCATTCGCGACGTGCCCGGTCCAGGGCTTCTACCGTCCACTGTGCCTGTTCCTCAGCACTGACCTGGCCCCATAATGAAGGCATGCCGGTCCATCCGGCTGGTAGACTATTCCAACCCCAGTTCCCGGCCCAGAGTGCTTTATGCCCATCCCCGTACCTTTCCATGGTTTCACGCATGGCGATGGCGCGGCTGAAATTCAGGTGTGTTTGATCGACTTGCCGGTCATCGGGACCGCTCGAAAAACCATATGGCTTGGCGGCTAACGCATCAAAGGAACCTGATGCCCCGGCTTCATAGAGATCCTGTAGATAGAGCGTTTCGGTAAGGTTCTCCGCGCCAGTTTCTTCAGTTGGCGCCAAGGGAGCAGCGACGATCACGGCATCGTTGTCGGCGCTGCGAATAGCACCGGCGGCTGAACTGAGTAGCGCGCCATATTCATTGGCGTTAACGGGCTGTCCCCCCCAATGGCTTGTCAGGTTAGGCTCATCCCAGATGATGTAAAATTGGATTTTTTCGCCATAACGTTGTGCAAATTGCCCGGCCCAAGCTGCAAATTGGGCGGGATCGGCCGGTGGGGCGAACTGTCGATCAGGATCGCCATCCAGCAGTGGAATGAGAAAGAGTTTTTGGGCATTTGCGGCAGCTACCAGACGATCGGCCGCTTGCCAATCAAAATTCTCGTTATAAAAAAAGGGTTGTTTGATATACCGGATTCCCAGGGAATAAATCTCCGCCAATGAGGCATCCCTTTCCTCCTCACTCAATTCATGCAAATACACATTAATGCCTAATTCAGGACCTGAATAGGCAATCGGTTGAGGTAAGTCTCCGGGGATACCGCGGGTAAGGAATGATTGGCGATAAATGATTGATCCGGCCAGCAGGAAACAAAGGCCGCCAGCGAGTAGGAAAAGCAGGGAAACAGCCGCTTTCCGCGGTCTGCTGGATTTAGGCGAGCTTTGGTTTGTTGGAGGTGATGTTTCTGCTTGTTGGCCGGTCAATTTGCTAAAGCTCAGGCTTTCTGCCAGAGTTCGCCGACTTCAATCGGCAGTGATTCAGCTACATCGTCGCTGACCTCTTTACCGGCGTAGCCCTTCAACTCATGAAATACGGCCCGCGTGGGGAAAAGGGCGAATTTAGCGTCAGTATTACCACCCATCCTGGCTACCTCCTTCAGAAATGCATCGCGCGGCTTGTTCTTGTCGCGGAAATGCAGGAGCCAGAATTTTCGCTTTAAATCAAAAGCCAGTTCATCCGGTAATGTTTTGGCTAATCGTTTCTTGGTTCGTCCATCCAGATTTGTTCCCAGGGCGCGTAAAACGGCCGTGCTCCACTGTTGGGCGATTTCTGTTGTCTGTAAGCGCCCATTTTCTTCTATTTGTTGGTAATAATTTGATAAGTCACCACCATTGCTTTGCGACATCTGAGGAAATTCTCCGCTAAGTTGATCTCTTTATTCAATAAGTCTAAAATAAGCAATTGGCTTCGCGGATGTAAAAATCGATTGATTTTTACGCGCGAAGCGTTATACTTTTATGTCTTTTTCGGAATCCGAGCGAATTATATCCGAAATAGGTGCTGCGATAAAATTCCCCTCCGGAGTGAGGAGTTAAGAAACGAAGGATAGTACAATGTCTGATCGAGTAACGATCGTCGCCGAACCGCGTACGGTGACAGGAAAGAAAGTGAAACAGCTGCGCCGCGAGGGATATGTCCCCGGCGTTATCTATGGCCAATCAGAGCCCGTTAAGATTCAAATGGATGTTAAACCATTGCGTCGTGCACTTCGCATCGCCGGAACAGGCCAATTGGTTGAAATCGATATCAATGGGAAGGGCTATACGGTCCTGGCCCGTGAAATTCAACAACATGTTACCCGCCGCGACATCCTTCATGTCGATTTTCTGGAAGTGGATATGGCTTCTACAATCCGTTCAGAGGCCGACCTTATCAGTCTAGGGGAATCACCTCTGACTGAGTCAGGCGAGGGCATTATCGCCCAGGTACTTCACAGCGTGGAAATCGAATGTTTACCGGATGACCTTGTTTCGCAAATTGAGTTTGACATCTCAACTATTGAAACGACGGACGATAGTATTACCGTTGCCGATCTGGCCGCACCTGAAGGCATTACCATACTTACCGACCCTGAAACACTTATTGCGCGCTTTGAGTACACACCAGTGGCGGAAGAAGAAGAGGAAGAAGAACTGGAAGAAATGGAAGCGGGCGATGTCGAAGTTATCGGTCGCGAAGAAGAAGAGGAGATGGACGAGGAGTAAACAATCAGTTTCTCCTTTCCTACTGGAATCGAAGGCCGGTGCATTGCGCATCGGCCTTTTTTGTTTGTCTTCATGACGCGCTACAATTCCTGGAATGCGAAGCTGGAAGAAT
>Ga0316576_10002786_pt1 | contig 10048 bp, 6 predicted proteins | sample S0NA_FD_203075 | JGI IMG/M metagenome (GOLD analysis project Ga0316576, IMG submission 203075) | Rhizosphere microbial communities from salt marsh grasses in Alabama, United States - S0-2_050615r3r5 | ecosystem: Host-associated > Plants > Roots > Rhizosphere | place: USA: Alabama | collected... | reverse complement strand
GCCGGCCTCCCGCAGACGACCGTCTCTACTCTGGGAGTGCCAGGACAGGAGGCCCCGGTGGTCAGCGGGATCGTCGGCCAGATCGAAGGTCCCGAGCGCCGCCCCACCCACCCGGACCCGCACCGCGCTCGGGTGGGTGACGGTGTCGGTCATCGGGTAGGCGTTGGGGTTCAAACCGGGGTCGTGGGCTCCCCTTCCACGCATGTAGTCGCCCTGGACCCCCTCCGCGTCGGGACGGTCCTTGCCGAAGAGCTCCTTCGCACCGAGCTCGGCGAGGAAGGTCGCGCTCGCCACCGCCTCCGGCCTCAGGTCCGCGGGCCAGGGGATGCGGTACTCGAAGACACCCGACCCCGCACCGTTGACCTTGAGGCCGTCCATGGCGTCCCACTGCCGCACGCTCCAGGTCGCGTCAGAGAAGGAGGACGGGGCGGCGCGCAGGATCCGGAGAGGCCGACCGTCGACGCCCGTCCGCGCCTCGTCCCGTGAAGAGGGGCCTTCTCCCACCACGAAGGCGGTGAAGTTGCGGTGCAGGACACGTCCCGCGGGGTCGAGGAGGGAGAGGCGCAGCACGGCCACGGCCCGGGCGTCGGGCATCGGGACGGCCATCGGCTCGAGCTCGCGCGAGGTCCACGGGGCGAAAGGCACCGCCCGCTCCCCCTCCCACCACTGGTGGAACCGGCCGAGGTCGTCGTGGCCGACGAGCTCCATCCGGAGCGTGAGATCGGGACCTGGCGAGACATCGGTCAGGAACGACGCCCACAGCGGGACCGGGATCACATCGCCCGGGTCGACGCTGGCGGTCGGGTAGGATCCCGCGACGACGTAGAACGGTCCGTGCAGGTCACGCAGGGACATCCCCGGCGCCAGGTCCGAGAATCCGGTTTCCTTTGCCGAGCGGTCCGCGCGGACGTAGCCGTTCCACTCGTTGATGACGTCGTGGTGCTCGGTGTACAGCCAGCCCGCGACCTTCGGGTGACGCCGGAACTCGTTGAGCATGGCGTGGTAGTCGAAGCTCCAGTCCACGTCCCCGGTGGAGCCCTCGTAGCCCCAGACGTTGCCGCACTCGCTGTTGAACATGGGCGCGTCGCCCTGCGTCCGTCCCTCCTCGTAGTTCCACCCGGAGCCGGGGAACGTCTGCTCCTCCGCCTCGCCGAGCTTCTCCCTCCACTTCCACCCCGGCAGGTACTGGTGCCACGTATTCATGTCCGTCTTTACGTGTCCGATCCCACAGCACACCGAGTTGTCCTCGACCAGACGGGTCGGGTCCAGCTCCTTCGCCATGTCCACCCGCGAGGCCACCCAGGCCTGCGTCTCCGGCAGGTACCTCCGGCTCTTCCCACCTTCCTCGCTGGTGAACAGGCCCCAGGTCTCGTTGAAGAGCACCCAGGAGAAGATCGAGGGGTGGTTGAAGTCGCGCCGCACCATGCCCCGGAAGGCATGCTCCCACTCGTCGCGCATGGCCTCGTCGGGCTCGCCCCAGCTGTTGGGGACATCGGACATGACCAGCACGCCGAGCCGGTCCGCCCAGTAGAGCTTTCGCGGAAGCTCGACCTTCACGTGAGTGCGGATGGCGTTCAGGCCGAGACGGCGCGCGAGGAGGACCTCGTCCCTCATCACCGCGTCGCTGGGCCATGTCGTGAATCCCTCGGGGTGCCAGCCCTGGTCGAGGGTCATCTGGAGGTAGACCGGCTTCCCGTTGAGGGCCACGTAGGGATGTCCCAGTCCGGGAAGCCGCACGGTGGAGATCTCCCGCATTCCGAAGTAGGTCTGCACCCGATCCTCGCCCGCGGACGTCCGGAGGAGAACCGCCGCGTGGTAGAGGTGGGGGTCCTCCAGGGACCAGAGGTGCGGCCTCGGGACGGACACCTCGAAGCGCACCGTCTCCTCTCCCTTCGGAACTACCACCCCCTCGTGAGCCGACGCCGCCGCCCCCGCCCCGAGCTCCAGGGCCGCGGACGTGCCTGCCCCGGCGGGCTCACCGAGGCGGACGCGCACCTCCACCTTCTCTCCCGAGAGGTCGGGTCGGAGCTCGAAGGAGTCGATGAACGCGGCCGGGCGCGCCTCGAGATACACGGTCTGCCACAGGCCCCGAGCCGGGCCGTAGCCCTGCTTCCCTTCGAGCTTGAACGAGTGGGGTGAGTCGTCGACCCGGACGACGAGCGTCTGGTCCTCCCCCGGCCTCATGTGCTCCGTGAGCTCGAGGTCGAAGGGAGTGTAGCCGCCCTGGTGCGTCCCGAGGAGCTCTCCGTCCAGCCAGGCGGTGGTGCGCCAGTCCGAGGCCCCCACACAGAGGAAGACGCGACGGCCGGCCCACGTCATCGGAACACGCACGGTCCGCGCGTACCACCCGATGTCCGCCTCGTCTGCCACTCCCGAGAGCGGGGCGCCCCAGGGGAACGGGACCTGAATGGTCAGCGGGAAGTCGGCTGGGGCACCGGTGCCCCAGCCCTCGGCCTCCCCGGCGTCTTCACCATCGAAGCGAAAGCTCCAGGGGCCGTTGAGATTCACCCACTCCGCCCGCTCGAAGCCGGGGCGGGGGTGCTCGGGCAGGGGGATCTCGGACCCGGTGGCCGGCATCGACACCGCTCCGAGCAGGAGGAAGGAGAGAAGGGCGAGGGCGCGGCGCATGGTGTCCACCTCCACAGTCTCGATCATCCCGGAGGGTCGAACACGGCCCACACCGGGCGGTGGTCGCTGGCTCCCCGGTTGTCCTCGACGACCCCGCAGGCCGCCGCGTTGGCCGGGGAGTCGAGCCCCCGGGCGAAGATGTGATCGATGCTCATTCCGAAGAAGAAGAACTTGCTGGTCGCGCCGACGTCACGAGTGGGCCAGGAGTAGCCGCCCGCCGTGATCTGCCTTCCGATGTCCTTGGAGTTGAAATCGCCGGCGATCACCACCGGCTCGCTGGTGTCGGCGGCGTCCTCGAGCAGGACGGCGAGCTGCTGACGGCGGGCGGCCCCCGTGACCCCCAGCGGCGACGGGAGGTGCACGGAGTAGACGCGTAGGCGGCGCTCGCCCCACAGGACGGTGGCCCGGACCGCCGATCGCTGGACTCCCGACCCGAAGCCGGCGATGGGCAGCACCACCTTGCCCGGCTCGACGAGCGGCCAGGGCGAGAGGATCGCGCAGCCGAAATCGCGGCCGCTCTTCGGGTGGACCGCGCTCGGGACGTAGAGGGAGTTCACCCCGAGCCCACGGGCGAGCCGCTCCGTCCCCGGAACGTCCATCTCCTGGAGAGCGAGAACGTCGAAGCCCTGCAGGGCCGGACTCTCCCTCATCAGCTCGAGAGCGAGGTCGATCTTCCTCGCGTAGGCGATGTTGAAGGTCACCACTCGCAACCGGGCATCCGGGGCCGGGGCCGCCGGAGCCGCTTCGGCGAAGCGCGCTTCGTAGGAGGGGCCGGACGCGTCGAGGTAGTTGACGGGGCTACAGGAGAGGCCGAGGGCCGCCGCGAGTGCGAGAGCTCCGGGCCTCCACCGCCCGGCTGGATCTGCCACCGTCGGGGCGGAATCGGAGCCCGGAGGACTAGCTCCCACCGACCTTGCGCGGCGTGGTCATGCGTTGGAACGCGTGGGTGTTCGTCGCCGACTTCTTCCAGGGCTGATGCGTCTGCGGCTTGTAGCCCCGGGGCTGGACGGGGGCCTCGGCCGCGGGAGAGGCCTCCTCCTTCTCGCCCGACTTCTCAGCGGCCTCGCGGGCCTTCTCGGCCTCTTTGGCCGCCTTCTCGGCCTCCTTCGCGCGAGCCTTTCGCGCCTTCTCCTCGTCCTTGCCGAGGCAGCACTGCTTGTACTTTCGTCCGGACCCACACGGACATCGCTCGTTGCGGCCGACCTGGGGACCTGTGGTAGGTGTCACGCTTCTCGCCTCCGTAGGCCCACTGTACCCCCGACGGAGGCCGGCGGCAACGGTGCCCATCCCTTCCTGCCCACCGGGGCGAACAACGCAAAAGCCGCGCCTGGGCGTTGGAGTTGCGCATCCTTCGGACACCATGCGCAGCGAGTGCGGAGGTGAGTGGAGGAAGCCCAGTGAGGCAACTCGGCCCGGATGTGGAGTTTGTGGCATGATGGTCCCATCGATGGCGAAGGATTTGCCGAGGAGATCACCGCCCGGCTCTCGCAGGGCCGCCCACCTTCCCTCGGGCTCCCCCTCGAGAAGGCTGGCCGACGTTCATTCCCTCCAGCTCGAGGTCGCGGCTCGGCGGCGGGAGCTCGCGATCCTGGCCGACATCGCGGCGCGCCTGCACGGCCAGGAGGACGTCCAGTCGATCCTCGACCACACGCTCGACAGCCTCATCGACGGCCTCGGCCTCAGGACCGCGTGGATCTTCCTGGGAGACAGGAAGGACGGGCCATTGCGCCTCGCTGCCCACCGGGGGGTCGCTCCCGCCTATCTCGACGCGGTCGAGGCCCGGGGGCTCGGCGAGTGCCTGTGCACGCAGGTGTTCTCTTCCGGCCAGGGCGTGGTCGCCGGCAATACCACCGATTGCCCTCGCATGCCCACGATCGGGAAGGGCCTCGAACAGCCGGTGGCGCACGCCTGCATCCCCCTGGTCTTCGACGGTCCGAGCGAGGGTGTCCTGAACGTCGCCGCCCTGCCCGGCGAGGTCTTCTCCGACGAGGAGCTCCGCTTCCTCCAGACGGTGGGTCGCCAGGTGTGCCTGGCGGTCGAGGGAGCCCGCCATCTCAACGCCCAGCGACTCCGCAACCAGGAAGCCCGGGCCCTCGCCGCCCTCAACAAGGGGATCGGAGAGTCCCTCGACCCCGAGGCGGTCCTCGCCGCCGTGGGCCGAACCGCCCTCGACGTCCTGCACGTGGACCGGGTCCACATCCTCCTCGGCTCCGACCCCCGCAGTCTCACCGTGGCCCATGTCGCGGGACTCCCACACCCGGAGCTGAAGGAGGGGCAGACCCTCGACCTGACCGCCCTCGGCGGGAGCCTTCACCGGCGGGCCCTCGAGGAGCAGAGACACTTCGCGGTGGAGGACTGGGCCCAGGACGACCGCGTCAACAAGGATCTCGCCCGGCGCTGGGCAGGGGCCTCGGGTGTCATCCTGCCCCTCGTGGCGCGCCGCACCAGCCTGGGCCTTCTCGTCCTCACCTCCGCGTCCCCGAGCCGATGGACCGACGACCAGGTGGAGCTCGCGGAGGCGCTCGCCTCCCAGGCCTCGGTCACCCTGGAGAACGCACGGCTGTACGACAACGCGCGGCGCGCCTACCGTGAGCTGAATGAGGCGCAGGCCCGCATCATCCAGAACGAGAAGATGGCGGTGGTGGGGACCTTCGCCTCCGGACTCGCCCACGAGGTGCGCAACCCCCTCAACTCCATCGCGCTTCAGCTGTCCATCCTCAAGCGGCGGGTGGCCCCCCTCCCGGAGGAGCTGGCGGGGGAGATCAAGGAGCTGGCGAGCGTCATCCGCGAGGAGGTCGCCCGCCTCGACAACCTCGTGGGTGACTTCCTGCAGTTCTCCCGGAGCAACCGGGTGCAGTACCGGCCGACGAGCCTCGCCGCCCTTCTCGACGAGGTGATGCGCCTCCTGCGGCCGGAGGCCACCGCCGCGGGCGTCAGGCTCAGACGAGAGCACGTCGGGGAGAAGGTCCCCGACCTGCGGGTGGACCCGGAGAAGATCAAGCAGGTGGTCATCAACCTGGTCCAGAACGCCATCGAGGCCCTCGCCGGAGGAGGCGAGGTGGTGGTGGAGAGCGGCCTCGTGGACGGGCGCGCCCTCATCGCGGTGCGGGACAACGGCCCGGGGCTGCCGGAGGGCCTCGACGTCTTCCAGCTCTTCGTCACCACGAAGGCGCACGGCACGGGGCTGGGCCTGAGCATCGCCCAGCAGATCGTCCTCGAGCACGGCGGCGAGATTGCCGCCGTCAACGGGCCCGGGGAGGGCACCGCCATCACGGTCAGCCTCCCGGTGGAGCGGCCGGATCCGCAGGCCGCAGGAGAGGAGTCATGAGCGTCAAGGGTCGGATCGTGGTCATCGACGACGAGGTCAACGCGGCGGCAGCGCTGGAGACGCTGCTCCAGGAGGACGGCTACGAGGTGGCCCGGGCCCACGACGCGCGGGCGGGACTGCAGCTGCTGGAGCAGGTCGAGCCCGACATCGTGCTCACCGATCTCCGGATGCCGGGGATGGACGGCATCGAGCTTCTCGTCAAGATCAAGGAGATCAGGCCGGAGACGATGGTCATCCTGATGACCGCGTACGGGACGGTGAAGACGGCGGTCAAGGCCATGAAGCTGGGGGCCGAAGACTATCTGTCCAAGCCGATCGACGTCGAGGAGCTCGAGGTCGTCCTGCAGAAGACTCTCGAGCGCAAGGGTCTCCTCGAGGAGGCCCGCACGCTCCGCAAGCGACTCGAGCAGAAGTACCGCTTCGACAACCTGGTGGGCGAGAGCCCGGAGATGCTGGCGGTGTTCAAGACAATCCGCCAGGTGGCACCCTCCTCCGCGTCGGTGCTGCTCCTCGGGGAGAGCGGTACCGGGAAGGAGCTCTTCGCCCAGGCTTTGCACCAGAACAGCCCGCGACGCAACAAGCCCTTCATCAAGGTGGCCTGCGCCGCGCTTCCGGAGACGCTGCTCGAGAGCGAGCTCTTCGGCCACGAGAAGGGCTCGTTCACCGGGGCGGTCTACACGCGGGCCGGCCGGTTCGAGGCCGCCGACGGAGGAACGCTGTTCCTCGACGAGATCGGCGACATCACTCCCACGGTTCAGGTGAAGCTGCTGCGATTCCTCGAGGAGCGGGAGTTCGAGAGGGTGGGCGGCAACCGCACCTTCAAGGTCGACGTGAGGATCGTGGCCGCGACCCACCGCGACCTTCGGAAGAAGTTGGAGGAAAACACCTTCCGCGAGGATCTCTACTACCGCCTCAACGTCATCGAGGTCCACATCCCGCCGCTGCGCGAGCGACCCGGGGACATCCCCCTGCTCACCCACCACTTCCTGCGCAAGTTCGCGGAGGCGAACAAGAAGGAGATCACTTCGGTGTCGGACGACGTCCTGGCCCTGCTCCTCGCCCACGAATGGCCCGGCAACGTGCGCGAGCTCGAGAACGCCATGGAGCGGGCGGTGGTGCTCTCCAACGAGGCGCTGCTCAACCCATCCCACTTCCCGACCCTGCGCAAGACGACCGGAGAGGCCCCTCGGCCCGCCCCCGCAGCGGGGCTCGGGGTGCGGATCCCCGGGAGCACCCTCTCCGACCTCGAGCGCGAGGCCATCCTCCGGACGCTGGAGGCGGTGGGGGGCAGCACATCGAAGGCGGCCTCGATCCTCGACATCAGCGCCCGCAAGATCCAGTACAAGCTCAAGGAGTACCAGCAGCAGGGCGTGGTGGTGAAACGCCGCGGAGCACAGGCCGCCAAGTAGGACGTCCCCGAGAGCCGGGAGAGGCCTTGTTCGTCCTGCGTGCGGTCCATACCTGGGCATCGCCACGCAAGATGCAGGACCTGACCGCTTCCGCTGGCCCTCAGTGCGCCGTGAGGCTCCCCGCCCCGAGGAGAGCACAGGGCTGCCAGGCCCCGTGGGGGGCCGGGGCTCCGAAGCGGGCTTCGAGAGTGTGGCGGGGGCCCTCGGCCGGGTCTGGCCGGTCGTTCCCGGACAGCAGGTACTCGAGGTGGGCCCGGAGGGCGGCCCTTCCCGGGTTACCCTTGATGCGGGCATGCTCGCCGGCGTCGCGGCAGAAGAGAAGCGTCGGCACGAAGGACAGGTGGTAGCGCGCCGCCAGCCACCCCTCCGAGGCGTCGGGGACCCGCAGGACGAGGACACGGCCCTGGTACTCGCAAGCCAGGGTGTCGAGGACCGGCCGCAGCAACTGGCACGGCTCGCACCCGGGCGTCTCGAAGACAATCAACGCCGGGTAGCCCGTCGCCAGGATCTCGTCGATCACGGCGGCCGTGGTGCGGATGGGAGTGTCGAGCGCGGCTCTCATGCTCACCCCCTGAGGCTGAGGTCCCCAATAACACAATGTAGTCCCAGGTGGGTCCTGGCGCCACAGAAAACGGACGCCCCGCCCGAGCCAGGACGACTACGTCCCGACGAGGTCTCGAATCCGGGCCAGCAGGCTCTCGAGGCGAACAGGCTTGAGGAAGAAGCCCTCGGTGGTGCCCGGGTCCAGGTCGCTGCGTGCGGAGAGCACCACGACGGGCGTGCCGGGCCGCAGGCGGCGCACCCGCTGGACCAGTCCCCGACCGTCGAGCCGGGGCATGTCGAGGTCGGTGAGCACCAGATCGGGCCCCCAGGACGAGAGCAGCCCCGAGGCCTCCTCGCCGTCGGCGGCCTCGGTCGCCTCGTAGCCCTCCTCGGCCAGCAGCCGCGCGACGGCCCTCCGCGAGCGGGGATCGTCGTCGACGACGAGGATCCGCCGGCGGTGGGTCACCTTGGTGGGGGCAGCGACGGCCATGGCGCCTGGGAGAATGCAATCAGCGTACCGGCCCCGGTGGGCCTTTGCGGGACCTGTCGGCTGGCTGCGCCGCAAGAAATCACGCTTGAGCTCCCTTCCCCGCAATCCTTGCGGCGAAACCGGGTTCTGCAGGGTCTAACCCCTCCCGGCCGCGTTGGCCCGCATCGTGCAGAGCGTTCCCCGACATCATCGGATACTGCGGAGGTAACTGAATGGCGACCAGGAAGATGATCGCGGTGGACGGGAACGAGGCGGCCGCCTCGGTCGCGCACCGCGTGAGCGAGGTGATCGCGATCTACCCGATCACGCCGTCCTCACCCATGGGCGAGTTCTCGGACGAGTGGTCGGCGCGGGGCCAGAAGAACATCTGGGGCGTCGTGCCCGACGTCATCGAGATGCAATCGGAAGGCGGTGCCGCTGGCGCCGTGCACGGGGCGCTGCAGGGCGGCGCACTGACGACGACCTTCACGGCGTCGCAGGGCCTGCTCCTCATGATCCCCAACATGTACAAGATCGCGGGAGAGCTGACCGCCTTCACGATGCACGTGGCGGCGCGCACGGTCTCCACCCACGCCCTGTCGATCTTCGGCGACCACTCCGACGTGATGGCCTGCCGCCAGATCGGCTTTGGCCTGATGGCCTCGGGCTCGGTGCAGGAAGCCCACGACCTCGCGCTGATCTCGACCGCCGCGTCGCTCGAGTCGCGGGTGCCATTCCTCCACTTCTTCGACGGCTTCCGCACCTCGCACGAGGTCCGGAAGATCGAGGAGCTCACCGACGACGACCTCCGCTTCATGCTGCCCGACGAGCTCGTTCGCACCCACCAGGCGCGAGCCCTCAACCCCGAGACTCCCGTCCTCCGCGGCACCGCCCAGAACCCCGATGCCTTCTTCCAGGCTCGTGAGGCCTGCAACGGCTTCTACGACGCGTGCCCCGGGATCGTCGAGAAGTCCATGGCCCGGTTCGGCGAGCGCACCGGTCGCGAATACAGGCTGTTCGACTACGTCGGCCACCCCGAGGCCGAGCGCGTCATCGTGCTCATGGGCTCCGGGGCCGAGACCGCCCACGAGACCGTCGAGCACCTGGTGGCCCAGGGCGAGAAGGTCGGGATCATCAAGGTCCGCCTGTACCGTCCGTTCTCGGTCAAGCACTTCGCGGCGGCGCTCCCGAGCACCGTCCGCGCCGTCGCGGTCCTCGACCGCACCAAGGAGCCGGGCGCTGTCGGCGAGCCGCTCTACCTCGACGTGGTCACCGCGCTCCGCGAGGCCCGGGAGACGGGGGTGAGCAATCTGGCCGTCGACCCCATGGTCGTCGGTGGCCGCTACGGCCTGAGCTCCAAGGAGTTCGCTCCCTCCCACGTGAAGGCAGTCCTGGACGATCTCGTCCGACGCGAGGGTCCCCGGAACCACTTCACCGTGGGGATCGTGGACGACGTCACCCACACCTCGCTGCCCGTGGACGACGACTTCGACATCGAGTCCGATGACCGGGTTCGAGCCGTGTTCTTCGGCCTCGGCGCCGACGGCACGGTGGGCGCCAACAAGAACTCCATCAAGATCATCGGCGAGGAGACCGACAACGACGCCCAGGGCTACTTCGTGTACGACTCCAAGAAGTCCGGGGCCATCACGATCTCCCACCTGCGCTTCG
>Ga0316576_10002785_pt1 | contig 10048 bp, 13 predicted proteins | sample S0NA_FD_203075 | JGI IMG/M metagenome (GOLD analysis project Ga0316576, IMG submission 203075) | Rhizosphere microbial communities from salt marsh grasses in Alabama, United States - S0-2_050615r3r5 | ecosystem: Host-associated > Plants > Roots > Rhizosphere | place: USA: Alabama | collected... | reverse complement strand
CTTGCCGAAACATCGGCTGCAGCGGAGGAGGCCGCAGGTCTTGCCCAGTGCCTCTTCGGCGGTGTATCCGCTGATTCGCTCCATCGACTGATTCCATGACGAGATAATCCCTTTCGTGTCCATCGTAAAAACACCATCTCCCATGGAGTCAATGATCCGGCTGATGAACCGGTGGTTCCAGAGTTCGTGAGTCTTGTTCGGCATCGTCTTGCTTTCCGGGGTAACAGGTTGGAATCCACAGTAACGTTACCAATCGTTACTTCCTTTTTATAGTAACATTCACCTGTTCAGTCAATAAACTAAATTTCCATCAATAATAAAGCATTAGGGAATACATCTCGTCTGGCATGCTTTTTGGATTAAGAGTCTCCATGAAGAGGCTGGTCACATGAAAATTCTTGACATCAGGTCAGTGGACAGATTGGAGCGCGCCATCAATCAGGGGAGCTGCATCGTCTCCTGCGGAGCGTCATGGTTCCTCACCTGCCGGAATCAATATTCGATTCTGACACGGATCGCGGAAAACTGCATCGGCTGGGACGCGATCGTTCATGTGGATATTGAAAAATGCCCGGATGCCGAATCGATACTGGCCATCCAGAGCATACCGACGATCGTCTTCTATGGCAATGGCGAGGAAACCGCTCGTTTCGTGGGGTTGAAGTCCCTCGAGGACCTTCAGGAAGTCCTGGAAACCATATGCCCGTCTCAATTAACCGATCAACCCGCTGCAACAACCACCATACGTGGCTGTAATCAAAGCATTTTATAGGAGCATCAGCACCATGGGATATTGTGTCAATCATGCAGATCGCCGGACTCAGGTTCTCTGCCAGAAACACCAGGTCTACCTCTGCGAGGAGTGCATGGAATGCAGGGATCCCCAGCTTTACTGCAAATTTCGCCCTTCCTGCATGATCTGGTTTGTGGCGAAAGAGAAGAAAAAGGCCGTTTGACGGACAGCTTCGAGCCTGTCCGCGATAAGTCAAACCTCATTAAGTACATTACTTAAGGAGATTTTAATGAACAGGAGCAAGAACCTTTATATGGTCGAGAGTGAAAAGGCGGTAGACCAGTTCGTCGAGGATTTTTCAGCGGTGGCCGAAAAAAATTCATTCGTCATCAACAATGCCGACAGCATGATGATGAAATTGACGTTTCGCGAGCATGGCGGTGAGGTCCCTGATGATTTCGATCTGCACATGATACAGGTATGCAAGCCTACCAAGGCCGATAAAAGCCTCACCTTCAACCCGGAACGCTGTATCCTGATGCCCAAATTCGTGCATGTGTTCTCGGAAAACGGCAAGACCCAGGTTCGTTTTTTGCGCTACGGCCCTGAACACATCAATGAAATGGTACCCAACGATGAGCGGTTTCCCGAGTCTCTGTCCCAAACCTTCGACACGATATGTGCGATGATCGAAGAAGCCAGATAAACGCCGACGAGCTACCCCATATCAAACCGGGGCATGACCCCGCCCACAGGAGAACGACATGCTGAACATTTTAAAATTCCTGCAAAAAAATCTCGTATATGTGATCCCCATATCGATGCTCTGCGGCCTTCTCGGCGGAGGATATGTATTCGATGCCAGGCCGTTAAAACAATTGATCATTCCGGTGACCTTTATCATGGTCTACCCGATGATGGTGACCTTGAATTTCAGGTCGGTGCTCAAAGGGCACGATCTGAAGCTGCAGCTGACCACGCAGCTGATCAACTTTATCATCGTACCGTTGATCGTCTTCACGATCGGTAAGATATTTCTGGCAGGTGAAGCGGAGAAATATGGACTCTGGGCTGTCGGTCTGTTTCTGATAGGCGTCCTTCCCGCTTCGGGGATGACCGTATCCTGGACTGGTTTTGCCAAGGGAAACAAGGAGGCGGCGACCAAAATGCTTGTCTTCGGCCTGGTCATCGGCGCCCTGGCGGCCCCGGTTTACACCAAGGTTTTCATGGGAGCCACGGTAGATGTCGACATGCTCCACATGTTCCAGCAGATCTGCATTTTCGTATTCGCGCCGCTGATCGCCGGGATCCTGACCCAGACCTACCTGGTGAAAAAACATGGGAAAAAGGCCTGGCAGGAGGTGTATAAACCGAAGTTCCCGCCCTTCTCCGCCCTCGGGGTAACGCTGATCGCGTTTCTCGCCATGTCCTTGAAAGCTAAGAATATACTTGCAAACCCGGGCGACATTCTGACCATTTTTGTTCCTCTGATCATTTTCTACCTGATTACCTACAGCTTCTTGACCATTGCCGGAAAACTGCTTTTCCGGCGGCAAGATGCCATTGCCATGGTATTCGGCGTGGTAATGCGCGATCTCTCCATTGCCCTGGCAATCGCGATGACAGCCTTCAAGGAGCAGGGGCTGACGATTGCGTTGCTCATTTCGCTTGCCTACGTCATTCAGATCCAGTCAGCGGCATGGTATGTAAAACTGGTTCCGTATTTGTTTGGATCTGCCAAAGCGGTTGATATTCAGCCCCTGGAGCAGAAAAGTATCGCAGGATAAAGGCAGGCAGATGCCGGGGAACAGCCCCCTGGTAGCCGATGAAGGTTACCAGGGGGCTGTCTATACAGAGCGACGGAGCTTCGCAGTGCCCCTTCCATCAAGACGCGAGCGAGAGCCAGATATGAATCAAAACCGGGCATCGTAATCGAACGACGGGTCCCTGCTCAAATCCATGACCCGGTGCGGGTCGGAGCCGCCGTCTTTGCCTGTTGAAGTCCCGCCGTCATAGACCCGCCTGATGCCCCACTGTCCGTTCCACACCCTGCCGTCGTGATTGTGCCCGAAGAGGAGCGCGTCGATCGGATGGGCGCTCAGGATTTCCCCCAACTCCTGGGAATCTCTCAATTCATGCAGGGGTTTTGGATGAAAGGGATGGTGATGGAGGTAGACGACCCGGTATTCGGCCGTTGCCACCTCGGAGGACGCCAGCATCGTGGAAAGGCGCCGCAGCTGCTTCTTCCCGAGTTCTCCCTGAGCCCACAGAAAATCGTTCCAGTTCAATTCGTCAGCCATCGAGTCCAGACCCATGAAGGCGATTTCGTCGATCATATCCAGCTTCGGGTAGGTGGTGCGCACGGTGCCGAAAAAATGCTTCTTGAAACGCTTGATATACGCTGGATTTCCCAGGTTTCCGGTCCCATAGTCATGATTGCCGGGAACCGCCAGCACCGTGAACCCCGCCTTTCCGAGCCGGTTCAGATGGCTGCTCGCCTCCGCGTAGCTGCCGGCCCGCATTGCATTCTCGACGAGATCGCCGGTGATTACCACGATGTAATTGTCCGCCGGAGTCTTATGAAATATCATCCGGGTCACCAGCTCGCCCAGTCTCGACGTGAGATCGCCATAGCCGGCATGGAGGTCGGAAAGATGAATGATCTTCTTCAAGATCCCTCCTCGGGTTAAACACAAGAGCGGATTCGACAGTTGATTCGTGCAGATCTGCGTGCCAGCTGGCGCTGTATGCAAGTCATCATAATCCTGACCGTCCGGCTGTGCAAGACCCGCATCGTCCAGGCCCATGTAACGCCGTAGAGCCGGCCCATAGATACGAATCGCCTGCCGACCCGGAAAATTCTTTTCTCCGCTGCGGGCAAATGCTTATTGTTGTCGGTATGGCTGCCCGAAACACACTTCATATCGGCACCTGCTCCTGGAAATATGATTCGTGGCGGGGGCTGGTGTATCCCGAGACCGGCGACCTCAATTATTTAAGGGAATATGCCAGAACCTACCGGACGGTCGAGATCGATCAGTGGTTCTGGTCGCTGTTCGACGGGGATACCGCGGTTCTGCCCAAACCAGGCGCGGTCAGCGAATATGCCGAGTCCGTCCCCGAGGACTTCATCTTCTGCGTCAAAGTGCCCAACAGCATCACCCTGACCCATCATTACAGCAAAGACAAATCCGGACCGCTGAGGCCCAACCCGTGTTTTCTCTCCATCCCGCTGATGGAGAGATTTCTAGCCACGCTCGAGCCGATCAGGCCGCAGCTGGGACCGCTGATCTTCCAGTTCGAGTACCTGAACAAAAAGAAGATGAACAGCCTCGGTGAGTTTATCAGCCGATTCGGCGCCTTCGCCAGGGAACTGCCGCCGGGATACGACTATTTCGCCGAAACCAGGAACCCGAATTACCTGAAACGGCCCTATTTCGATTTCCTTGGCGCGCATGGACTCTTCCACGTCTTTCTGCACGGCTATTACATGGACCCGATCTTCGACATATACGAGCGATTCGGATCGCTTGTCCGGGACAGGACCGTTATCCGCCTGCACGGGCCGGGCAGACAGGAGATCGAGAAACAGACCGGGAACAGCTGGGACCGGATCGTCGCGCCCAGGGACAGCGATCTGGATCGCCTGGCGGCCATACTTACCGACCTCGCGGACCGGCAGATCGAAACCTTTCTCTATGTCAACAACCACTTCGAGGGCTCGGCGCCCCGGACGATAACGAGAATCGAACAGAGACTCAGGAATTCAGCATGAGCAACACGAACAGGTAACGGGGAGCAGCGCATGTATCAGGAGGTATTGGATTTCTGGTTCACGGAGACGCAACCGTCCCAGTGGTGGCGCAAGGACGATCAGTTCGACCGGCTGATAGCACGCCGGTTCTCTGACATCCACGACCGGGCCGGGCGATGTGAACTGTTCGGATGGAGAACCGCTCCCCGAGGGAGGCTCGCCGAAATCATCGTTCTCGATCAGTTTTCACGCAACATCTACCGGGGAACGCCCACGGCATTTGCCCAGGACCGGATGGCCCTGATCCTGTCCCAGGAGGCGATAGCACTGAAGGTCGACAAGCAGCTCGAACCGGTGGAACGGGGCTTTATCTATCTGCCGCTGATGCACAGTGAATCGCTGGTAATCCACGAAATCGCAGAAACGCTGTACCAAGCACTCGGCAATCCGTCGAGCCTTGAGTATGAGCTCAAGCACAAGCGAATCATCGAACGATTCGGCCGCTACCCGCACCGCAACGAGATCCTGGGACGGGTATCAAGCGAGCAGGAGATCGCCTTTCTCAAACAACCGGGATCGAGCTTCTGACCATCTTCTACAGATCCCGGAGATAAATTGGGAACTGCCCCGTCAGACGAGGCAGTTCGACTGCTGAAACGGTTCAAGCGGCTGGGGTGATGCCCTTATGCCGGCTGACGCTGCCCGGCCATCAGCATTTCGGCCCTTTCGGCGGCAGCGCCTCTCACTTGTGCGTCCTGGTCTTTTTCGGACATCTGCTTGAGCAGCTTGGCATCGTTTGAATTTTTTACGAAATTCAAACGCACCTGGGGATCAGAGTGAATGTACCTAGGAACAAACAGGTCTTTAAATTTCATGGTCCTACCTCCCGGAGTTGAATTGAAAGATCGGCATAGCCGGTGACACGGCCAACCCGGGGTCAGCCTGCGGAGCGGCCGTGACTCGGGCCATGCGCACCTCCCTTTCGTTTCTGTCCGTATTCTGTTGCGATATCTCTATGATCAGCGCCGTACCCGCATCCATAGCAGAGCGCCCTCCTTCCGCAGGGACGCGGCGGCGCAGGCTGAGCGGATCATTCGGGAACGGGGCTGGAATCTTATCGGGACGGATTGAAAACGTGCGGACGCCAGCGGTGGTACTCCAGAACTCAGGAGCAGGCGGGGTGGAAACAATTCGGTTGAAACCGGTTCTACCTTTCATCGCTGTCTCCTATCCTTGATTGGCGGCAGCGCCTGCCTCCTCAGACGATATGAAGAGTGCGAGAAATTAGGTATTTACTAGTAAATTATAGCAACCCACAATGGTTCTGTAAACGTAACATTGTGGCAGCAGGAAGCCGTCAGGTGCGCTCTGTCATCGCCTCGATCAGTGCCTGCTTGAGGATCGAACAGTCGCACAGGCTCAGGCGGTGGAAGCGTGATTTGACACGCTCGATCGATTCGTGCAGACCCTGAGCGGGAAGTTCGCCGTCCAGTTCGAGAGCCCTGCGGATCACTTTGGGGAACTTGGCGGGGTGGGCGGTAAGCAGGCTGACCACCCTGGTGTCTTTCGGCAGCTGCCTGACCAGTTTCGCCGCAGCCGCGACGGCCACCGCCCCGTGGGGATCAAGCAGATACCCGCCCTGTGTCTTGAAGATATGGGCGATCGTTGCCAGGGTTTCTTCGTCGGAGACGGCCGCCGACATGAATCCCTGAGATATCTTCTCCATCATCTGAGCGCTGAACTCGACGCCCTCCTTCTCCCGGTACTGCGACATCCACTGCTGCACCGCGGTGCTGTCGCGGCCCGATACGAAATAGAGAAAACGCCAGTAGTTGTAAGGCAGGGCGATATCGATGGCGTTGGAAGGGGTCTGTTTGAGCCCCTCCCTGGAGAATCTACCGGTCGTCAGGACCCGGTGAACGGCAGCGTTGCGGTTGTTGGCGCAGATGAATACCGCCACGGGAAGCCCCATTTCCCTGGCCAGAAAGCCCGCGAACAGGTTCCCGAAGGCCCCGGTGGGTACCGAAAAAGCCACCGGATCCCCGACCGTTTCGGCGACCCTGAAATAACCGTGGAAATAGTGGACGGACTGGAACAGCACCCGGCCCCAGTTGATCGAGTTGACGCTGGAAAGGCGCAGTCGTTCGACCAGGTCGCGATCTTCGAACATCTCGGCGATGACCATGTCGAGGCTGTCGCCGCCGTCAGGGCAATGCTCGACCGCCACCGCATGCACGTTGGCCGCTTCAAGGGTGCTGATCTGGCGCTCCTGTTCCTCGGAGATGAATTCCCTCGGATACAGCACCCAGCAGTCGATAGTTTGCCTGCCGATGGAGGCGTGCGCGGCCGCCGGTCCGGTGTCGCCGGTGGTAGCGATGAGGAGCGAAGCCGAGCGGCCGACTCTGCGCAGGAAGTAATCCATCGCCTTGATCAGAAACCCCATCGCCACGTCCTTGAAGGAAAGGGTCGGACCGTGAAAGAGCTCCATCACATAGTGGCTGCTGTCGCCCAGCGGTTTCACCGGAATGATGTCCGGGTGGCTGAAAGGTGCGGTGCTTGCGTGGATCAGATCCTTGAGATCCTCCGAAGGTATGATGGAAGGATCGATGAACATCGACAGGATCTCGAAAGCAAGGTCGTTGAAGGACAGAGACCGCCAGCTTGCGAGCTGTTCCCGGGGTATACGAGGGATCCATTGCGGGACGAACATGCCGCCGTCGTCCGCGAACCCCTTCAGGACCGCCTCCGCAAAATCGACCGGCTCCCCTCCTCCCCTGGTGCTTACATAATTCAGCATGATGTGTATGCGATAATGCTCATGGCGCAAGGGGGAATCAGCAACCTGCAGCCTGCAGAGCCCGATGCACTGCCTTGGCGATTTGAATGTCCTGCACCGCCACGCCGGTCAGATCGGCCACGGTCAACTGATCATCGTCGCTGCGTCCCAGCGAAGGATCGGCGATGACCGCTCCCAGCTCGACCACCTTATGCTTATCCAACAGTCCGGCTTTCAGGGCTCTGAAGATTTCCCCCCGGCTCTGGCACTGCTCGATGGAGTCGGCCACCACCAGCTCGGCCCGCCCGAGAATCTCGCTGTCCAACTCCTGCTTCTCCGGCGTATCGGATCCCAGCGCCGTTATATGGGTGCCGGGCATCAGCTGATCGATCGTAAGCAGCGGCGTGCTGCTCGGCGTCGCGGTGACGATCAGATTGCATTGAGCGGTTACGCGGCCCGCATCAGTGGTCGTTTCCACGTCGAATCCTTTTGTTCCCATCTCCTCTTTGTAGGATGCGAAGCCACTGGTCCGCCGTCCCCATGCGACCACCTGTCTGCAGTCGGTCACCGGCTTCAGAAACTCCACCTGCAGGCGCGCCTGAATGCCGGTGCCGAACACGCCAATCCCGGTTATCCGTTTCGGGGCGAAGTATTTGGCGACGATCTGCCCTGCCACGGCGGTTCTTACATTGGTCAGATACCCCTCGTCGAGCAGCACGCTTTCGAGCTTCCCGGATTTCTGGGAGAACAGCAGCATCAGCCCGGAGCTGGAAGGCAGGTTTAGTTTATGATTTTCGTAAAATCCCGATGCTATTTTGACGACAAAATAATCGTCGCCCTTGATGTAACCGTATTTGATGTGGGTATCGCCGGGCGGTTCGTCGAAAATCAGTTCGCCGACAGGCGGAACCACCACCTGCCCCCGTGAGTAGGAGACGAATCCCTCTGCCATGTCGTGGGCGAGATCCAATCGGGGAACAATTTCCTTTATCTGCTCGAGGCGGTATATCGATGTCACGCCGACTCCTTACATCCGATTTCTAAATCTGCATGTTATGAGCCCTGCCCTCCGCGAACCACCTCAACACGTACTCCCTCCCCGCTGCGTTGATCAGATGTCAGACTGCCGCAGACGGCCCGCGGGACTTTCGAACGTATCACTGGCCCGCACGACGGCATCAATCAGTTCGGGGAGATCCTCAATCCTGATGCGAGGAAGCTCTCGAAACGGGATGCGAGGAAGCTCTCGAAACGGGGTTGATCAGTGAAACCCGCCGATGGCTGTATGGCACTTCCTGTCGTTCGTACAACTCTTTCCAGTTCGAGGGGGGGCGTATATAGACGGCGACGGAACTGAACTGGCGCTTGATCACGGAACCATCTGACAGTTCTATCTTGACACGACCGGCCTTCGTCACCTCTAAAACAATGCCGTAGGATCGGGTTTGTATGCTCGAGTCACTCTCAGGATGGTCGGCTATGACCAGATCGCCTTTCTGCATGCCGGTCTCATGTCCTCCCCCTCACAATAGAAAATACTAAGCATGATTGAAGCAGAAGCGAAAGACAATTGCAGAGAAGCGGCATTTCTGAGCGGATCGGGTCCAGGCAGCAGAGGCAGGTCAGAGAAGGAAGCTGCCAGGATTACGACTGATAAGACCACTTTGGAGAATGATGTATCAATAACCTATCAATCCCCTATTGATTTGCTCATTTTAGCAAATCATGGTTAATATAAAGTTCCGGCAAACCTTCCCGTCCGGGAAGCACTCTGAGCTGTAGTTCCCCGCTGTATCTCAGTGAATCATCAATGACTGTTCATGTGGTATGAAAAAAACAAGCAATTATAAAGACGTATGGAAAGTCACCAGTCAGTCGGAGAAAGAAAGAATTTTTCGTATGTTCCTCAAGGAATACGGAGAAAATTACACCTCTGATGACTTTGTAAAATTCCTGAAGCGAAGATACAAGGTATCAAATGAGACTCCTAAATTTTTTAACTGGCGGCAGAGTTTTTAACGCCGCCAGCTGTTAGGGAATCTAAATGCCGAAATCAAACGCCGCCATGCGGTTTCGTTGAGATGATTTCTTGCCTCTCTCTTTTCGATGGCTATTTCTGCGTGGCACGGGACTCTGAACCTGAAGGTTGCCTGTTTCAAGGACGATGTCCTCGACCTCAGAGGCGGAGTTCTCCTTGCAGACGAATCTCTCTCGCAAGGTACGCCGCAGATTCTCAGTCATTTTATCATCTTCAATTGTGGAGAAGGTAAGCGCCGTTCCTGTCTGATTTGCTCTGCCCGTTCTTCCTGTTCTATGGGTGTAGGCTTCAGTTGTTCCCGGCATGTCGTAGTTGATAACATGAGAGATGCCGGATACGTCTATTCCGCGTGCGGCAATATCAGTTGCTACCAGGACATCGTATAAACCGCTTTTAAAACCATCCAGTGCCTGCTGACGACGCTGCTGTGAAAGGTTGCCTTGAATTGAAGTAGCTTTGAATCCCTGCCTCTCAAGCGTTCGGGCAAGGCTTCTGGCTTTGTGCTTGGTCCTGGTAAATACAATTGCCGTCCTGACATCTTCTTCTTTCAGAATAGACCTGAGAAGCACATTTTTTCGCTGTTTGTCCACCCGGTAAAATACATGCGAAATGCTTGTTAGGGGCGCAGAGTAGTTTGTGCTGACCTCAGCCGGGTCAACAAGTATTTTATCAACGAGGCAGCGAACTTCTCGAGGCATGGTCGCCGAGAAAACGAGGTTTTGCCGGTGTGCCGGAAGCATTTTCAAA
>Ga0316576_10002783_pt1 | contig 10050 bp, 8 predicted proteins | sample S0NA_FD_203075 | JGI IMG/M metagenome (GOLD analysis project Ga0316576, IMG submission 203075) | Rhizosphere microbial communities from salt marsh grasses in Alabama, United States - S0-2_050615r3r5 | ecosystem: Host-associated > Plants > Roots > Rhizosphere | place: USA: Alabama | collected... | reverse complement strand
CAGAGCACGATGCGGGCTCCCATGGCGATCAGCCGATCCACCCAGAACAGCCGACTCTCGAACATCTTCTCGTGGATGAGGATGGTCCCCTTCGCCTGCGTGGCCAGCACCACCGCGATCGAGGTCAGGTCGGGTGGGAACGCGGGCCACGGGCCGTCGTCGATCTTGGGGATGGCGCCGTGCAGGTCGTCGCGGATCACCATTGACTGGTCGGCCGGCACGACGATGTCGTCACCCTCCACCTGCCAGTGGATGCCCAGCCTGGAGTACGCCACCTCGGTCATGCGGTGGTGCTCACGGGGTCGAGCGTCGCGGATCCGGAGCTCGCCGCCGGTCACCGCCGCGAGCCCGATGAAGCTGCCCACCTCGACGGGGTCCGGCCCGATGCGAGCCGACGCGCCCCCGAGACGATCGCGGCCGGCCACCCGCAGGGTGTTGGTGCCGATTCCGTCGATTTCGGCGCCCATCGCCACCAGCAGCCGGCACAGTTCCTGGACGTGGGGCTCGGACGCGGCGTTGCGGATGACCGTGGTCCCCTGCGCCAGGGAGGCCGCCATGACGGCGTTCTCGGTGGCCATCACCGACATCTCGTGCAGGAACAGATCCGTCCCGACCAGCCCGGTCGGAGCGCTGAGCTCGTAACGCTCCGGGAGCACGTCCACCGTCGCGCCGAGCTCCAGGAACGCGTGGATGTGGGTGTCGAGTGGTCGTCGACCGATGCGGTCTCCTCCGGGTCGCGGCAGCACGGCACGGCCGTGGCGGGCGAGCAGCGGCCCGGCGAGCAGGAACGACGCCCGGATCTCGCCGGCGAGAGTCGGGTCGACGGCCGTGGGGTCGACGGCCCCGCCGCGGACACAGCAGACCCCGGCCCCGTCATCCGACACGGCTGCACCGAGGCCGGCGAGGAGCTCGACCATCACGCCGACGTCCCGGATCCGAGGGACCCGGTCAAGGCGTACCTCCTCGTCGCTGAGCAGCGTCGCCGCGAGCATCGGCAGCGCGGCGTTCTTGTTGCCGCCCGGGACGAGCTCGCCGTGGATCGGCGCGCCGCCCCGGATGACGTAGGCGTGGCCGTCGTCGCCCGTGACGCCTGGTCCCATCGTCCGACCTCCGACGGCGAACATAGCAGGGAATCACGGCAGATCGACGGCGGATCGGAGACCGTGACGAGGCATCCGGGTCCCGGCGACCCGAGCGTCGGCGATTCGCTTGGAGGCGCGACACACCGCACGGTCCGTGTTTCTCCTCTCGATCGAGGATGCCGCGCCGCGCTACACTCTCCGACCGTGACGCGAGTCGAGTTGCATCCGCTGTCGGGCCCCAAGCGCGCCGGTCAACTCGCGCGCCTGATCGCCGACCTGTATGCGGCTGGCCGCCGGATCGTGGTGTGGGTCGATGACGAGGGACGGCGGCAGGCGCTCGACGACTTCCTGTGGACCTTCGCCAAGCTCGGCTTCGTTCCGCACGCGCTGTGGACGCCGTCGATGGGTGACATCGAGGACCCCGTGGCGCTCGTCGGCGAGCCGGCGAACCCGAACCGCGCGCAGGTCCTGGTCATCGCGGACGAGCCTCCGGACGGTGAGTGGATGGCGGCGTTCGAAGAGATCCACGATCTCGTCCCCGAGGGCCCCGAGGGAGAGGAACGTGCGGCGGCGTGGGATTCGTGGCGCATGCGCCACGGGGGAGGGTCGTGACGTGAGTCTCATCGGCAACATCATCTGGCTGGTCTTCGGCGGGCTGCTGGCCGGTCTCGGCTACATCATCGGCGGCATCGGGTTGTGTCTGACCATCGTCGGCATCCCGTTCGGAATCCAGTCGATGAAGCTCGGGGTCGCGACGTTCGCGCCGTTCGGCAAAGAACTGGTGGAGACCGACAACGCGAACTCGGTGCTGCGAGTGGTGCTCAACATCCTCTGGGCGATCGTCTTCGGATGGGAGATCGCGATCGTGCACCTCGTCCACGCCGGGATCCTGGCGATCACGATCATCGGCATCCCCTTCGCCCTGCAACACATCAAGCTGATCCCGATGGCCCTGCTCCCGCTCGGCCGGACGCTGCGTTGACTGCTCGTGTCGAAAGGAGACACCGCTCGATGCCCCATACACCACGTCGGTTGCTGACACTCGCCGCCACGGTCCTGCTCCTTCCATGTGCGCTGTACGCCGACGAGCCCGCGGACGTGGTCCAGCGTGTGCTGGAGCGCGTGCCGCTCATCGACGGCCACAACGATGCCCCGTGGTCCATCCGGTCGCGGGTCAAGAACCGTCTGACGCGCTTCGACTTCGTCGATACGACCGGGCTCGAGCGACCGATGCACACGGATCTCACCCGGCTGCGGCAGGGCGGGGTGGGGGGCCAGTTCTGGTCGGTATGGGTCCCGACCGATCTGGACGGTCCCGAGGCGGTCCAGACCGTCCTCGAGCAGGTCGATCTCGTCCACCGGCTGACCGACGCGTACCCGAACGACCTCGAGCTCGCGTGGTCCGCGGACGATGTCCGCCGTATCCACGGCGAGGGCAAGATCGCCTCCCTGATCGGCGCGGAAGGTGGCCACTCCATCGGTGGGTCGCTGGCGGTCCTGCGGTCGCTGGCGGCGCTCGGGGTGCGCTACATGACGCTGACCCACTGGCAGTCCATCCCGTGGGCCGACGCGGCCACGGACGCGCCGTCTGTCGGCGGACTGTCGCCCTTCGGTGTCGAGGTCGTACGCGAAATGAACCGTCTCGGCATGCTGGTCGACCTGTCGCACGTGTCGGCCGAGGCGATGCACGACGCGCTCGACGCGACGCGCGCGCCCGTGATCTTCTCGCACTCGAACGCCCGCGCACTCAACCCGCACCCCCGCAATGTGCCGGACGACGTCCTGCGGCGGCTGAAGGACAACGGCGGCGTGGTGATGGTCAACTTCGGGTCGTTCTTCGTGTCGGCGCCGTTCGTCGAGCGGTACGCCGGCAGCGAGGCCGAGGAGGCGCGGCTCGAGACGCTGTTCCCGGGCGATCCCGACGCCCGCGAGGCCGGTCTCGACGCGTGGCTCGAGGCGCACCCGATGCCGAGAGTGACACTCGCGGATCTCGCCGATCACATCGACCACATCCGCGCCGTGGCCGGGATCGACCACGTCGGGATCGGATCGGACTACGACGGGGTCGGGTCGGTTCCCGAGGGGCTCGAGGACGTGTCGACCTACCCGGTGCTGCTCGAGGAGCTCGCGCGCCGAGGGTACTCCGAAGACGACCTCGCCAAGGTCGCCGGGCTCAATGTGCTGCGCGTGATGGAGGCGGCGGAAAGGGTGGCCGCGGAGATGGCGTCCGAGCTGCCGCCGTCCGACATCCTGCTCGAGGACGTCGACGTGGTGGAGCACGAGACGGCGAGCTCGGAGTAGCGGCGACGTCCGTCTCCGCGGCGCTCGGGGGTCGGTCGGGGTCGTCTTGCCGGTGGCGGTGGGCGGCCCGACGACGGGTTCATCGTGCCCGACGGTCGAGCCACCGTCGCGCGCCGGCTGCCGACCGGACGTCCCCCCGAACCTGGGCGCGCACGAGATCCTCGAGGGCGTGGCCGAGCTCGGGCCCCGGATCGACGCCGAGCCGACGGGCGACCTCGTCGGCCGTGAGGATCGGGCGCATGTCGGCGAGACGCGCTCCGCCGCGTCGCCACTGCGACCACCAGCGGGACCACGGGCGGTCGGGAGCGACAGCGGCGCCGACCGCGAGCAGGCAGGGGGTCGCGTCGCCGGTCCGGGCCATCAGCTCGCGGCGGTCGGCCGGCGACGCCGCGACGGCGGCCAGAGCCGCGTCGAGCTCCCGCGCCGCGGTGACCGCCGTCTCGCGAACCCGACGCGGCCAGCCGTAGGCGGCCAGATCGGCCTCTCGGGTGGGTCGCCACGACGCCGCGACCAGTGCCAGCCGGGCGGCGTCGCCGGCCGCGCGGAGCGCCGCGGGGAGCGGGTGTCGTGCGGGCCGGGACAGCCGGTGCGCCGCACCGGCGTGTGCGGCGAGGGCGTCGGCGTCGGCCGTGGTGGTCGGCGCGACGTGTCGCCACACGCCGAGCTCGGCTCCGACGGCCAGCGCAGGCTGCACGCCGCGGCCTGCCAGCGTCCGCGAAATCTCCCGCCCCAGCCGCTCCGGTGGTGCGTCCGCGAGTCGCGTGGCGAGCTCGCGGATCCAGCGTGAGGTGCGGGCGTCGAGCTCGAGATCGGGCAGCTCGGCGAGGAACCGGATGCCGCGCAGCAGGCGCACCGGATCGTCCGCGAGGTTGTCCCGCGAGACGGCGCGCAGCCGGTCGTGCACGAGGTCGTCACGTCCTCCCGTGGGATCATGGAGCGGACCGTCGGGCAGGGTCCACAGCATCGCGTTGCACGTGAAGTCGCGTCGCCTGGCGTCGCCTTCGAGGTCGAGCTCGCCGAGGGGCCACACCTCGACCGTCGCGTCGGGCGTGTCCACCCGCCACACCGCTCGGGGCACGCGGCCGAGGAGGTGGGCGCGTCCCCCGTGGGCGGCGGCGAGGCGCCGCGCGTGAACTCCCGCTGCCTCGACCGACGTCTCGATCGCGAGGTCGACGTCGACGGTGTCGAGACCGAGCAGACGGTCCCGCACCCAACCCCCCGCGACGTGACAGCCGACCGGCGCGCCCATCGCGTGCCACAGGCGACGGGGCAACGGATCGGAGGCCAGACGACGGGGATGGAGGTGCACGGCCGCAGCATACGGTACCCGGTGGTACACTCCATGGCCCCGCCGAGAGGCGGAGCGTCCCGGTGCCGTGCCGGTGCCACAGGAGGAATGGATGGGCGAACAGAGAGTGCAGAAGTTGATCGCACAGGCGGGCATCTGCTCGCGGCGCCACGCGGAGGACCTGATCCGCGACGGGCGCGTCCGGGTCAACGGGGCGGTGGTCGAGCTCGGCGCGAAGGCGGACCCGTCCCGCGACCACATCAAGGTGGACGGCAAGCTGCTGCCGCAGCCCGAGCCCCTGCGCCACCTCCTGATGTACAAGCCGCGCGAGATCATGACCACGTGCGACGACCCGGAGGAGCGGACCACGGTCATCGACCTGCTGCCCCAGGACGTCACGGAGCGTGTGTTCCCGGTCGGGCGGCTCGACTACCACTCGGAGGGGCTGCTGATCCTGACCAACGACGGCGAGCTCGCGGCACGGGTCACGCACCCCCGCTACGGGATCGTCCGCGAGTACCTGGTCAAGGTGCGCGGCGACCTCGACGAGCGTGCGATCGCAGGATTGCTGAAGGGTACTGTCGTCGAGGGTCGACGGGTCGTCCCGACGTCGCTGCGTCCCCATGGGGCGACGAGATCCGGCGCCAACACGTGGTGGCGTGTGGAGGTCGTCGAGGGTCGGACCCACGAGGTGCGACAGCTGTTCTTCAGAGTCGGCAAGCTCGTCCAGCGCCTACGCCGGACCGCGATCGGCCCGATCCGGGACGAGGCGCTGCGGCCGGGTGAGGTTCGCGAGCTCACCAGCGACGAGGTCAGGCGGTTGCGAGCGGCGACGCGGTCCACCGCGGGACAGGGGTCTCGCGGGCGGCCGCGGCGGCCGGCGAAAGGGGCCGCGACACGACCCGGCGGCGATCGCGAGCGCTCGAGGAAGCGCTGAGGCAAGTCGTTTCCAGCCCGGGGATTGCGCAGGCGGCGGCGGGTGCGCCGTGGTAGTATCGCGCGATTCCGGAGGTGCCCGTGACGACCGAGTCCGAATCCCAACAACCGATCGAAAAGCTGATCGGCGATCGGCGGGCGAAGCTCGAGGCGCTGCGTCGGCGCGGCATCGAGCCGTACCCGACGCGCTTCCGGGTCGAGCAGTCCGTCACCGGACTGCGGTCGGCGTGGGACGGGTCCACGGCGGAGGAGCTCGAGGCGAGCTCGCCTCGGGTGCGGGTCGCCGGGCGGGTCCGTGCCGTCCGCCGGCAGGGCAAGGTGGTGTTCGTCGACCTGTCCGACGGTGCCTCCCATCTCCAGCTGTTCCTGCGCAAGAACACCCTCGGTGACGACGCGTGGGAGGTGCTCGACCTCGTGGACCTCGGCGACTTCCTCGGGGCCGAGGGGTCGGTGTTCCGGACGAGGACCGGCGAGCTGTCGGTGATGGTGGACCGGTTCGAGGTGCTCGCCAAGTCGCTGCGGCCGATGCCCGAGAAGCACAAGGGACTGACCGACCGCGAGACGCGTGCCCGCCAGCGGTACCTCGATCTGATCTCGAACGCCGAGTCCCGCCGCGTGTTCGAGATCCGCAGTCGCGTCGTGTCGGGGATCCGGCGGTTTCTCGAGGACCACGGGTTCCTCGAGGTCGAGACACCCATGATGCAGCCGATCCCGGGTGGTGCGTCGGCACGCCCGTTCGTCACCCACCACAACACGCTGGACCTCGACCTGTATCTGCGGATCGCCCCCGAGCTGTACCTCAAGCGGCTGATCGTGGCGGGCTTCGAGCGGGTCTTCGAGCTGAACCGCAACTTCCGCAACGAGGGGATCTCGACCCGTCACAACCCCGAGTTCACGATGCTCGAGTTCTACTGGGCGTACGCCGACCATGACTTGTTGATGGACTTCACGGAAGAGATGATCACCACGGTCGCGCGCGACGTCATCGGCACGTTGGAGGTCGAATGGGGCGAGCACCACATCGACCTGTCGCCGCCGTGGCGGCGGTTGTCGTTGCGGGACGCGATCCTCGAGCACTCGGACCTCACCGTCGACGACCTCGCTGACCGGCCTCGCATGGAAGACGCCGCGCGACGCGTCGGCGTGGACCGGATCGCCGAGCGGTCGGACGGCAAGCTGCTGGCCGAGCTGTACGAGATGACCGCCGAGCCGCGGATGGTGCAGCCGACCTTCATCACGGACTTTCCGCGCGATATCTCGCCGTTCGCGAAGTCGCGGCCCGGCGACCCGGACACGGTGGAACGGTTCGAGCTGTTCATCGGTGGCATCGAGCTGGCGAACGCATTCACGGAGCTGAACGACCCCGACGACCAGCGCCGACGCCTCGAGGAGCAGGCCGTGGCGATCGGCGGCGAGGTCGACGTCGACTACGTGACCGCGCTCGAGCACGGCATGCCGCCCACCGGAGGCGAGGGGATCGGTATCGACCGTCTGGTGATGCTGCTGACCGGTCAGACGTCGATACGTGACGTCATCCTGTTTCCGACCTTGCGTCCCCGCGAGTAGCCGCCGGTGTCCACTTCCGTGTCCGTGCCCGTGCCCGTGTCCGTACCCGACACGGCGAATCCGCCATCCGGTGGGGTGGAGCGGGCATGAGCGCCGAGCTGCACCTCGTCCGCAGGTATCTGGTCGGTCTGCGCCGTCGCACGCATGTCGCCACCGTCACGCTCATCTCACTCATCGGTCTGGCCTTGGGGGTGATGGCGCTGATCGTGACGCTCGCCCTGCTCGAGGGGTTCCAGTCGTCGATCCGGGCCGAGCTCGTGGACCGGACCGCCCATGCGCGGGTGGTGCCGGACCGCGGCCGGCGGCTCGAGGACGTGGACACGCTGGCGTCGGTCTTGCATCGTGAGCTCCCCGACGTGGAGCAGGTCCAGGTTGTCCGCGGTACGTGTCTCGTGCGCTCGATGACGGATGCCGTTCCGGCACTGGTGGTGGGCCGTTCCGACCTTTCGGAGTTGTCTGTCGATCAGGTGCTCGCCGCGCGCACTGCGGTGGGACGCGGCGACATCCTCGAGATCGTGTCGCCCCGGCAGCGGTTGACCCCGATGGGGCCCCTGCCCCTGCGCGATCGAGTGGAGGTCGCCGGTCTCGTGCCGCCCGAACCGGGTCAGGAGTCCGGAACGGTGCGCATGCCGCTCGCCGAAGCCCAGCGTCTGCTGTGGGGCGCCCCGGTGGTCGAGGCGATCGAGCTGCGGGACGCGGCCGATCCGTGGGGCGTCGGTTCACGTGCGCGCAAGGCGCTGTCCGGCGTGACCACGTCGGTCCAGGTCGAGGGTCTGGAGTCGCTCCATCGTCCGCTGCTGCTGGCGCTCGCTCTGGAACGCGTGATGATCTTCCTTGCCGTCGGCCTGATGCTGATCGTCGCCGCGCTCAACCTGCTGTGCAACGTGGCGATGGTGGCGGCGGAGAAGCGACTCGACCTGGCGGTGCTGGCCGGCCTCGGGATGCCCCCGGCGGCGTTGCGGCGGCTGTTCCTGCTGCTCGGGCTCGGCATCGGGCTGGCGGGCTCCCTCGCCGGGGCGGTCGCCGGCACCGCGCTGGCGATCGGGCTCGACCGCACCGGGGCCCTGCCGCTGCCTCGCGGGGTGTTCATGGCGGCGTCGGTACCGTTCCGGGTCGATCCCGGGATGGTGGCGTCCGTCACGTTGCTGGCTCTCGCCCTGGCGGCGGCTGCTTCGTGGTTCCCGTCTCGGGTCGTGGCCCGCCGCGAGCCGGCGGAAGGGCTGCGCTATGAGTAGCCGGTCGTCGGCGTCGAAGCGGTGCCGGGCGGAGCTGCCATGACCGCGGACGGCCCGATGGTCCGCCTCGACGGTGTGTGCAAGGGGTACGGCACCGGCGCGACGCGTGTCGACGTGCTGCACGACCTCGACTTCGAGGTGGGACGCGGCGAGCTGGTCGCAGTCGTCGGGCCGTCCGGCGTCGGCAAGAGCACGCTGCTGCACCTCGTCGGGCTGCTCGACCGTCCGGAGGCCGGCACCATCGTCGTGGGCGGCGAGGATGTCGCCGACCTCGGCGCCACGGAGCGTGCGAGGCTGCGCAACCACCGCATCGGGTTCGTGTTCCAGCACCATCACCTGCTCGACGAGCTCGACGCGCTCGACAACGTCGCCTTGCCGTTGCGCATCGACGGTCACAGCGGCCGCAGCGCCCGCCGCCGTGCCGCCGAGCTGCTCGACGCGGTGGGTCTGAGCGCCCGGTCCGGGCACTTCCCGGATCAGCTGTCCGGGGGAGAGCAACAGCGCGTTGCGGCGGCGCGGGCGCTCGCCATGCAGCCGGATCTGCTGCTCGCCGACGAGCCGACCGGGAACCTCGATCGCGCGACCTCGGATCAGGTGTTCGAGCTGGTCCGCGAGCTGCATTTGAAGGCCGGTTTGACCTCGGTTATAGTGACGCACGACGAATCGCTGGCGCGTCGGTGCGACCGTGTCTTCCGACTCGCGCCGGCGGGTGAGATCTCCGGATATGTTCGAACGATTTAACGAGCACGTCCGCCGCTCCTTGTTCTTCGCGCGCTACGAGGCCAGCCGTGCTTCGAGTCGTGCCATCGGAACGGAGCATCTGCTCCTCGGCATGTTGCGCGAGGCCGACGAGGTCGTGACCGATCTGTTCGCCCGCATGGACGTGGACGTCCGGCAGCTGCGGGACGAGCTGCTCGGTGACCGTGTCGCCCTCGACCGGGTGAGCACGTCCCCGGACCTGCCGCTCGAGGAGGACACGAAGAAGGCCCTCGCGTTCGCGGTCCACGAGGCCGAGAGCATGGGACACCCGAGCGTCGGCACCGAGCACCTGGTGCTCGGCCTGTTGCGGGTCGAGGGTTCGTCCGCGGCGCAGTACCTCGGGTCCCACGGGTTCGACCTGTTCCAGCTGCGCGAGGAGGTGGTGCGGCGCGGCCGGGAGCAGGAGGCCGAGGACACCGCCAAGGCGACGCCCAACATCGCCGAGTACAGTCGCGACCTCACCCAGATCGCCGCCGACGGAGGGTTCGATCCGCTGATCGGGCGCGACCGAGAGGTCGAGCGGGTGGTCCAGATCCTGTGCCGGCGGACCAAGAACAACCCCCTCCTGCTCGGTGAGGCCGGTGTCGGCAAGACGGCGATCGTCGAGGGGCTCGCGATGCGGATCGTCGAGGGCAACGTGCCGATGCTGCTGGCGGATCGCCGCATCCTGGCGCTCGACCTGTCACTGCTGGTCGCCGGCACCAAGTACCGCGGGCAGTTCGAGGAGCGACTGAAGGGCCTCCTCAAGGAGCTCCTGGAGCACCCCGAGATCGTGATCTTCATCGACGAGATCCACTCCCTGATCGGGACCGGATCGGCCGAGGGTTCGCTCGACGCGGCGAACATCCTCAAGCCGGCGCTGTCCCGCGGCGAGATCACCTGC
>Ga0316576_10002782_pt1 | contig 10050 bp, 9 predicted proteins | sample S0NA_FD_203075 | JGI IMG/M metagenome (GOLD analysis project Ga0316576, IMG submission 203075) | Rhizosphere microbial communities from salt marsh grasses in Alabama, United States - S0-2_050615r3r5 | ecosystem: Host-associated > Plants > Roots > Rhizosphere | place: USA: Alabama | collected... | reverse complement strand
GTTCGAGGGTTCAAGTGAAACAGAAACGAGTTCATGGCGTATAGACCATGGCACGCTATAAGCTATGCGCTTTTTCCACTTGGCCCCTGGGCCCCTTGGATCCTTGAATCCTGATAATATTGCTCTGATAAATTTAATTCAAAATTGATTACATTAAGAATGTCAGCAGTAAACAAGGGAGATTAACCATGAAAGAAGCAGTTATCGTCAGTGCCTGCCGGACAGCCCTGGGGAGTTTCAACGGTTCGCTGGGTCAAACCGGCGCCACCGACCTGGGGGCCGTCGTCATCCGCGAAGCGGTCAAAAGAGCCGGCATCGAAAAACACGACGTCAACGAGGTGATCATGGGGCAGGTGCTCCCTTGCGGCTACGGCCAAAACCCCGCCAAGCAGGCCGCCGTAAAGGCGGACATGCCCTGGGAGGCGGAATGCATCACCGTCAACAAGGTCTGCGGTTCATCCCTGAAATCAATTATGCTGGCCGCCCAGGCCATACAGGTGGGAGACGCGGATGTTGTCGTCGCCGGCGGGATGGAAAATATGAGCCTGGCGCCCTATTATCTGGACAAGGCACGCTTCGGCTACCGTATGGGGGCAGGCAAACTCGAAGACCACATGCTGCATGACGGCTTGTGGGACGTGGTCAACGATTTCCACATGGGTATATCCAACGAGCTTTGCTCCGAACGCTACGGCGTCAGCCGCGAGGACCAGGACCGGTATGCGGCAACCTCGTATGAACGGGCTCTGGCCGCCATCGCCGCCGGACGCTTCGAAGACCAGATCGTCCCCGTCGAGATCCCCCGGCGCAAAGGGAACCCGGTGACATTTGCGAAAGACGAATGCCCCCGGGAGACAGGCTATGACGCGCTGTCCAAGATGAAACCGGCCTTCCGTAAAGACGGTCTGGGCACCGCCGGCAATGCCTCGATTATCAGCGACGGGGCCGCCGCGGTGGTGGTCATGTCCAGAGAAAAGGCCCGGGCCCTGGGCTGCCGGGTTTTGGCAAGCATCGGCGCCCAGGCATCTTTTGGCATCGACATGAAGTATGTGCTCGTGGCTCCCATGTACGCCATTCCCAAATGCTTGGACAAGGAAGGTATCAGCCAGGAAGACGTGGATCTTTTTGAAATCAACGAAGCCTTCAGCGGTTCTACGGTGGCGGTGATGAAGGAGCTTGACCTGGATCACGCCAGGGTCAATGTCAACGGCGGCAGCGTCGCCCTGGGTCACCCCATCGGCGCCAGTGGCTGCCGCGTCCTGGTGACCCTGCTGTATGAAATGATCCGGAAGGATAAAAAGACCGGGATGGCCTCGCTCTGCCTGGGCGGCGGAGAAGCGGTGGCACTGATCATCAAGCGATAAGGGGGCTGTTCCACGTGGCGCTCTGGCAGTGATAAATCCCTGCGCTACATAAATTCGTATTCGTAAGTTAAAAAGATAACATTTCGTTAAGCAAAACTTTCTTCCGATGTAGGCCAAGGCTATAGCCCTGATTGTGAAGTGATCAACGAATCTTTAGAACTTTTTAAACTTAAAATTTACAGGAGGAATATATGACTGTTCAGACATTCGGCGTCATCGGTGCCGGTCAGATGGGAAACGGTATTGCCCAGGTGGCAGCCATGAGCGGATTGCAGGTGATCATGAACGACATCAGCGATGAATTTGTCCAGCGCGGCCTCGGCACCATCACCAAAAACCTGGAACGCGCCGTGGCCAAAGGAAAATTGCCTGAAGATGAAAAGCGTGCAGCGCTCGACCGTATTCAACCCAGCTTGAAACTGCAGGATATGGAGGCCGCCGACTTTGTGGTCGAAGCCGCCACGGAAAGGGAGGATCTCAAGTTCAAAATTTTTACAGGCCTGGACGCGATCTGCAAGCCCGGAGTGATCCTTTCCTCCAACACCTCTTCGATACCCATCGGACGCATCGCGGCCCAGACCAAGCGCCCGGACAACGTGATCGGTATGCACTTCATGAACCCGGTGCCGGTAATGAAGCTGGTGGAGGTCATCCGGGGCATCGCCACATCGGACGAAACGTTCAAAACCACCTGGGACCTTGCCGTCAGGTTCGGCAAAACACCGGCGGAAGCCAATGACTTCCCGGGCTTCATCGCCAACCGCATTCTTCTGCCCATGATCAACGAAGCGGTTTACTGCCTTTATCACGGCGTGGGAAAACGCGAAGACATCGACACGGTCATGAAGCTGGGCATGAACCACCCCATGGGACCCCTGACTCTGGCGGACCTCATCGGACTGGACACCTGCCTGGCCATCATGGAAACCCTGTACAACGGGTTCAACGACTCCAAATACCGGCCCTGCCCCCTGTTGCGGAAGTATGTGGAGGCCGGCTGGCTCGGGCGCAAAACCGGCAAGGGATTCTACGATTACAATTAACCCCAACGCTGCGTAAACAACATGGCTAAAAAAAAAACCGATAGCAAGATTTCCGTTGGCGCAAAGATAAAAAAAGCCCGGACAGCCAAGAAGCTGGGCTACGAGCAGCTGGCCAACGAGACCGGATTTTCCGTCGACTACCTTAAAGAGATTGAATCCGGAAAAACCACACCACCGGTGGGAACACTTTTACAGATTGCCCGGGCTCTCGAGATCGACTCCGGCACGTTGCTGAAGGCCGACGAAAGCAAAATGAAGCGCCGGATCAAGGCCTACACCAAGCGGACCGACAACTACGCCTACACCACGCTGACGCCTGGGGCCGAAAACAAACACCTGAAGGCCTTCCTCGTAACCATCGACCCCATGCAGGACCATGTCGGTGTGGGCTACCAGCACGAGGGTGAGGAGTTCAACTACATTCTCGAGGGAACCGTGGAGGTGAAGGTCGGCGACCACATCAACAAGCTCAAAACCGGCGACTCCCTGCACTTCAATTCCGGCATTTCCCACAACCTGCGCAATATCGGAAAAAAGGAAGCCAAGCTGCTGGTCGTCATCTACGGGCCCTGACACTGACAGGCTGGAAATTCTATAGTGTTTGTCAGAATAACGTTCCGTTTGCCCTAAGCGGGTGGCGGGTTTATTTTACAAAGCACCACATCAAACCAAAGCATACCCTGTGCCCGCCGGATCGATGATATGGTGCTCTGAAAAATAAACCCGCCACCTTCCAATCCAATATTGACGTGGAACCTATTTATGGCAAATGCTCTAATTTAGAAAGGAATGCCGACATGACTTTCGAAAATTACTCCGAGAAAATTTTCGTTGCCAGGTCGATGTCTTCCGGGCAGAATACGAAAAGACACTTGGCGTCTGGAGATTGAACCGAGCCGTAGACGTAGTTGATGTTGATGCCCGCTTCACCGAACCGACTGGTGATTTTGGCCAGTTCCCCCGCTTTGTTATCCAGTTCCAGCGCGATAACCGGCATCATGTCGAAAAGGTACTCGTGTTTGGAGAGAAGGTCAATGGCCTTGTTGGTCATGCCGTCCCCCGGCAGCAGTCTGATCAACGCGAACATGGCCGAGTCCTTGCGCATCGAATTGTAGCTTGCCGGCGAGGCTATCCGTTTGAGGGATTTCCCGCGGGCCTTGAACAGTTCCTGCACATAGCTGGATGCGTCCTGAATCGTGATGGCATCGATGTTGATGCCCGCTTCCCCGAAATAGGTGGCCAGCTTGCCCAGTTCCCCGGGCTCATTCTTCATGAACAGCGATATTTCCGTGCGTACCATTTGAGCGCTCCTTAGAAATGTGCTTTGCCGCTTAAAAAAGAATCACGAAATCACCTCTATTTTCAGTTAGCTATTGTTCCCCGCCATATTGCTTTTTCACGGTCTCCCGGTCCGGTGATCCGTCTTCCAGAACCGGCATTGCGTCGACGAACTCGACGTAGCCGGGTTTTTTGAAACGGGCGATCCGTTCACCGACAAAGTCGATCAATGCCTCCGGCGTCAGGCTTTCTCCTTTTTCAAGACAACACACAGCCTTGATCCCCTCTTTCCATTTGGGATCGGGCACGCCGAAAACCACGGTTTCCGCCACGGCCGGATGCTGCAGGATCACTTTTTCCACCTCGGCGGGGTAGACATTCTCGCCGCCGGGCTTGATGAGCTCCTTTTCAGGCTTGCGTCCCGCGTACCACAAAAAGCCGTCTTCGTCGAAGCGGCCCAGGTCGCCGGTGTGGTGCCAGCCTCCACGAAAGGTGTAGGCATTGTCTTCCGGAAGGTTCCAATAGCCCTTGAAAACCATGGGACCCCTCATGGTAATCTCGCCTGTATCGCCGGTGGCAACCGGCCGGTCATGGTCGTCTACCAGCTGTACCACCCCCAACGGAACCGTCTTGCCGGCAGAACCGGGCTTTTCATCGTAGCGCCCCATGGTGGCGGCACAGGACGTTTCGGTCTGACCATACATGCAGAAAAACGTCCCCCCGGTCATTTCCTGGTATTTCTCGATGGTGTCCGGCGCATCCAGGCCGCCGACACATTTCAAAGATTTTAGCGGCGCTCCGTTTTTCTCCGCTGCCTCGAGGATGGCGGCAAGAATGGGAGCAAATTCAAAAAGCATCGAGACCTGGTGCCTCTCGATCAGCGCGACCGCCTGGCCCGCATCGAATTTGGACATGCTGATGTTGTGGGCCCCGGCTTGAAAGCTGGCCGTGGCCATAAACAGGCCCCCCACATGAAACAGCGGCAGCAGACTCAAATGAACGGTCTTTGCCGACATTTCAAGGTAATAATCGATGGTCAGGTTGGCACACAAAAGGTTTCCGTGACTCAACAGTGCGCCGCGGGGCCTCCCGGCCACGGCAGCCGTGTGGATAATGACAAAACCGTCATCCGCCGCAACATCGGCCGGCGCAAACCCACCGGTGTTGTCCAGCAGGGTCTCGATACCGCAAAAAGACCCGGTGTTGATGTCGAGATTGTAAATGTCTTTCACACTGTCAAGGCGGTCCCGGACTTTCTCCACCAGCTCCGCCTGCCCGCTGCCTGCGAACAGCAATTTGGGTCCGCCGTCATTCAGATTGAAAAGCACCTCTTCCGGAGACAGGCGCCAGTTCACCGGCAGGACGATGGCGCCCAGAGCCGCAGCCGCACCATACAGGAGAAAAAACTCCAGGTTGTTCTTACCCAGAACACCGATGCGGTCCCCCTTTTTCACACCGGCCTGCTGCAGGCCGCTTGCAAGGCGGTCCACCGCTTCCTTGAACTGGCCGTATGTCAGCGCCCTGCCGTCGTCCGCTTCCAGCCAGGCGGGACGGTTGTTGAAGGAACGGGCATTGCGGGCAATCAGGTCATAAAAGGTGAAATCATACAATCCCATAATATTAAGTCAGCTCCTTTTCAGCCGGTGTTGACCGATGTTACCGGGCACCGACACTTTAGAATAATGTACTGGGCGGTGGACCCCAGAATCAGCTTGCTGGTGCGTGATTTTTTTCGAATGCCCACATAGACCTGATCGGCATCGTTCTCGGCGGCGAACATCACGATGTCCTCGCCCGGCGAAAATCCCCTGGCAAGCTGTTCCACTTCTACATCGATGCCTTCCTTCTCCAGATCCGCGCGGATCTGGTCCAGTTCCACCGTTATCTTGCCGATGCTTTCCGGCGTCTCCCCCTTGCCTCCCTCACTCGAATAGACAACCAGCAGCTTGGCGTTGAAGAGCTCGGCATGCTGCTTGGCAACCGCGAGAGCGCTTCTCGATTCATCCGTTCCGTTGAAGCCAACAACTAGTTTCATGGCCTTTTTTCCCCCTGTCATCTTCTGCAACTCCGACCGTCGTCCGGCAACAAGGCTGATCTACCGAAAACCGTATCCATCCCGACCGAACTGCCCCAGATTATCTCCACCATACCACGGCGAAGCCGTAAACTGATTCTATTGCTTCCAACTGACTATTTCAGGTGGAAGCAATAGAATCAGAATTACATCCAGCGCTTGCGCCGCTTATAGGATTTGACTTCCTTAAAAGACTTCCTGCCGCCGCCCTGGGTGACACCCATGTAAAACTCTTTGACGTCGGGATTTTTCTTCAATTCTTTTGAAGGCCCCTCCAGAACGATCTTGCCGGTTTCCATGATGTAGGCGTAGCTCGATATCTCCAGGGCGATCTTGGCGTTCTGTTCCACGATTAAAAGCGTCGTTTGCATCTCCTGGTTGATGCGCTCGACGTTTTCGAAAATCTCCTTGACCAAAAGCGGTGCCAGGCCCAAGGACGGTTCGTCCAGCATGAGCATCGTCGGCGACGACATGAGCGCCCGGGCGATGGCAATCATCTGCTGCTCGCCGCCCGAACAATATCCCGCCAGCCGGTTGGTCACCCGGGAAAGACGGGGGAAATGATCATACATCAGCTCCTGGTCCTTGCGAACATTCTGAGCCCCATCCTTGCGGGTGATGGAGCCCACCCGGATGTTCTCGTCCACCGTCAAATGCTTGAACACCCGGCGTCCCTCGGGAACCATCACCGCCCCCAGCTTGACCACCTGGGTTCCCAGAACATTGGTGATGTCTTCACCCTGGAACTTGATGTGGCCGTCTTTGATGAAGCCGTTCTCCGGCTTGAGCAGGCCGCTGATCGCCCTCAAAGTCGTGGTTTTGCCGGCGCCATTGGTGCCCAAAAGCGACACGATGCCGCCTTTTTGCACACTCAGGCTGACCCCGCGCAGCACCTGAACGATGTCGTTGTAAACGACCTCGATGTTGTTGACATCTAACAGCTTGCCATTGGATGTTTGATTCGCCATAGTTTTCATTTCTGAGCGGGAGGGCTGCACAAGGCAGCCCTCCTGTTTTTTAAAGCGGCTAAGCCGCGTTGCATAACGGCGCTAAGCGCTGTTATTTTTTGATCTTCTGCACATACTCGGAAACGAACGGTGTACCGATTCCATAAAACATACCACCTTTGGAAACGTAGAGCTGCAGGGTATCCACGCCTTCCCGGTCATCCTTTGAATACGTCACCGGACCCACCGTGGTCAGCGGATAAAATGCATTGTACCCGTGCATGGCAAGAAGCTCCTGATACAGGCTTTCACGGGTGACTTTCTTGCCTCGGGCTTTGGCGCGGCGCATGGCCTCTACAGCCACCTGCACGACCATGATGCCGTTGGTGTAGTTGCTGTCGTTGGCCAATTTGTCATCCCGGCCGTATCGCTTTGCCAGAGCCAGCTGGGCATCGGTGCCCGGCCCCTTGGCGGTCATCAACTTGTAAGACGTGGTCCAGTAGTAGTTGTTTTCCGCCGCACTCCCCGCTAGAGCGATCAAACCGGGGCCACCGGCATAGTGAGCGCCCAGGAAGGTAATCTTGCCTTTCTCGCCGTAGGTGGAGGCAATCAAATCCAGACTCTGGGCACTTTTAAGCATGGTTGCCACCGGTGGCTGCACGGTTTGACTGATGACGTATTGGACCCCTTTGTTCTGAAAGCGTTTCAGCATGGCCGTGTTGTCCAGGTCCTTGCCGTGCTCCACCACCTCGACGAGATCGATGGCCAATCCCGCCTCGATCGCCTTTTTTACATCCTCAAGCGGCGCACGGCCGAATGCGGAAGGGTGAATGAACAGGGCTACCTTGGGTTTGCCACTGCCCTTATGGTTTTTTACGACATATTCCGCCAAACCGACTGTCTGGCTGGAATAGGAGGCGATCGGCAGAAACGTGTAATCGCAGCCCTCCAGATTGCCGGCATGAAACGATGCCGGAATTACCGGAATCTTCTCTTCCTGAAAGTCCGCCCTTAATGCCATGGTGCTGCCTGTCGAATAGTTCAGGTAGAAGACAATGCCTTCATCCAGAAAATCCTCGAAATTGCGCTTGGTCGTTTCTGTTTTGTAGGCGTCATCGCGAATGAAGAGTTCTATTTTGTCGTCACCCAACAGTTTTTCGTCATTGACATATTTGGCATAGTCTTCGGCCCCTTTGGAATAGGGGTCGCCGGCATCCGATGTCGGTCCGGTAATCGCTAGAGACAGCCCCATTTTATAGGTTTCTCCGGCCAGAGCCTGGCTGGAAAGCCCCAAGAACAGCAGAAAAGAGATGGTGACCAGTATGAACATGATTTGTTTTCGCTTCATTTTTTTCCTCCCTTTTTTTAGGTTAACCATGGCGTCGTACCGACCATTGACAGTTATTTATCAACCCCGCCCTGTTTCGTCCAAGGCCGGGGTTGCTCAAAATCAGTATCTGAACGGCCACAGCTTGAAATAGTTCCGCATAATGCGCCACCAGTTGGCGATCCCCCGCGGCTCGAACATCAGAAACAGCACGATGACCAGACCGAAGGACAGGGGCCGAAACGCCGTGGCCACGTCTCCGAGGGACGAAATGTAATGCCCGATAAACCCGGCCAGGTTTTCCACCTGCAACTCCAGCATCATGATGGCGGCCGGCCCGACAATGGCGCCCACCAGGGTGCCCAGGCCACCCACAATGGCCATGGCCAAATAGGTAATGGAATGATGCAATAGAAAGGACTCGAAGCCGACGCCACGCCACAGGTAGGCATGCAGGGCGCCTGCCACCCCCGCAAAAAAGCCGGCCAGAGCAAAGGCGTACACCTTGGTAAACCCCGGATTCATGCCCATGGCGTCGGCCGCCCGGTCATTGTCGCGCACGGCCACCAGGCACCGACCGTGTTTGGTGCGCAGCAGGTTTCGCACGGCAAAGCCCAGGACAACCACAAAGACCAGGATCACGTAGTACCAGAAAAAATAGTGCTGGTTGCGCATTACCTTGCCCGTGAACCAGAACACCCGGCCGATGGCGATGGTCTGTCCCTGGTTGAAAAACTTGGAAAAGTTGATAAACCACTGAAAAATCATCTGGAACGAGAGCGTAGCGATCACCAAATAGAGGTGCTTCAGGCGCAGGGACGGCAGGCCGACGATGCCGCCGATCACCGCACCGACCAGGCCGGCCACCAGGATCATCAGGGGCCAGTAGTGCGTCAAGAGCACATGGTTGCCACCCAGGACGCGCGCAAAAGCCGCCAGGCTATAGGCCCCCACCCCCACAAAGGCGGCGTGGCCAATGGAGATCAGGCCGGCAAACCCGGTCAGCAGGTTCAAGCCGTAAACGGCGATGATGGCGATGAGAATGCTGTCGATCACCAGCATGTATTTGTTGCCGACCTCCAGGAAAAGCGGCCAGACAAACGCCACTACCAGGAAACAACTGAAAATCAGCCGGTCGATGTGCGTCAAAAAGATGCGCTGTTCCGCTTTATAGGAAGTAAAAAAGTTGCCCGTGGCTAACCATCGATTTTCAGACATAGACTACACCCGCTCAATTTCATGGATACCGAAAAGGCCATGGGGTTTAAACAGCAGAATGATCAGTAAAATAACGTAGGGCAAAACGTCGGCGGTTCCGTTCAACCCCCAGTGGCCATCCAGATAGCCGGCGGCGAACTGCTGGATCAGGCCCATGATGATGCCGGCCACGATGGCCCCGACAATGGAGTCCAGCCCTCCCACGATCACCACCGGAAAGACGATGATGCCAAAGGAGTGCAGCACGTTAAAATTCAAGCCGGTGATGTTGCCGATAATGCCGCCGGCTGCGGCCGCACTCAAGCCGGCCGTGGCCCAGGCCAGTCCGAACACCCGGGGAACGGAGATGCCGATGGACATGGAGGCAAATTGGTCGTCGGACACGGCCCGCATGGAGATGCCCACGGTGGAGGCCTTGAAAAACCAGGTAAAGGCGCCGATCATAATAAAGGTGATAACGACCCCCACCAGCTGGGTCCATGAAATCGATACCCCCCCAAAGGTAACGGGTGCCTTGGGCAGAAATTCCGGAAATGAAAAGTTGCCGGCGCCAAAGGGCGTCAGGTAGATAATGCCGTCGATTATGGACATCAACCCGATGGTCACCATGATCACCGAGATGATGGGTTCGCCGATCAACCGGCGCAGGAACACGCGCTCCACGCTCATGGCCAGAAAAAAGGTGATCACCATGCTCAGGAGAAAGGAGATCACGATGTGAATGCCTACAAACACGGTCAGGGCATAGGCAATGAAGGCCCCGGAGGCGATAATCTGACCGTGGGCGAGGTTCAAGACA
>Ga0316576_10002781_pt1 | contig 10050 bp, 6 predicted proteins | sample S0NA_FD_203075 | JGI IMG/M metagenome (GOLD analysis project Ga0316576, IMG submission 203075) | Rhizosphere microbial communities from salt marsh grasses in Alabama, United States - S0-2_050615r3r5 | ecosystem: Host-associated > Plants > Roots > Rhizosphere | place: USA: Alabama | collected... | reverse complement strand
GCGCCACGTTACCGTAACAATTGGAGCCGGCAACGGCATCCCGAGTGACTCGCTGACGGAAAACAAGCTTATCCGGCTGGCAGACAGAGCCCTTTACAAGGCCAAACTGAAAGGGCGCAACTGCGTTGTAGGTGAAACGTGGCCAGATCACTAAACCCACTTTGTCAGTGATAAAAGGATTACACGCAGGAGGTGAAATGGATACCGTACGGCTTGCAGCTTATGTAGTTCTTGTTGTAGGCGGTCTCTTGCTACGGTATTATACCCTGAAAACAATCTGGAAAAGGCAATCATCGACAGCTTTGTCGAAAAATGGTTGGTGACCTCGATGCCGGCGGCATTCGGGATCATAATTCTCTTATTAAGGATTTTGATCCCGCTGCTGTTCAGAACCGCGTAGCTTTGAGATATTTTCCGACGCCGGCGGTCAGGGCATTTTTTCGATCTGCCTCTATAGGGGCGCTTCAGTCGGGTCTGTAACCCTCCACGAGGGACAGCATCCCCCTGGTTTGGATCAAGTTCACACGTTCAAACCCGGCCTCGACCAGGCCAGCGCTTATCTCCTGGAATGCATAGGTGCGACCCCCCGTCGTTCCCGCCAGCATATTGACGGCAAACAGCGCGCCGTCAGGCGGATCGGTCCGGTCTTCAGACATCACATGGTCTCGAACGACAATTCTTCCACCCGGTTTCAGCGCATGATACGCTTTGCGGTAAAGCGACAGGTTTTGATCCAAACTGTTTTGGTGAATAATGGCGGACAATAAAGCGATGTCGTGTCCGGCCGGCAGGTCATCTTGGTAAAAATCTCCCGCAACCATGGTAATACGGTCGAGCATACCGGCGCGCCGGGCATGCGCCTGCGCAATTTCGATCACCCGGGGCAAATCGAACAGGGTCGCTCTCATTTCCGGACATGCCCGGAGAAATGCCTGCGTGTAAGCGCCCGATCCACCACCGATATCTATCAACGCCTGAACGCCCTGTGGATCGATGGCTGCCACGACGTCAGGCGCAAAACGGGAACCGACGACGTGCATCGCGCCTATAAAGGCCTTGTAGTTATCCTTCCCCAGGGCGCCCGTTTCCTCCATACCGGGTTTCACCTCGCCGCGCACGATCCCCGTCAGCTGAGACCACGTTTTCCACAGTGTCGCCGAATGCAGGACCATGGGAAGCACCGATTCCGGGGCGTCGGCCGAAAGCAGAGCGCCTACCGCGGGTTCCGGCCGGTATCGACTGTTTTCCTTGACCAGAAATCCGAGCGCAGTCAGTGCATCGAGGAGGATGGTCGTGCCCCGGGAATCGGTCCCCTTCGCGGCCGTCACCGCTTCGGCCGTCATGGGTTTCGACCCGAGGAGTGTAAACAGATCCAGTTCGGCGGCAGTTAAAAGTATCCTGCTCGCCATGAACCCGCGCGCTGATCTCATGATGGTTTCCGCAGAATGTGACTCGCTCATGGTGCCCTCCTGATGCTTGCTGGTGAAAATACCCGATGGCTGAATTCTATATCACGGCCGGGCGGGATTGTGTAAAATAATGGATTTCGAGTGTCGCCGACGGTGATAGACCACTGGCTACCAATGGGGTTTCACTTTAATTATCCGAAACGTCCCCTGGCCCATGGCGACCAGCCGCCCCTCCTCGTCGCGGCTTTCCCCCCTCACAAAGCAGGTACGGCCGGTACGGTGCGCCACCGTTGCCTCACAGGTAAAGATCGGTCCCTGGGCCGGTGACGGGTACTGAATTTCCAGGTTGACGGTGGTGCAGCTGCTCTCTTCCCCGTAAGCCGTCAGCACGGCCCAGGCCATGGTGGAATCCATCTGGGTAAACAGAATGCCGCCGTGGGGTTGCCCCGGGAATGGCCAGCAGACGTTGTCGTGGGGCAGCAGCTCCGAAACCACCCTTCCCTCCGTAGCGGAAACCGCCCGCAGGCCGATGGTCCGATAGAGGGGATTGTCATTGATTTGCGCCATCTGTTCGGTGGAAATGTGCATCTGTCCATCCCTCGATCGTTTCACAGTTTTAAACTACGTGATAAAAGATCGTTACAAACGTCCTGTATGTCAAGGGCCCGAAAAAAGACGGCGGGTGTCGTTACCGCTCTCCTCGATGAGTTCGAGGCAGGCTTCCACACAATCCGGGCAATAGCGTCTGCCTTTTTGGGAAATGATTTCCCGTTTTGTCGTTTCCATGTCCGTGGCCGGACGATAGGGCCGGTGGGAAGACATGGCCTCGATGACATCCGACACGCACAATATTTTCGACTCCCGCTCGATTTGATCCCCCGTGAGACCGCGCGGGTACCCGCTGCCGTCGAGCCGTTCATGATGGGTCAGGACCAGCTCGGAAACGTCCTTGCCCAGCGACTCGACAAAAGGAATGTCCCTTATGATGTCGTAACTTGCCTGCGGATGCATGCGCATCAAATCCATCTCCAGCGCCGTCAATTTAGCGGGTTTTACCAGCAATTCGACGGGCACGGCGATTTTCCCGATATCATGCAGCAGCCCGGCCACATTTATTATTTCGAGGGTGTTTGCGGAAAGCCCCAGTTTTCGGCCGATGGCCGTGGCCAAAAGGGCCACACGCTGCTGGTGCCCCGCCGTATAGGGGTCTCTTTTTTCGGTCAGACGCCCCAGCACCTTGACGGTTTCGTAAAAAATGCGTCTGAGCCCGGCCGTCCGCTCGCGAACCTCACGTTCGAGAATGGCCTTGCGCTCCATACGCTCACGGATAAGTTCGATGCGTTCCAGGCATCGTTTGACCGTGTGAATGAGAAGCCCCGTGTTGACAGGCTTGACCAGGTAGTCGCTGGCCCCCATGCGGAGTGCTTCAATGACATCGCTGGTCGTGCCCACGCCGGAAAAAATGATGACCTGGGTGGCCGGAGACGCGCGTTTGACCCGCTTCAATATATCCATCCCGGACGCACCCGGCAGGTTGATGTCCGTGAGAACAATGGCCGGGATCTCTTTCTCGAAAATCCCGATGCCGTCATCGCCGTTGGTGGCTGTCAGCAAATCGAAATCGAATCGCTTCAAGATGGTGACAACCAAATCGAGAACCAATGGCTCATCTTCAATGATTAGAATTTTTATCTTATCCCGGTCGGTTGCCATGGAGACACCTCCAGACATTATTGGGTCGACCGCCTCGGCTACAGCCGGTGGATTTTTCAGCACACCACGAACGAAGCGTTACGCCGTTATTCGCCGATGACTTTGACCAGCACCCGCTTACGGCGCCGGCCGTCGAATTCACCGTAGAAGATCTGCTCCCACGTCCCGAAATCGAGCCGTCCGGCCGTAATGGCCACGACGACCTCCCGGCCCATGATCTGCCGCTTCATGTGGGCGTCGGCATTGTCCTCGCCCACGTTGTGACGGTAGCGTTGCACCGGCTCGTGGGGGGCGAGCTTCTCCAGCCAGACGTCATAGTCGTGGTGCAGGCCGGATTCGTCGTCGTTGATAAAAACCGAGGCGGTGATGTGCATGGCGTTGCAGAGCACCAGGCCCTCCTCGATGCCGCTTTCGCCGATGCACTGCTGCACGTCGGGGGTGATGTTGATGAAGGCCCGCCGCGTGGGCACCTCGAACCACAATTCCTTTCGATAACTTTTCATGGCGCCGCTCCTTTCCCGAAAATCGGCGATCGCCGGCCGATCCGGTGGCTTATGAAGGGAGTCAGACTTGATTTATATCGGCGATAGCCATAAAAGGGGTCAAACACAATTATACCTAATTTGAACTGGGCGTTTCGGTTGTTGGAAATCGATCATGATGCGCCCGCTGTCGTGATTCAACCCGCATGTCTGACATTTTATTACATCATAAAAGAATCGACCGTCTTCTGCAAGGTGCCATGCATGCCGACCGCATCGAAGCCCTCAAAAAAGTTCGAAGGGTCCGTCAGCTTCAGCGCAAAGGCGGGAACCACGGGCGGGTGCGCGACCTCCTGAGGGGGATCGAGAAACGCCTCGGGCAATCGGCGGAAAGGCGGACATGGCGCAAGAACCACGTGCCCGCGGTTTCGTATGACCCGGACCTGCCGATCACGGCCGCAAAAGACGAGATCATCACAGCCGTCCGTGAACATCCGGTGGTGATTGTCGCCGGAGAAACAGGATCCGGCAAAACCACCCAGCTCCCCAAGTTCTGCCTGGCGGCCGGAAGGGGTATTGCCGGCATGATCGGCTGTACCCAGCCCCGCCGAATCGCAGCCACCACCGTCTCCCAGCGCATTGCCGATGAACTGGCCGTCAACCTGGGGGATGCGGTCGGCTACAAGATCCGCTTCAAGGAGAAAACCGGCGGCAACACGTTCGTCAAAATCATGACCGACGGCATCCTGCTGGCCGAAGCCCAGACAGACCCTTATCTGAACGCCTATGACACCATCATCGTGGATGAAGCCCACGAAAGAAGCCTGAACATCGATTTCGTGCTCGGCATCCTGAAAGACCTTTTGAACCGGCGCAGAGACCTGAAGCTGATTATCACCTCGGCAACCATCGACACGGAAAAATTTTCAAAGGCCTTTGGCGAAGCGCCCATCATCGAGGTGTCCGGACGTATGTACCCTGTGGAAACACGCCATGCTGCCGAAACCGGCGGCAAAGACGGCGACGGCGACACCACCCATGTCGAAGCGGCCGCCATGGCCGTGGAACGGCTCAAAAGGCAAAGCCGCTTCGGCGACATACTGGTATTCATGCCCACCGAACAGGACATCCGCGAGTGCTGCAGCCTGATCGAAGGCAAAAACGATCCCCATACGACCGTTTTGCCTCTCTATGCCCGGCTTTCCTCCGGCGAGCAGAAAAAGGTGTTCAAACGCATATCCGGACGCAAGATCATCGTGGCCACCAACGTGGCCGAGACGTCCATCACCATACCCGGAATAAAATACGTGGTGGACACCGGCCTGGCCCGCATTTCCCGCTATAACCCCCGCTACAGGATCACGGCCCTGCCCGTCGCACCCGTGTCCCGCAGCAGCGCAGACCAGCGCAAGGGCCGCTGCGGCCGGGTGGAGAACGGCGTCTGCATCCGCCTGTACACGGAAGAAGACTACCTCAGCCGCCCCCTGTACACCAAACCGGAAATTCTACGTTCGAACCTGGCCGAAGTCATCCTGCGCATGATCCACCTGAAACTGGGGGCGGTCGAAACATTTCCATTCATCGACCGGCCCGACGACAAAAGCATCAAGGACGGGATCAACCTGCTCCTGGAATTGGGCGCCATCGAGCCGGCGGCAACATCCGGCCCGCGCCTGAAAAAGGCAACGCCTAAAAAAGGGCGGCAGCCGCAAAGCGGTGCCTATCGGCTGACGGCGACAGGGCGCCTGATGGCCAAACTGCCCTTAGATCCCAGACTTTCCAAGATGATCATCGAGGCCCGCCAAAAAGGCTGCCTGGAGGAAATCACCGTCATTGCAGCCGCCCTGAGCATCCAGGATCCGCGGGAACGCCCAGCCGAAAAAAAGCAGGCCGCCGACGAGGCCCAGGCCGTGTTTCGGGACCCGCAATCCGATTTCATCGCCCTGCTCAATATATGGAAACGCTACAACGCGTCGGCAGGGGCGCAGGGAAGCGCCTCCAAACTGAAAAAATTCTGCAAAACGCATTTTCTTTCCTTCCGGCGCATGCGCGAGTGGCTCGACATCCACAACCAGATCTCGATGATTCTGGCGGAAAACGACATAAAAGCCCACAGAAAGAAAATTGCGGGGAATGGCAAGCCCCATAAAGGCCGTTCCGGCACCGGATTTTCCGAACGTTATGCGGCCGTGCACAAATCCATCCTGAGCGGCTTTTTATCCAACATCGCCCGCCAGCAGGAAAAACAGTATTACAAAGGGGCGCGTGACAGGGAGGTGATGATCTTCCCGGGGTCCGGCCTGTTCAAGAGCCCGGGTCCCTGGATCGTGGCCGCGGAGTTCGTGGAAACGTCCAGGCTGTTTGCCAGAATCGTGGCCAACATCGACGTCGAATGGCTGGAAGCCCTCGGTGGGAACCAGTGCCGGCGCACGTACAGTGACCCGCACTGGGAAAAAAACCGGGAAGAAGTGGTGGCAACCGAACAGGTCAGCCTTTACGGGTTGATCATCGTACCCGGGCGACCGGTTTCCTTCGGCCCCATCGACCCGGCGGAAGCGACCCGGATATTCATCCAGCAGGCGCTCGTGACCGGAGAGGTTAAAACCCCCTTCGGATTTTTGAGACACAACCTTGAACTGATAGAAGAGATTCGCTCCGTGGAAGACAAATTCCGTCGCCGCGACATCCTGGTGCACGATGCGGAAATGGCTGCCTACTACGAAGACAGGCTGCCCGTGCGGGTCTACGACACACGGACCCTCAGGCGGATGATCCGGGAAAAAGGGTCGGATGACTTTCTGAAGCTGACGAAGGAGGACCTGCTGCGCTACACACCCGATCAGAACGAGATCGATCGCTTTCCCGACAAAGTCAGACTGGGCAACAAGGCTTTCGAGGCCCTGTACCAGTTCGAGCCCGGAAGACAAGACGACGGACTGACCGTCAAGATCCCCGCCGCCGATGCCTCCTCCATCGACAAAGCGAGGCTGGACTGGCTGGTGCCCGGCATGCTCGGGGAAAAGATCACCGCCCTGATCAAAAGCCTGCCCAAGGAATATCGCAAGCGGCTCGTGCCGGTCAATGCCACCGTCGAAACCGCCGTGCGGGAGATGCCCGCTAGCGACACCCCCCTGGTCGTTGCCCTGGGAAACTTCATCCACCGGCGCTTCAATGTCGACATTCCCGCCAACGCCTGGCCCCTTGAAGCGTTGCCGGACCACCTCAAAATGAGAATAGAACTCGTCGACGCCGGGAAAAGGGTCATCCGGCAGGGCCGAAGCACGACGATACTGGACAAGGCGCCCCCCCCGCAAACGGCGTCGCATCTCCTGGCAAGGCTCAGGGAAAAGTGGGAAAAACCCGAAATCCGGTCCTGGAATTTCGGCGATCTTCCCGAAACGGTTACCCTGAAAGGTGACCGGGGATCGACATGCACCGCCTATCCGGGATTGAAAACCGAGGGTGACACCATCAGCCTGCGGCTGTTCCCGGACGCCGCCCGGGCCCGGGAATCGCACCGTAAAGGCGTGGCGGCTCTTTTTACCCGCACGTTTTCCCAGGACCTGAAATTCCTGCGGCAAAACCTGAAACTGCCAGGGCAGCTGGACAAGGCGGCCCGGTATTTCGGCGGCCGCGGGAAGGTGGAAAAGTGCCTGTTCGACGACACTGTCCGGCGCCTGTTCGAACGCGACATCCGCGCGGAATCGGAATACCTGCGCCTGGAGGAGCGCTTCGCCGTGGAAGGCATCCACACCCGCGGCAATGAAAAATTCGAAAAAACCGTGGAGACCCTGAAAGCCTACTTCGAAACGCGCATGGTGATCCACCGCCTGGAAAGCGCCAACGCGGGCAAGGAACAAATCCTGACGTTTCTGGAAGCCCTGCGCGGTGATTTGGCCGATCTGGTTCCGGAAAGTTTCGTATCGCTGTATGACATCGCGCGTCTCGGACACCTGCCCCGCTACATCAATGCGGTCGCCATCAGGGCGGAGAGGGGCGTCGCAAACCTGGAAAAAGACAGGCAACGCTGCAGGGACCTCGATATGCCCATCGATTCCCTGAACAGGTTAATAGGAGATCTCGGCGATTCGGCTTCCCCGGAAAAACGCGCCGCCGTGGAGGAACTGTTCTGGCACATCCAGGAGTACAAGGTCTCCCTGTTCGCCCAGGAGCTGAAGACCGCCGTACCCGTCTCGCTGAAAAAGCTGAAAAAGAGGATTATGGAGATCGAAAGGATGATTTGACAACATCCATATTGAAACACCTGCTTCTGTGCTATGAGGTTATAGCGTTTGACAAAATGCCGTTCCGAATCTATATTTTCCAATCGGCATCTTTTACAACGATTGACCTCAAATTAATTCGTCTATTAAACCTTCGGCTAAGCTGAAGGCCCAAGCTGTGCTTTGCGTGTGGGTAAAAGAACCATTTTCTTTCGCCCGCTTGCGCTCGAGTACGCTGAGAACGCAGAGAGTTATTTTTATTTTCCTGATTTTTGAGAAGGAAAATCAGGAAAAATTACTCGGTTTTAACCGGCCTTCAAAAATTTATTGATCCATCCCTAACCACAAAAAAAGGAGACTCATGATGATTAAAGGAAAACTATTATTTTTGATGCTCATAGCTGCCGCAGCTATCTTGCTGACCTTCACCAACGGCATGGCGGCGGCAACAGACACACCCAACATTCTGGTAATCTGGGGCGATGATGTCGGCGTAATGAACATCAGCGCCTACCACAACGGCTTGATGGGGGGGAGAACTCCAAATATTGATCGAATCGCAAATGAAGGGGCTATCTTCACCGATGCTTATGCACAGCAAAGCTGTACCGCCGGGCGTGCTTCCTTCATTCTTGGCCAGCATCCGTTCCGCACAGGTTTGTTAACCATCGGTATGCCGGGTGCCAAGCAAGGTATTCAGGATAAGGACCCGACCATAGCGGAACTGTTAAAAAACCATGGTTATATGAGCGGGCAATTCGGAAAGAACCACCTTGGCGACCGGGATGAGCACCTGCCCACCAAACATGGTTTCGACGAATTTTTTGGCAATCTTTACCACCTCAATGCTGAAGAAGAACCGGAGAGTCAGTTTTACCCTAACGATCCAGCGTTCCATAAAAAGTTTGGCCCCAGGGGTGTGATACACGCCACTGCTGATGGTAAGATCGAAGATACCGGCCCTTTGACTTCAAAAAGGATGGAAACAGCTGATACCGAGTTTCTCAATGCCAGCCTTGATTTCATTGAGAGAGCCCATAAGGCCGGCAAACCCTTCTTTGTCTGGCATAACACAACGCGTATGCACGTCTGGACTCATTTGAGTGACAAATACAAAAATAAGTCCGGTTATGGTCTCTATGCCGACGGTATGATGGAGCTTGACGACAGTGTCGGCGCACTTCTGGACAAGTTGGAGGAACTGGGCATTGCCGACAACACCATCGTTATATTCAGCACCGACAATGGCGCGGAGAAGTTTACCTGGCCTGATGGAGGCACGACACCGTTTCGCGGTGAGAAAGGTACGACCTGGGAAGGCGGCTTTCGCGTACCAGAGATGGTCAGGTGGCCCGGTCACATAAAACCAGGTACCGTTATCAATGACATTTTTTCCCATGAAGACTGGATGCCCACCCTTTTGGCTGCTGCCGGCGAACCGGATATCAAAGAAAAGTTGCTTAAGGGACATCAGGCTGCCGGCAAGAATTTCAAGGTGCATCTTGATGGGTACAATCAGATGGACCTTCTCACTGGTAAAGGTTCTGGAAAAAGAAAAGAAATTTTCTACTTTGATGCAGGGGGCCATCTGAATGCAGTACGCTACAATGACTGGAAGGCACACTTCACCATCATGGAAGGATCCATTAATGAAGCATATCGCAAAACACCAAGTTGGCCGATTATCGTTAATTTGAGGATGGATCCTTACGAGGTGGGAATGGATTCATCCATGTACCTTCGTAATTTTTATGCTGAAACCATGTTTTTGTTTGTTCCCGCCCAGGCGTATGTGGCGAAATTTCTTGAGAGTTTCAAGGAGTTTCCGCCAACGAAAGGAAGCTCTCTGAGTATAGACAACGTTTTGATGGAGATGCAATCAAACGCGAGCCGCCAGTAAGGACAAACAGGTTGAGAGTTTCTTTTTGAAGTAATGAAAAATGCAGGGCTGTCAATCCGGCCCTGCATTTTTTATTTTCCAACTTTTCATATCTGCAATTGGCTTAGAAAATAAAATTGCCCAAATGACTAAACTGCCTACACCGCAAGATGATAAACATATCACTATTAGCTGCTTGAGAGTCGAAATTAGATTTGACAAATACCACATTGTGTCAAAAATTAAGATATATATTGATAAGAATGAAATGAAAAAACCAAACCTGCTGTGAAACAGGGACGGAAAGCCACGGTTCTTAAATAGAAAGCCGGGTTGCCATTCGT
>Ga0316576_10002780_pt1 | contig 10053 bp, 6 predicted proteins | sample S0NA_FD_203075 | JGI IMG/M metagenome (GOLD analysis project Ga0316576, IMG submission 203075) | Rhizosphere microbial communities from salt marsh grasses in Alabama, United States - S0-2_050615r3r5 | ecosystem: Host-associated > Plants > Roots > Rhizosphere | place: USA: Alabama | collected... | reverse complement strand
GTCGCAATTCTTCCACCGTGGTGGAGGCGCGGGCAAAGGCGATGTTCCTTGACATGACCCCTTTGACGGGAGCGTGACCCAGACCGTGGCGTAGGGCCTTGTCGAGGTCGCGTCGGGCTACGATACCTACTGCAAGACCGTCTTCGCGTACGCAGATACCAGAATGACCATACTGCTGCGCCGTGACCAGGGCTTCGGTGACGGGTGTGTCGGCATCGATGAAGCGCACCGGTCTGCTCATGATGTCCCCCGCCTTGGGGCTCGTGAGCCCGAAGGCGGAACTTTCCAGGGCGGTCAAGATTCGATGCAGCACCTCGGTCGGCTCGGAATCTCGGATGACTCCCGATGCCGCCTGGGCATGCCCACCCCCACCGATGATGCGAAGGAGTCCCCCCACATCGACGGAACCCGCGCGAGAACGTGCAGTGACGAACACGCGGCCCTCCATGCCTACTACCTGGATGAGCACTTCGGCATTGATGAGTTCCATGAGTTTGTGGGCTATGACGCTCAGTCCGTCCACGTATCCGGGAACGTCGAGCACCACGGTATGCACGTCCACCCCGCGCACGCGTTTCACCTTGACGGCGTCGACCATGCGCATGAGCGCCTCTCTTTGGTCGACCGAGAGCGCGCTGTGCAGGTAGCGTTCCAAGAGCGCTTGTGAAGCCCCCAGGCGCATGGACGCAGCCAGCATCTCTGCGTCGCGAATGGTCGTGCGAGGGAAGGTGAGCGATCCCGTGTCCTCGTGGATGCCGAGCGCGAACACAGTGGCGGCAAGGCGGGATATCTCAACGTCTCGCTCCAGCAGTAGATGCAGCATCAAAGTGGCACACGAACCGTCACCGGACAGGACCCAGTTCTCACCCTTGACGAACGCCGGTCTCTGCGGATGTTCGGCAAAATGGTGGTCGAAGACCACCACCTCCACATCGTCTCGTTCGATGAGCCTGTCCAAATCGCCTATTCTCTCGGGATCGGCGGTGTCCACCACTATCAAGCGCTTGATCTTGCTCTGATCGATCAAGCGGATGCTGAGTATGGGAAGCGTATCACCGTGGAGGGAGACGAAGTCCCTGACGTTGGGATTGAGGGAACCACCGAAAACGATGCGTGCCTCGGGATAGAGGAGGGAAGCTCCGACCGAAGCGGCTAGAGCGTCGAAGTCGGCGTTCTGGTGGGTGGTGATCACCGTGGGAACGTCAATGAGTGAGGGAGTGGTGGTCATACCGACAGTATAACTGCCACGGTCTTGGCGACGGGAAGACGTGGGCCGGACCACCGGGCCGGCAACGAACCAGCTAAGAAGGTGCTCCCTCCCGCATGTATACCAGTAGACGCTCTGCGGTCTGGGCCAGGTGTCGCCCGGCGGCCGCAGTGGCGGACAGCACTTCTTCGTGTGATGGCGGACCTGCATTAGAGATCACTGCGAATGCCGCCACCGTGAGACCTTCCTCCCGCGCGGCCCTGACCTCCGAGGCCAACGACATGCTCACGCTATCGACGCCGAGTCTCTCGAGAGCCTCGACCTCCCTCCGGGTCTCGTAGTGTGGTCCGGGCACGACGGCGTGGACGCCGAGTCGCGGGGCCTCCTCCGGGCCACGCCATTCGGAAACGTGCTGCACGATGGCCACATCGGTGCCGGCCAGACGCGTCGGGGAGCCATCACCGTGGGTGATCTGAAAGTCGACCACCTCGTGCACCAAGACCAGGTCGCCGGCTGCGAGACTGTGGCTGACGGCACCGGCAGCGCTGCTAAGGATCACACCATGTACTCCCCAAGCGGCCAGAGTGCGCACCGTCAATTGGGTCTCGCTCAGGTCGAAGCCCTCGTAGCCGTGGATCCTGCCCGCGAGAATTGCCACCTTCTCTCCTGCCATGTCAACCACGGAGAGAACCCCGGGGTGGCCGCTGACTCCTGCGGCCCTCCAATGAGGGACCGCGTCGTAAGCGATGGTTGCAGGGCTGGTCAGTTCGTCGTGACCTAGCCTAACCGGGTGAAGTCCATGCGGGAGGAAGGTGTCGGCGAGCCCCGAGCCGAGGACCACGGCCCAGCCCGGAGGCGCTCCGAAGCGATCGTGCAGCCAGTCGGCCGCTTCCAGAGCCTCTATGGGGCCTACGCGGCCGGGAAGATCCGCACCGGAGCCAGACGGAGACGGCTGAGACGGGGTGTATCTGCGCCAGCCCCTCACTGGACGGAGTGCCGATGCAGGAATGCCGCGCAAAGGAGTTTCGCCCCCCACCAGGTGGTGGAAGATCGTGGCGCCGGTGTCACTGAAAGTGCCTTCGTAGACGGCAGCCGGTGCTCCCGCCACCCTGGAATAGAAGAGGAAGGGGACGTACTCTCGGCTGTGATCGGTGCTCACGGTGGTGGGGTCTACGCCGTGGTCGGCCGAGATGATCAGGCGGTCATCGGGGCGCAGGAGCTCCAGGATGGCAGGCAGAGCTGCGTCCACGGCAGCCATGCCGGCTGCGAATCCCTCGGGATCGTTACGATGTCCCCAGACCATGTCGAAATCCACGAGATTCGTGAACAAGAGACCGTGTTCGAACGAGGTCTTTTCACTCGTTCCTCGCAGGAGATCGAGTATCAGGCTGAGATTCTCGTCGTTCGACCCTACTTTGATCTTGGTGGAGACGCCACGGCCCGCGAAGATCTCGCTGATCTTGCCGAGGGCCAGCACGGGTACGCCTTTCTCCTGGAGCAGATCCAGATACAGGGGACCAGGAGGAGCAAGTGAGAAGTCCCTGCGGTCCTTTGTACGGACGAAAGCTCCTGCCGGCCCAGTGAAGGGTCGGGCGATCACACGGGCTACGGCGTGCGGTCCCACGAGGATCCGTCGCGCTGCCTCGCACCAGGCATAGAGCTGTTCGAGCGGTACCACGTCCACGTGGGTGGCGATCTGGAACACGCTGTCGGCGGACGTATACACGATGGGTCGGCCGGTCGATACGTGTTCCTCGCCAAGCTCCGCCATTATCGCCGTACCCGAGGCAGGCCGGTTTCCTAGTACTCGCCGGCCAATCTCGTTCTCGAACGGCGCTACTACTTCCTGCGGAAACCCCTTCGGATATGTAGGGAAGGGATGCTCCGTGACCAGCCCCATGTGCTCCCAATGGCCGACGGTGGTGTCCTTGCCGGCCGATAGAGGTGCCAGACGCCCCACCAGGCAGCGAGGCTGCTCAACGGGAGGTACACCCACGATGGGAGCTATGTTGCCGAGGCCCAAGGCGCGTAGATTGGGCAGATCGAGAGCCACCACCCGACTCAGGTTCCCCAGAGTGTCCGAACCCGCGTCGCCGTAGGCCGGGGCATCGGGGAGAGCTCCCACCCCTACCCCATCGAGCATCATGAAGACGACGCGTCTCATGTGACCGGTCTCAGTCATCCGTCTTGTGCGCTCGCGGGTGGGCGTCGCGATAGACCTTCTGCAGATGAGCCGCCGAGACGTGGGTGTAGATCTGGGTGGTGGCTAGGTCTGCATGTCCCAGCATCTCTTGCACCGCGCGTAGGTCGGCCCCACCCTCGAGCAGATGGGTGGCAAAAGAATGGCGAAGCGTGTGCGCGGATATGTCGTCGGAGAGGTCGGCTTCACGCGCGTAGCGCTTGATCATCTGGTGGAGAGCCTGTCTCGAGAGGCTGCGCCCCCGGCTGTTCAGGAAGAGTTCCGGGGACTTGAGGTTTCCCGGGACGCCCAGTTGCGGGCGTCCTCTTTCCGTGTACCGGCCTATTGCCTGCAGCGCTTTTCTGCCCAAGGGAACGACTCGCTCCTTGTTACCCTTGCCCAACACGCGCACGAAGCCCACGTCGAGGTCGAGGTCTTGAAGCCGCAGGGAGAGCGCTTCCGAAGCTCTCAGCCCCGACCCATAGATAGTCTCGAGCAGCGCTCTGTCTCGCAAGCCCGTCGGGGTAGCTTTGGGGACCGCCAATAGCCGCTCGACCTCTTCCACGGTCAACGTCCGGGGCAGATTCGACTCCAGACGCGGCCCCGCAAGAGACTTGCTGGGGTCGGTCGTAGCTAGACCTCGCAGCTGCCGACGACGATAGAACGAGCGTATGGCGGCGGCCTTGCGGGCTCGAGATGACGGGCGCCAGGGTCCGGAGGCTAAGAAGGCCCGGATGTCCTCAGCTGAAGCCTGCTCGACCACAGTGTCGTTCTGGGCGAGAAAGGCGGCGAACTGAGTCAGGTCGCGGCGATAGGAGTCTATGGTGCGTTCTGAAAGTCCTTGTTCCAGGCGTAGCGCACGCAGATGCTGGGCGATCGCCCCTTCTTCCGCCGCTGGCTTCATTCCCCCCCGATCCTAGTAGTCGATGGGCAGAACGTACTCCAGAGGAAAGTAGGGATTTCCTGTAGCTTCAGCCACCTCCCTGAGGGTGACTTTACCCTCCATGACATTCACCCCACGTGCAAGAGTCGGATCAGAGCGCACGGCATTGACCACACCCTTGTCGGCAAGGGCAAGGATGTAGGGCAGGGTGGCATTGGTGAGAGCCATGGTGGAAGTGATGGGCACTGCACCGGGCATGTTGTCCACACAGTAGTGGACCATCCCATGTTTGATGAATGTAGGCGACCTGTGCGTGGTGGGGTGTGATGTGGCCACACAGCCCCCTTGATCCACGCTGAGATCGACGATGACGGAGCCTTTTTGCATGGACTGTACCAGGTCTTCCGACACCAGGAGCGGCGTGCGCGCTCCCGAGACCAGCACCGCGCCGATAACAAGATCCGCTTTGGAGACTTCCTCCTCTATGGTCAATTGGTCGCTGTGCAGGGTCTGCACCGAAGGCAGCAGGCGCACCAGAGTGTGGAGCGCTTCGATATCAGTGTCGAGGACCTTCGTATGAGCTCCCAGTCCGGAGGCGATGGCTGCAGCATTTCGTCCCGCGATGCCCGCACCCAAGATGACCACGTTCGCAGCCTTCACGCCGGTGGCTCCGCTCAGCAGCTTCCCCTTGCCACCGCCGGCGCGCTCGAGGAAGTATGCCCCCGCCTGCGGGGCCAGACGACCCGCGATCTCGCTCATGGGGGCCAGCAGCGGGCGATGCCCCCCGGCGCTCTCCACCGTCTCGCAGGCAAGGCAAGTGGCTCCGCTGTCGAGCAGGGCCCGGGTGAGCTCTCGGTCGGGAGCAAGATGCAGGAAGGTGAAGAGCACGTGGCGAGGTTCTAGACGGCGATACTCTTCGGAGAGCGGTTCCTTGACCTTCACGATCAGATCCGCCTGGGCAAAGACAGTCTCAGCGTCGGGCACTATGCGCGCTCCGGCGCTCTCATAGGCATCGTCCGTGAACAGAGATCCGGCGCCGGCGGATTGCTCGATTACCACTTCGTGGCCCAGGGCGCTCAACTCGCGGGTACCCGCGGGCGTGAGAGCTACCCGGTATTCCTCTTCACGTATCTCCTTAGGCACTCCTACACGCATGTTCCTCGTTCCCCTCTCTGGGATCGGAGCCTATCCATACCGTTCGCGCAAGAGCATCAGAGCGGCCAGAGTCTTGGCGTCGGTTATCTCGTCGGCATCGAGGAAGAGCCTATCCAGCGGATAGCGGATGACGATGAGTTCCTCGTCTTCGTCAGGATCGTCGGCGACCTGGTGGAGGCCTTCGGCCAGAAAGGCATACAGACGCTCGTTGGCGAAACCAGGCGAGGAGTAGAAGAACCCCAGCGAAGTCCAGCGCTCGGCCAGAAGTCCCACTTCTTCTCTCAGTTCCCGCTTGGCCGCCGCCATCGGCTCTTCCCCCGGCTCCAGCCCGCCGGCCGGCAGTTCCAGCAGATAGCCACCCACAGGATGCCTGTACTGGCGCACGAAGTACACGTTGCGCTGTTCGTCGACGGCGGCCATGACCACGGCCCCGGAGTGCTCGACGACCTCCCGCACGGCTGTGCCACCTTGTGAAAGTGCGATCTCGTCCACTCGCAGAGAGACCACTTTCCCTTCGTACACCGTGCGCGACGAGACCACCTCAGGAAGGGGTCCGTCGTCGCGCAGATCGGAGCGTTTCTCAGTCACCGCCGGAGCCCCTGCCGAGCCCTTGAGGGGCGTAATCAGGAGCAAGGTCGACGAGCTGGATCATCAAGGCGCACAGACGCTCCAAGTCGTCCAGACTGAGGTATTCGTCAGCCGAGTGGACCTGCATCATGCCGGCGTCGAGGTTGACCGTCGGTAGGCCTCGCGCATTGAAGATGTTAGCGTCGGAGCCTCCGCCTGCCGTCTGCATACGCGGCTCTATGCCCAGAGCGGATATGGCGGCTTTGCTCAGACGGATCACCGGCGAGCGTCCGGTCAGGGCGAAAGCCTGGTATTCGTGCACAAGGCTGATGTCAACGTCCACACCTGCCTGAGCGGCTCCCTCCTGCAGAGCATCGACCATGGCCGCAGCCGTGTGAGCAAGCTTCTCGTCGTCGTGGCTGCGGCACTCTCCCTTGATCTCGCAGTACTCGGGAACGATGTTGGAGGCTACTCCCCCATGGATGACCCCGATGTTGGCGCTCGTCTCCTCGTCGAGCCGTCCCAGAGGCATCGCCGCGATGGCTCTTGCAGCCGCCTCTATCGCGCTCCTCCCCCGCTCCGGCTCCACCCCCGCGTGGGCGGCCCGCCCTTTGAAAGAGGCACTGAGGCCTTGCTGACTCGGTGCCTTAGCCGTTATTCCTCCTACGGGTCCGCACGAGTCGAAGACGGCCGCCAACGGACTTGTGAGCACGTCACCCATATGCTTCGCGCCCACGAGGCCGGTCTCCTCCGAGACGGTGAAGAACAACTCGTATGTGGGAAAGGACCGTCCGCTCTCGAGCAACAGCTCCGTGGCGTGTATCGCAGCCGCGACCGCCGCCTTGTCGTCTGCCCCCAGGATCGTGCGCCGAGCGTTGCGGAATATCCCCTCCTCGAGGATAGGCTCGATGTCGTCGGTAGGAGCAACCGTGTCCAGGTGGGCTCCCAGAGCCAGATGGGGACGTGCTCCTTCACCAGGTACGGTGCACCAGAGGTTGCCGGCATCACCCGCGATAGCAGCGGCCGTGTGGTCTTCGTGGACGCTCAGACCCAACGCTGAGAGAGACGCTATCACCATGTCGGCTACGGCGCGTTCGTTGCGCGATGGGCTCGGAACGCGCGCAAGAGCGACGAAGAGCTCGGTCAGCCGGTCGCGCGACGGTCGCGGGCCACCACCACTCATCCAGATCAGACCGCCTTCTCCATAGTCACTGAGTCATCGGTTCTTTCGGCCTTCGAACCGCAGGCACATTCGATGGCTGCGCCTATGAAGTCCCTGAACAACGGATGGGGCTTGGTCGGACGGCTCTTGAACTCAGGGTGATACTGGCAGGCCACGTACCAAGGATGATCGGGCAGTTCTATCAGCTCCACCAGGCGTTCGTCGGGAGTGACGCCCCCGATGACGAGACCTCTTTCCGTCAACTGGCTACGGAAGATGTTGTTCACCTCATAGCGGTGTCGGTGCCGCTCATAGATGATCTCCTCACCGTAGGACGCGAAAGCCTTCGTACCGGGAGCCAATTTCGTCGGCGAAGCGCCCAGACGCATGGTGCCTCCCATGTCGGCCACATCTTTCTGCTCCGGCAGGAGGTCTATCACAGGGTAGTTGGTCGAGGGGTCGAACTCCGAGCTGTTGGCTCCCACCATCCCGGCCACGTGTCGGGCGAATTCGGCCACCGCCACCTGCAGGCCCAGACAGAGTCCCAGATAGGGCACGTTGTTCTCCCGAGCGTAGCGCGCCGCCAAGATCTTGCCCTCGATGCCCCGTATCCCGAAGCCACCAGGCACGAGGATGCCGTCGGCCGCTTCCAGCCGCGAGGTGATCTCCTCCTTGCGCAGCGTCTCCGCGTCGACCCAGATGATGTCGAGTTTGCGTCCGTGGTGGGTCGCAGCGTGTTTGAGTGCTTCGACCACACTGAGATACGCGTCTTGGAGCTGTACGTATTTCCCCACCAAGGCGATGCGCACCGTCCCGTCGGCCTTTTTGATGCGGTCCACAAGGGCGGTCCATTCCGTGAGATCGAGAGAACCGACCTCCAGGGCCAGCTTCTGCGCCACCAGAGTATCGAGCCCTTCGTCGCGAAGATTGAGGGGCACGAAGTAGATGTGAGGTGCGTCGAGGCAACTCACCACCGCCTGCGGCTCAACGTCGGTGAAGAGCGCGATCTTGTCCTTGAGTTCCTGGCTTATGGGCTTGTGAGAGCGACAGACTATGATGTCCGGCTGGATACCGATGCTCCGCAGTTCATTGACGCTGTGCTGGGTGGGTTTGGTCTTGAGTTCTCCGCTGGCGTCGATGAAAGGTATCAGGGTCACATGCACGTAGATGACGTTCTGACGGCCGATATCCTTGCGGAATTGCCGGATGGCCTCCAGGAAGGGCAGACTCTCGATGTCTCCCACCGTGCCGCCAATCTCCGTGATGACCACGTCCACATCAGGGTTGCGGGAGACACGTGCCACGCGTTCCTTGATCTCGTTCGTGATGTGGGGGATCACCTGCACGGTTCCGCCCAGGTAGTCGCCTTTGCGCTCCTTGCGGATCACGTTGTAGTAGATGGATCCTGAGGTGACATTGGAGTCTCGGGTGAGGTTCTCGTCCACGAAGCGTTCATAGTGCCCCAGATCGAGATCGGTCTCGGCTCCGTCGTCGGTGACGAAGACCTCTCCGTGCTGGAACGGGCTCATGGTGCCAGGGTCCACATTCAGGTAGGGGTCGAATTTCTGCATGATGACCCGGAGACCGCGACTCTTGAGAAGACGGCCCAGCGAAGAGCCCACGATGCCCTTGCCTAGGGACGAAACAACGCCACCCGTGACGAATACGTGCTTAGCCATACTCTCCCCTACGCGGATAGATGTGTATGTCGGGCGGCGCCGACCGGCAGGGCCCGCGCCCCGCCTAGTCTAGCAGGAGGTGTGAGCCCTGTCGCGCAGTTCGCGCGCATGTGCCATGGCTTCCTTGTTGTCGCGGTCGCCGCCCATCATATGGCAGAGCTCCTCGACCACACCCGTTTCGTCAAGGAGCGTCAGGCGAGTCGAGGCCAGACCAGCCTCCAGCGAGCCGGCAGGCTCCTCTGCAGCTGCACCCGTGACCTTCTCTACCAGATAGTGACGGTCTGCGACCGCTGCCACGCTGGGAAGATGGGTCACCACGAGCACTTGAGAACCACAAGAGAGCTGACGGAGTTTTGCGCCCACGGCCACGGCGGTTCGACCGCCTATGCCTGCGTCGATCTCGTCGAAGACCAGAGTCTCGTCTTCCTCTGAGACATCTGCGAGGGCACACTTGACCGCCAGGAGCATTCTGGACAGCTCACCTCCCGAGGCCGTCGAAGCAAGAGGCCGAGCGGGCACACCGGGGTTGGCACTCAGCAAGAATTCCACCGATTCGGCCCCTCCGTCTCGGAGACCTTCCCAGCCCGGCCGCCCGCTGAGCGTGACGGTGAAGACAGCATCAGGCATGCCCAGGTCGGCCAGCTCCGCTCGGACTGCCCTCTCCAGTGCAGGGATGGCAGTCCTACGGCATTCGGACAGTCGGCCTGCAAGGTCGAGCGCGAGCGCGCAACGCGCGGCTCGCGCATCCCTCAGCGCTTCCAGGTCGTCCTCGCTCTTCTCGAGTACGGACAGGCGAACCTCAGCCTGCTCCAGGTGCTCCAAAATGGCCAGGGTCGAGCCTCCATACTTGCGGCCTAGGTCGGAGTACAGACGCAGCCGGGCGTCCACCGCCTGCAGACGCTCGGGATCGACCGTGATCCTTTCCACCTGAGCGTGTAAGTCGCGAGCCAGATCGGTGAGTCCATAGTGCAATTCCTGTAATCGGCCTGCCGCCTGGTCCAGATCTGAGTCGATGCCTGCCAGCCGCCCCAGCTGGGCCGCGGCCTGCGCCAACAGGCCGGCGGCGTCGGGTGCATCCCCATCGCCGCTCAGCAGACCAGCCGCAAGACCGGCACCTTGAAGAAGCTCCTCAGCACTGGCAAGACGGCGTTGCTCCGCGGTCAGGGCTTCTTCTTCATCCAACGAAAGGCCGGCGGAGGTGAGCTCTTCCACCTCGAACCT
>Ga0316576_10002779_pt1 | contig 10053 bp, 12 predicted proteins | sample S0NA_FD_203075 | JGI IMG/M metagenome (GOLD analysis project Ga0316576, IMG submission 203075) | Rhizosphere microbial communities from salt marsh grasses in Alabama, United States - S0-2_050615r3r5 | ecosystem: Host-associated > Plants > Roots > Rhizosphere | place: USA: Alabama | collected... | reverse complement strand
TTGGGAATCCTGGATCGCACCAGATGGTACTTATGAATATGTTTCGCCTTCGTGTCAACGTATCACTGGATATGGTGCCAATGAATTTTTGACTGACGATAAACTTCTCGAAAAGATTGTCCACCCTGATGACCACAAGTTGCTCACCCGACATCTTAAAAATGAGAAAGAAAGCATGGATGCTCAAACAATAGAATTTCGCATAAAAAAGCGTAACGGCAATGAACGCTGGATCGCTCATATCTGCCAACCCGTCTACGGTAATGACGGCAGCTTTCTTGGAAGACGCGCCAGTAATCGAGATATTACGGAGAAGAAACGAGGTGAAACGGCATTACGCCAGGCACACGGTGAGTTGGAAAAACGCGTTGAGGAACGTACGGCAGAACTCATAAAAACCAACAAAGAATTAAGGAAGGAAATCTCAAATAGAAAAAAGGCGGAAAAGGCGCTGAAACAAAAAGGGATAGAATTGGAAGCAAAAACAATTGGTCTTGAAGAGGCAAATACAGCATTAAAGGTTTTATTGAAACAAAGAGAAAATGATAAAGTTGAACTTGAAGAAAAGGTGTTGTTGAATGTCAGGGAACTGGTCTTCCCTTATCTGGAAAAATTAAAAATGAAAAAATTGGGCGAAAAACAGCGGGCCTATATTGGAATAATAGAATCGAATTTAAATGACATTGTCTCTCCTTTTGTGCACGGCTTGTCTTCTAGATTGATAAAGCTTTCTCCTACAGAACTTCAGGTGACTAATCTGATCAAACAGGGGAATACCACAAAAGAAATCGCCGAAATTATGAATTTGGCTTCAAGTACAATCGATTTTCATCGAAACAATATTCGAAAGAAAATCGGTATAAAAAACAAAAGGATCAACCTTAAAACATACCTGTCATCCTTTAAATAATATGGGGGTTTCCCCCATATTATACCCACAATTATCTCATCTTGTATATCCAAATCAATTGAGTAAAGTAAGACTCAGGTTCCCATTGATTCCCGGTATGGTTTTCAAGTTAGAATTATTCTCCGACTAAAATTTGCTGATTGGTATAAAATAAAAGAAACATCCGAAATCACATAATATTATAGGGACATGAGGCACTATGATATCTTCTCCGTGTAAGACTTGTCACAGACACGATCAACCCAAAGAAGATTGTTATAAAGATTGTCCATTATTACAGGCAATACAAACTATTCAGATATCGACAAAAGAAGAACCACAAGAATCTGGGGTAGACTATACAGAAGAAAACAGACTTGTAATCGATCATTCGTCTGCGAAACGTTTGCCCCCTTTTAATTAATTCCTATTTTTTAAATCAGTCTTTCAAAGAGTTGCTTGTTTGAGAAAGAGCCAAGGGGCCCAAAGCTTGCCTGCCTCGGGCATGGGCTCAATGATTCGAGTTAGAACGCTTTGAAAACAAGAGGTAAGTAATGGCATCAAACTTCCAAATTTATTCTTATCAAACAAGAGACAGCCTCCATCTGAAATTGAATGGCGATTTTGATGGAAATTCAGCACACGAACTGATCAATATGTTAAACGAAGCCAGTGGTAATTTCTGGGAAATATTTATTGACACCAACGGTCTAAAAACCATTCATCCGTTTGGCAGAAATGTATTTGAAAAAAAATTTAGTATCTTAAATAAGAAAATTAAAAATCTTATCTTTATCGGAGAAAATGGAAATAATATCTCACCAAGTTCGGAATAGTTGCAATGACTATTATGGGTTGGTTTAAAATCATCGAACCAAGTGCCCATTCTCTATCTTTTTTAGCCTTAAGAAACACATTGGATCAAATCTTAGCCGGGAATCACTGCCGTGAAAAATACGAAAAGGCCGATTGAAAAAAGAAGTCACAACCGTTTACGGGTTAAAGATGGTTTGTATGCAATAATTAATTATAAACCGGCTATCTTTGGCCAAATTGTTAATATAAGCAAAGATGGAATGGCGGTTCACTATTTGAGTAATGGGCAGCAGCCAAAGGTGTCTTCCGAATTAGATATCTTCATAATGGATAGTAATTTTTATATTGAAAAAATTCAGATAAACATTATTTCCGATTTTGAAATAGACGATAAATCCCCTTTTGGTTTTCAAAAAAATAGGCAGCGATGTTTTCAATTTCGGGAAATGAAGTCCAGTCAGCACTTCCAGTTGGATTATCTCCTGCAGAACTACACAAAAAAAGCGATGAATGAGAGTCGCCGTGTGAACGGTATCAAATCTTGACAGGCTGTTGCCCGAACGGAAATCTTCTCGAGGGCTCATTTAAACGTTTTTTATCATCAATATTGGAGAAGCGAAAAAAAAGGGCAACACATTTAGTGCTACCCTTAATTTTATTATCTTCGGCAAATTAACCACAGGCAGTGGATGTAGGACAGGCCGTACACCCTTCTTCAAACTCAATTGCACAGTCAAATTGAAAACCAAAACCGGAAAAATCAACTTTAATCGGTTCTGCTTCCTTCATAAATTCCTTATCAACAACATATTTAAAGCCATCAATGTCAAAGACCATGTCCGTATCTTTTGGCTCATCCAGAACCATAGCAAGGGATGGGCCACCTCATCCACCTGCATTCAAAAATATACGGATTGGTGTAACCTCTCTATCTTTTAGGTATTCAGCAATTTTATGTGTAGCTGATTTCGTAACTTCCAGCATCGTATCCTCCCTCCCAGACATATCTGAATGACTGAATAAATTTAGACTTTTAAAAAAATAGTTACGCATCGTTGATCTGTCAATATCGGTATGAGGTGAAATGCTCTTTTAAACCCTTCAATGGGGTCTGATATTCAAATAAAGGGCATCATACCATCATATAAGGTTTCTGATATGACAGATAGAAAGAAGTAAAGAATCCTGACCCAAAGTCCAGGCTTTGGTTTGCCCCTTAAAGGGGCTGTTTTACTTAAAGCCGTACAAGTTAAAAGTGTCTAAAGTGATCTAAAGTGCCTAAAGTTATGGTGTCGCTTCGCTCCGATGTTTTTATATAATTGTCAGAATTCCTTAATTTTAGCTCACTTTAAACTTTAGTTCACTTCAAACTTTTTTATCGATTTTTCAGGCAGAGCCAAAGAACTCTGACCACGCCCAGAGGACGTGGTTTTCTATGCCCAAATAAATCTTCATAGCTCCCTTACCGAACCCCAAAGTGCGAAAAATATTTGACGCTGCCTTTGACAATATTTGCCACATCATTCTAATCAAATAGCATGTCCATTTTACATAATTAATTGTAAACATTTTATATTTTTCGTATCGACATTATGGCTTAAAATTTGCATAGTTAAATATTTTTACGAAGAACACAAACATAAATATCCTCCGGTCAATTAAAAAAATAGTAAGAAGAAAAATAAAGAGCGTCGTTCATATTTCGCTATTAAACTAAACCAGATAAAAGGGGACGTGAATTTGTGAATATATTTTGGATAAATGATAACAATCAAGCAACGATAATTTGCCCGAAATGTGGATTTGATATCAATATAGATCCAAAGACATTCAAAAATGCAAAAAGACGGCAAAAGGCCAGATGTAAATGTGGCGAAATTTTTGAGTTCACCATCGAATATAGAAGACAATACCGCAAGGATGTTAGACTACCCGGCGAGTACAGTATTCAGGAAAAGGGACAAAAAGGTGAGATAATCGTTAGGGATCTTTCATTGTCTGGGGTTCGGTTTGAAAGTATAATACCACATCAAATTTCGCCGGATGATACATTAGAGGTTATATTTAAACTTGATAATCCGCCGAGAAAAGAAATCCGCAAAGAAGTCAAGGCTATTTGGGTCGATGACCGCATTGTGGGTGCACAATATAATGAAAGAAATTTATATGAAAAGGACTTGGCATTTTATTTGAATTTTTAAGCCCCAACATCCTTTTCGGCGAATCTCTCAATAACCAGGAAGCCTGCATCCAATCATTACATTTTTTCCAAAAACACAGTGGACAAGTTTCCGTACTGTTTCAATGGTTGCCAATCACCCTTTATCCGAGGTTCTTAAGTTCTAACCTGCTGTTTAGGGGAAATTCGGGACGCCCCTCAGGCTTCACCGATCCTCGAGGCATGCGTAGAAAATTCCTTGGATGATTTGAAAATTTATGTTATCTAATTTTCTTAATAAAAACTAAGGAGAAAGGTAATGATTTTTCAAAAGGGAAATGATTTTGTAGAAATTACACAAGCAATATCTGCTGATACTAATGAAACTGTATGGTATATATATACCAATCTCGATTGGGAGAACTTACCTGTTGAATTTCGCGTCCAAATCCCTGAAACTGACCAAGAAGGACTTGAAAAACTAAAAAATTCCTTAGTAGAATGGGCTGACCTTGAAGGATTCAAGTTGGTATTAAAAATTTAACTATTTGTCTGAAAAAGAATGGAGAACTGCCCCTTCAAAAACGTTCACAAACCTAACCATATGGCATAGAGCCCGACCCGCCTCCTTTTCGTGTCGGATGATCAAACGCCCACCTGAGCACCTTTTTGCACCCAATAGATGATGCTGGCTGTAAGAAAATATATTCCAACAAATTCGATCAGCAGGTTAACAAGATAGAACCAAAGTCGATTGATAAACGACAAAGGAATAATGGACAACATGGCAACAAGTAAACAACATCCGATGGAGTAGAAAGTATAGTAGTATCCCCTCGAAACAAGCCCGGAAAGGAAGAACATACTGATATTTAACACAATCATCAGGTTATTGAGCCGGGATAGGTTTGCCCAGCATATCACCACATTTTTTTCGTAGGACATTTCGATTTTAGAATACATAACGCGTTCCTTTTCATTTACAGTTCCATTCAAGCTGAATAATAGATAAGATTTCAATTATGTGTAAGATTCAGATGTAATTCAATTCGCGTTGGCCATGTCAGGAGCGTTGATGAAGAAAGTGCTTGACAATTTTGAGTATGAAAGTCACAGGTTATGCTGAGGTTGCCAGACTAGATGTCCCCGGCAAGCTTTACCCTGTCATGGATCGGCATATTGAGCAAAGTACCGCCATATGCTCGGCATTTTCTAAAAATTGCAGTGAAATTAGGATTACGATATGAGCGAACACAGCAAAGAGGTTCTTGTCTTTAGCGAACGATTCGGCGGTCACAGTTATGGCCCCAATCACCCTTTGAAGGTGGAAAGGCTTCAGATAACCATGGATTTAATCGAAGCCTATGGATTATTCGACAACCCTGAGACACCATGGGTGGAAGCCAGAGAGGCTGATGAACAAGACGTACGTCTGGTTCATACTTCCGAATACCTGGAAGTTCTCCGTCAGGCCAATACCGGCCAGGCACCGGCCCAATCAGGGCAATATGGCCTTGGGAGCGGCGACAACCCCGTATTTTCAGGATTATATGACTGGTCCCTTTTGGTCACCGGAGCGACGCTGGAATGCATTCGCCAGGTAAGATATGAGAATTGCCGGATCGCATTCAACATTGCCGGTGGGCTGCATCATGCACTTCCCAACCGAGCCTCCGGGTTCTGTTACTTAAATGATCCTGCCATAGGAATTGCCCGAATGGTTCAGGAGGGCTTGCGAGTTGTTTATCTGGACTTAGACGTCCATCACGGTGACGGCGTTGAAGCGTTTTTTTATGACACTGACCAGGTGTTGACCATTTCAATTCATCAACACGGTCACACCCTTTTTCCCGGCACCGGATTCCCTGAAGAAATGGGACAGGGGGCGGGGCGAGGTTTTGCCGTCAACGTTCCTCTGGCTCCCGGGACCGATGATGATCTGTATTTTTGGGTGTTTAAAGAAACGGTTCCAGCCTTGGTGAGGGCCTTTGACCCTGATGTACTGGTAACCCAACTTGGCGTAGACACCTTTACAAGCGATCCTTTGGCTTCGCTGAACCTTACGAATGAAGGGTTTTGTAAGCTGATTCGAGAAATCAAGTCCTGGGAATTTCAATGGGTTGCACTTGGCGGTGGCGGATATGACATAATGAACGTTGTACGGGCGTGGACCTCGGCCTGGGCGATAATGAAAGGAGCCGAGCTGTCTGACGACCTGCCGGATGATTTTATCAGCAAGCACCGGCACTTGCTGGGTAAAAACCTAAAACTTTCGGAACAGGCACCTCTGACCAGCTCCGTCACCAGGGAAAGCACTCAGCGGGCCCGCCAAATGGCCGATTCTGTGGTTCCCTGGATAAAGGAAAATATTTTTCCACTGGTAGGCGCTTGAAACCGGCCTCTGTCCAACATCGAATGAGAATGAGCGAGGAATGGCAGAATACAAAGAGGATCCGATGAATGATGATATACTGAATTTATTATCGAATTTTCTCTCATTATAAGCTGGGTGATAATCTTCACAGGGTAAACGCTAAAATCAAAGGATAAAGAGTTTTCATCTAAGGAAAAACCATATGACCGAGTTTTCTTACGCCAACACCGAAAGAGAAATGGAAGTCTACGGGTATGAATCTGTGGTCAAAAGCCATTGCAGAATGTGCCATGGAGGTTGCGGGGTACTGGTCTACGTTAAGGACGGAAAAGTTGCCAAGATTGTGGGTGACCCGAATTGCCCCATCAACCACGGCACACTCTGTTCCAAAGGCATTGGATCGCTTCAATTGGTCTATCACCCGGATCGTTTGACCCATCCCGTTAAGAGAATAGGCCCGAAAGGCAGCGGCAAGTGGCAGCAAATCTCCTGGGATGAAGCCCTGGAAACCATTGCTGAAAAAATATTGGATTACAAGGAATCCTTTGGAGCTGAATCCATCGTCATGGGATATGGAACCGGCAGGGAAAATGAAGCTGTAATTTATCGGTTTGCCAATCTTTTGGGAACGCCGAATGTTCTCACTGCAGGTCATTTTTGTTATGGGCCCCGTATCGCCACGACCATTATTACCTGCGGTTCAAACCCCATTGTGGACTATGAAAACCATCCCAAGTGCATCATGGTGTGGGGAAACAACCTGGTCATCAGCAATCCTGACTGTTATAAGGGCGAGCCCTTTTCTCAAGCGTTGGATGCCGGCGCAAAACTGATTGCCGTAGACCCCAGGCGTACACGCATTGCAGCAAGGGCGGATGTATGGCTGCCGCTCAGGCCCGGAAGCGACACGGCCCTGGCATTGGGAATGCTCAATGTCATCATCAACGAAGGGCTCTATGACAAGGACTTCGTCGATAACCATGTCCATGGATGGGAACCTTTTGTAGAACGGGTCAACGAATATCCGCTCAGCAGAGTGGAACAACTGACCTGGGTGCCGGAAGAAAAAATCAGAGAGGCAGCTGTTTTGTTTGCAACAACCAAACCGGCCGCTATCCAGTGGGGTGTTGCCATTGAACAACAAATCAATTGTGCAGATAACAACCGATCCCTTCTGGCCCTTATGGGGATTACCGGAAATATCGACACACGCGGAGGACAGGTCCTGTTCAAACCGCCCAAGATCAGAAATGTGAGCCAGTTCGGCGCCCACAAAATGCTTCCTAAAAAACAAGCTGGAAAACGATTGGGCGGAAACCGGTTTCGCCTTGCCGGAAATTTTGCCATTATTAATCCCAAATGCGTCTGGGATGCCATCCTTGACGAGACCCCTTATCCCGTAAAAATGCTCTTTTTGATCAGCACTAACCCTGTCCTGACCCGCGCCAATGCAAAGCAGGTATACCGGGCCATTGAAAAAGTGGAATTCATGGCCGTCTCCGACTTTTTTTTAACGCCCACAGCCGAACTTGCCGATATTGTTTTACCGGCAGCAACCTGGTTGGAAATGGACTATATCGGTGATTTCTGGAAGCGGCACGGGTATATCCTTCCCCGGCGGAAAGTGGTTCAGGTCGGCCAATGCCGATCCGATCATGAGATGCTCAACGACCTCGCTCATCGGGTGGGTCAGGGAGAATACTGGTGGAAAACCTTTGAGGGCGGACTCGATTATATTCTTGAACCCATGGGGATTACCTGGCAGGAATTTAAAACCAGGGAGTACATCAGGGGGGAATTGACGTATGATAAATACAAAGAAAGCGGTTTTTCCACCCCTACCAAAAAGTTCGAACTCTATTCCACGTTGCTGGAAAAATGGAATTATGACCCCCTCCCGCAGTTTCGAGAGCCTCCTGAAAGCCCATTCAGTACGCCGGAATTATTTAAAACATATCCATATATCCTGATTACGGGAAGGAGACAGCCCGGCTTTTTTCACAGCGAGAACCGCCAGTTGCCCTGGATGAGAGAACTCCACAGAAATCCCATCGTCGAAATACACCCGGAAACCGCCGAAAAAGAGGGCATCCAAGAAGGAGATTGGGTCGTCATTGAATCACCCCGGGGCAAAGTCAGACAACGGGCAAAACTCTTTGTCGGCATGGATCCGAGAATCGTTTCAGCAGAACATGGCTGGTGGTTTCCCGAGAAAAAAGATCCGCTCCACGGCTGGGATGAATCCAACATTAATATCCTGACAGATAATGCTTACGAGACCTGCGATTCGGCCATGGGAGCTACCCATGTTAGAACTCTATTGTGTAGGATACATCTCGAGAAATCGTGAAGGAACCCCATCATGAAGAAACACGCACTGATCATAGATCATATATCCTGCTGGGGGTGCAAAACCTGTGAAGTGGCCTGCAAGCAGGAAAATAATGTTCCCGAAGGGGTAAAATTGATCGAGGTTTCCGAAGGAGATTTCAGCGCCGCTGACGACAAAACGGATGGGGGATTCCAGGCGAATGTATGCAGGCACTGCGATGATCCCCCATGCGTGAGCAGTTGCCCTGTTGAAGCCATTGTACAACGGGACGACGGGATTGTGGTTCTGGAGGAAGAAACGTGCACCGGCTGCCGGCTTTGTGTGGATGCCTGCCCTTACCATGCCATTTCCTTTGATACCCAAAAAGACGTGGCAAAGAAATGCAACCTTTGTCATCACAGAGTAGATAGCGGACTCATTCCTGCCTGTGCCGACAATGTGTGTCTGGCACACTGCATCTATTTCGGAGATCCTGATGGCATTCAAAGACATATCAATGAAAAACATCTTCGCAGAAACCTATTGAGAAATAAGGAGCTATGATGAAACGCTTATCGCCGTTTACCAAAAACATAACGAAAAACCTGCCAATGGTCGTTTTAATCCTCTTTACTATGTCTGCCTGCGCATCTCGCTCATATATCAAGGTCAATTACCAGCTACCGGATACAATGCCGGATAAGCCGGCAGTAACCAAGATCCAATTGAAAGTGGTGGATCAGCGGAACAATCCAGATCCGTTAAGCATCACCGCCCGCGAAAAGCTAAGGGATTTTAACGAAAGCTATATGCTGATCGTGGCCCCCAAGGGTGAAGACTTGCCTGTTGAAGGGGTTTACGATCTAAAAAATTTGTTCGAAACGGTTTTCCGAAAGCGACTTGATCAGATGGGAATCCAGGTAATCGATTCTACCTCTTTGCAAATCCCAAAACTGGAAGTGGCGGTTACGCTTTTTCAGCTCGATTTGCAAGATTATAAATGGCACTTTAAAATGGCCTATGTCGCCAGGCTGGTGAAAGATGGGAATGTTCTTGTAAAACAGACGGTTAGCGGTCAAGCTGAACGGTTTGATGTCCCGGGCATGGATGATGCCGGAACCGCGGTGAGCGAAGTTTATGCCGACTTGATCAATCAGTTGGATATTTCGGCCCTTTTGAGTAAACTACCACCCCCGCAATAGAACTGTATATCATCAATAATTTTTTCGTTGCTAAGGCACATCAAATGAGATCGATTAATTGATTTTTATGTCCACGATTGCAATACATACAATTTTGCATTGCATATACATAAAATTCAATTTGGAGAATTGTGTGAGCTTTGTGCCTCGCAAACAACTCAACCGAACCAATGGGAGAATAAATACTGCTTCTAAACTAAATTCCGAATTAAAATTATTAATTAGACGATACTATTTTGATTCGTTCAATAATCTCATAACGCATTCTTTAAGTTCCGTGATCTTTATTGGTTTGGCGAAAAA
>Ga0316576_10002778_pt1 | contig 10054 bp, 7 predicted proteins | sample S0NA_FD_203075 | JGI IMG/M metagenome (GOLD analysis project Ga0316576, IMG submission 203075) | Rhizosphere microbial communities from salt marsh grasses in Alabama, United States - S0-2_050615r3r5 | ecosystem: Host-associated > Plants > Roots > Rhizosphere | place: USA: Alabama | collected... | reverse complement strand
CTATTGCACCCCACCCACGGGCGTCAGTCTGTACATCACGGGTGCTTTGGCAAACCGGGACCTTATTTATGTCTCCAAGTCGGTGATACCGTTCATCATCATTCAGATTGCCGTGCTCCTGTTCTGCACCTATTTTCCGGATATTATCCTGTGGCTGCCGAGACTAGCCGGTTACCTCCAATGACAACGCCTGCTGCGTTGTCATGAAACGCGGCAGGGCCGCTCTAATAAGGTGCGGGTTCCATTCACAGGGTGAATGGAACCCACGCCTTTTTTGCTATAATGTAGCCACAAAACAGCTTGACCACGCTAACAATTTCCTGGTATTTTCGAACCTATTGGACTATGTTCCGGCAGTGTGCCCGGTGTGCCAATGAACCGGCAATGGCGGAAAACCACCAAACCGGCATCCGATTTCAGCCGAAATCGGTTTATAAGCGGTATCGTGGCGCAACCTGCGGGAAAAATTCACCTCAATGTAGTTCAGGGCTTCAGCCCTGTGTGAGAAAGCTTGTCAAGGAGGCGTTGAATGGATTTCAAGTTGTCGAAAGAATTGGAGATGCTCCAAAAAGCCGTGCGGGAGTTCGCCGCCAAAAAGATTGCCCCTTATGCGGACGAGTGGGACGAGCAGCACTACTTCCCCTACAAGGAAGTCATCAGGCCCATGGGCGAACTGGGTTTTTTCGGGACCGTCATACCCGAGGAATACGACGGCGACGATATGGGCTGGGTGGCGGCCATGATCGTCACCGAAGAGATCGCCAGGGCATCGAGCTCCCTCCGGGTTCAGATCAACATGCAGACGTTGGGCTGTGCGTACACCATCTTCCGCTACGGCAACGACGAGGTCAAGAACAAGTACATCAAAAAGCTGGTCAACGCCGAATACATCGGCGGATTCGGCATCACCGAGCCCGATGCCGGTTCCGATGTCATGGCCATCGCTTCCACGGCCGAAGACAAGGGCGACCACTGGCTGCTGAACGGTTCCAAGACCTGGATATCCAACGCGCAGGTGGCGGATGCCATTATCTACTACGCTTACACGGACCGGTCCAAGGGGTCCAAAGGACTCTCCGCCTTTGTGGTGGAGCTTAAAAATTTCAATGGTGTCAAATCCACATCCCTGGACAAGCTGGGGTCGCATTCCTCCCCCACCGGCGAGTTGTTTCTGGACAACACCAGAGTTCCCAAAGAAAACATTCTTGGAGAGCCGGGTGACGGGGCCAAGATCGTATTCAGTTCCCTGAACCAGACGCGGCTTTCAGCCGCCGCCGGCGCCGTGGGTGTGTCCCAGGCTTTTCTGGACGTGGTCACGCGGTACTGCAACGACCGCAAACAGTTCGGGAAACCCATCGGCCAGTTCCAGATGAACCAGGACATGGTAGCCCAGATGGCTGCCGAAATCGACGCCGCCCGTCTTTTGGTGTACCGCGCCGCCTGGGTCAAGGATCAGGGAAAGCTGAACAACGGTCTGGACGTGGCCAAAGCCAAGTATTTTGCCGGAGAAGTGGCCACCAAGTGCGCCAACTACGCCATGCGCATCCTGGGAGCCTACGGCTATTCGACCGAGTACCCGGTGGCACGCTTTTACCGGGATACACCCACATATTACATTGTCGAGGGTTCGGCCAATATCTGCAAATGGATCATTGCCCTGGACCAGTTGGGGTATCGCAAGGCGAACAGGTAATAACGAATTTTACTGCGACTGCGCTGCAGTAAAATTCGTTATGAAACGCGGCTTCGCCGCTATTTTATAATGAGGTAATGGAGTGATGGAGTAATGGAAAAGCGTTTCGCCGATAGCCCCCATTATTCCGGTACTCCAATACTCCAAAATATAATGGGGTGGTGGCGTATTGGAGTGATGGGCATAGCTTTTGCCGATTGCTCCCAATACTCCAGTGATCCAACACTCCAATTTCCCGCAAGGAATCCGGAATTCGTGCTTGGAGGAATGTAGTGGATAAAGACATAGTAGCGAAAACGAAGAAAACCGCCGATCTCTACTTCAAGGGCGTGGAAGGGGAGCGCCCCTTCGACCTGTGGCGGGCGTTCGACAAGGAACTGGCAAAGGATATGTCCCTGTTCATCACCGGCAGGATGTATGCCCGTGAAAAACTGCCCCATGCGACAAGACAGCTTATCACCGTTTCCGCATTGACCGTACTTTCCCGGCTCGATGAACTGAAACTGCACGTCCAGGCGGCTCTGAACGTGGGTTGCCCGCCTCAGTATATCGCCGAAACCATGTTCCAGACTTTGGTGTACGGGGGGGTTCCCGCGACCAATGCCGCCCTGAAGGTGTTGCGGGAGGTTTTGCAAGAACGGGACGAGTGGCCGATCAGCCAGTAAAATATGCAAACTCGTTTTACGTTTTAGGTTTTACGTGTTACGTCAAGTTATTCGCTCTATGCTTTCAGACGGCCTAAAACCTAACACGTGCAACGTAAAATGACATTCAGGAGCTACCATGCGACCTTATTTTGAAAAAATGCCGGAATTCGGAAAAGAGCTCAACAAGGGACAGATCGCCAGCAGCGAGGAAAACGTCGAACAGATTAAAGGTGTCGAAGCCGAGATCGAGACGGAAGTGGACAAGGTAAAGGTGTTGGGCTTCCCCGAGGAAAAGATAAATGCCCGCGGACAAATGACCGTGTGGCAGCGTCTGCGCTACCTGGTCGACCCTGGCACCTGGTGCCCTCTGCACACGCTTTACAACCCTGAGGACAACCAGGAAGGCAGCACCAATGTTTTCGATGGGCTGGGAAAAATTGCCGGAAAATGGGCCGTGATCATCGGATTCGACAACAAGGTGATGGCCGGTGCCTGGCTGCCGGGACAGTATGAAAATATCCTGCGGGTGACCAATCTTTCCAAACGGCTGAATATTCCCCTTGTCTGGCTGGTGAACTGCAGCGGCGTCAAACTTACGGAACAGGAAAAGTTCTACGCCAACCGGAGGGGCGGCGGGACGACTTTTTTCCGCCATGCCGAGCTGGAGCAGCTGGGTATTCCCATCCTGGCGGCTATTTACGGCACCAACCCGGCCGGCGGGGGCTACCAGGGCATCAGCCCCACCATCCTGTTTGCCCACAAGAATTGCAACATCGCCGTAGGCGGGGGAGGGATCCTGAGCGGCATGTCCCCCAAGGGATACTTCGATCTGGAAGGCGCCGAAGCGCTTATCAATGCCGCCAAGCAGTTCAAGGCCAAACCGCCCGGCTCGACGTCCATCCACTACGACAAGACCGGATTTTTCCGCTATGTCTATGAAAAGGAAACCGAGGTACTGGACGGTGTCAAGGACTACATGAAGGACATGCCGGCGTACAATCCCAAGTTTTTCCGCGTGGCCGAACCCAAAGAGCCGCGTTTCCCCGCCGAGGATCTCTACCGCCTGATCCCTTTCAATCAAAAGCAGATGTACAGTTTCGACGAGGTCCTGGCAAGGCTGGTGGACAACAGCGAACACATGGAGTACCGCCCGGGATACGGCCCGGAGGTCTACACGGGCCTGGTGAAAATCGACGGATTCCTGATGGGCTGCATCGGCAACCGGCAGGGTTTTCTGGGTGAGGAGTATCCCGAATACGCCGATTATCCCGGCATCGGCGGCAAGCTGTACAGGCAGGGGCTGATCAAAATGAACGAGTTCGTCACCCTCTGCGGGAGAGACCGGGTACCCATCATCTGGTTTCAGGATACGTCGGGAATCGATGTGGGCGATATTGCTGAACAGGCGGAGCTGCTGGGGCTGGGGCAGAGCCTGATTTACTCGATTCAACAGACGGATGTGCCCCAGATACTGGTGCTTCTCAGGAAGGGTACGGCCGCCGCCCACTATGTCATGGGCGGACCCGTTGCCAACCGGCACAATGCCTTTACCCTCGGCATCGCCACGTCGGAAATTTATGTCATGCACGGAGAGACGGCTGCTGCGGCCAGCTTTTCAAGGCGCTTGGTCAAGGAAAAGGACGCCGGCAGGGACCTCGAACCCGTCATCGACAAAATGAACAAGATGGCCCAGGAGTACCATGACTACTCACGGCCGCTGTACTGCGCCCAAAAAGGCTTTGTCGATGAAATCGCCCCCATGACGGACGTCCGCAAGTACCTTGCGGCCTTTGCCGGTTGCGTCTATCAGAATCCCAAATCCATCTGTCCCCAGCACCAGATGCTGCTGCCGAGGTCGATTAAGGGGTGAGCGGGAAGTCAAACCACCCCTAAAAAAGGTAGCATGTCAATGGCCCTGAGAGTGGCATTGTCTATCGCATGTCTATGCGAATCAGCTGTACGGCCGCCAGGGAAACAATGCTCATGCAGGCTCCGGCGATGAAGGGGATGCGGTAGTCCAGCATCCAGAGCAGGCCGCCCAGGGTTGGCAAAACCACGGCCGCAATGTGATTGATGGTAAAGCCCACAGCCATGCTCGGGGCGATGTCCCGTGGATCGGCCACTTTTTGGAAGTAGGTCTGGATGGCCATGGCAAAGCCGAAAAAGATGTGGTCCAGAACATACAGGAAGGCCACCATCAGCCGGTTGTCCACATAGGCGTATGCCAGAAACACGATAATCAGACTGGCGTATTCGAGGGAGAGCAGCTTGCGTTCGCCGAAGCGGACGATACTTTTGGCGATCAGGGGACTCAGGTAATACCGGATGACGTTGTTGACCACGAACAGGATTGTGACCTCCTGAACCGAGTATTCGAAGCGCTTGACCAGCAGAAAAACGGCAAAGGCCATGAATATCTGACGCCTCGCACCCGCCATGAACGTCAGGAAGTAAAACAGCCAGTACTTCTTTCTCAGGACCATCCGCTTCCTCTGAGGGGCAAGGTCGGTACGCTCCGGGTTCTGGCCGAATCCCCACAGGGCCACCCCCACGATGAAGAGCCCGATGATCATATAGGTCATGGAATAGTATAGGAAGAAGGACACCAGAAAGATGAACAGGCCGATGCCGATGTTGGAAGCCGCGGCGATGCTGTATTGCCGGCCGAACACCTGGGGGGCCTGCACCTTGTTGAAGTACTGCAGGGTCAGCGACTGGTTGGTGGTTTCGTAGTAGTGAAATCCGAAGCTGGATATCAGCGTGGTGATGGTCAGACCGGTAAAGGTGGGAAACAAGCCGGTCAGACCCAATCCGCACCCCAGCAGAAGGATGGACAGGGCCGACAGCCGGTGCTCCTTGATGACCAGCATGACGTAGATGGCCAGGAGGGCCAGGAAGCCGGGAATCTCCCGCACGGATTGGATGACGCCCACGTGTTTGCCTTCCAGCCCGGCTACCTCAACGGCAAAATTGTTGAACAGGGTCTGCCAGGCCTGCAGGCCGACGGCCGAGGCGATCGTCAGCATGATCAGGTAGCGGTACATGGGGTTTTCGCGAATTTCATCCATGGGAAAGCTCACAGCTGACAGCCTGTAGCTCATAGCCTGCCATCAGCAATGAGCTATGACCTATAAGCTGATTTTCATTTGACCCCTCGACCTCTGGCTCCCTGCCCCCAAAGTCTTCGGCTTTAGCCGAGGGTCTTTGCGACATCCGTCGTCGGGTTTGTATTTTCTATCGGTACCGCATGACCGGCCAGTCGTTCTGCCGGGCCACTCCCGCCAGCTTTTCCGTGGGCTCCACGGCAACGGGGTTCCCTACCGTTCGCAGCAGCGGGATGTCGGCGCCGCTGTTGCCGTAGGCATAGGACTTGCCCAAATCGATGCCTTCCCTGCGGGCGATCTCTTCGGCGTAGATCTTTTTATAGGCGTTCAGGCAGACAGGGCCGTCGGGACGGCCGGTCAAGCGTCCGTTCCCGCGCATCTCCAGGTCCGTGCAGATCAGGTAGTGGAATCCCAGGTCATCGGCGACCGGCTTCAACAGGTAGCGCACCGAACCGGAGATCAGGATCAGGCGGTGGCCGGCCTTCCGGTGCTCCCGCACCTTGTCGGCAACGTTGGGCGCCAGCCTGGGCTTCAGGTGATTTTTGTAAAAGGCATCGGCTCCCTGTTCGAAATCTGCCAGGGGCTTGTTCTTGTAGAAACGGATCATCCTCCGGGCCATGGTGTCGTCGGAGATCAGACCGCGTTGGTACAGGAAGTTGAAAAACAGCACTTTGGCGATAAAAAAGCGTCCGGCATGGCCCTCGTCGTAAAGGTATTGAATGCCGACCCTGCCGCTCTCCACTTCCAGGAGGGTTTCGTCGAAATCGAAAAATGCACCGATGTTTTTCATAGAGGACAATCTATTTAACTCATTTCAAAAAAAATCCACTTAAATTCCAATATCCAAGCACCAAATAACAAACAATATGCAATTCTCAAAGGTCAAAATTCCAATTGAACGGTTTGTGATTTGGTGATTGGAATTTGGTGCTTGCTGTTTGGGATTTCCATCAGGAATCGATAGCAATTCAGTCGCTATGACATCGAATCTTCATTTCCAGCACCATCAGACATAGCTGCCGAACTCCCTGGTCGCTTCGAACATTGCGATACAGTTTTCGGGATCCACGCCCGGGTGCAGCGTGTTGGACGAGCAGATGATCAGACCGCCCCCTTCAGCCGCATCCGCGATGGCGGTGCGAACGGCTTCCCGGACTTGCTCAGGGGTTCCATGGGGCAACAGCTCCTGGCAATCGATGTTGCCCAAAAGGCACAAGCGGTCGCCGCAATAGGCCTTGACCTTTTTCAACGCCATGTCGGCCTGGGGTTCCAGGGGATTCAGGCCGTCGTACCCCGACTCGATCAGGATGTCGAGAATGGGCCACAGATTACCGTCGCTGTGGCGCACAACCTTCAGACCGGCATCGTGGGCTCTGTCCACCAATTTCCGATTGTACGGATTGATGAAGGTGGCAAAATGCTCCGGTGAGACCAGGGTGTTGTTCTTGTCGGCGATGTCGTCTTCGACAATGAGTACATCCAGGCCGGCATCGATGAGCATCTCCAACTGGGCGAGACTGAACTGCGTCACCATCTCGGCTACCCGGTGGATGAATTCGGGGTTGTCGAACATCATCATCATGAAATTCTGCATGCCGATGAGGCGCCAACTGCGTACGAAAGCCCCCCGCATCATCCAGAAAACGGCTTTCTCGTCCTTGAAGCGGTCCTTCATCAGGTCGACCATCAGCAAATGGTCCCGGGACGGCGCCGGCGGCTGGTAGTGTTCCAGGTCGGCCACGGTTTCGACCGGATGGTGGGTCGGGACCGGTATGCCGTGCGGACTGCGGGTGAAACCGACCCCCCAGTCGTCTATAAGGTCCCGATCGTCGGAGAATTCGGTTCCCGGCCCGATGGGCAGGCAGGTGTAGCCGTCGATGCCGAATGCATCCAGCAGTTTCAGCAGCGTTTCGATGAGCAGCCCCTTTTCCGAGTCGTTCATCTGGTGAAGCTGCTTGCCGAGGGGCAGTCCCTCCACCAGGTGTTTCCCCACCCCCATGATCGGCCCCTCATTGATGCCGTGAATAAAGAGTGGGACCCGGTCGGCCTCCTCGATGCCCAGTGCCTTCAGAATTCTCTGTTTTCCGGTCATGGCGATATTCCTTTCCATTCCTCCACCGTTGCTGTTGACAGTCGATGTTGCTCGAGGAACGATGTTGCTGTAACGGTTTTTCGTTTTAAGTGTTAGGTGTTCGTCTTGAACGCCGAACGGCAGAAGCAATGGGTCAGTTCTCAAAGCTGCATACGGAAATCCATTTAAAACGTAACTCCTAAAACCTGAAACGACATTATTCCATTTCAATCTCTACGCTTGCAATGGTTGAAAGGTCGCGGCTGTAAAAAAAGGAGCCCGCCAGAAAGAGCAGCCCGGCGGCCAGTGCGAAAAGCGGCAGAAATTTGAACGCCGTTTCGAGGCTGTAACCGTCGGACATGGCGCCGACGAACAACGGGCCCAGGGGACTGCCCAGCGTGTGCTGGATAACGATGTTGATGCTCAGGGAGATGGCCCGCAATCCCGGGTGGACGACATCCTGGGTCACGGCCACACCCGAAGGGACGAACATGATCAGGGTGACACCGGACAGCAAAAGGACGACGTACTGCGAATTTCCGGCAAGACCGCTAAAGGCGATCGTAAGGATGAGCGCCGAAACGATCGAAGAAAGCGCCGGAAAAAGCATTCTGCCCCGCTGGAATCGCTCTGTCCACCGGTCTGCCAGATAGCCTCCCAAAGGTGCCCCGATGATCGCCATGAACATCACCAGCCCGCTTTTGGGCCCGGCGTGGCTCATGGGAATGCCTTCGAGACGGTGGAAATAGGTGGGCAGCCAGCTCATCAGGGCGGTGGTGACGAATACATTGGCGGCAAATGCCAGATTGTTGAAGACCAGGGACGGTTTGAGAAAGGTCCGGATGGTGAAGGACGCAACGCTGGTACGACCTGAACGGGCATCGGGGTCCCCGCTCCCTGGAGGGTTCAGGCGGACGGTCTTGTAATCCCTGACCCGAAAAAAAAGCAGGGCCAGGATCAGGCCGGGAAGGGCCACGATGCCGAAGGCATGGCGCCATCCCAGCTTTTCGGCGATGATGCCGCCTGCGGCGATACCGATAGCGCTTCCCAGCGGTATGGCGGCATTCCATATTCCCAGCATCCTGGCCCTCTTTCGGCTGGGGTAGAGGGCGGAAATCAGGGCGGCGCCACCCGGTGCATAGCCGGCCTCACCGGTACCGATGGCAATACGGGCGGTGAACAGCTGTCTGAAGTTTCTGGTAAAGACGCAGAGAAGGGTGGCGATACTCCAAAAAATCGCCATCAGGCCGATGGTCTTTTTGCGGCTCCACCGGTCGATGAGGATGGAAACGGGGAAGGAAAAAAGGAGTATGGACCAGTAGACAGCCGATACAAGCAGCCCGCACTGGGTGTCGGAAATATGCCAGGCCTCCTTCAGGAAAGGGAAAAGCGAAACGATTACCATTCTGTCGATGTAGTCGAACATGTACAGCAGAAACAAAAGGGTAAAGGCGAAGCGTGCATTGCCGGCGTTTTTCATGGCCCTCCCGTTTTTTTTCTTTATTTTTTCAGGGGAATTGCATATCGTTTGGAATACGTAAGTCATTATAATTAAAAAGGCAAATCATTTTCAGTGCCTGCTATCCGGTTCGGTTAGAAATAGCCATGATGAAAGAAATCGCGTTGAAAAAGGTCGTCGATGCCGCCAGTACGGGCATCCTGTCCACGGACGGTGACGGTCGGCTCATTTTCTGCAATGAACAGGCCTCCGCGATTTTGTGCGTCGATGTTTCCGTGACACTCGGCGAACCCATTTCCGCTTCCTGTCCCAAGATGGCCCAACCGGTGGCAACGTGTCTTGCGACCGGCGATCCCCAGTTGGGACAGCACATCCAAAACGAAGGGAAAGCGCTTATCCTGGACGTTACTCCCATACGTGAAAACAACAGGGTGTTAGGCGCCGTTTGTTGCATCAAGGATACGAATGCGTTTCAACAGAAACAGGCCGCCCTGCAGCTGGAGTCCTACAAACGCCTCAACGAGCAGTTCGAGACCGTATTCAATGCATCTTCCGATGGCATCTGGGTTTTAGACAATGCCGGAACGGTCATCGACGTCAACCAGGCGGCCGAGCGGTATATCGGCATCGCCGCCGAAGATGTCATTGGCAGAAATATCGAATACCTCGTGGAAAACGGGTACATGGACAAGGCGGTGACACCCATGGTGCTGTCAAGCAAACGGCAGGTGAACCTGCTTCAATATGTTCACCGCACGCAGAAATACGTTCTGGCCACGGGGACACCGGCCTTCGACGAGAATGGGGAGATTTCCCTGGTCGTGGTCAACGAAAGAGACATGACCCGCCTCAACGAACTTCTGGAGCAGTTGGACGAAACCCGGCGGGTGTCCAACCGCTACCGGCAGGAACTCGCGGAGCTGAGCGTGCTGGAACTCAAGCACGGTGAAATCGTAGCGGAGAGCCAGGCCATGCAGCAGGTGCTGAAGACCGCCCTGAAACTTGCCCCTATGGAGGTGTCCAATATCCTCATCCAGGGAGAATCCGGAACGGGAAAGGGGCTCCTGGCCAAGTTCATTC
>Ga0316576_10002777_pt1 | contig 10055 bp, 7 predicted proteins | sample S0NA_FD_203075 | JGI IMG/M metagenome (GOLD analysis project Ga0316576, IMG submission 203075) | Rhizosphere microbial communities from salt marsh grasses in Alabama, United States - S0-2_050615r3r5 | ecosystem: Host-associated > Plants > Roots > Rhizosphere | place: USA: Alabama | collected... | reverse complement strand
TGAGGAAGGCGTGGCCGCGCATATCCAGAGACTCGTCGACCAGGAACGGGGGACGCTGCTTGCCGCCCTTGAGGCGCGTGATCGCTCCCGACGAACAGGCGTCCAGGACGGCGATGCGGACGTCCGCGGGAATGGCGCCGAGCCGATCGCGCAGGCTCCGATACGAGTAGCGATCTCCCCCCAGCAGCAGGCCTCTCTCGTCAGCGTGGCCCGAGTAGTAGACGAGCACCTCCGTACGGTGCGGTCCGCTCTGCTGCGATCGCAGGATGCGATCGCGGAGCGTGTCCATCCCGGCCTCCAGGTCGCGAGGGCTGGGCTGTCTCAGGATGATGGCGTTCGAGGTCTCCACGCCGCCTAGCGACTCGAGCACCTCCGCGAAGCTCTCGGCGTCCGAGACGGCGTACTTCAGCATGGGACGATCGCCCCCACCGTCGTTGGCGCCGGCGATCAAGGCGTAGCGCTGGAGGTCTCCCGAGGCCAGCGCGCTCAAGGGGGTCAGAAGAATTCCCGTAACGAGGGATAGCACGAACGAGGGTTTCATAGCGGGCTCCCTTTCTTCAGCGTCACGACCGACTGGTGCAAACTGGACGGCAGCGCGAGCGGCCCCGGTCGTCGCTCGGCGGCACGACGTCGGGCAGAGTCCAGAAGGGAAGCCAGATCGAAGGGGCGGTCGCAGGTGATGAAGTAGAAGCTCTCCCAGCGAGGCGCGTCGTCGAGCTCGTACGATTGGGAGAGGAACGTCGTCTTCCCGCGCGCGAGGACCACCGAGTGCGTTCCGGAGCGGGGCAGGTGAAGCGTCACCGCCCCCCGGCCGTCGATGGACAGGATAGCCCCGTAGCGCTGGCCCGCAGCCCGATAGCCGACCCGGATGAGATCGCCTTGTCGAGCGTACTCACCGTCTGCGACCCTCTCGCTGCCGGCCAGGGTCTTTCGATAGAGGGCCAGGCTCGGCCCGCCTTTGACGCGCACGCCCGGTTCCGGTGTGAGCGCCGTGGAGCGTGGTGCGCCGGCCGGAGCCAGCAACGGCAGATGAGGCGCCACCATCACTGCGGCCAGCCCCGCCGTCGTAAGAGCCAGGGGCAGCAGCCACCATGCGCGCCGCCGCCGGTGTGGGAACCGTGCCCGGTCCGCGCTGGCAGCGCGGACTCTCTCGGCAAGCCGCGCCGTCGCTCCATGCAGCTCGCCATCCGATTCGCTCAACGCCCTGAGCCTCTGTGCCAGCCCCTCCTCGGCCTCGAGCCGATCCTCGACCCGGTCTCGTTGAGCGTTGCTCAGCTCGCCCAGGTGATACCGCTCCAGAACTACGTCTGGCGTGCGGGGGGAACCGTCTCTCTCAGTCATGACTTCTCCAGTGCCAGCAGTGTCTGGCGCAGGCCACGCAGGCGCTTGCGGACTCCCGAGACGGAGAGCCCGACCTCCTCCGCGACCTGCTCCAGGGTCAGTCCGTCCAGGTAGTGCAGGACGGCGATCGTTCGGGAGGATGTGGGATGCCGCTGAAAGACCCAGTCCAGGGCCGAGCGTCTCTCGGCCTGTCTCTCGACGTCCTCGCTGGAAGCGATCCGGCAGAGAAGCTCTTCGTCCGACGTTGTTGGGCGCCGGCCCCGGTCGCGGATGCGATTGAGGCAGAGGTTGGTTGCCATGCGATACAGGAGACTCGATGGGTGTCGGACACGCATGGTCGCGCGGTGCTTCAGCAAGCGGACGAACAGATCCTGGCTCACGTCCATGGCTTCATCCTCGTCGCGCAGGAGCTGCTGGCAACGTCTGAGCACCATCGGTCCGTAGCGTCGGCAGAGCTCTTCGACGTCCAGCTTTCCATCCTCCCCGTGCTTCATGGGACCCCCGAGCTCGACCAAGGTGTCACCCCAGTGTCCCGCTGCCGCGGTTCCTGCAATGCGATGCGATGGACGGGACCCTCCGCAAATGTCGGCCGGGTCGTGTTCCCGGCGCTGCACAGGCTTCGGAAACACGGCCCCAGCCATCGGGGTGGAGGGCTCGCGCCACCTCTTTGTGCCCCGGCACGCGACCTCACGGTGATACTCTACGCCAGCGGCCGCGGCCCCTCACTGCTGTCTGGCCAGCGTCCGTCCCGGGCGAGTCCCGGGGCCGCAACCCCTGCGGGGCCATCATCGCCGCTGCGAACAGCGGGTTGCCGGCGTCGCCGCCATGCCCTCAGGCAGCCTCGGAACCCCTGAATGATGGGACAGGACACTCTGGGAACATCGGCCGAGTCGTATTGTCGACGTTGCAAGGACTTCGGAAACACGATACTAGTGTCCCGTTGCCGAAGTTCCTTGTATTGGGATAGCACGGGACACCCAGGGGATGTCGTCCGAGTCGTGCTTTCGACGTTGCGCGGACTCCGGACACACGACATCAGTGGCGCACCCCATTTCTCTCCCCGTCGTGCCCGCTGATGGAGGGTCTTTTACGCACCTCGCCCCCTACATACCCACGCCGATGGACGGGCCACGTCCGGAGAGGGAGCATTGATTCCCCGGATGCGCTGGCGCCGCACTGCCGGGTTCAGTGCGGGCGAGACCCGCGACGCCATGGCTTTCTACCAGCATCGAGTGGCCATCTTTGGCCTTGTGGCCAGCGAAATCAGCCTCAGCTTTCTGCTGTTCCGGATCCTCTCGGCCGGCGCGGCCTGGCGCAAGGACGTCGACCAGCCATCCTTCAACTACCACCTGGCCGGCCTGGCCGCCACCGCGCTCATCTGGCTGCTCACTCGCGGGCGTCTTCGTCCCCTCGCGCACATCCAGACGATCGAGTCCGTGGGCTTCGTCGCCACCTGCGTCGCGTACCAGGGCATGGGCTTCTCGATTCCCACAATCCCGGTTGGCGGCTACCTCATCCTCTTTGTTCTCACGCTCATTCTCTTCTCGCGGGCCGTCTACGTTCCCAGCACCCCGCGCAGAACGTTGCTGCTGGGGATCGTCGTCGGGATCCCCATGATCCCCTGGACCTACTTCAGCGTGGGCGCCCTCGCCACGCCAGCCAATCTCGACCTGCTGCGCGACTTGACGAGGATCCAGTCGGTTCACGCTCTCGCCGTCCAGGCCAGCGTGGGCATGGGATTCTCCTGGCTCATGGCCGTCCTCCTGGCTACCGGTACGTCCCGGGTCATCTTCGGGCTGCGCCGCGAGGCCCGGGCCGCGCGACGCCTCGGGCAATACACCTTGGAGGCCAAGCTGGGCGAGGGCGGCATGGGCGTTGTGTACCGCGCGCAGCACGCGATGCTCCGCCGCCCCACTGCGGTGAAGCTCCTCCCTCCCGAGAGGACGGGCGGCGCCAATCTCGCGCGCTTCGAGCGCGAGGTCCAGCTCACCGCCAGCCTCACTCACCCTCACACCGTGACGGTCTTTGACTACGGCCGCACGACCGACGGCGTCTTCTACTACGCCATGGAGCTTCTGGATGGTGCCTCGCTGGATACCATCGTCGCGGCCGGCGGTCCTCTTCGGCCCGCCCGTGTGATCCACATCCTCCACAGGGTGGCGAGCGCCCTCGCCGAGGCCCACGAGGCCGGTCTCATCCACCGCGACATCAAGCCGGCCAACATCATCCTCTGCCGCCAGGGCGGCATCGACGACTTTCCCAAGGTGGTGGATTTTGGTCTCGTGAAGGAGATCCACAGGGACACGGCCAACCCCTCCCTGACGCAGGCCGACGCCATCACCGGCACGCCGCTCTACATGTCCCCAGAGACGATCACGGCTTCCGACTTGGTAGGCCCCCGGGCCGATCTCTACTCCCTCGGGGCCGTCGGCTACTTCGCGCTCACGGCACAGCATCTCTTTACCGGCAGGACGCTGGTTGAGATCTGCTCGCACCACCTGCACACTCAACCCATGCCCCCCTCTGGGCGGCTTGGCTCCCCTCTCCCGCCCGACCTGGAAGCCCTCATTCTCGACTGCCTGGCCAAGTCGCCGTCCGCCCGGCCCTCCAGCGCAGCGGCCCTCTGCCAACGGCTCGAGGCGTGCGAGTTGTTCGGCTCGTGGTCGCCGCAGGACGCCCGCGAATGGTGGGCTCGCCACCGCAAGACCGTGCAACAGCCGCTCGACGGTGGCAACGCTGCCCACGCCACCCTTACCCGCCTTCCCACACCCGAGTCCTCGTAGGGGCAAAGCACCCTGTCGAGCACATCGGAGGACCGCGTAGGGCAAGCGCCAGGTCCGAACGGCACCCTCGGCAATCTCAGGCCGTTCGCAGAGTCCGGCGGCGAGAACGTTGCGGGCGGCACGGCCGCCCGTACCGGTGCCACGCGAGGCTGGCCGGAAGCAGCCGCGCTCGCGGGAGCGGCGGGGGTGGTGTACGCTTCGCCCGCGGAACCGCATGATGGCTCTCCTCTCCCGACATCGCTTGCTCCCTGACGGGCTCGCCCTGCTGGCTCTGGCCGCCGCTTGCGGCGTCGTGGGTCACTGGCACGTTCCTGGGCCGCGCGTCGCCGCCCTCAATCTCGGCCCCAACGATGCCGCCTACCTGACGGGCTTCGCCCCACACCACGAGATCGAAGACGGCGAGGGCGTGCACTGGACGACGCACGACGCCACCGTCGACTTGCCCCTGACCGTGGGCGGTCCGTTCGAGCTCGCCTACCGTTTCGCGCGCGTCTTGCCCCAGACGGCTCGCGTTCGGGTTTCCGTCAACGGCGTGGTCGTCGACCGGTTCGAGTGCCGCGGCGGGCGCGTCCTGGTCCGTAGGGTGCCCTTCCGTTCTGGAGGCGCCACGCCCTTGCGCGTGCGCTTCGAGATCGACTCGCACGACCGGCGCGACCTCGGCCTTCGGCTGGACTGGCTCGCCGCCTCCCTCGGGCCCCACGCCACGCTCGCCCAGCGAGGCTGGGCCGTCTGGCGCCCTTTGCTGCTGGTCGTGGGTTTGTTCCTGCTCTTCCGGTTGGTGGGGTTCCCTGCGCGCTGGGCGCTGGTCCTCGCCGGCCCCGTCCTGATCGTGCTCGCCCTGAGCCTCTGGCGCGATCCCCTCGCCACTGCGCACCTCACACGGAAGCTGACACTCGCCACGTTGCTCGTGACCACCCTGACGGCGGCGCTACTGCGCCGTCGTCTTCGCGGTCGTTGGCTGCTCGTGATCTTCGTCGCCAGCTACCTGCTCAAGGGCGTCCTCGTGTTCCAGCCCGGCTACTTCTATCCCGACGTCGAGGTGCATCGCAACTTCGTCACCTACTTCCGCGAAGCGAACGGCGGCATCGTCGAACGCGGGCTGGCCGTCCAGGAGAAGCAGCATCAGGCCTATCGCGTGCTGGCCAACGGCCGGGGCTACGCCTTCCCCTACTCGCCGCTCTTCTATCTGCCGTTCGTCGCGACGGTTCAGGGTGATGAGCCCCTCGAGGACGCCATGCGCCACGTCGCGCTGGCGGCCGCCGCCAGCGAGGTGCTGCTCGTCTACTGGCTCTCCATGCTGCTCCTCGGTGCCGAGGCCGGACTGTGGGGGGCGTTTCTCGCCGCCTTCAGCCCGATCCTCTACAGCCGCCTGCTGTATGCCATGTGGCCCACTCTCGTCGGCCACGTGCTGGACGTCGTCGTCATCGGTGCCGCTCTCGTCTACACGCGCCGGCCTGGAGCCCGCACGTTCGCCGCCCTGGCCGCGCTCGCGGTGCTCGCCTGCCTTTCCTACATCGGCAGCCTGTTCAGCGTGACCCTGTTCCTGGTTAGCCTCGCGCTGCTGGACAGGCGCCGACGGCTGCCGCTCCTGGGTCTGGCCGCAGGCGCCGCAGCGTTGACCGTCACGCTGCTCTACGGTCGGTTCGTGGTCGCGTTCGTCTCCGAGATCCTGCCGCTCGTCACCGGGAACACGGCTCGCAGCCCGGGGCTCGCCGCCGGGATCTGGCAAGCCCTCGGCCGCGTGCCGCTGTTCTGGGGTTGGGCGATGCCGATACTGGCGCTCGGCGGTCTGTGGCTGGCCCGAACGCGGCTGGCGCCCAAATCCTGGAACCTGCTGCGCGCCTACCTGTTGACCTTCGTCGCGCTGATGACGTTGCGCGGCCTGGCTCCGGCGCTCTTCAAGGACCTGAAGGAGTCCACGTTCGTCGCTCCCCTGATGGCGCTCCTGGCGGGGCTGCTGCTCAGCGAGCTGGCTCGACGCGGGCGGCGCGAGTGGCTGGCCGCCGCGCTGGTGGCTTCAGGGCTGGCGTGCTCGGGCCTCTGGCGTGCTGCAGACTACTTCCGGAGCTACAGGTCGCCGGTCGCCGACACCTTCGTGGACCTTCGTGCCCCCTCGACCAAGTAAGCGGAGCCGACCTCAGCGCATCGCGCCCGCGCAGGCGATCTCGCGGATCTCAGGCCCCAGCACCTCCGCCGCGACGCGATTGCCGACCGCGGTCCAGTGCACGTCGCGTGTGTAGTAGGCCGGTGGACCTTGCCGCTCGGCCTCCTCCAGCGCGGAGCGCGGGTCGACCAGTGGAATGTCGAGTAGGTGGCAGACGTAGGACAGCATGGTGATGACCCGTTGCCGGTTCCAGCCCTGGTCAGGGTCGAGACCGTAGCGTTCGCGCGTGAGCTGCCACACGGAGTCGTTGACCTCGAAGCGCGCCGGAACGTAGAAGACCAACAGGCGTGCGTGCCGGCGCTGGACATCCTCGTTCAGCTGCGCCAGGATCGCGCGCGTCACGCCCCACATGCGCTGCGCCTCGACCCCGGCACCGTAGACGCACATCTCGCCGGGCGGGTGCGTCGAGATCGGCGGCACCAGGCCCAGGCGGCTGAGGAAGGCATGCAGGCGTGGGTTCGAGTTGGACGTGCGCCGCGAGAGCATGCGCAGCGCGATCGAGCCGTGCCACGGCGCAAGCCGAGCCACGGCTGGGTTCTGCCGGTTGTGCTGGCCCTTCTTCGGCCGAGGGGTGGGAGTGCCCTCGAGCACGAGGCGCCCTTCCCTCAGCTCGAAGTAGGGCTTGTGCTCGCCGCTGACCGCACGCGGGCTGACGTTGTACGCCAGGTCGTTGTAGTAGAAGAGCAGCACGACGACGTCTGGATCGTAGCGCACGCCCTCACTGGTGTAGAAGAGCAGCTCCTGGTCCGTGCTGTAGGCCCCCGTGCCACCGTTGATGACCTCCCAGCGTGAGCTGCAGCGCGCGTTCAGCTCGGCTTCCAGCACCGCCCGCAACGTCTGCTCTTCCTCGGCGTAGTAGCCGGCGGTGAACGAGTCCCCCAGCAACAGGACGCGCCGCACGCCGGCGGGCTTTTGATAGTCGCGATCCGGGCCGCGCAGTCCATGCGCGTTGATCTTCAGGTGGATCGTGAACTCGGGCCGCACGATCAACCGCTCGCTCCCCGGGTTCTTCTCCCAGCCCAGCAGGGGGCTATAGCGATCGAGCGGGCCCTCCTCCTGCAGCGCTCGCGCCGCGCGGCGCACACGCATCGCCTCGGAGATGCGCGCTGCACCTTCGATCGCCAGCGCGCAGGCCACGCACGTGAACAGCGCCAAGACCCCGTTCTGGAGCAGGGAGCGGACCTTCATGGCGGCGAGGATAGCACGGGCACCTCGACGGCCATGATCTCTCCTCTGGCCGTGTGGTCGAAAGGGCTGCCGGCCTTCCATCCTCTCCTCGACAGTGTCCTGCCTCGGAGTCGGCGCGATCGTTCTGACGGCTGTGCCTGCCCTGGCCATGCCGGGTGTGGGCTCGCGGGCTCTCTGGCGACTTGCCGCCGAACGGAAGCTGGACTCGGGTCTGCGGCGCCTTCCCTATTCCTCGCGGCTCATTCGGGGCCTTCGTCGCGAGCGGCACACCTCGCGATTGGGCCGGCACAGGGTGCGGCCCAGCCGTCCGGGCAGCTCTCCAGCGTGCACGTGCACGACGTCTCTCCGTCGGGCTTGAAGAGCGTGGCACGGGAGACCAGACCATCCCTGAGAATCACGAGGCAGTAGATGCCTTCGGACGTCACCGTCCTGGAGACGCCGGCAACTTTCCAGCCTCCGTGAGTGGCATAGAGCAGCGCTGTCGAGCCGTCGCCCTGCTTGTATTCCGTCAGGGGCGCGCCCAGAGCGAGGCGCACCTCGTCTTCGGGCATCGCATGAACGACCTTCTGAAGCCCTTCCTCGGTGAGACCGGATGCCACCTGGCATGGCCGGTGTCGACACGAGAGGCTGGTCACGCACAGGACGACCAGCGCGCCTGGTAGCATCCGTGATAGGCGAATCGAATCCATCCCGCTTCCCGTCTTGGCGGGAAGGCTAGCACGTTGGAGTGGACAATGGCGGGTGCAGGTCTGGCGTGGCCGCGCCTTGCACCTGATCTCGGCGGTCAGGGGTGGCGATGCTAGGTCGTGTGCAGCGTCGTCCGACTCGCCGCCACGCACGACCTGGTCCCGACCACGTTCGAGGCTGGTGGACCGTACCGGATCAAACGACCGCGCCCGCTCGCACGATCCAGAAGATTCCCGCCGCGATCATGGCGGCTCCGGTGAGCCGGGCGACACGCTCGCCGGCCGGCGCGAGGCGTTCGGCAGTCATGGCGACGGTCACGACGGCCATGGCACGCAGATCCATGACGCCGGCGACGAGGAGAACCGCCATCAGTCCGGCACAGCACCGGCAGCACTGGACTCCGAGGCGGAGGCCGTGTCGCCACGCGGTGCCGGCGTCCGCCGCGAACGTGAGCCCGCGGCCCGGTGTCTCCCGGCAACAGGCGAGCTGTCGCACCTTCCAGGCGCTGAGCTGGAGGATGCCGGCGACCACGACGACACCGCCGGCGGCGATCGGCGCGGCGCGTGCCAGCGCTGGAGATCCCATCTGGATCGTCACAAGCGTGGCTCCCAGCGGGAAGACGATCGTCAGCGAAGCCCTCGGGCAAGAGCTTCACCGCCACCTCGCGCCCGAGCTTGCTGTCGGTGGCGCGCCACACCTCGCCCATCCCACCCTCGCCGAGCTTGGCGATGATCTCGTACGGGCCGAGGTGTGTGCCGGGTGAGATCGTCACGTGCGTCCTCCGGGGGCGTGGGCCGAGACGTCTCCGTCATCACTGTCCACGTCACGCTGCACTTCCATGGTGGGGAGGCCACAGAGCCCACATGACGGAGCCGGAGCCTGTGCCCGCGGCAACGCCGTACTAAGCAGCGTAGCACCAGCCGGTTGAGTCTTTCCTCTCGCAAACGGATCGAGGCAACCAGCGGTAGGTGGCCAGGTGTTGCGGTGCGGCATTTGCCCGGGCTTGTCGGCCAGGCGCGACGGGTTGGCGGGACCTGTGTCGTGTTTCCGGAGTCCGTTGCACGTCGGAACACGACTCGGCCGACAGTCGCCGGGTGTCCCGTGCTATCCCAACACAAGGGACTTCGGTAACGGGACACTGGCTCGGCCACGGCCCAGACTGGCCTGATCGACTCTCAGCCTCCCTGCCCATCGACATAGCACCTCCGGCAGGAGGCGCCCGCCCCCGGGCGTGCTATTCAAGCGTGGCCGCGTGCCGGTCGCGGCATCGAGGCGTCTCACTCATGCGAGGTTCTCGACAATGAAGCACACGGTTCCCGCACCTACGTCGCGCATCGACCTCATCGACGCGCTGCGCGGGTCGGCCTTGCTCGGCATCCTGCTGCTCCACTCCATCGAGCACTGGGACTTCCTGCGCAATCCCGAGTCGTCGGCGCCGCTCATCGCGAAGCTCGATAGCATCGTCCACACGGGGGCGTTCTTCCTCTTTGGCGGCAAGGCGTACGGCATCTTCGCGATGATGTTTGGCGTCAGCTTCTTCATCATTCTCGACCGCTGGTCCCAGCGCGGTATCGACGTGCGGGGTCGCTTCCTCTGGCGCCTGGCGCTTCTGGGCCTCTTCGGCTACGTGCACGCGATTCTCTACTGCGGGGATATTCTCCTGATTCTAGCCATCCTGGGCTTGCCGCTCGTCTTCATCCACCGCTGGAGCAACCGCCTGCTCCTGTGGGTCGCCGCGCTCTTCCTTCTCCAGATTCCGTCTCTTTGGGAGTCCGGTCGAGTCCTTCTCGGGGGATACGTGCCACCCCAGCCTCGTCACTGGGCTGTCTATGGACAGCTCTTCGACACCTTTGCCCACGGCACCTTCGCCGAAGTGAGCGCCCTGAATGCGG
>Ga0316576_10002776_pt1 | contig 10057 bp, 11 predicted proteins | sample S0NA_FD_203075 | JGI IMG/M metagenome (GOLD analysis project Ga0316576, IMG submission 203075) | Rhizosphere microbial communities from salt marsh grasses in Alabama, United States - S0-2_050615r3r5 | ecosystem: Host-associated > Plants > Roots > Rhizosphere | place: USA: Alabama | collected... | reverse complement strand
TCAAAAAACCGTATACGCTTGAGAAAATCGGCATGGCGGTGCGCCGGGAACTGGATCTGCCATAGAGGATCAATCCGCTTTTCCTAGTGCCGATCGCATCGTTCCCGTCGTCGAAACGCCTCCCGTCCGACCGCACTGTCAGAAAACGCTTTTTGAAGGAGCAGCTATCGCATGGCCCAAATGATTCGAACGACCGTTATCGGCTTGTTGAACAAAGACATCCGTCTTGAGGACCTGCAGCGCTTTATCGAGGAAAAAATGGCGGAAAGCGCCTTCAGCGGGTTCAAGACGATCCAGGGCTTTTCCAATACCGAAGACGGCGAACCACGGCGCTACGTCAAATTCAGCAAGCTGTTTGAAATCGACCCGCTCGACCATCGCTGGAATCTCAATCCATTCCATGAATTTGCCCGAGCCGGCTATGGTGAGGTGGCCTGGAAATTTACGAAAGTGGAAAACGACGGTCCCGAGGGGGAGAACACGACCGTATCCATCCAGCCGGAACTTTTCGACGTTTGCCTGGATGATGATGCCGGCCTTCCTCCCAATACGTTCCCCGAGTCTCCCGGGTCAGAAGCCTTCTGGAGATGGTTCGACGATCTCGAAAAACACTAGAACCACACCGCTACGCAAAAAGCGCATCTGCACAATCGTAAAGGCGCCAAGCACACCTTGACGTTGGTGCCGATCCGATTGGAGGAGACCCTCTTTCCTGCACAATCGCCCACAAATCGCCCTCGCAGGCGGATCGGGATTCCTCCTGGATCCAGCCCAATCAATTCCGCCGCTCCAGCGCCAGCCGTAGCCCGAGTCCCACCAGAACGATGCCACTCAGTCGGTTGGTCCAGCCGATGACCGTGGGACGGGACCGCAGCCAGCCTGAGAGAAGACCGGCTCCGTAGCCTATCGGGCCTTTCACCATAAAGGTTAACAACGCAAACGCGATGCCCAGTGTCAAGAGCCGCAGCGTCGTGTGCCCTTCGCCGGAAGGTATGAATTGCGGCAGGTAGGCGAAGTAGAAGATGGTAATCTTGGGATTGGAGATATTGGAGATGGCTCCCTGAAGGAATGTTTTCTTCAGGGAGGCCGGGGGCATTCCTCCCAGAGCCAGGTCGGCAGGGCGGCTGCGCAGAAGCTTGATGCCCAGATAGATCAGGTAGAACCCTCCGACCAGTTTAATGGCCGTGAAAAGCAATTCGGAGGCGCTCAGCACCGCGCCGAGCCCCAGGGCCGCCAGAACCGTATGCCCCAGAAGCCCGGTACTGACGCCGGCAGCCGTCGCGACCCCCGCCCGCCAGCCTTGGGAGATGGACCGCGACATTACCAGGAGCATGTCCTGACCCGGCGTGATAATGAGGATCAGTGAAGTAACCACAAACAGCACGGGCAGCGTTTCCATCTAAAAAGCCGCCTTCTCTTGGCTTAGCCATGCTTCCCGGAAAAAAGCGCCGCAATCCCGAGAGATCCAACCGACCGCTGTTTCGCCGTCGATCAGTTCCTCACGGCACGATCTTCGACAGGGACTTGTTTTTCCCGATGACAATAATGTTGTCCCCCGACATCAGAACGTCATCGGCCTTGGGGATATAGCGGTAATGCGCTTCATCACGTTTACGAATAGCAATAATCTGGCAATTATACAGGTTGGAAAGGTCGATTTCACGAAGCGTCTTACCGGACAGATGGCCGATGGTCATCTCCCGGATGATCATTTCCGGATCAAAGGGCAGTCTTTCGATGATACCGGGGATGTCGATCCTGTCCGCCAATTGTCTGGCGGCGATGTGCTCCGGGATGACCACCTCATCGGCTCCGACTTTGCGCAGCAAGGTGGCGTGGTCTTCGTTGACCGCCTTGACCCATACGTTAGGGACGTGGAGTTCCTTCAGATACATGGTGGTCATGGCGCTGAGGGAAATCGAATCGCCCACGCTGATCAAGGCATGGGTGATCTCGTTAAACCCGATCTGCTCCAGGGCCTGTTTGTGCGTTATATCCGCTTCGTAAACCTGGTGAAAGAGTTTCTGGGCACGCTGCACGTGAGCAGGATTCGAATCGATGCCCATCACCTGATGGTTCAGATGCACGAGGGAGGCACCCACCTTATACCCGAATTTGCCCAGTCCGATCACACATATCTGCTCTTTGCGCGCCATAAGCGATCTCCTTGTCAACCGATCATAAGCGTCTCTTCGGGAAGACGATAATAGGGGGTTTCCTGCACACTTTGCAAAGCGGCGATCAGCACAAAAGGCCCCAGGCGGCCAATAAACATCAAGGCAATGATAATCCATTTGCCGGCGGTGGACAGGGTCGCCGTCAACCCTGTGCTCAGCCCAACGGTGCAGAAGGCCGAAACCGATTCGAACAGAATTTCCAGAAACTGTCCGCGGACCAGGACATGGGGCTTGTCGCCGCCTTCCGTAAAATCGAGAAGAAAGGCCGCCAGGAAAATGATCATCGAAGCCAGGAGAAAGAGAACCATCGCCTTTTTCACGGCGTTCTGGCGGATGGCGAATCTTCCGATGCACGCCTGGGCCTTGCCCTGCATCTGCGACCAAATGGCGGCTGCCAGGACACGCAAGGTCGTCACTTTAATGCCCCCCGCACACGAACCGGGCGCGCCGCCGATAAACATGAGAAAAAGGAGCACCATGAGGGAAACATTGGTCATACGTCCGATATCGAGGGTATTGAATCCGGCCGTACGGGCCGTAATAGATTGGAACAGGGCCGTCAAAAGAGCGTCGTCCGTGGCCATCAGGCGGTTGTAGCCGACGAATTCGGCAAAATAAATGCCGGCCCACCCCAAAAGGATCAGCAGCATGGTGGTCCGTAAAACAATGCCCGCATACCAGCTGATGCCTTTTCCCTTGGGGATGCGGTGCCCGGCGATGCGTTTGGCCAAATAGCCTTTTAACTCCACGAAAACCGAGAATCCGATTCCGCCCAAAACGATAAGGGTCATGAATATGAGATTGACGCCCCAATTTCCCTTGAAACCCATCAGGCTGTCTTTAAACAGGGAGAAACCCGCATTGCAGAAAGCGGAAACGGAATGGAAAAGCGCCACGAACGGCGAAAAAGCGACCGGATCCATGCAAAACAACAGAACCGCTCCGATCGCTTCGATCAAGAATGTCCAGCAGACGATTTCGATGAGGAATTTACCCAGATTGAAGGTGGCGTCATGGAGAAGAATCTGACCCACCGCAATGCGGTCGGTGATGGTGGTGCGCCGCCGCCAGATGTAGATGGAAAGGCTTGTAAACGTCATAATGCCAAGGCCGCCGACCTGCATGAGGCATAGAATGATGGCCTGGCCCAGGGGGGTAAAATAAGACCCTGTGTCCACCACCACCAACCCCGTGACACAAGCGGCCGAAGTGGCGGTAAAAACGGCATCGGTCCATGACAGGGCGTCGATCTTATTTCTTTCCGCGCCATGGAGAATGATAGCCCCAAGCACGATGACGACGATGAAAAAAAGAATGGGCAGCACGATGGGCGATTTTAAGATCCGGGAAAACTTCATACAGCAATCCGCCTTGCATCATCAGGCCCCGCCCGTGTCCTTGCGGCATCATCCCGGCGGGCCCCACCGAAAACCGGAAGTCGTCAACCTAATCGCCGTTCCCAACCGCGGGAACGCAACCGGATCTGTTTTAAATACCTTTTCGCCCTCCCCCGCAAGTAAAAAGTGCTTTTCCTTGATTTTACTCTTCGGGGCCGATTGGGTAAAGGCTGATCGATTTTAGCACAAGCCATAGCTTCTACATATCCTTCACCCTCCCCATGAGCTTGTCAAACTGCTCGACATCCACCACTGGCGAGGTGGAAAAGTGGATCCCGCTGAGTTTGTAGAGCGCCACCGAGGCGGCCAGGGCCTCGTCCGCTCCGGGGAAATCGATGGTGAATACCAGGTCGTGATCTCCCATGACGGCATACATGGAAATGATTTCACCGCCGTTTTCTTCGATCAATTCGCGGGCACGCGCGGTTCTTTCCGAACTGATGCCCTTGATCGCCTCCGAAGAATAGCTTCCGAACATCAAGAAAATTGGCATTTGCAAATTCTCCTTTCTTCTGTGCCGGTCCGTGGTAAAACCCAGCAACCCTAAGAGGTGCTTTCGTCGTACAGAGGGAAATACCGTCGGTGCCCCCTAATGGCTGATGTTCTTCCAGCGACGCCCATCATAGAGCCAGAGCCCGTCGGCACCGAAATCCACAACCAGCTTTTTGCTACCCAGGGCTTCCATTCGCAGCGGATTCCATCGGGACAATTGGGTCCAGTTTTCGTCGTAATTCCATAGACCTTTTACACCGAAATCTACGGCGAGGTTCGCATCCCCCCAAGCCTTAAAATCTTCCGCCGCCCACTTCCCGCTGAGTTCCTCTTTCCAGTCAGCCGACTGCGGCGACACGGGGATAACCAGCAGTATAAACGTCAATACAATGACCAAGCAATTGTAGCGGTTCATGGCGAAGTCTCCTCGTGAGTGGTCCCGGGCGATCAGGGAAACAGCTCGCCAACGGGAAATCAATCGGTCCTGTCATAGACCACTGCCAAAAAATCGCTGCATATCCTCGTCGGCGAAGCAGCGCTCGCTGTCGTCGGGGTGCATGGCGTCGTCTTCCATGCGGCGGCGATTGTAGGAAGGGTCTGCAAGCTGGCGGAAATATTCGTGCTGAATCAGGAGATTCATTATTTCGCTGGTGCCGGTCCAGATCATGCAGAGCCGTATGTCGCGCAGGCACCGCTCGATAGGATAGACATCGGTGTAGCCGATCCCGCCCATGACCTGCATGGCCTGGTTGACGATGTCCCAGGCCGCCTCGGTGGCAAACTTCTTGGCCTCGCTGACAATCCGCCGCACATTGGGGTAGGCTTCGTCCACCGCCCGGGCCGCCATGTAGGTCAACCCCCGGGCGGCATCCAGCCGAGTGATCGCATCGGCGATTTTGAAACTGACCGCCTGGAATTTGCGGATCTCGCGGCCAAAAGCACGGCGCCGGCCGGAATAGCGGGCCGCCAGGTCCAAAGCCCCCCAGACACCCAGGGCGGCCGCCGCCGAGGTGAGGCGTTCGGGGATCATCATCTGGTGAAAACACAAAGCGCCGCCATGGAGATCGCCGAGAAGATTTTCCTTGGGCACGACGACATCCCGGAACACCAGTCGACCGGTACCGCCTCCGCGGCACCCCAGCAGTCCATAGAGGTATTCCGTTTCGACCCCGGGCCCGCGTTCGACGATCAGAAGGCTGAGCTTCTGATATTTGTGGACCTCAGGATCGAAGTTGGTCTTGCAATAGACGAGGAAGAAATCCGCCCCCTCAGCTCCCACAACGAATCGTTTCATTCCATTGAGCACGAAATGATCCCCTTTCAGTTCAGCCCGGGTCATGGCCCCGAAAAAGTCCGATCCGCCCCGGGGTTCGGTGAGCGCTTCCGCCGCCACCAGGCGGCCTTGAAGGTAGGGTTTCAGGTATGCTTCCTTTTGGGCTTCGGTCCCGAACATATTTAGCGCCTCCCCGACGATGGAAGGCATAACGAAGGCGCACCCCAGGGCCACCCCCAGGCAACCGATTTCTTCACAGGCCGCCACCTCGGCCACCCAGCTCAAATCCCGGCCGCCATACTTTTGGGGAAAACGCAGCCCCAGCAGCCCCCGTTCACCAAGCTTTTCCACAAAGGTGCGCGGATAGGCGATTTCATCCTTGTCCATCCTTCGTAAAAAGTCGGCCGTTATCTCTTCCCGCACAAATGCTCTTATCTCTTCTTTTAGTTCACGTTCCTCCGGTGACAGCATGAAGTCATACATGGTACGATTCCTCTCTTCGGAAAAAGATATGAATGGTGCAAACGGATGCTATTCAACACCCAGGCGCCCAATTTAACTACCCGGCAAGATGGGGCCCCGGATTCTATCCAAACCACAAAAACGAACCCTCGGCCCTGTGTTTGAAATCAGATAAGCGCTATAAGACGACTACGCCGTAATCGGAGTCTGAAGGACATCTGGAGAATGCCAGGGGCGTCTGCGGGTCAAGTCAGTATGTGACATCGGCGGCAGGCTGCGGCAGGGGTCCGGTGGTGATGATACGCTGGTACTTGTGATCGCGTAACGGGATTCGTCACGATGCGTTAATTTACAGGCAATAAGTGGTCGTCGTCAAAAAATGGCGCGGTATAAAGGGGTTTTGCAGCTCAATTACGGATCAGATAACTTTGCACGAACACCTCGTCGCTGGGCGCCAGGCGAAAACCGATCAATTCCAGGGGGGTCGCCCAACACAACGCCTCGTGCTCAAGGGCCTGAGGTTCACCGATGATCCGCACGGGCCTGAAGACGACCACATAGTCGCTGCCCGGGTCCGGCACCGCCAACAGGGTCTCCCCCACTTCGATGGCACGAACGTTGAGTTCCTCGGCCAGCTCGCGACGCAGGGCTGCCGTGTCGGTTTCGCTTTCGCGCACCTTGCCGCCGGGAAACTCCCACAGGCCGCCATGGCGTTTGTTGCCAGGCCTCCTGCAGGCCAGATATTTCCGATTCTTTTCAATGACGGCGGCAACGACACGGGTCATGTCGGTTCAACGCCCCTTTCACGGTCAGGATTCAGATAAACGATAACACGCCTGACGTGAAAGCGCCACTAGGCGTTTAGGGCTGGTTTCTAAAAAGCTGCAGGTAAAAATACTCGGCTGCAGCTACCGTATTTTCAGGTATCACAGGATTAGGGTGCTGCCCGGCAGGTTTTCCGTGAAGTTGCCGCGGTGTTGGTGCCTGGGTTCACCCCCTCTGAAATTGTCCGGGTGCCATGCGGTCATCTTCCATAATGAACGGCATCAGATCGTATTAAAATTTCTGAATTGCGATGTTGCCTTCCAGGTATTTGACAGCTCGACCGGAAATAATAACCCGATCGCCAGCCAATTCGCAGGTCAGCTCGCCGCCGCGTAAAGACAGCTGTTTGACGCGAAATTGCTTGGATCCCATTTTAGACGCCCAGTAGGGGGCCAGCTGGGTATAGGCCGAACCAGTGACAGGGTCCTCGGGAATGCCGTATTTGGGCGCGAAGAACCTGGCCACAAAATCCCACTGCTTCGATCTTGCGGTAATCGCGACACCTCGCAAATCAAGCTTCATCAATTGATTGAAGTCGGGCTTGGCCGCCTCGACATCCGTCTCCCTCGCGAACACGACGATAAGGTCTTCCGATCGCAAACATTCAATGGGTGCCACATCAAATGCATTAAAAACTTCCAGCGGAGTTTTGCAGACAACCGGCGGTTGGGCCGGAAAGTCCATGGCCAGCCATTCACCTTTTTGCGTGACGGTCAACGGTCCGGACTTGGACGCAAAGGCAACCCTGTCCTTTGCCCAGCCCAATTCATTGAACAGCACGAAAGCCGACGCCAAAGTGGCGTGCCCGCATAAATCGACTTCCATTTTCGGCGTAAACCATCGGATTTGGAACCCGTCGCCCAACGGCACGAAAAAAGCGGTTTCCGACAAATTGTTTTCTTCCGCAATGGATTGCATCACGTCATCGGGCAACCATGTATCCAATGGGCAGACAGCGGCTGGATTTCCCTTGAACAATTCAGACGCGAAGGCATCGATTTGATAAAAAGGTATGTCCATTTTATTTCCTCACCGTTCAATCGTAATAGAAATAACATCAGGGCCTTTGATGCCAACCGTTTGGAGCTCGGTGGACATGAAGCCCTTTTCCTTTAGTTGCCTGCAAAACTGCCGAACGCTGAAAACTTTCAAATCGCTTGAATCGGCATTCGCAACCGCGCCTTCCCGCACGATAATATGGAGACCACATGAAGATCTCCTGTAGGTTTTGAATTTCTTTCTGAGGCATTTAATAAGTTAAGCCCCCGCCCTCGATCATCCCTCCACATCCCATTTTCGATGTTTATTTCTTTTATAGATTGCATTCTATTTATACTTCAATTTCATGGTCAAAATGATGAGACTCAACGTAAAAGTGATTGAATTTGCAGATATAAGAGGGATATCTTTTGTTAAAAAGCCATAGGTTAACCAGAGAAAAGTACCAAATGAAAAAATGATATACATCCATAAAGAAATATCTCTTGTTCTTTTTGTTCTAATGACTCTTATCGCTTGGGGTAAAAATGATATTGTTGTGCAGGTTGCAGCCGCTAAACCGATAAATGTGGATGTATCCATGTCAAACATTCTAAGTGCATTCTAAATAAAGGTTTATAACGCTGGAGCTGATACGCGGGTAACGCGCCAGCGTTTTCCCGTCGATTATCCAGCGACTTGTTATATCTTTTCCGTTGAATATTATTAAACGATTCCAATATAACTTATTACACCAACGGTGAAAAAACCTACTCCCAATATGATTCCCAATCCAGCTAGATAGTACGGGGTTGCCTTACCCACAAATGGATAGAGATAGAAGCCAACAATTAATGGAAACATTCGGTAAAAAAGGCATTTATTTGGTCTGCTTGCTCCCAGCAATAAAATCCCACTCAAAAATATTTCAAACAAACCTATAATAAAATATTTTACAGGCAAATTATTTGTAGTTTGAATTAAATAGATGAATGCTACAATTGTGGTAAATATTAATACAGAGGTGAAAATGCCAATTTGATTTTTGGCTTGTTCTGTCATGTTGCTTCCAATAGGGGATATAACTATAATATTATGTGGAAAGCATCATTTTAACGCAAAATTTAAAATTGAGATATCTTTTCCAGCTTAACTTGTGTTTTTGGTGAGTTTAAATATAGCATTTAATATCAATTTTTTTGGTGTAATAATTACATATTTTGTAGAATTTGAAAAGGCATCTTTTGCCGCCTGTTATCGTTATTATGGTGCTGCACCATAATAACGGAAATTAATTATTTTGAGACACTTTTAACCAGAGACGCGGCATTCGCTATAGACTTCCCCCGCAGAAACTCTATCACCATTTCATTTACCATGTCCGGCTTCTCCAGAACGATGCCATGGCCTGCGCCCGCCACCTGCTTGAAGAGCAGATTGGGCAGGAACCGTTTCATGTCCGCGATCATCTCCGCCGTGATTTCGGCATCCTTTTCCCCCCATATCAGTAGGATATCTCTATCCTGCCCGCCTACGGCGCGGTAGACAGCATCGTAATTCCCCAGGGCATCGCTTCGCATCATGGACAAAAAAGCGCGGTGGAACCCCTTGTAGGTCGTCTGCTCCACGAACAGCTCCTGATACCGTGCAAAGTCCGGGAAGGTTGCGGCCAGTTCGGCAAAGCGTTTGCGCATGATCCGCAGGCCCGCCAACCGAAGCACTAACTCCCCCACCATCGGCAATCGCAGCGTGCGCGGGACCTTGTAACGGTTGACCACCGGAGCGATGAGAACCAGTTTGCGGACGCGGCCCGGGTTGCGGACGGTAAAATTGACGGCCGTGGCCCCGCCCATGGAGAGACCCACCAGGTCGAAGGGATCAAGCACTTCGAGGCGGTCCACGAGTTCGCGCAGTTGGCGTTCGTAGAGATTTCGATCATAGGTGACTTCCGGCCGATCGGAATATCCCGGGCCGAATTGGTCGTAGCGCAGCACGCGGAAGCCGTTGGCCGACAGGTGGTCGGCCAGGGCGTCCCAGATCCAGAACGGTACGGTGCCGCCGTGCACCAGCAACACCACCGGGGCGTCCGAGGGGCCGCTCAGCCGGTAACGGGTGACCCCGTCCGAAAGATCGCAGTAGGTACCCCCCAGCACTTCCCGAAGGCTTGAATCGAGTGTCGGCATCACAAAATCAGGCTACTGGTTTCAGAGGCATCTCAAAATTTGGAGGTGCCTTCTATCCGAAAAAACAGGCATGCTCGTCCCGCTGGACGATATCCAGGAAGGCCTCCAAAGTACGCACCTTGGGATCTGGCCGGTAAGCATGCCATTTCATATCGGCGCGCTGCCAGAAGATCTTCCAGACCTTGCGGCTTTTGATCCAGGTGGCTTTGGCGATGGGGCCTTCCATCTTTTCTTCCGGGTTGTTCCAGACCGGCCGGATTTCAAAGAGGA
>Ga0316576_10002775_pt1 | contig 10061 bp, 18 predicted proteins | sample S0NA_FD_203075 | JGI IMG/M metagenome (GOLD analysis project Ga0316576, IMG submission 203075) | Rhizosphere microbial communities from salt marsh grasses in Alabama, United States - S0-2_050615r3r5 | ecosystem: Host-associated > Plants > Roots > Rhizosphere | place: USA: Alabama | collected... | reverse complement strand
GTGGCGGGCAGCCGCCCGTTGAGGGCGCGGGCCCAGCGCTGCGCGGGAATGGGGCCTTCGGCATCGAAATGGGCCACCTGGGCGGCGGCGTGGACGCCGCTGTCGGTGCGGCCCGCCGCCACCACCCGCACCGGTCGGCGCGGATCGAGGGCCGCGATCGTGTCCTCAAGGGTCTCCTGAACACTGGACTGGCCGCGCTGACGCTGCCAGCCGTGGTAAGCCGACCCGTCGTACTGGAGGCAGAGGGCGATGCGCCGGCCTCTCGCCGCCATGGCGCCGCCGCGGAACTCAGACGAGTTCGATGATCGCCATCTCGGCGTTGTCGCCGCGACGGCGGACGGTGCGGATGATGCGGGTATAGCCGCCGCTGCGGTCTCCGTAGCGGTCGCCGGCCTTCTCGAAGAGGGCGTGGACGAGGGACTTGTCGTACATGTAGCCGAGGGCCCTGCGGCGGGCGGCGAGGCTGCCGTCCTTGGCGAGGGTGATCATGCGCTCGGCCTCCTGGCGGAGCGCCCGGGCCCGGGCTTTGGTCGTGGTGACGCGGCCCTCACGGATGAGCTGGGTGGTGAGGCCCCTCAGCAGGGCCTTGCGTTGGTCGGCGGGGCGTCCCAGCAGGGGAACGCGGCACTGGTGGCGCATGGTCGGGAAGGGGTGGACGGCCGGGGTGGGGGGTTCAGGCGCTGGTGCGGCTCTGGGGAAGGGAGATGCCGATGCGCTCGAGGGCTTCGATCACCTCGTCGGCCGACTTGGAGCCGAAGTTCTTGATCTCGAGCAGATCTTCGTAGCTGTAGCCCATCAGGTCGGACACCGAGTTCACCTGAGCCCGCTTGAGGCAGTTGTAGGCCCTCACCGAGAGGTTCAGTTCCTCCAGGGGGATCTGGGCCTCGGCCGAGGGCTCGGGTTCGAGTCCGGGCTCCTCGGCCATGGTGAGGCTGGCGAGGGGCTGGAAGAGGGTGATGAGCTGGTTGGCCGCCTGGGCCATCGCGTCGTCGGGGGTGATGCTCCCGTTCGTCTCGATCTCGAGGCGGAGCCGTTCACGGGCCGAGCCCCCCTCCCCCACGGCGGTCTCGTCGACGCTGTAGTTGACCCGCTTGACCGGCATGAACACCGCGTCGATCTGGAGGAGGTCGATGGCGCTGGTGTCCTCGTTGTGCCGGTCGACGGGGCGGTAGCCGATGCCCCGCTCCACGTGCACCTCCATCTCGAGGGTGTGGCCGTCGGCCACGGTGGCGATCGCACGATGGGGGTCGATCACCTGGACCTGGGAGGAGAACTGCAGGTCGGAGGCCGTGACGGTGGCGGGGCCGCTGACCACCAGACGGCCGATCTCGAGTTCACGGCTGCGGCTGTTGACGGGGATCGACTTGCAGTTGAGCAGGATGTCGAGCACGTCCTCGCGGACGCCGGGGACGGTGGCGTATTCGTGGTTGACCCCCGCCAGCCGCACAGCGGTGATGGCGCTCCCCTCCAGTCCGCCGATCAGCACGCGGCGCAGGGCGTTGCCGAGGGTGATGGCCTGCCCCCTCTCCAGGGGACCGATCGAGAACACACTGGTCTGGGAGCGGTCTTCGGCCACCTGCTGTTCGACCCGATCGATCTGGTATTGCTGCACGGTGTTGGGAGACGTGATGGAAGGGACGTGAAGGGAGACGCGGGGATCAGACGCGACGACGCTTGGCCCGGCGGCAGCCGTTGTGGGGGAGAGGCGTCACATCGCGGATCAGGGTGATCTCGAGGCCCGCCACCTGCAGGGCGCGGATGGCGGTCTCCCGGCCGGATCCCGGACCGCGCACCAGCACCTCGATCTGGCGCATGCCGTGGTCGAGGGCCCGCCGTGCGGCCGCTTCGGCCGCCGTCTGGGCGGCGAAGGGGGTTCCCTTGCGGGCTCCCTTGAAGCCGCTCGCCCCAGCCGAGGACCAGCTGATCACCTCGCCGGCCGTGTCGGTGATCGACACGATGGTGTTGTTGAAGGTGCTCTGGATGTGGGCCACGCCGTTGGGGACGTTGCGCTTGGCCTTCTTGGGGCCGGACTTCTTGGCGGGTTTGGCCATGGGCCTGCGGTGGGGGGAAGCGGGGAGGTGGAGGAGGGGGGAGGCGGTGGTAGGGAGGGCGCCCGGCTTACTTCTTCTTGCCGGCGACGGTCTTGCGGGCGCCGCGGCGGGTGCGGGCGTTGGTGCGGGTGCGCTGACCGCGCACCGGCAGCCCGACGCGGTGGCGGCGTCCGCGGAGGCAACCGATGTCCTGGAGCCGCTTGAGGGCCATGCCCTCTTCACGGCGCAGGTCCCCCTCGAGGGTGAAGGCCTCGGCCGCACCCCGCAGCTTCTGCACGTCGGCGTCGCTGAGATCCTTGACCCGGGTGTCGGGGTCGACTCCCGTCTTGGCCAGGATCTTGCGGGCACGGGTGAGCCCGATGCCATAGACGTAGGTGAGGGAGATCTCGACCCTCTTCTCGCGGGGGATGTCGACGCCGGCGATACGTGCCACGTTGGGGAATCAGTTGGAGGGGCAGGGGAAAGGGGCCGCCGCCGTGCGGAGACCCGGGCGCTGGGACTTCAGCCCTGGCGCTGCTTGTGCTTGGGGTTGGTGCAGATGACCATCACCCGGCCGTGGCGACGGATCACCCGGCACTTCTCGCACATCTTCTTGACCGAGGCGCGCACCTTCATCGGTGGTGTGCTCTCCGAAATTTGCAAACCACCAATGTATCACACGGGTCCAGTCAAGACCGTCTCGATCCGTTCGGAGACTTCGTCCATGGTGCCGGCGGCGTCGATCGGGCGCAGCAGGTCCCGGTCGCGGTAGTGGTCGATCAGGGGGGCGGTCTGCTGCCGGTACACCTCCAGCCGGTTCCGGATCACCGCTTCGTCGTCGTCGGCGCGCCCCCGCTGCAGCAGCCTCTGCAGCAACACCTCGTCAGGCAGTTCCATCAGCACCACGAGTTCGATCTCCTGGTGGAGTTCCGCCAGGAGGTGCTCGAGGGCCTCGGCCTGACCCAGGTTGCGGGGGAAGCCATCCAGCAGCCAGCCACCGCCATGTCCCTCCAGCCGGTGTCGGACGATGGCGAGCACGAGGTCGTCGCTGACCAGCTCACCGCGGGCCATCACCGCCTCGGCGCGCCGGCCCAGTTCGCTGCCGCTGCGGACCTCCGCCCGCAGCAGATCGCCGGTGGAGAGATGGAGCAGGTCGTGATGTTCCGCCAGGCGCTGGGCCTGGGTCCCCTTGCCGGCACCCGGCGGACCGAGGAAGAGCAGACGTCGCTTCATGGCTGCGGGGTCGGGGCGGATCGGAAGGGAAGAACGGTGGAATGGGGCCGGGCTACTGGCGCACCATGCCTTCGTAGCGCTGGGAGATGACGTAGGTCTGCACCTGCTTGGCGGTGTCGATGGCCACCCCCACGAGGATGAGCAGGGAGGTGGCCCCGAGGCCCTGGAAGGTGCGCACCTGGGTGGCCCCCTCCACCGCCGAGGGGACGATCGCCACCGCCCCGAGGAACAGGCCCCCGAGGAGGGTGAGACGGTTCTGGACGCTGGAGAGGTAGTTGGCCGTGGCGGAACCGGGACGCACGCCGGGGATCGCCACACCGGCCTTCTTCAGGTTGGTGGCGATGTCGATCGGATTGACCGTGAGCGAGGCGTAGAAGAAGGAGAAGGCGCAGATCAGACCGAAGAACAGCAGGGCGTAGAGCCAGGGGGTGCTGCTGTTGGGATTGAGGTAGCCGGCAACCCGGATCAGCCAGGGACTGCGGGTGAAATTGGCGAGAGTGAGAGGCAGGAAGACCACCGCCGAGGCGAAGATGATCGGCATCACGCCGCCGGCGTTGAGTTTCAGGGGCAGATAGCTCTGGCGGGCCGAGAGCATGCCGGCGCCACCCACCTGCCGCTTGGCGCTGACGATGGGGATCCTTCGGCTGCCCTCCTGCACGAAGATGATTCCCACGATCGTGACCAGGAACACCAGCAGGAGGATCACGATGCCCCCCACGGTGGCCCTGTCGCCGCTCTGGGCCAGTTCGATGGTGGAGCCGAGGGCCCGGGGCAGGGTGGCCACGATGTTCACGAAGATCACCAGGGACGCCCCCTGGCCGATGCCCCGTTCGGTGATCACCTCGCTGATCCACATCACCACCATCGAACCGGTCACCAGGGCGAGACTGGTCTGCAGCACGAACAGCCAGTCCGGCAGGCCGGGCAGGGCGTATTGGCGGAGGATCACCGCGAACACCAGGCTCTGGAGAATCCCCCAGCCGAGGGCCACGTAGCGGGTGATCTGGGCGATGCGCCGGCGTCCGGCCTCACCCTCGTTCTTCTGCAGGTCCTCCAGCTGCGGCAACGCCGCGGTGAGGAGCTGCAGGATGATCGAGGCATTGATGAAGGGCAGGATGCCCAGGGCGAACACTCCAAGGGTGGAGAGGCCGCCGCCGGTGAAGATGTCGAGGAAGCCGATCAGCTGACCGCCCCTCTGCAGGAACTCCTGGAAGGCGGCCCGGTCGATGCCCGGCACGGGGATGTAGATCCCCAGGCGCACGAGCAGAAGAAGGGCCAGCGTGGTGATCACGCGATCCCGCAGACCCTTCGACTGGATCAGCTGGGTGAAGATTTCTGCGGCGCTCGGGTTGCGGCCCCGGCTGACGAGCATGGCGTTCGCGGCGATGGAGGTGGAGAGGGGGCCGTCGGCCTCAGCCTGTCACCTCGCAGCTGCCCCCGGCCGCCTCGATCTTGGCGCGGGCAGCGGTACTGAAGGCGGCGGCCCGGACTGTGAGCTTCACATCCAGATCGCCATTGCCGAGCACCTTGAGGGGATCGCGGCTGCTGGTGAGGATGCCCGCTTCGGCCAGGCTCTCGAGGGTCACGGTGCTGCCGGCCTCGAGTTCCGCCAGGCGTCCGACGTTGACCAGGGTGTACCGGGTCCGCCCGACCAGGGGGAAGTGCTTGAGCTTGGGGACCCGCCGGTAGAGGGGAAGCTGACCCCCCTCGAAGCCGGGGCGGGTGGGCCTTCCCGCGCGGGAGTTCTGGCCACGCATGCCGAAGCCGCAGCTGGCCCCCTGGCCGGCCGCGATGCCACGGCCCTTGCGCCGCTTGCGGCGGCGGGCACCGGCCTGGGGCTTGAGGGCGTCGAGGGAGTGGGAGGTCATCGGAGGAAGCTCAGGAATAGATCTGCTCGAGGGAAATGCCGCGCTCCTTGGCGGTCTCCTTGTGGGTGCGGAGGGCCTCCAGCGCCTCAATGGCGGCGCGGGCGTTGTTGAGCGGGGTCTTCGAGCCCAGCCGCTTGGCAAGCACGTTCTTGATGCCGGCCAGTTCGAGCACGGTGCGGATCGATCCCCCCGCGATCACGCCCGTGCCGGGTGCGGCGGGACGGATCAGCACGCTGGCGGCGCCGTCGCGCCCGCGGCTCTCGGTGGGCACCGAGCTGCTGCGGGTGAGGGGCACCTTGACGATGTGCTTCTTGCCGTCGGCCACCCCCTTGCGCACCGCGCCGATCACGTCGCCGGCCTTGCCGACGCCGACACCCACCTGACCGCGTTCGTTGCCCACGACCACGATGGCGCGGAAGCTCATCTTCTTGCCTCCCTTCACGGTCTTGGACACGCGGCGGATCTGCACCACCCGCTCCTGCCATTCGCTGTCGCGTTCCTGGCCGCGTCGGTCGCCACGGCGGCCACGCCGCTCACCGCCGCTGCGGCCGCCGCCGCGCCGCTCGCTCTGGCCCTCCGCCGCGGGGGGCACGTCGGCGGCGGCGGGGACGGAACCCGCCTGGATCTGGTCGTTGGACTGGGTCATGGTGTGAGCAGGTTCAGAACTGGAGGCCCGCCTCCCGGGCGGCTTCGGCGAGGGCCTTGACGCGGCCGTGGTACAGGTTGCCGCCGCGGTCGAAGACCACCCTCTGGATGCCCTTCGCCAGGGCACGCTCCGCGACAAGACGGCCGACGGCACTGGAAGCCTCGCAGGTTCCGCCGGTGCCGAGGGAGGGACGGAGGTCGCGATCGAGGGTGGAGGCCGCGCAGAGGGTGCTCTGGGCGGAATCGTCGATCAACTGAGCGTAGATGTGATTGTTGGAGCGGAACACCGCCAGGCGGGGGCGCTCGGCGGAGCCGGTGAGGTGGCGGCGCAGACGGCGATGGCGCTTCTGGGTCTGCTGCTTGCGGGAGAGGGAAGACATGGAGGTACGGGGAGAGGGTGCGGCTCAGGCCTCACTTCTTGCCGGTCTTGCCGGCCTTGCGGAGGATCTTTTCGCCCTCGTATTTGATGCCCTTGCCCTTGTAGGGCTCAGGCGGGCGGATGGACCGCACCTTCGCGGCCTCGTTGCCGACGAGTTCCTTGTCGGCGCCGGAGACGATCACCGACGTGTTGTTCTCCACGGCGAAGGTGACGCCTTCGGGCGGCACCATCTCGACCGGATGGCTATAGCCGGCGCTCACCACCAGTTTGCGGCCCTGCACCTGGGCCCGGTAGCCCACGCCCACGATCTCGAGGCGGCGGGAGTAGCCGCGGCTCACCCCCTCCACCATGTTGGACACGAGGGTGCGGCAGAGACCGTGGCGCTCCCTGGAGCGGCGGCTCTGGCTGGCGGGGGTCACCACCAGGGTGTCTCCCTCCTGGCGGATGGCCACCCCGTCGGGGAGGGTGCGCTGCAGTTCGCCCTTCGGGCCCTTCACGGTCACCGCGAGACCGTCGAGGCTGACGTTGACCTTGTCGGGAATGGGAATCGGGGCCTTGCCGATACGGGACATGGGAATACCTCCTGGTTCAGTAGACGTAGCAGAGCACTTCGCCGCCGACCCGCTGCTTGCGGGCGTCGCGGTCGCTCATCACGCCATGGGAGGTGGAGATGATCGCCACGCCCAGGCCGCCGAGCACCCTTGGCAGCTGACGGGTGTTCTTGTAGATCCGCAGACCCGGCTTGCTCACCCGCTGCACCCGCCGGATGGTGGGCTGACGATGCTTGCCGCTGTACTTCAGCTCGAGCACCAGCTGGCGGTGCACCCCGTCGCCTTCCTCGGTGACGTTGCCGATGAAACCCTCCTGCTGCAGCACCTTGGCGATGCTCCTGGACATGCGGGAGGCGGGAATGCGGGTGTTGTCGTGACGCTTCTCACTCGCATTGCGGATGCGGGTGAGCATGTCGGAAATCGGGTCGTGGTTGGCCATGGTGGGTCCGGAGGAGGGCTCAGTTCTTGCGGAAGGGCATCCCGAGCTCGCGGAGGAGGGCCCGGCCCTCTTCGTCGTTGCGGGCGCTGGTCACGATCGTCACGTCCATGCCCCGGATGGCGTCGATCTTGTCGTAGGAGATCTCGGGAAAGATGATCTGCTCGCGGATCCCCAGGGTGTAGTTGCCGCGGCCGTCGAAGCTGCGGGGGCTGATGCCGCGGAAGTCGCGGATGCGGGGCAGGGCGAGGTGGATGAGGCGCTCCAGGAAGGCGTACATCCGCTCACCGCGGAGGGTGACCGCCACGCCGATCGGCATGCCGGCGCGGATCTTGAATCCGGCGATGGCCTTCTTGGCGCGGGTCACGATCACCTTCTGGCCCGTGATCGTCGCCAACTCGGCGATCGAGGCCTCAAGGGCCTTGGCGTTCTGGGCGGCCTCGCCCAGACCCCGGTTCACATTGATCTTCTCCACCTTGGGGACCTGGTGGATGTTGGAGAGACCGAGATCCTTGAGCAGCTTGGGCTGGATCGTCTCCCGGTAGCGCTGTTTGAGGGACATGGGGGGAAAGGGAGGCTTCTGGGCGTGGTCAGAAGCGGGAAGGGGGAAGGGAAAGGGAGGCGGGCTAGTCGAGGAACTCGCCGGTCTTCTTGAGACGGCGGCGCTTGCTGCCGTCCTCAGCCACGACGATCTCGATGCGGCTCGCCACCTTCTTGGCGGCGGAATAGAGCATCACGTTGGAGGCGTGGAGGGCCGCCTCCTCGGTGACGATGCGGCCGGTCTCGCCCTCCTGGGTGGGCTTGACGTGGCGGGTGCGCAGGTTGACCCCCTGCACCACCACACGGTTCTCGCCGGGGAGGGTGCGGAGCACCTCTCCGGTCTTGCCCTTGTCCTTGCCGGCGATCACCTGCACGGTGTCTCCCTTGCGGATGCGCAGCTTGCTGGCCATCTCAGATCACCTCCGGGGCGAGCGAAACGATCTTGGTGAAGTTGCGTTCCCGCAACTCCCGGGCCACGGGGCCGAACACGCGGGTGCCCTTGGGATTGTTCTCGGCTCCGAGGATCACCGCGGCGTTGTCGTCGAAGCGGATCGCGTTGCCGGTGTCGCGGCGGAGGGTGGCCCGGGTGCGCACCACCACCGCCTTGACCACGTCGGACTTCTTCACGCCCATGTTGGGCATGGCGTCCTTCACGCTGGCGACGATCACATCGCCCACGTGGGCGTAGCGACGGTTGGTGCCCAGCACCCGGATGCACTGGATGCGCTTGGCTCCGCTGTTGTCAGCGACGTTGAGGAAGGTTTCCTGCTGGATCATCTCGATGTCCTCCTCAGGCCTGGGGGAGGGAGGAGAGAACCTCCGCCACCGTCCAGCGCTTGGTGCGGCTGAGGGGGCGGGTCTCGGTGATCCGGACGCGGTCGCCGACGCGGCAGCGGTTGGCTTCGTCGTGGACCTTGTATCGGGTGGTGCGGCTGACCGTCTTCTTGTAGATGGAGTGAGGGAAGCGGTTCTCCACCGCCACCACCACGGTTTTCTCCATCTTGTCGCTGACGACGGTGCCGACCCTTTCCTTGATTGCCATGGGAATACGGGGGGTCAGGTGGCGGAGGTGCGCTGGCGCTGGCTCCGCACGGTGAGGAGGTGAGCCAGCTTGATGCGGACCTCCTTGAACCGGTGCGGATGCTCGAGGCGGCGCGTGGCTCGCTGGAAGCGGAGGTCGAACAGCTCACGGCGCAGGCCGTCGATCCGTTCGTCGATCTGCTCCTCGGTGAGCTCGCGCACGTCGGAGATGTCGGGGTGTGCCATGGTCAGGCCTCCACTGCGGGTTGGGGTTCGCCGGCCGGCGCCTCCGGTTCCGCCTCCTGGTCGGCGCTGCTGAGGAACTTGGTGCGCACGGGCAGCTTGTACTGGGCCAGCCGCATCGCCTCGCGGGCGATGGGCTCGGTGATCTCCGCACCTCCCATCTCGAAGAGGATGCGGCCGGGCTTCACCACGGCCACCCAGAATTCCGGGTTGCCCTTGCCTGAACCCATCCGGGTCTCGGCGGGGCGCATGGTGACCGGCTTGTCGGGGAAGATGCGGATCCAGATCTTCCCGCCCCGGCGCACGTAGCGGGTCATGGCCCGCCGGCTGGCCTCGATCTGGCGGGAGGTGACCCAACCGCACTCCTGGGCCTGCAGGGCGAACTGCCCGAAGGCGATGGTGTTGCCGCGGGTGGCGATGCCGCGCATGCGGCCTCGCTGCTGCTTGCGGAACTTGACGCGACGTGGACTCAGCATGGTTCAGGCCTCCCTCACTCCTCGTTGGAGCGGTCTTCGAACTGTTGGTGCCGGCGGCCGGGCCGCCGCCGCGGAGCGGCGCCCACCGGCAGCTGCTCCCGCTGACCGGGGAGCACTTCGCCCCGGAACACCCACACCTTGATGCCGAGCACGCCGTAGGTGGTGCGGGCGACGCGGCAGGCGTAGTCGATGTCGGCGCGCAGGGTGTGCAGGGGCACCCGGCCCTCGCGGGTCCATTCGGTGCGGGCGATCTCGGCGCCGTTGAGGCGGCCGCTCACCTGCAGCTTGAGGCCGAGGACACCGGCCCGCTGGGCCCGCTGCACCGCCATGCGCATCACCCGGCGGAACGCGACGCGCTTCTCGAGCTGCTGGGCGACGTATTCGGCCAGCAGGTGGGCGTCGCCGTCGACCCGCTCCACCTCCACCACGTTGATCCGCACCTGCCGGGTGGCGTCGCCGACGGTGGTCTGGATGCCGTTGCGGAGCTCCTCGATGCCGCTGCCCTGGCGTCCTACCAGGACCCCGGGCCGGGCGGTCTTGAGCTCCACCTCGAGCTGATCGGCCTTGCGGGCGATCGTCACGTCGCTGATGCCGGCGGAGGCGTACTTCTTGTGGATGAACCGGCGGATCCGGTCGTCCT
>Ga0316576_10002774_pt1 | contig 10062 bp, 8 predicted proteins | sample S0NA_FD_203075 | JGI IMG/M metagenome (GOLD analysis project Ga0316576, IMG submission 203075) | Rhizosphere microbial communities from salt marsh grasses in Alabama, United States - S0-2_050615r3r5 | ecosystem: Host-associated > Plants > Roots > Rhizosphere | place: USA: Alabama | collected... | reverse complement strand
GCTGTTACGGCGAGTACCGTCCCCGCGACGGTGGCGTCGGAGCGCCAGAGGTCCCATCCCGACGCGCCGTTGGAGGCGGAGAACCAGAGCTCCTCACCGGTTGCGGCGAGGTCCAGCGCGAAGGCGACGCCGCAGTCGTACCCGATCATCAGGTACGGCTGGATCCCTCCCGGTCCCGGCTCAATGTCGGAAACTGGCCGGGTTCCGGCAGCGGTCCCATCTGAGATCCAGAGCTCATCGTCCAGAACTGCCCCGGTGGAAAAGAAGAGTGCGTAGTCCCCGAACGCGGTGAGCTTCCTGATCGCCGTCCCTGTGAAACCTGGGCTGAGGTCCTCGACCATTCGGGATCCGGCCTCGTTTGCGCACCACAGCTCGCCGCCGTGAATCCAATCTGACGCAGAGAAGAGCAGCGGCCCGTTGAGATCGATCAACTCCTGCGGATCTGAGCTGTTCCCTCCCGCGCGGATGTCCCGGACAGAAGCTTCGTCGGTGCTCGGATCGATCGTCCAGAACTCGGTCCCGAGGTCGATCCGCCGCCCCGAGAAGTAGACCAAGTCCCCTGCTCTGGTGATGAACCGCGGGCCCAACCCGACTTAGCTCAGGCTCCCCGGTTCGATGTCAGCAACCAGTCGCGGCTCGCCCGCTCCGGCCACACACGTGACAAGGATTACCATCACCCCAGTCACTGCCGAAAAGTCTCGGTTCACTTTGTACCTCCGCGCAGTTCATGCCTATGGTACTAACTGAAACGTCACAACAAATAGGCGAAAGCCCAGTTTCCAGGGAATCGAGGGTCCTCAGAACAATAGGTCCGGGCGCCCGAACCGTCATCGACGGGTCCAGCGAGCCTCATATGCTGACCAACAACGAATGCGGAGACCAATCCGAATACAGAGGTCCGAGGTTCGCAGCGAATCGGCGGCAACCCAATCGGCGACGTGATGGCGGATTGTGGAACCCCCTGCCGCGGATGCCATTAGCGGCGAGTTGAGGCTTCCTACGGCTGCAATCGGCGACCTACAACGCTCTCGAAGGCGTGACCCATTCAACCGACCCTCAGCGCGTGCCGAGAGCCGCAACCTCCCGGTGCCTGAAGCAGCTCACCAGGTGATCGTTGACCATGCCGGTCGCCTGCATGTGGGCGTAGACGATGGTCGGGCCCACGAACTTGAAGCCCCGTTGTCTCAGGTCCTTCGAGATCGACTCGGCGAGGGACGTCACGGCCGGCAGCTGGTCCAGCGAGGTCCACGCGTTCTGGATCGGCACGCCGTCGACGAAGCGCCAGATGTAGTCCGAAAAGCTGCCGAACTCGGCCTGCACCTCGAGGAAAGCGCGGGCGTTGGTGACCGAGGCCACCACCTTGGCCCGGTTGCGTACGATTGCGGGATCGGCGAGGAGCTCGGCGAGCTTTCGTTCGCCATATCCCGCGACCCGCTCCGGGTCGAAACCCTCGTAGAGCCGCTGGTAGCCCTCCCGTTTCTTCAGGATCGTTGCCCAGCTGAGACCGGCCTGGGCCCCTTCGAGCAGGAGAAACTCGAAGAGGATCCGGTCGTCGCGGATCGGCACCCCCCACTCTCGGTCATGGTAGGCCACATAGAGTGGGTCGTCGCCGCACCACCCGCACCGGACGGGATTGCTCACGGCACGTCCGGGGTCTGCTCACCACCGAGAAACCGCAACACGACCCTGCGACCGAAGACCTTCGAGAAGAGGTTGGCCTTCTTCTTCAGCGACCAGGACTCGAGGAGCAGCCCGGCCGTGCCGTCCAGCCACAAGGTGAGCTCGTCGGAACCGACCCGGGCCGTGAGGTCGGCAACCCGCTGGAGGTGCTCGCGGTCGAGGGCGTCGGCGAGCCGCAGCAGGGATGCCAACCTGGTCACACGCACCTTCTCGTTGTCAGCAAGAGCGGCAAACGCGGGGTGATGATCGGCTGGATGCGCCTTGCGATGATAGCGGGCAACGTTGGCGACGAGCAGCATCTCACGACGGCTGAAGCTCGGCAGCTCGGTGTTGGAGATGAGGTACAGCGAGTGCTTGTGATGCGCCTGGAAGCTGACGAACTGGCCGACGTCATGCAGCAGAGCAGCGGCCTGCAGAATCCGCCGATCAGCGGCGCCGAGCCCGTGCAGAGGGCGCAGCTGGTCGAAGAGCTTGAGGGACAGATTTGCGACCTGCCGGGCATGGGCCTCGTCGACATGGTACTTGCGGCCGACGACCAATGCGCTCTCGAGGACACGCCGCTCCTGTCTGTCCTCGTGGTCGCGCCTGAGCACCAGCTGGTCGACGAGATCGAAGAGCACGCCTTCCTTGATGCCGACGTGGGGCACCAGGATCTCGTCGGCGCGACACAGATAGGCGAGCCGTTCGTACACCAGCGCGGCGGGCAGGATGACATCGGCACGATCCTCGCGAAGACCGAGCTGCTCGACTCGCTCCCGGTACGAGAGCCTGGCGAGCTGCTCGATGATCACACGCAGCGTGTCAACCGGCAGGTGGGTGACACCGATCTCATCGGCGAAGCCGGCCAGCTTGGCCAGGGTCTCGATGTTGCCGCCGGTGGCGATGTAGCCCGTCACCCGCTCACCTTCGGACATCGCCGGCACCTTGAGGATGGAAATGTACTCGGCGAGCATGCGTCGGAAGCGGCCCGGATCGGCGCCCGCCTCGGTGAGCTCTTCGAGCAGGCGAACCGAACCCATCGTGTGCGACTCCGACCAGTAGGTCCCGTTCTGATCGACCAGAGATACCTCGACGCTACCGCCGCCGAGGTCGACGAGGAGCCAGGTTCGGCTTCCGAGCGGGATCTTCGCCGCCACCGCCAGGTGCACCAGCCTCGCTTCCTCCGATCCACTGATGGTCTCCAGCCGGAGCCCGGTCTCGTCGAGGACGCGCTCCACGAAGGCGTCGGCGTTGGAGCTTTCGCGAACCGCGCTGGTGGCCACCGCCCGATAGTGCTCGATGCCGAGCTCGTCCATCCGACGCCGGAAACCTGCCAGCGCCTCCACTGCACGATCCATCGCCGATGCCTCGAGCCGTCCGGAGAGGTAGGCGCCGTGACCGAGGCGGACCGGCGACCTCTCCGCCGCGAGCTCGACGCGCTCACTCTGCGACGTGAACTCGACGGCCAGAAAGCGGATGGCATTGGAACCCATGTCGACGCAGGCCACCCGCAGCGGGAGCTCGATGTCGAGCCCGATGGACGAGTCGTGGGGAGACCGGTCAGGGGGTGTCAACGCTCCTCAGCCGATGCCAATCTTGACACATCCCTCGCGTCCATCATGTGTCAGGGTCGAGCACCGGCACGGACGACTCACGGAGGCATGACAGTCGATCGTCACAGAAGGGGCTTGAGCATTCGAGGGTTGACGAGCCACATCAGCTCGGCGCGGCCGGGCCCGAGCTCGGACCAGCCGTCGCCGACCAGCGCGAGACAGGCAACTGCTGCAGTGGGCATGAACACCCGTCCGCCTCCGCACAGCACCGTCACGAGATCGGACCAGGTGGGCTCGTGCCCGACCACAAGGATGCGGCGAACTGACGTCTCGAAGCTGGCAATTGCGGTCATCACCTCCGCGCAGCGGCCACCGTAGAACTCCGGCACGATCGCGATCGAGCTCGGCCACCCGCCGCCGGCTGCGGCACGCTCTGCCGTGGATCGAGCCCGAAGCGCCGGCGAGCTCAAGATGAGCTCCGGCGCCGCACCGAGCCTCGACAGGAGCCGGCCCGTGCGCTTCGCGGCCTTGACCCCGCGCGGCGCCAGGGGTCGTTCGAGATCGCTCCCGACCCCGTCGCCCCAGTCCGATTTGGCGTGGCGCATGATTAGAAGCTCGATCATCGGGGCGTCTCGGGAACGATGTCGACAAGGGGTTGACGCCGAATCTCGCCGTCGTCGAGACGAAGGGCGGTCAGCTCGCCGCCGTAGACACAGCCTGAGTCGAGGCACCACAGATCGTGGGCATGGAAGGAACCGAGCGTCGCCCAGTGCCCGAAGATGACGGCGTATCCCTGCCGTAGGACCGCCGCGGAGCTGAACCACGGACGCCATCCCACAGGCGCCTCGGCCGGCGGTCCCGTAAAACCCAGCTCCGCACGCCCGTCGGGGCCCACCATCCGGATTCGACTCATGGTCACCGCCGCCGCGGCGAGCTGCTCCTCGCGGCCCAGGTCGACATGCCAGGATCGCTTGCGATTTGCCGTGATGGCGGTGAGCAGCGTCTTTCGGTCGGCGCCACCCATGTCTGTCGAAATCACCTCGGCGTAGCCCTCGGCAAGCTCGATGTTCCACTCCGGCGCCAACCCGGCATGGACCAGGACGAAGGGGCCGAACTTGACCATCATCGACAGGCTCCGGAGCCAGTCCAGGAGCTCATCCCGGTCCGGAGCCTCGAGGATCCGATCGAGCGTATCACCCTTCTTGGCATCTGCGAGGCCGTCTGCCCGAGCCAGCAGGTGGAGATCATGGTTGCCGAGAACGGCGCGGACTTGATCGCGATGGGCCGACGCCCACCGCAGAACCTCGAGGGAAGACGGACCGCGGTTGACGAGGTCACCGACCAGCCACAGCTCGTCCCGTGTCGTAGTCCATTCGATTCGCTCGAGCAGCCGTTGGAAGGTCTGCCAGCAGCCGTGAATATCACCGATCGCCCAGGTCGCCATACCCTTCCTGTGTCTCCCTGCCCGTGCCCGTGCCCGTGCCCGATGAAGGTACCTCATTCTGGGAACAGTGTCAGCGGCTGGGAAAGAGACAACGGCGACCGTAGGCGCACGAGCCCGTGGGCCCCGGATCACCGGCCTTTTGGGCCGCGCGGCGCGGCCCAGCGAGGATGAGCCGGTGGCCTTTGTAACGCCGAGCTCCAGCTCGGCGTCGGGGCCGACGAAATCGCACGTGACGCCGGGAGCATGGGCGTCCTGGCACGCGATGGGATCGGGAAAGGGGGACGACACGAGTACAATCTGCTCGCCCGCAAGGAGGCCGCCAGTGTCGTCCATCTTCCGATTCTCCGAGCTCGCGACCCGGATGCAGCCATCCCCGATCCGTGAGCTCTTCCGCGTCATTCAGCAACCCGGAATGATCTCCTTCGCCGGGGGTCTGCCCGATCCGGACGCGTTCCCGGTCGGCCCCTTCGCCGCGTGCGCCGATGTGCTCGCCCGCGACGGTCGCCAGGTGCTCCAGTACGGCGCGTCGGAGGGCTATCCGCCGCTCCGCGAGGTGCTGCTCGAGATGATGACGGCCCGCCTCGGCTTCCCGGTCGCTCCCGAACAGCTCCTGATCACATCGGGCTCGCAGCAGGCGGTGGACCTCATGGCCCGTACGCTCCTCGATCCAGGGGACGTGGTGGTCATCGAGGCCCCCGCCTACTCCGGAACCATTCACTGCCTGCGCAACGCGGGTGCGCGTTTCGCCACCATTCCCTGCGATGGGGACGGCATGCAGGTCGAGCGCCTGCCGGAGCTCGTCGGGCAGGTCGAGTCCGCCACCGGTCGCCGGCCGAAGCTCATCTACTCGGTCCCCGACTTCTCAAACCCCTCTGGGGCGTGCATGAGCCTCGGCCGCCGGCAGCGACTAGTCGAGCTCGCCGCCGAGCTCAACATCCCGGTGCTCGAGGACGATCCCTACGGCAAGCTCCGGTACAAGGGCGAGGCACTGCCCACCCTCAAGCAGATCGCCGGCCCCTCACAGCAGGTGGTCTATGCATCGTCGTTCTCGAAGGTCCTGGCGCCAGGTGTTCGCGTTGCCTGGACCGTAGCCGCGCCCCAGCTCATCCGGGCCATGGTGCTCATGCGTCAGGGTGAGGATCTGTGCACCTCGACCGTCACCCAGGCTCTGGTCGCCGAGTACTGCAGGCGCGGTCTTCTCGATCGGCATCTGGACCGAATCCTCGAGGTGTACTCGACGAAGTGCCGCGCCATGCAAACCGCTCTCGAGCGCCACCTGCAGCCGGGATCGGCGACCTGGACCATCCCCCAGGGCGGCTTCTTCTTCTGGCTCGAGCTTGGCCACGGCTCGGTTCGCGACCTCTTCGACCACGCCGTCGCCGAGGGGGTCGCCTTCGTGCCCGGCACCGCTTTCTATCCCGATTCTGGCGAGCAGGTCGGCGACGTCCACGCCGGCGACCGCTTCGCTCGACTCTGCTTCACCTTCGCCGACGAGACGGCGATCGACGAGGGCTGCCGTCGGTTAGCACGGGCCGCGATTCCGGATCATCCGTGACCGATGTGAGCCGACTGGGAGCTTGTCGCGCAAAGATCAGCGGCGTCTATCGGGTTCCATGAAGGCCCTTTTTCGTTGCATTTTCGGCCCGTGCTCTGAGTACTGCTCCGAAATCGCGCCTCAAATGGCTCTTCACGGCTCTCCGAAATCCATCCGCCACCTTCACGCTACAAGCTCCTAGCGCTCACAGCCGCCGAATCTTGCCCTTGAGGAGGTAGACCTGAAAGGCGAGGCCGGCCTTGGCGGCGAGCCGCTTGAGCTCGCCGATGGGCAGACCGCCGACCCCCTGATCCAGGTTGTCGCCGTAGAGGAAGCAGATTGACTTGTCCTTGACGCGGACCGGCAGAATGTAACAGTCCCGCGGCCTGGGCTCGCCCAGGGCCTTGGCGAGCTCGTTGTTGTGCGGCATCTCGGGGAGCGGGCCGAGCCAGAACTCGACGCCCCGGATCAGCCCCGACAGAACCGACGGTTCAGCCACCGGGATCCGCACGGCGCGAATCGCCGCCTGGTCGACGCCGACGCCCTCTCCCCGCCAGCCGATGATGGTGTCCTTGCGGAGCACCAGCATCGTCCGCCGTCGAAACAGCGGCGCGCAGAAGGCGAGCATGGCGTCGGCGATGTCGTCGCGCATCTCCGCGTTCTGCATCGCCAGCGCCGCCGAGGCCAAGAGCGCTTCGGTCCCGAGCTCGTCGCCACGGTCGACCGCGGGCCCGGCATCAACACCGGCGCCCTCAGCGCTCACCGGGCCCGCCTCGTCCTCGGCCGTCACCGGCTGGGTGTCGGCATCGTCCGAGGCAGACTCAGCGGTCGCTTCACGCAGGGATGGAAACAGATCGAGCTCCTCCGCGCTGATCTCGAGGGCGCCGCTGTCGGGGCTCGGCAACGGTTTCGAGATCCGCTCGTCACTGGACGGGCGGCCGCCCTCCGGAGCCGTCGGCTTCGTCGTCGTCGGCTGATCGTCGAGCTCGGCACGTGGCCGCGGACGCGGCTTCGGCGCCTCCCGAACCCCCGCCAGCCGCCGCAGCAAACCCGTGTACCGAGACGTGATCGGCGCCTTGTAATGGCGGCTCAGAGCCTCGACGAAGCGGATCTCGAGGGTCACAAAGCTCGCTACCATGCATCCGGTCTGCTGGGCGATCTCGTCCTCGACCAGGAGATCGCCGGGAGTCAGAGTGGCGATCGACAGGGTCTTGCCCTCGAGCTTGAAGGGGACCACGCCGAGACGGGACGCAATCCGCGGCGTGACCATCCGCAACGCCGACGGGCTCGCGAACTCGAGGGTCGATCCGGCAACCGTCCGGGACCGGTGGAATCGACCGAGGGCGTTGAGGAGGGCGCTCTCGGACAGGATCCCGAGATCGAGAACTTCGGTGTCGAGCCGACCCTGCCGGCCACGCTGCGCCTCGACCGCCCGCCGGAGCTCGTCGGGCGTCAGCAGCTTCTCCTTGACCAGCCAGGCGCCAAAGGCTCGGTCGTCCATCAACTCCCCACCTCACCGTACCGGCGAGCATATCAGACTGTCGCGCCGTGGCCTGAGCTACTGTTCACGCTTCCCGCGGATGATCGCCGAGGCCTTCCACAGCTAGCGACCCAGGAAGTACAGCAACAGGAAGCTGCCGAGGATCAGCACCGCCCAGAAGGCGATGGCGCCGGTGTTCCAGGTCCTGGCGAAAACGCCGTCGGGACCGTGGAGACGGTAAATGATCGCGTACGATCGACCGGCGATCGCGCGGACTGGAATCGCGAGAGCGTCGCCGATGAACCCGCCGATCCGGCCAATCCGTCCAACGACAGCCGGCAGCAGGCGACGGTAGGTCCAGTCGAAGTCGAGGTTGGTTGAACGCAGCTCCGGCGGATACAGGCCCGTGAGCTGGAGGAACGTGAATGCCAACGCCGAGAACAGCAGCAGCTGGTACTGGGTAATGACGTGGGTGACGGTGTAGGGCTCGTAATCCATCGGGAACGGCAGCACGCGGTAGAGGAGATCCGGGAAGATACCGATCCCGATGCACATCACCGCCATGACGGCCATGGCGACAAGCATGTTGATCGGCGCCTCCTTGACTCGTTTCCCCGAGTCGTGAGCGAAGAAGGCGAAGTACGGGATCTTGATGCCCGAGTGGTGGAAGACGCCGGCGGACGCGAACAGGAGCATAAGCCAGATCACGACGTGGTGACCCGCTGCGGTCTCATCGAGGATGAGCGACTTGGTGACGAAGCCGCTCAGGAACGGAAACGCCGAGATCGACGCTGCACCGACGATGCACAGGCCGGCGGTCCATGGCATCGACTTGTACAGCCCGCCCAGCTCTGATCCGAGGCAGGTGCCGGTTCGCAGCAGCACCGCGCCCATCGCCATGAACAGCAGGCCCTCGAAGATGATGTTCGCGAAGGCGTAGGCGGCAGTGCCGTTGAGGGCGAGCTCGGTGCCGATGCCGACCCCGACCACCATGAAGCCGAGCTGATTGTTGAGGGAGTAGGTCAGGACTCGGCGCAGGTCGTTCTCGATGACTGCGAAGAAGATCGGGAAGGCGGTCATGATCGCTCCGATGACGATCAGCACGCCGGTGCCCGGAAAGCCACGCGCCAACGCATAGACCGCGAGCTTCGTGGTGAAGATGCTGAGGTAGAGGGTCCCGGTCGGCGTCGACTCTGGATAGGAGTCCTGGAGCCAGTTATGGAGCAGCGGGAAGGCGCACTTGATGCCGAAGGCGACAAAGATGAGCACGACGCCGACGCTCGCCGAGGCAAGGCGGCCGTCGGCGCCGATGAGCTTGACGAAATCCAGCGAGCCGGTACCAACGAAATGCAGGACGATCCCGGCGAGCAAGATCACCCCCGAGCCAACTTGGATGACCAGGTAGCGCATGCCAGCCCGCGAGGCCCGCTCAGTGCGCCCAGCCCAGACCAGGAAGACCGAGGTGACGGCGGTCAGCTCCCAGTACACGAAGAGCGTGACGAGGTCGCCGGCGAAGATCGCCCCGACCGCCGAGCCGACGTAGGTCAGGGCCGAGACGATCTGCACTCCGTCGCGGACGTGCAGGCCGTAGATGCCGCCCAGGATGGCTGCGATGTAGAAGACATAGCCGAAAACCAGGCTCAGACCGTCGATCCGGACCGGGGTCAGGACCTGGCCGAAGACCTCGACGGTCTGGACGAAGCCCACGTCGAAGCTCAGCAGGTGAATGAAGCCGAGCACCGGCAGCACGAACCCGGCCCACGGCTTGAGCCGGGACGGCAGCAGGCCCGCCAGGAGACCGCCCAGGATCAGGATCGCGCCGGGGGGGAGGAGACTAGTCATAATAGTCTTCATCCCGCTTCAGAACCTTGCGCAGCTGGGTCGCCGCCAGCACCAGAAAGACGCAGGCGACAAAGCCGAAGATGCTGAAAAAGCCCGGCCAGTGCTCGAAGCCGAAGTGGAGGTGCTCCTTGTAGGGGAAGACGTCGGCGAGTGCGACCACTGCGCAGATCGCGAACAGGGTGCGCACAACCTTCTTGACGTTGCGCCGGTCGTCGAGCCAGCGCACGGGCGGAATCGGTCGTTGGTCGCTCATGGCACGATCCCGGTCAACAGGCGCCAGACGTCGTCGGCGAAGAAGAACAGCGCGACCCCGCCCAGGGCCGTCACCACCGGCGGCAGCACGCACAGCAGCGGCGCCTCGTGGATGCCGCCGCCAGGGTTGCCGTGGTGGTCATCCGCCGGGGCAGGCCGAAAGAAGCCCCTCACCACCACCGGCATGAGGTAGCCGATGGACAGCAGCGAGCTCGTCATGAGCACCACAATCATGGGCCAACGGTGGGCCTCGGCGGCGCCCATGATGAGGAACCACTTGCTCCACGAGCCGCCCATG
>Ga0316576_10002773_pt1 | contig 10062 bp, 9 predicted proteins | sample S0NA_FD_203075 | JGI IMG/M metagenome (GOLD analysis project Ga0316576, IMG submission 203075) | Rhizosphere microbial communities from salt marsh grasses in Alabama, United States - S0-2_050615r3r5 | ecosystem: Host-associated > Plants > Roots > Rhizosphere | place: USA: Alabama | collected... | reverse complement strand
GGCGGGGACACCGCGGTCGACGCGGCCCGTGTGTCCAAGCGTGTGGGTGCCGACGCGGCAGCGGTCGCCAGCAAGCTGGGGTCCGAGGTCACGATTCTGTATCGACGCACCCGAACCGAGATGCCGGCGATCGAGCGCGAGGTCGAGGAGGCGCTCGAAGAGGACATCCACATCGAGTTCCTCGCGGCGCCGAAGGAGATCCTGCGCAACGACGACGGTTCGGTGCGCGGCATGATCGTGCAGCGGATGGAGCTGGGCGAGCCGGACGAGTCCGGTCGTCGGCGACCCGTTCCCATCGAGGGCGACACGTACGAGCTCGAGGTGGACACCGTCATCGCCGCCGTCAGCCAGAAGCCGGACCTCGGCGCCATCGGCTCCGAGGCGCTCGGCGACGGCTGGCTGAACGCCGACGACTGGGGGTTCAGTGGCGTCGACGGAGTGTGGACCGGCGGAGACAACCTCAACCTCGGCATCGCGACCACGTCCATCGGGCATGCCCGCCGCGCGGCGGAAGCGATCCACGCGCACCTCCGAGGGGCCGAGCCGAAGGCGTCGGTCAACGGCGAGATGATCCGGTCCGACAAGATCAAGCTGGACTGGTATCCACCGATCGACCGCAAGCAACGCCGCGTCAGGTCGCCCGAGGAGCGACTCGCGAACCCGTTCGACGAGGTCGACCTCGGGCTGTCGGCGGAGGACGCACTCGCAGAGCTCGAGCGGTGCTTCTCGTGCGGGCGGTGTTTCGGGTGTGAAAACTGCTGGATGTACTGTCAGAACAACGTGTTCGCGAAGGCCAATCCGGTCTCTCCCGGCCACTTCTTCGACATCAAGAAGATGGAGCTGTGCGACGGCTGCAAGAAGTGCTGGGAGGAGTGTCCCTGCGGCTTCATCGTGGGCGAGTAGGGAGCGGGAGCGGATGGTGCCCGTCCGGTCGATCGCTCCGTGCACCCTCGTGCCGATTTTCACGAGTCGGCGGGAGGGTGCTGGTGGCGTTGCGCCGGACGCGGGAGGCCGCCCGTGAGCAGCCTGGCGGTGCCGCGGCTGGTGATCGCCGGCCTGTCGGGCGACTCCGGCAAGACGCTGGTCACTCTCGGCCTCGTCCGCGCCTTCACCCGCGGCGGCCTGGAGGTGCAGTCGTTCAAGAAGGGACCGGACTACATCGATCCGGCCTGGTTGGCGGTGGCGTCCGGTCGCGCATGTCGTGCGCTCGACACCTATCTCATGGGGGACGCCGGGCTGGATCGGGCGCTCGCGGCCGCGCTGGAGTGCGATGTCGCCGTCGTCGAGGGCAACCGGGGGGTGTTCGACGGTGCGGATGCGGACGGGACCCACTCGACCGCCCAGCTCGCGAAGCGGATCGCCACGCCGGTGGTGCTCGTGGTCGACGCCACGAAGACCACCCGGACCGTGGCTGCGCCGATCGCCGGCTGTCGCGTCCTCGACCCCGACCTCGATCTCGCGGGTGTGATCGTCAACCGCGTCGGCACCGCACGTCAGGAGCGCGTCATCCGTGACGCGGTGGAGAAATCGACCGGCGTGCCGGTGCTCGGCGTGATGCCCCGGCTCGGTGGCGACGAGCCGCTGCCCGGTCGCCACCTCGGACTGGTTCCGGTGGCTGAGCATCCGACGTACCGGGAGGCGATCGAGCGTGCAGCCGACGCCGTATCCGACGGGATCGACCTCGGCCGCGTGCTCGACGTGGCACGCACGGCCGCGCCCATCGCGCTGGACCCGCTCGCCGATCCTCCTCGCGGGCCCGACGTCACGATCGGGTATGTCACGGATGCGGCGTTCTCGTTCTACTACCCGGACAACCTCGAGTGGTTGAGGGCTGCAGGGGCGACGCTGGTCCCGGTGGCGCCGTCGTCGCCGGACCGTCTCGCCGAGCTCGACGGCCTGTACATCGGCGGCGGTTTTCCGGAGGTCCACGCGGCGCGACTCGGATCGTACCGGACGTTCGGGTCGATGCTGCGGGACCGGGTGACGGCGGGCCTGCCGGTGTACGCCGAGTGCGGTGGATTGATGCTGCTCGCGCGCGAGCTCCGGGTCGACGGTGTCGCCCACCCGATGACGGGTGTGCTCGATCTGGTCGTCGAGCAGACCGAGCGACCGTGCGGTCACGGCTACGTCGAGGCGGTGGTCGATCGTTCGAACCCGTTCGCGACGGTTGGTGCCCGCCGTCTCGGGCACGAGTTTCACTACTCGAGGATCACGGGTGGCCCGGACGTCGAGCGGACGGTCCTGCACCTCGTGCGCGGCACTGGGGTGGGAGAGACGCGCGACGGCATCGTGAAGGGCCGGGTGTGGGCCTCGTACCTGCACCTGCACGCCCTCGGGACGCCGGACTGGGCGGACGGGCTGATGCGGATGGCGCGCGATCACCGAGCCGCGTCATCCGGTCCGGTGACGTCGGTGACTGGAGGCACGTGATGCATGAACCCGCGGTCCGTGGGCCGGTTGCCAGGGCGTCTCGAAGGGGATCGCCGTCCGCGCACCGCCCACGGCATGAGGAGGATCGGATGCAGCCTGAACGGCAGAAGGACCGTCTCGAGCGGTGTCGGAGGGCGGTCGACGAGGAGCCGGACCGCGCCGCGAACCACTACAACCTCGGCCTCGCTCTGACCGTCTCGGGTCGTGTGAAACAGGCGGAGGAGGCTTACGTGAAGGCCGTCGAATTGGACCCCGAGCTCGTGCAGGCGTGGGTCAACCTCGGCGGCGTCCGCATGATGCGCTGGGACTTCGACGGGTGTCTGGAGGCCAACCGTCGAGCGGTGGAGGTCGACCCGGAGTGCACCCAGGCCCACTTCAACATGGGCCAGGCGTACCTGTACCGGAACGAACCCGACAAGCTGCTGGAGTGTAATCGACGGGTGATCGAGCTGGACCGAGACCACGCGGCGGCGCACTACTTCTCCGCGGTCGCGGCTCTCGCTCTCGACAACCTGCCGGCGGCGGAACGCCATCTGGGTCGCGCGGTCGAGCTGGGCCACACCCCGCCGCCGGACTTCGTCAAGGCGATGGAGAAGGCGCAGCTCGAGCGGACCCGTCAGAGCAGGATCACGATGATCGAAATCACCGGGGCGTCCGACCCGGACAGCACCAAGGAGGATTGACATGGCCACGTTCACCTATGAGGACATCGCGATCGAGGTCGACGAGGACGGCTTCATGCAGGAGCCCGAGAAGTGGAACGAGAACGTCGCGGGCGCTCTCGCCACCACCGAGGGCGTCGACAACCTCACCGACGACCACTGGAAGGTCGTCAACTACCTGCGGGAGTACTACCTGCAGTTCGGTGTCGCGCCGATGATCCGCAAGCTGTGCAAGCAGACGGGCTTCCAGCTCAAGGAGATCTACGAGCTGTTCCCGTCCGGGCCCGCGAAGGGCGCGTGCAAGGTGGCGGGTCTTCCGAAGCCGACCGGCTGCGTCTGACGCGCAGGCGGCCTCCGATCGACCGTTCATTGGACCGGTCGGGTGACGGCGGGCCGGGGACGATCTCCGGTCCGCATCCTCGCGACGGGGAGATCCCCGGGGAATGAGCTGCATGCTCCACGAGCTGATCCGAAGTCGGCGAGAGGCGATCCTGGACGCGTGGTTCGGCTGCGTGGTCGACGGCTATCCCGCCCAGACCGCACGGTTCTTGCGGAAGACGCGCGACCCGTTCGACAACCCGGTGGGGAGCGCGCTCCGCGAGGGGCTCGCCCACCTCCTCGACCTCGCGATCGAGGAGGGTGACCTCGACGTCGCACGGACGGCGGTGGACCGGATCGTCCGGATCCGGGCGGTCCAGGACATGCCGCCATCGCTCGCGGTCGGTTTCGTCACGGATCTCAAGGGCGTCATCCGGGAGCAGGTGTCCGAACCCGTTCCCGAGACGGAGCGACACCGGCTCGATGCAGGTGTCGACCGTCTCTTGCTGATGGCGTTCGACGTGTACGCGTCGTGCCGTGATGACGTCTGTCGGGTCCAGGTCGAGGCGATCCGCAACCAGTCGGTGAAGGTCATGGAGCGGTTCAACGCCTGGCAGGAGCGCCGGGCCGAGCAGGCCGACCGGACGGTGCGGCCGGAGGAGGGAGGACGGAACTGATGGGTGCGCTGATCTCGCTCATCGCCGTCGTAGTGCTCACCCTGGTGCCGCTGGTGGCGGTGGGAGCCGCCGACCTCCGGTTCCTCATCGGGGTCGTGGTCCCGGGCGTGGCGTTCGCAGTGTTCGTGGTGGGGATCCTGTGGCGCGTGGTCCACTGGGCGCGGTCACCGGTCCCGTTCCGGATTCCCACCACCTGTGGACAGGAGAAGACTCTGCCGTGGATCCGTCACTCCGAGCTCGAGAACCCGAGCGGCGGGTGGGGGGTCGTCGGTCGCATGGCGCTTGAGGTGCTCGCGTTCCGTTCGCTGTTCCGGAACAGCCGCGCCGAGATCGACCCCGGTCGTGAGCGCGTGTCGTACGTCGGAACGAAGTACCTGTGGGCCGCGGCCCTCGCCTTCCACTGGTCGATGCTGGTGATCGTGTTGCGCCACTTCCGGTTCTTCGTCGAGCCGGTGCCGGTGTGGGTCGGGTGGCTGCAATCGGTCGACGGGTTCTTCCAGATCGGACTGCCGGTCATCTACGTCACCACGGTCGTGATGATCGCGGGACTGCTGTGGCTCCTCGGCCGCCGTCTGCTCGACGGGCAGGTCCGGTACATCTCGCTCACGTCGGACTATTTCGCGCTGTGGCTGCTGCTCGGCATCGCGCTGTCCGGCGTGCTCATGCGGCACGTCGTGAAGGTGGACATCGTCGACGTGAAGGCGGCGATTGCCGGATGGGCGTCGTTGCAGCCGGTGACGCCGCAGGGCGTCGGGCTGCTGTACTTCGTCCACGTGTTCCTCGTCAGCGCGTTGCTCGTGTACTTCCCGTTCTCGAAGTTGCTGCACATGCCGGGTGTCTTCATGAGCCCGACGCGCAACCTCGCCAACTCCAACCGTGCCCGTCGGCACGTCAACCCGTGGAACCCGAAGGTGCAGGTTCACACCTACGCCGAGTGGGAGGAGGAGTTCCACGACAAGCTGGTGGCGGCTGGCTACCCCCTGGACAAGGAGTGAGCGATGAGCGAGAAGACGCCACAGGAGCTGATCCAGATCTCGCTCGATCCTCCGCGCCGTGACTGGATGGACCCGTCGGTGGACTTCGAGGCTCGACGCGGCACGTGGTCCTACCCTGGCGCCGCCAAGAACCTCAAGTACATGGGCTTCCCCAATCCGCGGGAGTGGTCCCCGACTGACGACGACTGGCAGCTGCCCGAGAACTGGAAGGAGATCATCTTCGAGGGCATCCGCGAGCGGCTGGCGAAGTTCCGGTCGTTCAAGGTGTTCATGGACATCTGCGTGCGCTGCGGTGCGTGCGCCGACAAGTGCCACTTCTTCATCGGATCGGGTGACCCGAAGAACATGCCGGTGCTGCGGGCGGAGCTGCTGCGCTCGATCTACCGCCGAGACTTCACGACGTTCGGCAAGATCCTCGGCCGTCTGGGAGGAGGCCGCGAGCTGACTCCCGAGGTGCTCAAGGAGTGGTACTACTACTTCTTCCAGTGCACCGAGTGCCGCCGGTGCTCGGTGTTCTGTCCGTACGGGATCGACACGGCCGAGGTCACGATGATCGCTCGCGAGCTGATGATGCTCGTGGGTCTGAACATCAACTGGATCGTCGAGCCGGTCGCGAACTGCCAGCGCACCGGCAACCACCTCGGCATCCAGCCGCACACCTTCAAGGACAACATCGACTTCCTGTGCGAAGAGCTCGAGGAGGTCACGGGTCTCCGGATCGATCCGTCCATCAACCGCAAGGGTGCGGAGATTCTGTTCGTCCTGCCGTCGGCCGACTACTTCGCCGATCCGGGCATCTTCACCTTCATGGGGTACCTGCTCCTGTTCGAGCACATCGGGCTCGACTACACGTTCTCCGCGTACGCCTCCGAGGCGGGAAACTTCGGACTGTTCACGTCGCACGACACGATCAAGCGGCTCAATTACAAGGTCTACGCCGAGGCCAAGCGGCTCGGCGTGAAGTGGATCATCGGTGGTGAGTGCGGCCACATGTGGCGCGTGCTCCACCAGTACATGGACACCATGAACGGGCCCGCCGACTTTCTCGAGATACCGCAGTCACCGATCACCGGAACCGTGTTCCACAACGCCGCTTCCACCCGGACCGTCCACATCACCGAGTTCACGTCCGACCTGATCCGCCACGACAAGCTCAAGCTCGACCCGAGCCGCAACGACAAGTGGAGGGTCACGTTCCACGATTCGTGCAACCCGGCCCGGGCGATGGGGCTCTTCGAGGAGCCCCGCTACGTTCTCCGCAACGTCTGCAACCAGTTCCACGAGATGCCGGAGAACACGATCCGCGAGCAGACGTTCTGCTGCGCCGGAGGCGCCGGGCTCGGCAACGACGAGAACATGGAGATGCGTCTGCGGGGCGGCCTGCCGCGCGGCAACGCGCTGCGTTGGGTCCGCGACGCTCACGGCGTCAACCTGATGGCGTGCATCTGCGCCATCGACCGGGCGACGCTTCCGCCGTTGGCCCAGTACTGGGCGCCGGGCGTCGAGATCAGCGGCGTCCACGAGCTCGTCGGCAACGCCCTGGTCATGGACGGCGAATCGGAGCGGACGCTGGATCTGCGTGGCGATCCGCTGCGCCCGGAGGAGGAGGGAGCCGCCGATGCATGACGGGTGGAAGATCGTCGTGGGGCTCGCGGTGTTCGTCCTGCTCGTGACGTCGCCGCTGGTGTACAACGCGCTGTCCGCCGAGAAGGCGTCGGTTCCCGAGCTCGTGAAGCCGCCCAACGGGGCGCCCGAGTGCGTCGAGGACGCCGCGTGGATGCGGGCGTCGCACATGGACCTGCTCAACGACTGGCGGGACATCGTCGTGCGTGAGGGGCGCCGCGACTACACGAGCGGGCTGACCGGCACGGTGTATGACATGAGCCTGTCCAAGACCTGCATGGGTTGCCACTCCAACAAGGACGAGTTCTGCGACCGGTGCCACACGTACATGGCCGTCGCGCCGTACTGCTGGGACTGTCACGTGGAACCGGAGGAGGTGAGCTGATGGATCGCACGCGGAGGAGGTTCCTGCAGCTCGCCGGTGCGGGGGTCGTGGGTGCGGCGGGTGGCACGGCCCTGCGGGCGGTCGCCCGTGAGCCCGAGGCCCCGGGCTCGGTCGAGAGCGTCCAGCCGCAGGCGGGGATCTCGCGTCGGTGGGCGATGGTGGTCAACCTGAAGGCCGTCGAGCGTCACCACAGCTGGGACCGGATCATCGAAGCCTGCCACCGTGCGCACAACGTGCCGCACTTCTCCTCGGCGAAGGACGAGGTGAAGTGGATCTGGACCGAGGAGTTCGAGGCCGCGTTCCCGTCCCAGGAGCAGCCGTACGTGACGCTGGAGCACCATGACCGTCGCGTCCCTGTGCTGTGCAACCACTGCGACAATCCGCCGTGCACACGGGTGTGCCCGACCGAGGCGACGTGGAAGCGCGAGTCGGACGGGATCGTGATGATGGACTGGCACCGCTGCATCGGGTGTCGCTACTGCGTGGTCGCGTGCCCGTACGGCTCACGTTCGTTCAACTGGCGTGATCCCCGCACCGGGCTCGAGGAAATCACGAAGGAGTTCCCGACCCGGATGCGCGGCGTGGTGGAGAAATGCACGTTCTGCGAGGAGCGGATCGCCAGGGGTCTCGAGCCGGCGTGTGCCGAGGCGTGCGAGCACGGCGAGATCGTGTTCGGTGATCTCGAGGACGCGAACTCCGAGGTTCGCCGGCTGCTGCGTGAGCACTTCACCATTCGACGCAAACCGACCCTGGGCACCCAGCCTCAGGTCTACTACATCGTGTGAGGGCGCCATGCTGGAAAAGGCACTGACCGGACCCAAGACCTACTGGACCTGGATCGGCGTCCTGCTGGCGGTGATCGGGGTCGGCGTCGGCTGCTGGATGTGGCAGTTCCGCGAGGGACTGACCATCACGGGGCTGTCGCGCGACGTGGTGTGGGGCTTCTACATCGCGCAGTTCACGTTCCTCGTCGGCGTCGCGGCCTCTGCGGTGATGGTGGTGCTGCCGTACTACCTGCACGACTTCAAGGCGTTCGGCAAGATCACGATCCTCGGTGAGTTCCTCGCCATCGCCGCGGTGATCATGTGCATGATGTTCATCTTCGTGGACATGGGCATGCCGATCCGGATCTTCAATGTGTTCCTGCACCCCACACCGCACTCGATGATGTTCTGGGACACCGTCGCCCTTGGCGGGTACCTCGTGCTGAACGTCCTCATCAGTCGGGTCACCATGGTCGCCGAGTTCAAGGGGGCTCCGCCACCGCGGTGGATCAAGCCCGTGATCCTGCTGTCCATCCCGTGGGCGGTGTCGATCCACACGGTCACGGCGTTCCTGTACGCGGGCCTCGCGGCCCGTCCGTTCTGGTTGACCGCGATTCTGGCGCCCAGGTTCCTGGCGTCGGCCTTCGCCGCCGGTCCCGCGCTGCTCATCCTGCTCGCGTTCATCGTCCGGCGGGTGTCATCGTTCGATCCAGGCCGCAAGGCGATCGACGCCCTGGCGGTGATCGTCACCTACGCGATGGTGATCAACGTGTTCTTCGTCCTCATGGAGCTGTTCACGGCGCTGTACTCGGACATCCCGGAGCACGTCCACCACTTCCAGTTCCTGTTCACCGGTCTCGAGGGCGAGAACACGCTCGCGCCGTGGATGTGGGTGTCGGTGCTGCTCGCGGCCGTGTCGCTGGTGCTGCTCATCAACCCCTCCACGAGGCATCGCGAGTCGACGCTGATCATCGGCTGCGTCGCGGTGTTCATCTCGCTATGGATCGACAAGGGCCTCGGCATGGTGATCGCCGGATTCGTGCCGACGCCGCTGGGCAAAGTGGTCCACTACGCACCCACCGCGCCGGAGCTGCTGATCAGCCTCGCGATCTACGCGGTCGGGGCACTGCTGGTGACGGCTTTGTACAAGATCGCGCTCGAGGTCCGAGGGCACCTGACCACCTGATGTCCCCGTCCCGGCGAGCTGCCTTCCGGAGCTCCGGAGGACGAAAGGTCGTGGGGTCCGGGCGGAGACGCGGCACCTGCCGTGTGCTTCAGTCTCTGAAAAATGGGATTGGAAATCACGACGTGGTCTCGATTTCTCATCGTATATCTTCATGGTGATACACTCGCCCCGAGACCGCTCGCCCGGCGAGCGGATGGAGGGCCGATGTACCCGGTGATGCTGGACGTGACCGGGCGGAGGTGTCTCGTCGTCGGAGGCGGCGGCGTGGCGCTGCGCAAGGTCCAGGGCCTCGTCGAGGACGGTGCCGACGTGACCGTCGTGGCCCCCGACGTCGTCGATCAGATCGCCGGTCTCGCGACGGCCGGGACGATCGCCCTCGAGCGTCGACCGTACGGCTCCGAGGACGTCGCCGGCGCGGCACTCGTGTTCGCGGCGACCGACGATCCGGCGGTCAACCGGCGGGTCGCGGAGGACGCCCGGCGCCGCGGCGCGTGGGTCAACGTGGCGGATGATCCGGACACGTCGTCGTTCCACCTGCCGGCCCGGGTGCGGCGGGGCCCGCTGCAGCTGGCGCTCGGCTCGCGTGGTGAGGCGCCGTTCGTGATCAGGAGACTGCGGCAGCTGTTCGAGCACCGGTTCGGTCCCGAGTGGGCCGAATGGCTCGAGGCGGCGGCCCGTTACCGGCAGGCCGTCCGTTCGATCGGCCTGGACCGTCCAGCCCGGGAGAACCGCTACGACCGGTTCTTCGAAGGCACCGTCGACGCCGACGCGCTGCGGGTGCGGGTGCCGACCTCTGAAGAAGAGAGGGCGTGGCTCGAGGGGCCCGCGCCGGACCACAGGGAGCCGATCCGGCCGACGGGGCCGTGCTGTGCGGCCTCCGGCGACGGGACCGGTTTCGTGTCGCTCGTCGGCGCCGGGCCCGGCTGTCCGGGGATGCTCACCGTGCGGGGACGGCAGCGTCTGGCGGATGCCGATGCGGTCGTCTACGATCGGCTGGCCGCGACCGCCCTGCCGCCCGATCT
>Ga0316576_10002772_pt1 | contig 10063 bp, 10 predicted proteins | sample S0NA_FD_203075 | JGI IMG/M metagenome (GOLD analysis project Ga0316576, IMG submission 203075) | Rhizosphere microbial communities from salt marsh grasses in Alabama, United States - S0-2_050615r3r5 | ecosystem: Host-associated > Plants > Roots > Rhizosphere | place: USA: Alabama | collected... | reverse complement strand
CCTTCGATCCGGACCTGGTTGACGAAGGTGCCGTTGGTGCTGTCGAGGTCCTCGACCCACACGCCACTGTCATCCCAGCCGATTCGGGCGTGCGCGCGCGACAGCAATGGGACGTCGGGAAAGTCGATCTCGCACTCGGGGGAGCGGCCGATCTGGGTCGCAGAGCCCTTCTTGAGGTGATGCCTGCGCCCCAGAGACCGCTGGTGCGGGTGCGCTATGAGCACCAGAACCAGCGCCTCATCCGCCCCTCGAATCCTCTCGCTCTCCTCGCTCTCTTCGAGATCGACCGTCTTGGCAAAACGCTCCCGAGCCTCGTGCTCGTTCCCATCCATCTCAGGCTCCGCCAATCCCCCGGGCTCGGCGTCCCGGATCAGACGTTATCGCGCAGGATTTCCCTCTCGAACAATGTACCACGATGCCCCCCTGAGCTGGTGGCGGGTGCGTGCTCGGTGGATTTCAGCCATTCCAGAGGGATGCGCCTCGAGGTGCCTCCGATTGTCAACAACAGCGAGAAAAGGCCAACCCGATGGCGCGTTACCTGAACCAGCCTGGCTCGGCTCCGCGACGGCGGGCCTCGCGGACGATTCTCGCGAGCTCCAACCGCGCGCGGCGAAGCTCCTTATCGACCAGCCGCAGTTTCACCTTGGCGCGGTCGAGGCGGGCGAGAGTGCGGGGGGTGACCCGTTCCCTGTTGATGGCCTCGATGTCGGCGAGAACCTCCGACCTGCGCGCTTCGATCTTGCTCACGGCCTTGCGTTGATTGAGGAAGCGGGCTCGCCACATGCCACGTTGCGCACCCCCTGATCCATCCGCGGGTTTGGCGGGTAGCTGCTGTCCGGCAGTGTACTCGCCGAAGGTCACGGTGCCTTCGGCTGCCAGCTCGGCCAGATCCTCGGTGGTGATGACCACGCTGCCGGTCGAAGGGTCGGCCATCCTCGGATCGAGAGAAATCCGGCTGGCGTAGGCGGCCAGGGTGCCGGGACGGGGCGTCGGGGTGGGGCTTGGTTCAGTTTTGGTTTGCGCTTCGGATGCCGCGGACAGGGTCAGGCACAGCGCGCAGACCAGAGACTTGAGGGAGACGACTGTTCGGAGAGACATGCCGGAATCCTTTCCGGCGTGGGCGGGATGAGGTCACTATACATATGATTGGCGTCGTTGCCAAGGACTCGGAGGCTCACTCGACCTCGAGTCTCGCAACCTCACCGCGCAGCTCCCACATCACCCGACTCACGAGGATGGTCGCCACCGCGCCGAGCCCGGCCACCAAACCCCACCACAATCCCCGCGGTCCAAAGCCGAAGTGGAAACCGAGAAGGAGGCTGACGGGCAGGCCGACAAGCCAGAAACCGACGATGTTGATCACCAACGGTGCACGGGTGTCTCCCGCACCGCGTAAAACCCCTGAGGAGACGACCTGGAGACCGTCGAATATTTGGAAAAACCCGGCAATCGGAATGAGCTGCGCAGAGAGGAAAATGACCTCGTCGACCGAGGTGTAGGCGGATGCGAGCAGGGTCGGCAGGCCCAGGAACGCAATCGCGGTGAGCGTCATGAAGGCTACGCCGAGCAGCAGTCCGGACGAGGCCGCGCGGCGGGCGCCGCTGGCATCGCCCCTACCGATCGCGTGCCCGACCCGAATCGCCGAGGCCGAGCCCACACCGAGCGGCACCATGAAGGTCAGGGAGGCGAGATTGATGGCCACCTGGTGGGCGGCCATCTGGACCGTGCCGAGGCCCCCCATGAGCAGGGCGATGACCGCGAAGGCGATGATCTCGAGCTGGACTTGAAAACCGATCGGAGTCCCGAGGCGGATCGTGCGCCACAGGGGTCCGAGCAACAATGCCTGCCTGTCAAAGCGTCTGAGGACCGGCGCGAGCTCTTTCCGGGCAACCACGAGCAGCACCAGAAAGAGCAGGGTCCGCGACGCAGTGGTGGCCCAGGCCGAACCCAGAGGGCCCAGACTCGGGAGCGGTCCGGCACCGAACACCAGGGCCCAGTCCGCCACCAGATTGAACAGGTTGACGAACACGATGGTGAGAACGATTGGCTGCAGACGCTCCATGGCCTGTAATGACTGGCGCAGCACCACGAAGCCGAAGAAGGGGAGCAGCCCGGGAATGCAGATGTGGACATAGGCGGCGGCCAGCGGCACGGTCTCGGGTGGTTGTCGGAGGAGTGTCAGAGCTGTCTCGCTCGGCAGCAATAGAAGGGTTGACGGCACCATCAGCAGCGTGGCGATCACGAGCCCGCGTTGAACTGCCCTCCTGGCCCGAACCGGGTCGCCCGCGCCCACTGCCTGGGCCACCAGGGGGTCGAGGGCCAGGAGCATGCCGACACCGAATGACGAAACACCGATCACCACCACGTGGCCGAGGGCCACGGCTGCCAGAGCCTGGGAGGAAAGGCGGCCGACCACCATCGTGTCCACCACCCCCAGCAACATCATTCCCACCTGCACCACGACCACTGGCAGTGCCAGGCGGACCATGGCTTCGATGTCGGCACGGCGTGGGATCTCAAAGGGACGTGTCACGATCGTCTCCGGGCGCGAGATCATACCAGCGCCGTCTGTCAGGGAGTTAGATGTCGCGGTTTCGGCCGGTGGCGAGATCACCGTGACCGGGTGGGTTAGACTACCTCTGATTCTCGAGCCGAAACTCAAGGGAGGTCACATGAAAGTCACCGTGCTCGTCGAAAACTCTGCGCTCGAAGGCCGAGAGGACGTGCGGGCAGAGTTTGGTCTGTCGCTTCACGTCGAGCACCAGGGGCATCGGATTCTCTTTGACACCGGGACCTCGGGAGTCTTCGCCGACAACGCCAAGGCCATGGGGATCGCCTTGGAAGAGGTCGAGGCGGCGGTGCTGTCGCACCACCACTTCGATCACGGCGGGGGGCTCGCGCGCTTCTTTGAAGCAAACGAACGGGCGCCGCTCTATCTCCGGGAGCGGGAAGGCCGGCAGCCCCAGGTTCGGGCCTTCGGGTTCATCAAAAGGTCCGCTGATCTCGACTGGGGGTCCCTCGAAAAATACAATAGCCGTCTCAGGTTCGTGAAGGGATCGACCGAAATCACCCCTGGGATCTTCCTGCTCACCGAGATCGGCGACGATCACGAACGACCTCGCGGGAACAGGTGGCTGTTTATTGAAAAGGACGGCGCCGTCACCCACGATCCCTTCGATCACGAGCTGCTGATGGTTGTTCGTGAGGATGACGGAATGGCGGTCTTTACTGGATGCTCCCATCGCGGCGTCCTCAACATGATCGACGCCGCCGTCGCGCACTTTCCGGATGTCCCAATCAAGGCGGTCTTCGGTGGGTTTCACCTGATGGGTCTGCCGTTCTTCAACTCTATGGCGGGCTCACGCGGGGAGGTCGAGGACATTGCCCGTCAGATCTCGGCACGTGTCGAAGGGCCGGTGTACACGGGGCACTGCACCGGCGCAAAGGCCTTCGGCGTTCTGCGCGGAGTGATGGGAGAGACCCTGCAGTCAATGCCAACCGGTGCCAACATCGAAATCTGAAGAGGTGCCGGGGAACGTACAGGCGCCATCACGCGTTCCCTGATCAGGGAGTTGTCCACCATGCAGGGTAAAAGCGGCGCCACAACGCACGAGCAGTACATTGCCGAGGTCGATGAAAAGCGCCGGGGGGACATCCAGCGTCTCCACGACCTGGTGCGCACGGTGGCGCCCGAGCTCGAGCCGACGATGAAGTTCGGGATGCTCGGCTACGGCACCTATCACTACAAGTACGCGAGCGGCCGCGAGGGCGATTGGATGACCATCGGCATCGCCAACAACAAGCAGTACATCTCTCTCTACTGCTGCGGCGCCGATGAGCACGGCTACGTCGCCGAACAGTTCAAACAAAGGCTGCCGAAGGCAAACATCGGCAAGGGTTGTGTTCGCTTCAAGCATCTCGACGACCTCGATCAAGGGGCCCTTGAAGAGCTGATTCGGAAGGCGGCAGTCTTTCGACGTTAGAACTGAGGTGGATAATTATCGTGATATTTCGGCAGAAATCAAATCAAAGTGTCTTAAATAGAAACAAAAGACTGATTTGGAGTGAGAATTTTTCAAAATAGTGGTTTTTTTACTCTCCGTGATCAGCTCGTCGCGCTCCCCGGCCCTCGATCCTCGATCCGTCGCCGGCGCGCGGCGTCGATCTCCCGTGATGCTCGCAGACCGCGGGTGCGCAGGGAGAACCACACCAGCCGCTTGCGATCCATGACGAAGAACCGCCTGCCATAGCGTGCCAGGGCGCGCCGATCGATCTCGAACCCCAAACCCGGAGATCGAGGCGTTTCGATGGCGCCTTTCTCGTGGACGAATGGCTCCTCGAGGATGCCGTCGCGAGCCTCGACCGTCCAGCCGGGGGGGCTCAGCGGGTACTCGAGCTCGCGCTCCGCGGCATAGCCGCTGGCCGCCATCAGCTGCAGGTTGACCGCGAAACCGATGCCGTTGGTCCAGGTATGCGGTGAGTAGCCGAGTCCGTGCTCGCGGCACAACCGGATCACCTCCATGGTCTGCGCGATGCCACCGGTGAACAGGGCGTCCGGTTGGAACACGTCGTAACAGCGGCGTTCGATCATCATCTTGAGCTCCGGAAGACCAGAGCTGTGAAGCTCCCCGCCGGCGATCGGTACCCGGCTGTGAGCGGTGAGGGCGCTGAGGTCGTCGTAGGCGGTCATCGAGAGTGGTTCCTCGATCCACGCGACCCCGAGATCGGCGCACGCGTCGGCAAATCTCTTCGCACGTTCGAGATCCCACAGGGGCGCGTTGGAGACGATGGTGACCCGCCAACCCTGGTTGGCATCGACGGCGATCTTCATTCGATCTCCCACCGCAGCGGTGGTGTCGGCGACCTGCCGCATGTCGACCTCTTCGTCGTCGTCGTGGACGCGCAGCTTGATGGTCGTGAACCCTTCCTCGTAACGGGCCTCGGCCTCCTCGATCCGTTCGCGGGCCGTCTTCACCTCGCCGGTCGAGGCGTACACGCCGACGGTGCACGGTTTTCCGCCCACAAGCTCGCACACGGGCATGCCTTCGATTTTTCCCTTGATGTCCCAGAACGCCGGCTCGACCCACCAGTTGCGCCAGCCGAGGTAGGAGATCTCGCGCAGGCGCTGCTGGACGAGTGAGATGTCGGTGGCATCCTCGCCCAGGAGGTAGGGCCCCAGCAGGTCGCCGAGGCCCGCACGTTCTCTGCCGATCGCCGGCCCGGCGCTGTGGCCGACGACGCCGTCCTCTGTCGTCACTCTAATGAGGGTGAACCGGTTGTCGTTCTGCGGCATGCCGGGGATCCACGCAGGCCGAAACGTGGCGGGCAACGGAATCGCGACGTGGAACAGCTCGATTCGGGCCACACGCTGTGGATTGTGGATCATGAGCCCACAATAGCAGCTCGAAACCTTAACTGTGGCTCGCGATAGCACCTGTCTCAGTTCGAAGGGGCGACTGGAGTGGACAGATGGTCCGGTATAGTCCACATTGATAAAGGGGTGTTTTGCATGTCAGGGTTTTTTCGAGGAAGGGGATGTCATGAGTAAGAGGATCGTGGCCCTTGTCGGGTGTTTCCTTGCATTGACGGCGTGCTCGAAGGAAAAGGCAGAAAGCGATGTTTTTGACCGGGTTCCAACCGTGGACGAGTGGCAAATCGTCGCGCCGGCGGAGATGACCGAGACCCAAAAGGCCCAGCAGGAGCTGTGTCTGACCGCTGTCAACGCGATGGCGGCAGAGACCCTTGGCGAGCTGGAGGCGGCCCTGGAAGGCGGTGATCCGGCGGAAGCCATCGCGGTGTGCCGCGACAAGGCGCCGGCCATCGCGGACCACATTGCCACGCAGTATGGGCTGAAGATCGGAAGGACGTCGTTCAAGCTGCGCAATCCGGCCAACGTTCCCCCCGAATGGGCCGACGAGCTGGTGGCAGAACGTGCCGACGAACCGGCCTTCCTGGTCGGGCCCAACGGCGAGCTCGGTGCGCTGCTACCGATTCGTCTCAAGGCTGAATGCCAGATGTGTCACGGTCCGGTCGATACGATCGACGCGGAAATTCTCGCGGCGGTGGCCGAGAACTACCCGGATGACCAGGCCGTGGGCTTTGTCGAGGGCGATCTGCGCGGCTGGTTCTGGGTCCAGGCGCCTCCCGGACAGACGGAAGAAAGCTGAGGATCAGCGCCTGGAGCGTTGTTCGGATCCCAGGTGCGTGACGGGGTTCGGGCGGCGGTGGCTGCGACCGCCAGGAGGAGTTCCGCGATTCAGGCGCGCAGCAGCATCGCCGCCCAGTGGAAGCCGGCTCCGAACGCCGTCAAGAGCAGGAGATCGCCCTTTTTGATCCGGCCTTGATTGCGAGCCTCCCACAACGCGAGTGGAACCGAGGCCGAGCCGGTGTTGCCGTAGTCTCTGACATTGACAACGACCTTCTCTTCGGGAACTCCGAGAAACGTCTGCACCGCCCGGATGATCCTCAGGTTGGCCTGATGAGGGATGACGAGGGCGACCTCCGAAATGTCGACCCCGGCCTGGTCGAGAACCTCCTTCGCCGCGCCGCCCATTCTCGCCACGGCCTCCCGGAAGACCTCGCGGCCCTTCATCACGATTTTCTTGTGGGCGTTCTCCTGCACGCCCTCGAGGGTGACGGGGGCGCGGGTTCCGCCCATCTCCAGGGTCAGGATGTCAGCCTTCGAGCCGTCGGTGCCGGCGGTGAAGGCAAGGACCTCGGTCGCAGTTTCTCCCGCGCCCACAACCGCCGCGCCCGCCGCGTCGCCGAAGAGCACGCAGGTCGTGCGGTCGCTCCAGTTCATGAGTCGCGTGAGCAGTTCGACGCCGACCAGGAGGATCTTCCGTCCACCGGGCCGAATCCTCGAACGGGCTACGTCCAGGCCCAAGATAAAGCCGGCGCAGCCGCTGCCGGCGAGATCGAAGGTGGGAACCTCGCGCGCGCCGAGCCGATGTTGGAGGTGGGCCGCGGTGTCGGGAAGATAGACCTCGGGGGTGTCCGTGGCGACGATGATCTCGCCGATCTCGTCGATGGTGATGCCGGCGTCGTCGAGTGCGTCAGTGGCGGCCTCCGCCGCCAGGTCGACAGTCGTTTCTGCGTCGGCGGCCACGCGCCGTCTCTCGATCCCGGTCCTGGTTCTGATCCACTCGTCGGAGGTGTCCACGTGCTCTGCCCACTCATCGTTGGTCATCACCCGTTCCGGGAGATACGCACCCAAACCGAGGATGCCGACGCGGTGGGTTGAGGTCATTTCAGTCCTTTCCACGGGGGGAGTTTACAGCAACGGCAACCAATGGATGCCGCGGTAGAGACCCGTAATTTTTACGTAAATCATGTTTAACATTAAAAATTAATTGACAAACATGAAAATTCACCATATCTTGACGGTGGGAAGAACAACGCTACGTAATACCGGGAAGGGGATACCGACATGGCACACCACTCGTTTCTCAACCCACTCGAGAAGGCGCTCCGGTTTTACGCGGGGCTCTACTTGGCGGTGATCGCCTTTCAGCTGGTCGGGCTCCTGATGTACCTGGTCAACGTGTGGCCACGCGTGCGCGGCACTGTTGCACCGACGGTGACAGCCGTTCTGTGCTTGGCTCTCGTCCTCGGATTTTTCCGCGCCTTCGTCTGGGTCCGGATCTATTGGGGCGGTGCCAAGGCCCTCGCCCTCCTGCGAACCGAAGGAGCGTCGCCTCGCCTGGCAACGAGCCTCGGGCCCGTGCTCGCCATGCTGACGCGGTTGCTGGTTGTGAGCTGTGTCCTCGACTTTCTATTCCTCCCGGCGTTTTTTTTGAGTGACACCTTCCTACCGTTTTCGGTCTCGGGTTGGCGTCTCGGCGCGGTCGAGATGGCGCGACTCGTTTTTCCGCAGGCATTCGGCTTCGCCGCCCTCATCCTCGCCTTCTTGACTCACCAGTTCCGCCACCTCCTTCAGGAACGCAGCCACCTGATGGAGGAGGTCGAGCTCACCGTGTGAGGATGGCCGATGGCGATCGTCATCAACCTTGACGTGCAGCTGGCAAAGCGAAAAATGAAGCTCAACGAGCTCTCTGAACGCGTGGGAATCTCCGTCCAAAATCTGTCGGTGCTGAAGACCGGGAAGGCACGAGCCATTCGATTCTCGACCCTCGAGAAGCTCTGTCGCGTTCTCGAGTGCACCCCGGGTGACCTCATCGAGTACCGGGAGGAGACCTAGTCGTCGGAAGTGCGCCGTGCCGTTTTTGTGATGTAGATCTCCTCTCATTTCGGAGCTGGGACCTTAGAGTTGTATTCATGGGGACGGCTCGATCGATGAGGAGAGGAACCGCCCTGCTCCTCGGATTGCTGATGGCTGCGTCCGGCTGCGGTCCGACGGTGCTGGACACGACCAGCGTCCCGGCGCTCAGTGCTTCCCTGGAGGCCCTGCGCGAGCCGATGGAACCCGCGGAGCGAGATCGTTTCGACGAGGCTCTCGGATACCTGGTGGGGGAAGCGGTGATCGTGCCCGAGAGCCCTGACCCGGCGTATGCACGGCTTGTCCTGCAAATGTACCGCCCACTCAACGGTCTCACCGCCGATGGCATTACCGCCGAGGCCCGGCGCCGGAGGTTCGGGGAGGTGCAGGCGGCGATCGCCGCCGAGGAGGCGGGCCGGGCGGCGTCCGAGGACGCGCGACGCCAGCTCGCGAAATTCCGGCTCACCACCAGCCGCGTCTACAAGCGGAACCGCGGGATGCTCGAGTGGCCACTGATCGAGTTCAAGGCGGTGAACGGGACCGGCAGCAAGGTGTGGCTGGTCCACTTTCGGGCGGCCCTGCTGAAACCGGAGGAGGAGGAACCGTGGCTCGAGGAGGAGTTCGACCAGCTTCTGCTCGACGGACTCGAGCCCGGTGCCGGAGATATCTGGCGGATCGAGCCCGAGAAGCAGGAGTGGATCCAGCTCATCGATCCTCACCCCGACCTCCAGTTCACCCTCGAGGTCATGAGTCTCCAGGGCTACAGGGGGAAGGTCCTGGCACAGACCGACTGGGGGGCGATCGAGGCCCACCGTCTGGCTCTCTACCGCGAGACGCTGGGTCTGCTGCGAACCACCGGAACTCTTGTCCTGGACGGCCCTCCGCGCGTTCGCCCACGAGCGAAGACTGCGCGTGACGACCCTCCCGAGAGCGGCTGAGGTCGGGAACGGAGACGGATGTGAGGTTGGGAATCACGACCCGGTGGCTGATGACAGCCGGCGGCGTGGTGATGTCGTTGTTTGTCGCCGGAGCCCGGCCAGTCGGCGCCCAAGCGCCGTGCCCCACCTTGCCGCCGCCAGCCGGACCCACCGTCGAGGTCTATCCCGCGGATGCCGACCAGCTGCGCGGGATCGTTGCCGCCGCCGCCTCAGGAATCACCATCCTTCTCCACGACGGCACCTACGACCTCAGCGGTGGCGACGCCACCCACCGTCTGCAGTTCAGCGTCCCGGGAGTGACCATGCGCTCATTCGGCGGTGACCGCGAGGCTGTCGTGCTCGACGGGAATTACGGCACCAATGAGCTGATCAGCATTGCTGCCTCCAACGTGGTGATCGCCGATATCACGCTCACGCGTGCGTACGACCATCCCATCCACATCAGTGGCCCGGGCACCCCGATAGAGGGAATCCTGATCCATAACGTGCACATCATCGATCCCGGCCAGCAGGCCGTGAAGGTGAACGCGGTCGGTGAGGGCACCGTGGACAACAGCACGCTCGAGTGCTCGCACATCGAGCTGACCGACGCCGGTCGCGCCCTCATCCGTGACAACTGCTACACCGGCGGTCTCGACGCGCACGCGGCCACGGGGTGGCGGGTGTGGAGGAATCGTATCGAGGGTTTCTGGTGTGCGAACGGACTTTCCGAGCACGGCATCCACATGTGGCGCCAGTGCCAGGACTCCCTGGTCGAGGAGAACGTGGTGCTCGACTGCGCCCGGGGCATCGGCTTCGGGCTCGGGCCGGGGGCGGACGGGCACACCGGAGGCATCATCCGCAACAACTTCGTGGCGGCATCCGATGCGGGCCTGTTCGCGTCACCCGACGGCTTCGACTCCGGGAT
>Ga0316576_10002771_pt1 | contig 10065 bp, 5 predicted proteins | sample S0NA_FD_203075 | JGI IMG/M metagenome (GOLD analysis project Ga0316576, IMG submission 203075) | Rhizosphere microbial communities from salt marsh grasses in Alabama, United States - S0-2_050615r3r5 | ecosystem: Host-associated > Plants > Roots > Rhizosphere | place: USA: Alabama | collected... | reverse complement strand
ATGTGATTCAAATTTGTGTAAAGCATTTTTATTTATTTTTAATAATTACTCCTTTTCTGACCGCACGACCTTACGACCGCATGACTGCAAGACTGCAGGACCGCAAGACCGCATGACTGCAAGACCACACGACCGCAAGACCTTCAGACCTTCAGACCATCCTTATCTCATACGTCATCTCTATTCCTGCCTTACGGTATACCGCAGAGACACCACAGTAACGATCAATTGAAAGGTCGATCGCCTTCTCAATCTTTGCCATGTCAAGGTCTTTGCCGCGGAACTCATAGACAGTATGCATCTTAGTAAATGCATTCGGGTGCTCATCCTCGGTATCGCCTTCAACCACCACATTGAAATACTCTATATCCTGGCGCATCTTTTTCAGTAGCGACACGACATCCATGCCCGTGCAACCTGCCAGTGCTGCAAGCATAAGAGGTTTCGGACGGGGACCTGCGTCTTCACCACCGAACTTTTCGGCGGAGTCAATCATGAAATGATGTCCGTTCACTTCAGTGTCAAATTTCATTTCACCTTTCCAGGCTGATTCAATCCTGTGTTTCATGAATAAGGAACTTTGCCGCAAAGATACGTCTGCTGCAGATGAGTGACAGTGCATGCCTCTTTCAATGCATCACCGGAAGAATTGAAACGAGACAACAAAAAATATGTCACCGTTCAACCGGTTGTCATAGGGTAGTATTCTTTTCTGAGGCTGAACACCCATTTATTCTTAAATTTGTCATTCATTTACTAACATGAAACCCACATGATTAAGAATCATAAATAGAAATGAAAATATTTCTATCATGTGGGTTATCCCGATAAATCGGGACAAGCTATGTGACCAATGAAATCAGAATTACTTACACATGAAAACTATCAGTGATACCGATAAGGAATTCGTCTGTGACATAACTCTGCCATGTTTTTCATCGCTCTCGACTGAAGAGACTGACCTGGTACGTGACAGCCGTGTACAGGTGGTCTTCCGCCGTGGCGAGAACATAACCAAGCAGGGTGCCTTTGCCTCATACGTAATCTTCATCGTCAGCGGTTTCTCAAGGCAGTATATTGAGTGCAGCAACGGCCGCGACTTCAACCTTAGGGTAATAAAGCCCGGCGAGATGGTCGGGCTGTCCGCCGTCTTCGGGCAGAACACCTTCAGCTATTCTGTTGTGGGCATTACCGAGACGAAAGGTTTCCTTATAGAACGTGATGCTATTGCCGGACTGGTAAAGAACAACGGATCGTTTGCCTTTGGAATCATCAGGAGGTATTGTGAGCATAACACCATGCTTTACGGAATGCTTGACAAAGTGCTTCATCAGCAGACCAATGGACGTATGGCATCAGTACTTCTGAGCCTGGAGCCGGAGAATTTTAACGGTGAGGACCTGGTCAGGCAGATGTCGCGTCGTGAACTGGCTGACTTTGCCGGCATCTCAACCGAGGGAGCCGTGAAAGTACTCAAGAGCTTTGAGAAGGATGGCCTGATAAAACTATCGGATAAAAGCATTATCCTCCTTGACAGGAAGCGCCTGGAGGAGATCAGCCGGACGGGGTAAGGCACAGGGCATATCCCACAACCGCCTATTGCCTATTGCCTATTGCCTGACCCTAAAGCCTTATCATCGTCGGAGCCAGGTTGACTCCTTCAAGATTAAGCATCAGCGGAGTGTTCCGGTCATTCTTGCCCAATGAGGTGACGTCAACGAGAATACTCTTGGTCTCACCCGGAAGCAGAACCACATAATTGTCGTCAAAAAAAACAGGCGTCACCATCTCCCCGTCAGAGGCACGAACTACTTTCATGCGTACAAAGAAGGCAGCTACATCTCCGCTGTTGGCAATATCTACGGTGAATTTCCCATTGTCGCTTTTCATCATCTGACCTACGATCTTTGCAGTGCCGAGCTGCATCAGAGCCTTCCTGTCATCATTGTACGGGAACCAGTAAACGTTTTCATCTATCGGCTGTCCTGTTGTGACATAGGTTATATTCAGTTTCAGGAACTGTACTTTTGCCTGCTTGCCGCGCAGATCGACATCCCATACTTTGATTTTGCTATAAGCAGGTACTGTCGCCTCATGAGATGTCTTCCACAGCTCCCTGCCCTGCTCATCGGCCAGCACTGCATCAAGTCTCAGTCCCTTTCTCTCCTTGGGAGTTGAATTGATAATATATACTGCTGAGTCAGACAGATTAAACTGAAGATGAATGGGCGCAGCAGCATGTTTGAATCCGTAGAAACCGGCATTCTGGTCAAGATACCAGTCGTAAAACTGCCCTTTGAGTGCCGGCCATGGATTCTGGCTCTTCCAGATAAGAAACCCGGTATACCAGTCCCACATGTGCGAGGTGAATCCCTCCACGAGTGAGCGGTACTGATCATAATTGACAATCTGAGCCTTCGTCACAAAATCCTGCAGGCCTGTGGCCTCTCCCATCTTTTCAATCATACCTCCGTAACCCAGGTACTTGTGGTATTTCCAGACTTCATTGACCTCCCTGCCGGCAGGAACGACCAGGTCTTCTTCATTCATCATCTTTTTCAGCGCTTCGATATTGGGCAATCCCACAGAACCTATCTCAGGATTAAAGGGAAACCACTTCTCGTTAAAGAACCATAACGGTTCTCTAACAAAGTATGGTCCATCGGCAGTCCCTCCCCTCGTATTCCGCAGGATATCAGGCGATGTCGATTCACTGAAGTAAAGCCTGGTTCCATCGAGGGTTTCAAGTGTTTGCTTTATGCGGAATTCCAGCTCCGGCGGTGGCGGGTACTCGTTCCCTCCGCAATACATAAACAATGAAGGATGGTTTCTCAGCATCTTCACCTGGTCAGCCAGCGATTTAATGAACAGGGAATGCTTATCAGGGTACTCGCGCCTGCGCTCCTGAGTCTCAGCTTTCTTAAGGGTGTCAGGCCACCTGCCGTTGCAGTCTCCCGTTATCCACAGGTCCTGCCAGACGAGTATTCCATATTTGTCACATGCCTCGTAGAATTCAGGTCTCTCCATTATTGAGCCACCCCAGACTCTTATCATATTCATGTTCATCTCGGCATGCATCCTCACCTCAGCATCATACCTCGACCTGTCAAGCCTGAGCATACCGTCCGAGGCTATCCAGTTGGCGCCCCTGATGAAGATCTTCTGCCCGTTAATTGTAAAGACGCGTGACCCGGTATTTTCATCAAAGTAACTTCCTGTTTCCCTGAAGCCGAATGTAATGTCTTCCCTGTCCTGTGCGACACCTTCCCTGTCATAGAAGGTTATCACCGCCGAGTAGAGTGATGGCTGACCTATCCCGTTCGGCCACCAAATCCGCGGGTCAGTCTGTTTGAACTCTGAAAAAGTGACCATTACCGATGAATGCGGTTCGATCTTCATCTTCTTCCTGTCTGCCATCCCATTAAATGCCACACCTGCTTCTCCCTCAACAACATTACCAGTCAAATTTACCATTTCAGCAGAAAATGTCACAAAAGCAGGATCCTGAAGCTCGCCCGGCAGGCGTGGGTCCGGGACGCGCGTCTTTGCGAAACCGTCGCGGATGTCAATGTCACCGGTAACTTCAATAGTCACCTCATCCCAGATGCCGGTATTACGGTCCCTGATTGGCTGTATCCAGTCCCACCCGGGTGTGAACTGCATGGTCACATCACGTCCTATCATGCCGTCACCGCCCTGACCGCCATTGGGATTTCCGGGATGAACAGGAGGTTCTACCTTGACTGCCAGACGATTGTATCCACTGTAATGGACCAGTGAAGTTATGTTATACTTCTCGCGAAGGAACATACCCTCATGCGTGTCATCGCTGATGCGCCTGCCGTTCAGATATATTTCGGCCAGATAATTTATTCCCCTGAAGTTGAGCCATACCTGCCTGGTCGAGTCGAGTGTCTCTGTGGTGAACCTGACAAAGTACCAGTAAGTATAGAAATCACGACCTTCGTTATACACGTCAGGTATCTGTTCATTGTTCAGGCCAAACCATGGTTCCGGCTCCCTCCCGTTATTAACGAGAGTGGTAAGGATCGTCCCTGGCACCGTTGCATTCATCCACCCTGTAAGGTCTGGATCTGACATTGTAAGATGACATCCGTCGACCTTCACCTCGGAGGCTTTAATGGCCTTCCATCCTGAAGTGAGGGGAGTCACCTGAGCGGTAACAGTAAGAACAATAAATAACAATACACTGATAACGAATAGTCTTTTCATGTCTCTGAACGATTATTAACAAGTACGCCAAGATATTAAATTTATCGGTACATGCCTCCGGGCCCGCAATCTAAAACCATAACGCATGGAACTTGCAGGTTAATGCAGAAATTTCGTGTCCGGCGCTTTGATATTAACGGGGGAATTTAAAAATTGCAGGTTCTTTTGAATCAGCCTATGCAAGCCCCCGGGAACAGAAAAATCGAAAGGCTTTTTGCACTGATACTTTCACAGCACAGACGCTGGGGGCAGGTGCTGATGCCATATATACTTGAAAAACTGCCCGGTTGCGAATATTATACAATGTCCGAAGCACTCTCTCCTTTTCCTGACCCTGTCACACTTTCCGGACTGGATAATGAAGAGAGGGAAGCAGTGAGGCTTTTAAATGAGTACTCTGACCGGAATCTGGGTAAGCTCTTTGCAAAGCACCGCAGTGTCAGGGATTTTGTTGAGAATGTTACCGACAGGGAGTTTGATAAGCTCATAAAACCCTACATTGAATCGCGGATCCATCAGTGCCTGCATGTGGCTCTGAACGAGGAAATACCCGTATTCCTGCAGAAGACTAAAATAACAACCCTGCACCCAGAAGACCGCCTGACAATTTCTCCTGCACCAGCCATTCCGGCATTCAGGTTCGACCGTGACAGCAATGGAAGCAGTTACAGTCTCACAGTGGAGTCTGAAGGCAAAAAGCTCGACCTGCGCAACTCTTCAGTCGAGATACTGTCAAACAAACCCTGTGTTATCAGAACAGACCACTCAATTCATTTCATCTCTGAGATAGAGGGTGCAAAGCTAAAACCCTTCATCACACGAGATAAGATAAGCATCCCGCGGGCTTCTGAAGAGAAATACTTCAGCACCTTCGTGCTTTCTGTCATCAATACGCATAAAGTCACGGGCAATGCCTACATCCTTGAGCAATCTGAACCGGAGAAGCAGGCTTTCCTTACAGTTGAAAGGACTGTTACAGGAATTCCGGCAGCTATGCTCATGTTCCGCTATGACGATACTGATATTTACTTCAATGATAGCCGTGATGACTTTACCACTTTCAGCAATGAAAATGGCAGGTTCATATTCCGAAGGAAAAAGCGTGACAGGGAATGGGAAGAAAAATGCATGTCAGCCCTTGAAGAATCGGGTCTTTTTACTGAAGACGAGATCAACTTCCTGACTCCCGGTAGCAGAGATGATAACAATGAGACTTTATATGAACTGGTCGAGGCTATTGCGGGGAACAGGAAAAGACTTGAAAATGCAGGCCTTAAAATACGTGCCGGAAGTCTTGACAGACAATATTGTCTTGAGCCTGTTGAGATCAGGCTCAGTCATAATATCATCAATGACTGGTTTGATCTCAGGGCCGACGTAACGATAGGCTCTTTCAGCATTCCCTTTGCCAGGCTCAGGCGCAACATACTTGAAGGCATACGTGAGTACACTCTTCCTGACGGCACTGTTGCCATCCTGCCTGAAGAATGGTTCACCCGCTACAGGGGTTTATTTGAGATGGGTCGCGAGAGTGATGACGGCCTCATGTTGCACAAGCAGCACTTTGCCCTTGTCAGTGACATCATTTCAGGAGACGACTGTGATATATGCCAGAGACTTGCAAAACTGTCAGTACCCGAACAGCTTCCCCTGCTGCGCGTCCCTGGGGGAATAAAGGCTGAGCTTCGCCCCTACCAGCTTGAGGGAGTGAGCTGGATGCATTACCTCCAGACGAACAATCTTGGGGGGTGCCTCGCTGATGACATGGGATTGGGCAAGACAATCCAGGCGCTGACCCTGCTTATGTGGAACAAGGAAAACATCCCCCATTCAGCTCCGAAGGTCATGTCTGATCAAATGACACTGTTTGATGTAGACGGAAGCAACATCACATCATTGATAATCGTTCCCGCATCGCTCTGCCACAACTGGTATAACGAGATCAGGAGGTTCTGCCCCTCCCTGAAGACAATCATTCACCACGGGGCCATGAGATACAGGTCAGTGTCAGACTTTGCTGGATATGATATCATCATCTCCAGCTATCACACAGTGCGTCAGGATATTGAAATTCTGGAATCAATAGATTTCTTCTATGTTATTCTTGATGAAAGCCAGCATATTAAAAATCCCTCGTCGAATATCTACAGGGCTGTAACACGACTAAGGGCAGCACACAGGCTTGTCCTTAGCGGGACACCGGTGGAAAACTCCATCACCGACCTGTGGACACAGCTCAGCTTTGTCAATCCGGGTCTCCTGGGCTCACTCAATTTCTTCAGGAGAGAGTTTGCCAGGCCGATAGAAAAGAACAATGAGGAAGAGAAAGAGACCAGGCTCAGAAAAATAATCCATCCTTTCATCATGAGACGCACAAAGGAAATGGTTATAAGGGATCTTCCTCCTGTAACTGAGCAGGTCATTCACTGTGACATGTCCGAAGAACAGGCCGTTATCTATGAACGTGACAAGTCTGCTGTAAGAAACAGCATACTGGAGAATATCGAAGCCGTTGGCATTGAGAAGTCTGCCATAATCGTACTGCAGGGACTGATGAGACTTAGGCAGATAGCCAACCATCCGTTGCTTACCGATGAAACATACTCCGGAAGCTCGGGTAAGTTCGAAACAGTCATCCATAATATTGAAAGCGTTGTTTCTGAAGGACATAAGATCCTGATCTTCTCCTCTTTCGTAAAACACCTGGAACTGTTTCCCGGCTGGCTTACAAAAAAGGGTATCGGTTATGTTATGCTGACAGGTTCAACCCGCGACAGGGAGATGGTGATTGACAGGTTCAGGAATGATGCGGGCATTAAGGTCTTTCTTATGTCACTTAAGGCAGGAGGTGTAGGATTGAACCTGACCGAAGCTGACTATGTCTTTATTTTAGACCCGTGGTGGAACCCTGCTTCAGAGCTGCAGGCATATGGAAGGGCTCACAGGATAGGGCAGGAAAAGAGGGTTTTTGTAAGCCGCTATATCTCGGAGAATACCATAGAGGATAAGATTCTGCGACTGCAGGAGAGAAAGTCAAAGCTTGCCGGCACCTTCGTGGAGGCCAGCAACCCTTTCAGTGACCTTGACATGAAATCCATGCTTGAAATACTGACCTGATTTTATTAGTTTTACCCGGACAAATCCGTAATCAGAATTTAAAAACCGGTATGAACGATTTTCAAAATCACCCCCTGACCGGGGCAGCCAACCTTGACAGCGCCATGACGAAACTGTGGGCTTTCTATAAGAAATATTTCGTGGGGATGTACATTATCTCCGTGGTGCTTGCCCTGCTAACATCACTGGCCTCAGCGGGAATAGATGCCTCCATGTTACAAACGGTTACTGACCCTGAAGAAATGCTGCAGATTTTAAAAGGGATGGCAGGCCCCTATGCACTTATTCTTCTGATCTCCTTCGTCTTTGGCGTCATCCTTCATGCCTGGGTGCTGGAGAAGCCTCTCGGAGAGCCCGGTTTTCCGGGAACGCTGCTTAAGAAGTCTGCTCTTGCACTGATACCATATCTGCTGGTAATGATCGTTCTGATGACCATTGGCATGATCATGACCGCCTTCGGACTTGTTCTTCTGGTTCTGCCAGGTATCTTTGCACTGTTCTATATCGCCACCGTCGCAATGTTTGCCCTGCCGCTGACACTCACTGAGAGCCGTAATCCTGCCCATGTTTTATCAAGGTCATTCACCCTGGCACACCGCAATCTGTGGCCAAACATGGGTTGGGTCATCGTTGTGATGCTTATCATCCTGGTGGTTTCTCTTGTGATCGGTGCAATTCTCATGGTTCCTTTCACAGGGACATTCCTCAAGTCGTTCAGTAACCCCGAGGAAGCCACCACTTTGCTTGACATAAGCCGCAATCCTCTTTATATTATAATCAGTGCACTCGCAACCTCACTTGTGACCCCGGTCTTTCCCATACTTGCATTCATACTCTATTTCAGGAACAGGGAGCAGGAGGTGCAGCAGGAAGTGGTTGCTGACAGTGAAGAGAGGCTGAAAGTTGAGGATCTTTATCCAAAGACGCCTGACAATCAGTGATCAGGCCCGGGTATCGCCATGCCAGAGGTAAAGAAATGAGATTTAAGCGAGTCAATTATTCAAACACATCGGTCATAAGCACCTCATCTACCGAATCTCCTTGACATTTTCCGGGAGATATTCTCTTCAGGATGCTGGCTGACGAATGACAGCCAGTAGTCCTTAACATTCTCCTTGACCTCTTTCCTGAGTGTAAATATACCGATCAGGTTAGGAACTGCCATCAGTACTATTGCCACGTAAGAGAGTGACCATATGATTGTTGTATCGGTAAATGAAGCGATAAAGAAGGCTACCACGAATACGAGCCTGTATATTATGACATATTTTGTACCGAAAAGAAAAGTAACGGCCCTGTCACCATAGTAAGACCATGAGATAGCAGTAGAAAATGCAAAAAGCAGCAGCGAGAAAGTCACGATATAGGATCCGTAACCCTTGAGAATGCTCTGACTGAAGGCGAAGGTCGTCAGCGGTGCACTGTGAATAAGTGATTCTCCGTTTACCGTGATGGAAGACATGTCCTGCAACTTTCCGTCCACTACCCTAAGCTCGCCGGTCAGGGGATCCTTTCCCGAGAGGAAGCTTACGTTTTCTGCTATTGATCTTGCGTGAACAACTGAAATGCCAGGAGTCACAATCTTACCATTCACAATTTCTACATTACCATTGTACAGGTCAATGAAATCTTTCCCGCTCAGGTATTTACGCAGCTTCTGAACATCGGCGGTGTTGCTGTCATTATAAGCTCCTGAAAGTATGACCATATCAGTTGTCTGAAACTGGTTTTCGGTCTTTGTGTTCCAGGCTCCGGAGGCGAGGACTACCAGTCCCGTAAGGGTGCAGATACAAATTGTATCGATAAATGGCTCGAGCAGGGCAACCATTCCCTCTGACACAGGCTCCGGTGCACGTGCTGCAGAGTGGGCAATGGGAGCTGATCCCTGTCCGGATTCATTTGAAAAAAGGCCTCTGTTCACTCCCCTGTTCATGGCAAAAGCAAAGCTGGCTCCCAGGAAGCCACCAGCTGCTGCCGATCCGGTGAAAGCGTCAGCAAAAATCGAGACAAAAGAGGGAATGATATTCCCGGGGTGTGAAAAGATCACCAGCAGTGCTCCTATCAGATAAATAATAGCCATGAAAGGCACCAGCACGGAAGTTACTTTAGCTATCCGTTTTATGCCTCCAATAATTACCAGGCCCAGCAGCACTGCCAGCACACCACCAGTGATTATATGTTTGATCCCGAAGGAAGTGAATACCGAGTTGGAGATACTGTTTATCTGCGGGAGGCTGCCCGTGCCAAACGAGCTGAGGATGGTAGCACCTGCAAAAAATGCACCCATTACGACACCGGTCTTAATGACCCTGCCACTGCGTGTCTTGAAGTTAAGGCGTTTCTTCATGTAATACATCGGGCCGCCCGAGACTGAGCCATCAGGCAGTATATCCCGGTACTTGTGAGATATGGAAACCTCAACCATTTTAGTACACATCCCTATGGCTGCCGTGACCAGCATCCAGAAAAGGGCAGCCGGTCCGCCCAGGTGAATGGCGAGAGCCACGCCGGCAATATTCCCTGTGCCTACAGTACCTGAAAGAGCTGTGGCGAGCGACTGAAAATGTGAGGTGTCACCTATATCATGCGAGTGGTCATACTTTCCGCTGGTAATCCGTATGGCGTGACGGAAATACCGTATCTGCGGGAAACCGAGATAAATGGTAAAGAAAAGACCTGTACCGATGAGAAGAACCATGAACCAGATATTGCCAC
>Ga0316576_10002769_pt1 | contig 10066 bp, 10 predicted proteins | sample S0NA_FD_203075 | JGI IMG/M metagenome (GOLD analysis project Ga0316576, IMG submission 203075) | Rhizosphere microbial communities from salt marsh grasses in Alabama, United States - S0-2_050615r3r5 | ecosystem: Host-associated > Plants > Roots > Rhizosphere | place: USA: Alabama | collected... | reverse complement strand
AGCAAGAACCGCTGATGGCCCATTTATCTAATCAGGATCAATGAAAATATTGTTAATATTCGCTTACACTAATACATCTGCGCTAACAGGGGGGCCTGGTCTTGGATCACCGACTCGTCGATCATTGCGTCGAAACCCTTTGCCGGAAAGGCTGCCGGGCCGTGTGGTCGGATATCGATGCGCTGGAGTCGGGTAGGCCCCTACCCGAGGTCAGGGGTCTGTCGCGGGCCGAGGTCAACGCGGTCGTCCGCGAGCTCAGGTCGATCATGTCGGTCTACGAGGGTAGCTGCGTTCCGGGCTGAAGCGACTTGTTTCGCCGATCGCTCGCGTTCAAACTAGGCGCCTGATTCAACTAAGCTTTTCCCTGTCATGCGTGTTGCCTTGCGGGTCGAGGTCCGCACCCTGCGTGGTCTACACGAGGGTGTGCCTAATCTCATGCGGCTGTTCAGCCAGTTCCAGGTCCGGGCCAGTTTTTTTTTCCCGCTCGGGCGGGATCTCTCGGGTCTCAATCCGATCGACACCTGGCACGATCGCGCCAGTCTGGGGCTGAAGGCGCTCGCCTACGGTACCCTGATGCTCGGACCTGCGCTTGGCCAGGAGGCACTGCGCCTGATGGACCTGGCGCGCGACAACGGCCACGACGTGGGCCTGTTCGGGCTGTCGCCATGGTCCTGGTCGCGGCGCATGGCGCGGGCTGACGAGGCCTGGGTAGCGCGCCAGTGCCGTCTGCTGTGGGATGCCTACCAGGCAGGTGACGGCGGTGCTGGACCGACTGCGCTGGCCACGCCCGACTGGCAGGCCAACCCGGCCCTGCTGCAACAGTTGGGCGGCGATCGATTCCACTATTCGGCGTTCACCCGCGGCAGCTATCCGTATTTTCCGGTCTTGCAGGGGATGCGTTCCACAGTGCCCGAGATCCCGACCACCCTGCCAACCGTCGACGAAATGCTGAGACAACCCGGGGTGACGATCGACAACGTGCATGAGTACCTGTACGCGGAAAGCCGGCACCTGCGGCCGGCCGGGCATGTGTTCGCCGTCAGTGCCGAGCGCGAGGGGCTCGGCAGGCTTGGACTGATGGAGAAACTGCTGGTCATGTGGAAGGGCCAGGACGGGGCGCTGCGAGCCCTGTACGACGTGCTGAAGGACATCGATCCGGCGAGCCTGCCGCACCACCAGGTCGGTTGGGGAAGGGTCGAGGGTGGTTCCGCCTACATGGCAATGCAGAGCGTGCAGGTCCCGGCATGACGGGCCGCACGCGTCTGACCAATCTACAGCTCAAGGGCGTGGTCTATGCGGCGGCGTCCGGCATCCATGGGCAGGGTCTGTTTGCGGCGCGGGATATCTCGCCGGGCGAATATATCGGGACATTCCACGGGCCCGAGGCGCAACGCGATGGCATCTATGTGCTCTGGGTCTACGATGCTGACGGCGACGCCGGCCCGATCGGACGCAGCGGGCGGAATCTGCTGCGCTATCTGAATCATGCCGACCCCTGCAACGCCCACTTCGATGGCTTCGACCTCTACGCCCTGTGCGCCATCGCGTGCGACCAGGAGATCACGATCGATTACGGTGGCGAGCTGTGATGACAGGCCAACTGGGCGGCCGTTTCGGCACGGGATGCTTCGGACCGATGGTCTGTCGGCGAAGCCGCTACGCCACGGTGGCGCGTTCGACCAGACCATCATGGCCCTATCCCCGCACATGATCAGCAGCGTGCCGGGCCGTGCCGCAATCGTGTCCGTGCCGCCGGCCGCGCTGCAATGATCGACCCGGCACAGGTCCGGCAGCTGCTGTCTGCGGAAGGGCTGGAAGGCTGGGCCGCGGGCATCGAGGCGCAGCTCGCGCAGGTCCTGCGGATCGCGCCGCACGGCGACTGGGGACGCTGGCAGCAGGCACTGGACGACCTGCCGGCACTGGGTGGGGGCCGTGTGCACTGCGATGACGGTGCACTGAACATCGTTCCCGAACAGGCCCTGTCGGCCGAGACTCGCGAACGCCTGCGCCGCTCACTGATGGCGCTGCATCCCTGGCGCAAGGGCCCCTACCGAGTGGCGGACATCATGATCGATACCGAGTGGCGTTCGGACTGGAAATGGCAGCGTGTGCTGCCGCATATCGCGCCGCTGCATGATCGCCTGGTGCTCGATGTGGGATGCGGCAACGGCTACCACTGCTGGCGCATCGCCGAGGCAGGGGCGCGGCGCGTGATCGGGGTGGATCCGACCGCGCTGTTCATCGCCCAGCACCTCGCGATCAGGCAACTGTTGTCGCCGATGGCCCCCGATCTTGCCCAGCGGGTACAGCTGTTGCCGCTGGGCATCGAGGACCTGCCGGCCGGTCTCGGTGCCTTCGATACCCTGTTCTCGATGGGTGTGCTGTACCACCGCCGCTCGCCTATCGACCACCTGATGGACCTGCGCGCGGCGCTGCGCCCAGGTGGGCAGCTGGTGCTTGAGACCCTGGTGATCGAGGGTGGACCGGACCAGGTGCTGGTGCCGAACGGGCGTTACGCCAAGATGCGCAACGTCTGGTTCATCCCGAGTGCTGCAATGCTCGAGACCTGGCTGCGGCGCAGTGGTTTCCATGCGGTCAGCACTGTCGATGTGACGGCGACGACCGTTCGGGAACAACGATCCACCCCGTGGATGACCTTCGAGTCGCTTGCAGATTTTCTCGACCCCGCCGATAACAGGTTCACGATCGAGGGCCATCCGGCGCCTGTGCGCGCGGTCCTTATCGCAACGACATGAGCCATCTGCCAGGGGGGACCGGCGAGTGACATCCAATCCCAAGTTCTTTGTTGGACAGATCGTCCATCACAGCCGCTTCAACTACCGTGGTGTCGTGGTGGACGTGGATGCGGACTTTCAGGGTTCCGAGGCCTGGTACGAGCAGGTCGCACGTTCGCGCCCGCCGAAGGACGCGCCCTGGTACCGGATACTGGTCGACGGTGGTGAGAACCAGACATATGTGGCCGAGCTCCACCTCGAGGTCGCGCCGGACAGGACCCCGGTGTCGCATCCGGATATCCCGAACATGTTCAGCGGTTACAAGGACGGTGCCTACCAGCACAGGACGCACTGAACCGTATAGGATCCACCGATGACGGCCTGATTTCGATCGGGCCGGTGTGATCCGGCAGATTCTGGCAGACACCTGGACCATGGATCGATGTTGCAACCCGCCGGATTCTCGACCCAGTGAGCCTGCATCCCAAAACCACCCGCTGGTTCGAAACCTTTGTGCCCCGTGAGCAGACGGTGTACGCGTTGGAGGCGCTGGCGGCCACCGGTCGGGTCGAACTCGAAAAGGACTTCATCAGTCAGCCACTTGTCGACACGCGCGAGCTGCGTATCTCGATCAGGCAGGCTCAAAGGCTGACCGCGCGTTACGCCGAGCTGCTGCCGGCAACCAGGCTCGGCAGTCATGTCTTCACCCTCAGTCCGGAGATCACCGCGAAGCAGGCGTTGTGCGAGCTGCGCCGATGGCTGTCGCGGCATCTGCGACTGCAGCGACGCCTGCGTGAGCGCGAGCGCAAATGGCGCAACCTTGAACTGCTGCGCGAATGCCTCGCGAGCATGGGTGATGCTGCCGACGACCTGGTCGATTTTGCCCGCCAAGGCCCGTTTCTTTGCAGGCAGATCTATGCCTACCCGCGAAGCGCGGATGGCCGGACGGCGGAGGACCCGTCGGGGGTCACAGCGGTGTACCTGGGCGACGCGCATACCTTCCAAGTCGTGTTATGTCTGCCGGAGCGTCGAGCGGCCTACGATCAGGCGTGCCGGCTCAGTCAATGCGAAGCCGTCACGTTGCCGGACTGGCTGATCAGACACTGGCCAAATCGACATGATCAACTCGACAAACGGCTGGCCGCGTTGTGGGCGCAAATGGCTTCCCTGGAGCGCCGTCTGCAGGAGCACCCGCAAGATGCCAGGTTGGCCAATGCGCTCAGCGATCTGGCCGTTCTTGACTGGTACCTGGAACACACGGTCACACTGACCGAAGACCGACGGCATTGTTACCTGACGGGCTGGACGACGGCCGAAGGTCCGAGGGTCCTGCAGCAAGCGCTCGATCGGGTCGGCATCGACGCAAAGATTCTGTTTCGTGCTGCGCCGCGGGGCCACCCGGCGCCGGTCGGCATCGGCGCGGACGGGCTGGTCAGCCCGTTTCGGCTGTTCGTCAATTTGTTCGGGACGCCGGGGCCTGCCGAATTCGATCCGGCTGCGCTGTTGACGGTGATCGTGCCCGTGCTGTTCGGGTTCATGTTCCCGGACGTCGGTCATGGCCTGGTGCTGGCGGCGCTCAGTATGCTGCTGTCGGTACGTTTTCCGGCCCTGCGCTTTCTGGTCCCCTGCGGGCTCGTGGCCGCTGTCTTTGGCCTGCTGTTCGGCGAGGCCTTCGGGTCGCATGCGGCGATGCCGGCCATCCTGTTCCGCCCGCTCGATGATCCGCTGCTGGTGCTTTTGATTTCGCTTGGCTTCGGGGCCGGTATCATCCTGCTTGGTCTGGTATTGTCCGGAATCGAGGCGCACTGGGGTGGGTCTTTGCGGCAATGGTTATGGCGGGATGCTGCAGTCCTGGTGCTATACGCCAGTGGCCTGGTCGGACTGTTCTATCGGCCGGCTTTGGTGACAGCCATGCTGGCATTGGTCTGGTACGTTGCTGGCCTGTTGATCACCGGCAGAGCGCAGCTGTGGCGTGGCCTCGGCCGGCTGGCCCAGAGCGCGCTCGAACTGATGTTGAACACCCTGTCCTTTGCGCGAATTGGCGCCTTTGCTCTGGCGCATGCCGCAATGTCAAATGCATTGCTCGAGCTTGCGTCCCTGATCGAAGTACCCGCCTTGCAGATCATGGCGCTGCTGCTCGGGCATGCGCTGATCATCGTGATCGAAGCGCTCGTGGTTTTCGTACAGACGACCCGTTTGATTCTGTTTGAGTTCTTCACCCGCTTTCTGCGTGCGGACGGGCGGATCTTCCGGCCGCTTGAGTCGCCCGGAACTCGGCCGTGATCTGGCCACGTGAAAACATGGACCGAGAAGGCGTTCACACCACGGGCGACGAAAACCCCGGTGCGCACGCAGACCCCGCCCTGCGCGGGCTGTTCGTCTACAAGCGTTCGAGCAGCCGGATCAGCACATTGAGCTGCTCATCCTCCTCGAGCGCGCCCTCCCAAAACACATAGTTTGCCTGCTGACCTGGGGAACCTACGCTCAATTGTGCCTCGAAGGCCGTTGCGCCTTCGGGCAGCGGGTGCTCGCGAGGCAGGCCCAGTGCCTTGATGGCGTCGATCAACGCCTGCTCCTGCGCGCCGCTCAGCTTGCCCTTGCGGGGCGGTTGGCTGGTGTAGGTGCCACTGTCGATCACATATGCGCCTGCGTCGTCGATGCTGATCTTCAGTGCGTAGTCTTCTTCTCCAACCACCTGGTAATTGATTGGTACCATCGTTTCTGCTCCTCTGTGAATAAAACGCATCGAATTCCTTATTCGAATGCGATTGGCAGTCCCGCACGCGGCCACGCTGTTTGACCTGCTATACATTCAACGTCGTATATTCGACCGAGCGGTTGAAGGATATAAAAACAATCCGTGCCTGCACAGCCGCTGCAGCGGCAGCGGGGATCGGGCCGGCGGCGGGTCCCTGTGGCGCGCCACGACCCTGTTCAGTTCTCTTTCGCCTTGGCGAAGGCGGCGGCGAGCGCGCCCTGTGGATGGGCGTCACGATTACGCTGCGCATGGCCTTGCGGGCGCTTTTGCGGTGCGGGTGATTCGCGTTTGGGTGCGGCCTTGCCGGGCTCGTCGCCGAGGCGCATCGACAGGCCTGCACGCTTGCGTTCGAGGTCGACCTCGATGACCTTGACCTTGACGACATCGCCGGCCTTTACCACCTCGCGCGGGTCTTTGACGAACTTGTCGCTCATTGCCGAGATATGTACCAGACCATCCTGGTGTACCCCGATGTCGACGAACGCGCCGAAGTTGGTGACGTTGGTGATCACTCCCTCCAGAACCATCCCGGGCTTCAGGTCAGACAGCTTCTCGACGCCTTCCTGAAACTCAGCGGTCTTGAACTCCGGGCGCGGATCGCGGCCGGGTTTCTCGAGCTCGGCGACGATGTCCTGCACGGTCGGGGCGCCGAACCTGTCGTCGGTAAAGTCGGCTACCCTGAGCTGACGCAGGAAGGCCGCGTCGCCAATCAGCTGGCCCATCGTCCGAGCATGCTTGCGCAGAATGCGCTCGACCACCGGATAGGCCTCCGGATGCACGGCGGAGGCGTCCAAGGGATTGCTGCCACCCATTATGCGCAGGAAGCCGGCCGATTGCTCAAAGGTCTTGTCGCCGAGACGCGGCACCTGCTTGAGCTGCTGACGATCGGCAAAGGCCCCATGCTGATCGCGGAACTGCACGATGTTGTCCGCCACCCCGGCGGACAGACCGGCCACGCGTGCAAGCAGGGCTGGCGAAGCGGTATTCACGTCGACGCCGACGGCGTTGACACAGTCCTCGACCACATTGTCGAGACTGCGCGCCAGCTGGGCCTGGCTGACGTCGTGCTGGTATTGACCGACACCGATAGACTTCGGGTCGATCTTGACCAGTTCGGCCAGCGGGTCCTGGAGGCGACGCGCGATCGAGACTGCGCCACGCAGCGAGACGTCCATTCCGGGCAACTCGTTCGAGGCCAGTTCCGAGGCCGAGTAGACCGAGGCGCCAGCCTCGCTGACCATGACCTTGCTGAGCCCGAGTTTCGGGTGGCGCTTGATCAGCTCGACGGCCAGCCGGTCGGTCTCGCGCGAGGCGGTGCCATTGCCGATCGCGACCAGCTCGACGGCGTGCGCGGCGGCAAGCCTCGCCAGGCTGGCGAGCGACTGCTCCCACTGTTTCCTTGGCGGGTGCGGGTAAATGGTGTCGGTTGCAACCACCTTGCCGGTGGCATCCACCACGGCGACCTTGACGCCGGTGCGCAGGCCCGGGTCGAGGCCGAGGGTCGCGCGCGGGCCGGCCGGCGCCGCCAGCAGCAGGTCGTGCAGATTGGCGGCAAATACCTTGATCGCCTCGGTCTCCGCGGCCTCGCGCAGGCGGGTCTTCAGTTCCAGGTCGAGGCGGGTCAGCAGTTTAACCCGCCAGGTCATGCGTACTGCATCACGCAGCCAGGCATCCGCAGGACGACCTTGGTCGCGTATGCCAAAGCGCTTGGCAATCATGCGCTCGGGGTGGCTGCGTCCGGCCTCGTCCTCGGCGATGACCAGGTCGAGAAAGACCACGCCCGCGTTGCGTGCGCGCAGCAGCGCGAGTGCGCGATGTGAAGGGATGGCCTTGATCGCCTGGCTGAAGTCGAAGTAGTCGGCGAACTTGGCGCCTTCCTGCTCCTTGCCGGCGATAACGCTGCTCTTCAACTCGGCGTTGTCCCACAGCCATTCGCGCACCTCGCCACTCAACTCGGCGTCCTCCGCCCAGTCCTCCATCAGGATCTGGCGCGCACCGTCGAGCACCGCCTTGCTGTCCGTAAAGCCGGCAGTTTCATTCAGGTAGCTGCAGGCCAGTGCGGCCGGCTCTTGCATCGGATCAGTCAGGATGGCCTCGACCAGCGGCGTCAGGCCGGCCTCGCGTGCGATCTGCGCCTTGGTGCGCCGCTTGGGCTTGTAGGGCAGGTAGATATCCTCGAGGCGGGTCTTGGTATCGGCGCTCAGCACCTCCTGTTTCAACCCTGCCGTGAGCCTGCCTTGCTCCTCGATGGATTTGAGCACGGTCGTGCGCCGATCCTCCAGTTCGCGCAGATAGCCCAGGCGCTCCTCCAGGATGCGCAGCTGGGCGTCGTCCAGACCACCGGTCGCCTCTTTCCGGTAACGTGCAATGAATGGCACGGTGGCGCCAGCGTCCAGCAGCGCGATTGCCGACTCGACCTGTTGGGCCTTGACGGCGATCTGTTCGGCAATCCGTTCGGCGATGGGTGGCAGCACGCAGGTCTCCTCTGGTTTTGCTGAGGGGCTGGAATCTACACTAAGGCCTGCCGCGACAAAACCGTCGCACAGGCGCGGACCGTATCGCGGAAACGACGTGATGCGTAGCGCAGTTGGGCTCGGCCCGATGCCGCGCTCGATGTGCGGGCGGTCTCAGTGGTTCGCACCTGATCGGCGTGCCTGGCGAAGACGGGGAGTTGATGCACAGATGCCGTTCGCGATGCAGCGCGCAGGGTGGAGCGCGTCCGTCGCAACCGGCATGACTGGCGAGCGATGTTTAACCCGCATCCGTCACCGGCCGGAAAGCAGCTGTGGCGCAACAGGCTGAAATGGCGATAGAAATGATTGAATCTGTTCGCGACCCAAGATTGACACCCTGTTTCCGCTGCCTGCCTATCCTGGTTCTGGCGGTTTCTCGCTCGCGCCGGCTGCGAAATCCGCCAGCACCGTGATGCTGGTGACAGATGCGGGTTAACGGTGTTTGCCAGACGCGCCACCGCCCGGGCTTCTATGTCGTGGCATTGGTGGCTGTCGGTTCGAGATCACCAGGAATCAGTACAGTACTGGTCCGGCTCGCACCAGGCACTTGCGGCCAGGGGATCGCAGGAACCGGGCCGCGCGATTATCGACGTTTGCCGCCGCGACCCTTGGCCATGCGATCCGGTCCAACACGAATCAACGCGCCTTCGAACTCACTGCCATCGAGTGCCGCGATCGCCGCGCGGGCCTCGTGTCCTTCCATGTCAATGGTAGCGAAGCCCTTGCAGTCGCCCGAGAACAGGTCTTTCGCCATCTTCAGTGAGCGGACTACGCCGTACTCGGTGAAGAGTGCCGTCAGTTTTTCTTCTGTGGTTGACCTGGAGAGGCCACGGATGGAGAGGGTAATCAATGCTTTCGACCTTGTCTGGCGGGCAGGGGAAGAGGGTGGCCGATACCCCCGCACCCGATCGGCAGGCGGGGGTATCGGGACGGCTGCCGATGTCGAGGCAGCCGGGCGCCGCAAGGCGTTAGAGCGGAACTACGTTTTCGGCCTGCGGACCCTTGTTGCCCGCGACTTCAATGAACTCGACCCGCTGGCCCTCTTCGAGGGAGCGATGGCCTTCACCGACGATCGAGCGGAAGTGAACGAACAGGTCTTTTCCGCTTTCACGCTGGATGAAACCGTAACCCTTGCCGTTGTCGAACCATTTGACGGTACCGGTCTGTTTTTCTGGCATTTGAATATTCCTCAGGTAAATCTTTACAAGCCCGCATCCGCGGACGAACCAAAGCCACTAATCTTGGCGGACACTATGCGGCTCGATTCAGGTGTATCAGTGAGGAAACAACGAATGGAAGGCAGTATAGGAGGGGCAAAGACTGTGTAGCGTGGTGAGACTATCACCGTGCAAGCCACCAACGCAAATGATTTCTGGGTGTTCAGTGGTAGCGACGCATCTGGCCAACCAGTACACCCTGAATCTGTATCCGATCCGGACTGAAGTGCATCGCTGACAGCGTGCTGTTGGCGGGGTGCAGTACCACCTCGTGAGGCTTTTTCTCGAGACGCTTGAGGGTCGCCTCCTCGCCGTCGACCAGGGCCACGACGATCTCGCCGTTGCGTGCCTGATCGCGATGCTCGATCACCACCCAGTCGCCATCCAGGATGCCTTCATCGACCATCGAATCGCCGCGCACCTCGAGCACGTAACAGGGATTTGGCGTACGCAGCTGCGCCGGGACCTCGATCGTCTCCGGGTTGCGGATCGCCTCGATCGGCTGGCCGGCAGCGATATAGCCGTACAGCGGGAGGGCATCAGAATCGGCGCGCGCCTCCGGCAACGCCTCCGCCAGGCGGATGCCGCGGCGCAGGTTGTGCATCGGCTCGACCAGGCCTGCCTCGATCAGCGCCTGGATCTGTTTGTGCAGCGAGCCACGCGAACTCAGTCCCAGCGCATCGCACAATTCATCCAGAGTCGGTGGGTGCGGGAAGTCGTCGAGATGCTCGAGCAGATAGTCGTAGATCTCCTGCTGGCGCCGGGTAAGTGTCGGAGGGACCATGCCGTTCTCCCTGTGTTGCTGAAAAGTTCTTGATATGTTCTATACTGGCTCCGATTATA
>Ga0316576_10002768_pt1 | contig 10066 bp, 9 predicted proteins | sample S0NA_FD_203075 | JGI IMG/M metagenome (GOLD analysis project Ga0316576, IMG submission 203075) | Rhizosphere microbial communities from salt marsh grasses in Alabama, United States - S0-2_050615r3r5 | ecosystem: Host-associated > Plants > Roots > Rhizosphere | place: USA: Alabama | collected... | reverse complement strand
GTTTCAGCGATCTTCGGGTTATCTGCGGGCGGATTCAACCCCACGGACAGCACGACCATGTCGAAGGATTCCTCCTTCACCCCTTCGGATTCGGTGGCGTAGCGGACGATGACGTTGCGGGTTTCCGGATCTTCGCCCACGATGGTGGCGTAGCTGCGGATAAACCGGACCCCCGGCAGCTGCTGGGTCCGCTGGTAGTAGGCCTCAAATCCCTTGCCGTAGGAACGGACGTCGTTGTGGAAGATGGTGCAACCGGCGTCGGCGTCGTGGTCCTTGGTCAGGATCACCTGTTTCTGGGTATAGGTGCAGCAGGTGGCCGAGCAGTAGCGGTTATCCCCTTCGGTGACCCGCCGGGAGCCCACGCACTGGATCCAGGCGATGTTGCGGGGGTGCTCCTGGTCGGAAGCCCGCAGGATCTCGCCTTCGTACGGACCGGTGGCGCACATCAGCCGTTCGTAATCCATGCTGGTCACCACGTTCGGGATACGGCCGTAGCCGTAGACATCCTTGATCTTGGGATCGTAGACGTCGTAGCCGGGGGACAGGACGACGGCCGCGACTTTCACTTCCCGCTTCTCCGGCTCCTGGTGCAGGTCGATGGCCTCGTTTTGACAGACCCCCTCACAGATGCGGCACTTCTTTTCCTTCAGGTACAGGCAGCTTTCATCGATGTAGGCGATCAACGGAATGGCCTGTGCGAAGTAGATGTGCACGGCCTTGTTGCTGGAGATGTCCTGGTTGAATCGATCCGGGTATTCCACCGGGCAGTACTCCACGCAGGTGGTGCAGCCCGTGCACCGGTCTTCGATGACGTAGCGCGGCTTCCGGGTCAGGGTGACCGTAAAGTCGCCCGCCTCTCCTTCCACCCGATCGACTTCGGTATAGGTCAGAACTTCGATGTTGGGATGCCGGCCGACCTCGACCAGTTTCGGTGACAGAATTCACATGGAGCAGTCGTTGGTCGGGTAGGTCTTGTCCAGCTGCGCCATGTGGCCGCCGATGGCCGGCGCCTTTTCGATTAGGTAAACCTTGAAGCCGGCGGTGGCCAGATCCAGCGAGGCCTGGATGCCGCTGATTCCGCCGCCTACCACCATGACGTCGCCGAAGGTGTCGGTATCCTGGGACAACGATTCGTTCGATTGGTTTTCCACGTTGGCTTCCTTATTCGGTTGCTTCGGTTTCCAGCAGGGCTTCGTGGACGATCTCCGTGATATCCTTGATCTCCAGGGCGGATTCATCCTCGAGCGACAGTCGGCTGTCTTCGAAATTGGCGATGCAGTACGGACAGGCCGTAGCCAGCACTTGGGCCCCGGCCTCGACGGCCTGGACCACCCGCAGGTCGGAGAAGCGTTCTCCCTTGACCGTATCCATCCAGATGCGGCCGCCCCCCCCGCCGCAGCACAGGCTCGTTTTGCGGGATTCGCTCAACTCGATCCATTCCAGACCGGTGACCCCCTGCAGCACGCGGCGGGGCTCGTCGTACACTCCGTTGTGCCGCCCCAGATAGCACGGATCGTGGTAGGCGACCCGGCGGGCGAATTTTCCGGAAAGCGTCAGCCGGCCCTCTTCGATGAGTTCGTCTAGCAGCTGCGCGATGTGCACCACTTCGAAGTGGACCATGAACTCGGGATACTCGTTCTTGAACGTGTGATAGCAGTGGGGGGACGAGACCAGGATCCGTTTCACGCCGTGGTCGATGAAGGTCTTGATGTTTTCCTTGGCCAGGCGCCGGAAAAGGTCCTCGTTGCCGGTCTTGCGGATGCTCTCGCCGCAGCAGTTCTCCTGGATTCCCAGAATGCCGTAATCGATCCCGGCTTGTTGGAGAATGCCTGCGGTGGCCCGCGCCACCTTTTTCAGGCGCGGGTCGTAGCTGAGGTAGCAGCCCGGGAAATAAAGCAGTTCCATCTCCTCGGTGAAGGTCTGGACGCCCAGCCCCTCGGCCCAGTCGGCCCGGCGGGCGCGATCTTCGCCCAGCGGGTTGCCGGCCCCGGAGAGGCTGGCGCTCACCGCGCGCAGCGGCTTGACGGCGCTGGGAAACATGCCGTATTCCGTGGCCAGCCGGCGCAGGGAGACCCCCGACTCGATCTGCCGGACGTCCCTCGGACACTGCTGGGGGCAGCTTCCGCAGGTCGTGCAGCGCCAGATGTCCTCGCTTTCGATGTCCGTCATTCCGAAGGTTGCCTGCCGGACGATCCGGCGCATGCTGAAGTCGATGACCCGGTTCCACGGGCAGACCGCATCGCACAGCCCGCACTGGTAGCAGCGTTTGAACGCCTCGCCGCCGCTGGCCTTGATCTCGTCGACGATTTCTTTGTAGTCGGCTACCGATTCCACGGGTTGGGCCTATCCTTTCTTGGCCGAAGACATACGGGCGACGGCGTCCTGGATTTTCTTCATTCCGTGCTTCTCGATCAGCGATGCCAAACCGATCTCCAGCTCCTCCGGCTCGTCCACGACCTCGACCTCCTCCTCCCGCTCTTCCAGGACGAGGGCGTCTGTAATGCACCACTTGACGCACAGGGGCTCGTCTTCGCCCTCGCACATGTCGCACTTCAGTGGAAGGCCCGAATCGGGCTCCTTGAAGTCCTCCCGGGAAGGGCACGGCGCCCGGCAGAAGGCGCACTCGTCGTACTCTTTTCCGTCGATGACGTACCGGTCCCGGCCGGCGCATTCCGCTCCGGCGGACTCGCCGGCATACACCGGGACGTAGATGTCCTCCAGCGGGTGGCGCACCACCCGTATGCGCGCCCGCGCCGGGTTGCTGCTGCTGTATTTGGGAAGGGCGTGAAAGGCCGAACAGATCATTTCGCAGGCCCGGCATCCGTTGCATTTGTCCGCATCGATCCGAATGGTCTTGATGATCTTTTTCTCCGTTGCCACGGCTACACCTCCTTTTCGCTCTCGGCCAGGGTTGACGGAGAAGAGGTTTCCGCCGTTTCCGCGTAAACGCCTCGTTTTTCGAACTCTTCGTAAACGTAGTCCAGGCCCAGATCACGCAGGGATTCCTCGGTGGGAATCCCTTGCTCGTTCCATCCCTTAAAGGCGTAGTAGGTGTCCAGCAGCTCCTTTTCCAACTCCGGAAAGCGCTTCTTCCAGTGGTTGGCGGGGGGCTTGTCGTCCTTTCGGCGCATTCCCCGCCGCGTGTTGATGGCCCGCACCAGGGTGCGGTAGCGCTTGGCCGCATGGGTCAACGTCTCTTCGTTCATCTCGATACCGGTCCCCGCGGAGATGAATTTCGGATAGTTGTGGATGTGGTACGGCGGTTTGAGCGGAAACGAGGACAATCCCGCGCACATGCCCAGGGCGTCGTCGATGTAATGCATGCGCTCCTGCCAGTCGACGATGTCACAGCACATCTCCGGTGTGGGATAGTAGGGAATGGAGAATTCCCCGCGAAGCTCCCAGTCCAGGAAATACTGCTTGAACTTCTCGTCCGGGACCTGGAACCAGTCCTTGACGAATTCCTCCCGCTGCTCCCGTTTTGGAAAGGGCGCCTGGGGGAACTGCCCCTCGATCTGGGTGATGTTCATCTTCTCGCCGGTGGCGTACATGAGAAAATAGATGGGATTGAGCATGGAAAGCTTCAGTGGAAGCTGCTCGTGCTTTTTGATGTTGTTGTGGGCATAGTCTTCGGCGCCGTTGCCGATCTCCTTGGCCGCCCAGTAGGTGCCGTTGGCCAGCACGTCGCCGATCCCCTCCCGCCGCACGATGCGGTCCAGAAGCCAGTAAAAGCGCCCTTCGCTGTCCTCGGGCAGGCCCGGAAAATCGTCCTCGCTCAGAATGCCGTTTTCCAACAGCTCCAGGGCGAAGGCCATCACCTGGGGGGTCGAGAACCCGTCCACCCCGTACTCCGTGGCGCTCTGTGCGATTCCCAGACCGAACTCCAAGTCCGAGTAGGCCGCCATGGTGTAGGTCAGCTTGGAAAAGCATTTCATCATGTAGGTGGGCTTGCCCGGCGGCGAAATGGTGGCGCCGCAGGTCATGGGGCAGTTGTAGCAACTGATCAGCCGCGTGCGCATGTTGTCCAAGGTCTCGGCCCAGTCCCGGGCGATCTCTTCGTTCCAGAACCCCTTCCGGCGCTCCCGGGAGTTGCCCCACATGAAATTCTCGGTATGCCACTTCTCGTCGTGGACCTTCATCTCCTGGGGTGAACCGAGCCCGGCCAATATGGGCATGACCCCGGGGATCGGGTTGTCGTTGCGAAACTGGATGTATTCCATCACCTCGTTGCACAGCTGCATGAACTCCGCCGGCCTGGCCAGGTGGATGTCCCTGGTTCCGCGAACGGCGATGGCCTTGACCCCCTTGTCCCCCATCACGGCGCCGAGGCCGCCACGGCTGGCGCTGGAGCGGCCCTGTTCGATGGAGGCAAAATAGACCCGATTTTCACCGGCCATGCCGATGGCCGCCACCTGGGCCTTGGGCTCATTGAGCTCCTTCTGGATCAATTCGGCCGTCTCCACGGCGCCCTTGCCCTGCAGATGAGAGGCGTCGCGAATCTCCACCTTGTCGTCCTTTATCCACAGGTAGACCAACCGTGGGGACTTGCCGCGCAGAATCACCTTGTCGTACCCGGCATACTTCAGTTCCGGCGCCCAGAACCCGCCCATCATGGAAAAGGCCAAGAGCTTGGTCTGGGGCGAGATGGTGGTGACGATGGTGCGGTTGCATCCGGTGGCCGGCGTGCCGCACAGCAGGCCGGCTGCGAAAATCAGCAGGTTTTCGGGCGAGAAGGGCTCCACCTCGGGCGGTACCCGGTCCCACATGATCTTGGCGTTGGTGCCCAGCCCCCCCAAATACAACTCGGTATCCCGCGGGTCGGTGGCCACCCGCTCGACGTTGCCGCGGGTAAGATCCACTTCCAGATTATAGCCTGTCTCTGCATACCTCATGTTGATTCCCCTTCTCGATACCGTGAATCCATGCCATACTGTGCGGAGCCCGTTGAGAGCTGCCGCCGGAAAAATGCGCCCGTGCAAGTGAAACCCCTGCCTGGGGTGAAACGGGCGCGGCAACCACGGCCGCCGCCCCGGTCGATGCAGCCCTCCGGGGCGGCGTTTTTTTCTTGATTACAATATAGCTATGATGTAGTTATACCAACAAATGATGTCAAGGAAAAAATACGGTACCTGGCGTCCGGACAATCGACAGAGAAACGGGGGAAAGCGAGGCATGAAACACGAGATCACCCTGCACGTGAACGGAGACGAGTATCCCATCGCAGTGGATCCCTGGCGGACCCTCAACGAGGTGCTGCGGGAGGACCTGAACCTGACCGGCACCAAATTCGGGTGCGGTTCAGGCGACTGCGGCGCCTGCACGGTGCTGGTGGAGGGCCGCTCGGTGAACTCCTGCCTCACTTTGGCCGTGGAGATGGACGGCCGGGAGATCACCACCGTGGAGGGATTGGCGCCGTCCGGGGAGCGGCTGCACCCCATACAGGAAGCCTTCGTCGAAAGGGGGGCCATCCAGTGCGGATTCTGCACCCCGGGCATGGAGTTGTCGGCCCTGCACCTGCTGGAGAAGAATCCGAAGCCAACCGAAGCCGAGATACGCTCGGCCATTTCCGGCAACCTGTGCCGCTGCACGGGCTACAACAAAATCGTGGAGGCCGTTGCCGACGCGGCCGGACGAATGAAGCCAAAGAAATGAAACTTCAGGTTTCGGGTTTCAGGTTTCAGGCGATCCGCGACCCATTGTTTTCCATCCTGAAACCTGAACTCTGAAACCTGAAACCTTCCATACCGAAGGTGAGGTAAAGCATGACACTGAGCAAGTTCGACTACTACGGTCCCAAAACCGTAGCCGAGGCCGTAGGCCTGCTGGGGGAGATCGGCGAGGGGGCCAAGGTGATGGCCGGCGGCACGGACGTTCTGGTGCGCATCCGCCACCGGATGCTGAAGCCCCGAGCGGTGGTGGGGCTGAAGCGGATCGAGGGGCTGAACGGCATCTCCTGCGGCCCGAAGCGGGGGCTATCCGTCGGGGCTACGGCGCTTTTGGCCGACGTCGCCGCACACCGCGCCATCCGAAGGCTGTACCCGGGGATCGCCGAGGCTGCGCTGGGTACGGCCAACGTGCAGGTTCGCAACATGGCCACCCTTGCCGGCAACCTGTGCAACGCTTCGCCGGCGGCCGACAATGCTCCCACTCTTCTGGCCTTGAACGCGGAGCTGACCATCCAGGGCCCCGGCGGGGAGCGAAAGCGCCCCCTGGAAGGCTTTTTCAAGGGGCCCGGCGTCACCGACCTGGCACCGGAGGAGGTGGTCACCGCGATCTTTGTTCCTCCGCCTGCCGAACGCTCGGGAACGGCGTACCTGCACTTGTCGGCCCGGGGCAAGCACGATTGTACAGCCGTCGGGGTTGGCGTCATGCTCGCCATGGCCGGCCGCAAGTGCCGGGACGCCCGCATTTTCATCAGCGCCTGCGGTCCGACGCCGCTGCGGGCTCCGCAAGCCGAGCAGATGCTCATCGGCCAGGTCCCGACCGACAAACGGATGGCCGAAGCCGGCGTGCGGGCCTCGGGCGAGGCGCTGCCCATCTGCGACATCCGGGCCAGTGCGGACTACCGCTGCCGGGTGCTCGGAGTGCTGACCCGACGCGCCCTGCAGGCGGCAAGGGATCGAGCGGCGAAAAAGGGGTGATCCGTCCCGGCGAGGCAAGACACCGGACGGTCGCCCCCCCACGAAATCGAAGGAGTTTTTATGGAAGACCGATACAGCATCATCGGAAAAGACGTGCCCCGAAACGACGCCGTGGCGAAGGCCACCGGCGCGGCCGCCTATACCGACGACATGAAGCTTCCGGGCATGCTGCACGGAAAGCTGCTGCGAAGCCCCCTGCCCCACGCCCGCATCCGGCGCATCGACACCTCCCGTGCCGAGCGACTGCCCGGGGTCAAGTGCGTGATCACCGGTGAAGACACGCCGAAGGTGAAATACGGCAACTGGCGCTTGTTTCCCACCACTCAGGACGAATACCCGCTGGCCGTGGACAAGGTCCGGTTCATCGGCGACGAGGTGGCCGCGGTGGCCGCGGTGGATGTGGACACGGCACTGGAGGCACTGGAGCTGATCCGGGTGGAGTACGAGGAGCTGCCCGCAGTCTTCGACGTGGACGCGGCGTTGGCGAAAACCGCGCCCGCGCTTCACGAGGCCTCGCCCACCAACATCAGTATCGACCGCAAAATCAGCTATGGGGACGTGGAGCGCGGCTTTTCCGCGTCCGACTACGTGCGCGAAGACACCTTCACCGTGCACGCGGTCAGCCCTGGCTACATGGAGCCTTGCTCGTCGCTGGCCCTGTGCGACCTGGACGGGCGGATCACGCTGTGGACCTCCACTCAGACCCCTTACATCGTGCAGTGCCTGCTGGCCTCCACCCTGGGCATGCGGGAAAACGACATTCGGGTCATCAAGCCCTTCGTGGGCGGGGGATTCGGGGGTAAGATGGAGCTGCGGCCCTGGGAGTTCTGCGCCGCCTTCATGGCCCGCCGCACCGGCCGGCCGGTGAAGTTCACCCTCACACGCCAGGAGGAGCTGTGCTACGGGCGGCGACGGCACCCCATGAAGCTGTGGTCCAAGGTGGGGTTCAAAAAGGACGGCACCCTGGTGGCCAAGGACCTGAAGATTTTGCTGGACGGGGGCGCCTACAACGCAATGGGGCCCACGGCGACCTTTTTGTGCGGCAACTTCGGCGCCATGCTCTACCGCTACCCCAACTACCGGTTTTTGGGCGAGCACGTCTACACCAACAAGGCGCCGGCCTCGGCCATGCGCGGCTTCGGTGCGCCGCAGTCGCTGTTTGCCGCTGAAACGCAAATGAACATGGCCGCCGAGGAGCTGGGCATCGACCCCATCGAGCTGCGGATCAAAAACGCCATGGTCACCGGCGACGAGATCCCGGGCGTGGCCACCATCTCCAGCTGCGGCTTCATCGAGTCCCTGCAGGAGGCGGCGAAGATGAGCGGCTGGAAGCGCAAGCGAAAGAACTTCAAGGCCGGCCGCGGCATCGGTGTGGGCTGCTACAGCTTCATCTCCGGCGGCGTGTTCAACTGGTTCAACACCCAGTATCCCTTCTCGGCGGCCGAGGTGCGGGCGTTTGCCGACGGCACGGTGCACCTGCTGACCATGGCCTCTGACATCGGCCAGGGATCCGACACCGTGCTCAAGCAGATCCTGGCCGAAGAGCTGGGGCTTGGCATGGAGGACATCCGCATCACTTCGGCGGACACCGCGATGACTCCCCAGGCGGACCTGGGCACATGGGGAAGCCGCGTGACCCTGATGGGCGGCGGCGCCGTGCAAAACGCCGCCCGGAAGATCAAGGAGGAGTTGTTCGGGACGGTGTCGGCCCGGTTCGATCTGAATGTCATCTTCGAAATGGAGTGCCGGAACGGCCGGGTCTACGCCAAGGGAAAGCCCGAACGGGGCATGACCTTCGGCGAGGCGGTGGCCCTTGCACAAAAAGCCCGGCGCGGAGAGCCCCTGGTGGCCCGTGGCTATTACACGCCCCGGGACAAGGGGCTGGTCACGCCGGCTTTTTCCTTCGGCGCCCAGGTGGCCGAGGTGGAGGTGGATCGGGAGACCGGTATCGTGTCGGTGAAGAAGATGTGGACCGCCCACGACTGCGGCACCGTGATCAATCCCATGGCCGTGGAGGGGCAATTGGAGGGCTCCATCCACATGGGGCTGGGATACGCCCTGAGCGAGGAGCTGCAGGTCGAAAACGGCCGCACGATGAACAACACCTTCCTCGACTACAAGATGTTCACCGCCGAAGACATGCCCCCTGGCGAGTCGGTGTGCATCGAGACCTACGAGCCCGAGGGGCCCATGGGCGCCAAGGAAGCCGGCGAGGGCCTGGCTTCGCCCACAGCGCCGGCCGTGGCCGAGGCCGTCTACCACGCCACGGGCTACCGGTGCAAAGACCTGCCCATCACGCCGGAGAAGATCCTGAAAGGGATGAAAAAATAAGCCACCTACCCCCTGCAAAGGGGTATTTACCAGAGTCGACTCGTTCTAAAAATTGAAGACTTTGCCCTCGGCCATGAGGTCGATCAAGTGAGGGGCGCCGTCCAGATGCATGTTGGAAAAAAAATTGGCCTCGTCCACCTGACGAGCGGCGGCACAGGGCGGTCAGACCCCCACGAGAATTTCATTTTCCTCCAGATAGGGGTAGTAGTCCTCCGGGCAGTCCCCGACCACGGACTTCTCCTTCCAGTCCCGCGTCCGGTCGGCCCACTTGGTACCGTCCTCAATGAGGAAGACGTCCACCTGGTGCCCTTTTTCATGGGACATCTGGGCGAACTGAAAACACCGCGTGGCCAGGTTGTGGTCGTCCTTGCTTAGCACGTAAACGAAATTCGCCATCCTCTTCTCCTTCCGTCGGTATGGATTGGTCTGAGACGCTTCGAACGCTGTGAAAGGCGGAACCGATCGTACTACACTGTGGGAGATCTCGCAATGGCTCTGCGCACTGCGGTCGTGAGGGCTTCCATGTCGGGGATGTGGTCGAAGGCGATGCGTTCGTTGATGACGATGGACGGCACCGCCGGCAGCCGCCCGCAGATCCTTCCCAGTTCGGCATGGCGCACGACTCCCTGCCGGTCTCCCACATCCACCACCTGCCAACGAAGAGCCCCCGGCTCGAAGTCCGGCTGGATCTCCTCCAGAATCCCGACGGCGAGATCGCAGAGCATGCATCCCTTCTGCTTGGCAACGATTTCCACCAACGCCGAATGTTCCGCTCCCTGCATCGGCCTCCTCCCCTTTCACGGTTGGATCTTCTGTGCTCCGATTCCCGAGTAGACCGCCTTGCACATCCCCGACACACCGCCTTTGATCCCTTCCGGGTTCTTCCCCCCCTCCGAGCGGCGCAGCCCCTCGAGATAGGTGTCCAGGACGGCCAGGGAGGCATAGGCCGGGTCAACATCTGCATCCGGCTCGATGGAAAACAACCACCCCTTCTCGTAGGGATCGGCTGCGATCCGTGCGGGATCCTCCCGGAGACTTCGGTGGAACCGGACGCTGCCTGCCACCGGGGCCTCGATGTAGAGAATCTTGCCGGT
>Ga0316576_10002767_pt1 | contig 10067 bp, 7 predicted proteins | sample S0NA_FD_203075 | JGI IMG/M metagenome (GOLD analysis project Ga0316576, IMG submission 203075) | Rhizosphere microbial communities from salt marsh grasses in Alabama, United States - S0-2_050615r3r5 | ecosystem: Host-associated > Plants > Roots > Rhizosphere | place: USA: Alabama | collected... | reverse complement strand
CGCCCGCCGCCGACTGATCGAGTGCCTGGACGACCTGAGCCTCCAGGTCACGGCTCTCGAGGCTCTCCGGCGCATGGGGAGCAGCGTGGTGCCCGAGATCGAACGCTCCCTGCCGTCGCTGGGATCCGAGGCACGGCGCCTGCTCGTGAACCTGGTCGGCAAGCTCGACGACAGGCGCGTGTCACGCATCCTGCTCCAGGCCGCGTACGACGCGAACGCGGCCGTGCGAGCCGAGGCCGTCCTGGCCCTCGGGGATGGCGGCTTTCTGGAGGCGGTGCCTCCCCTGTCCCAGCTCAAGGCCGGCGACCCCTCGGTGGACGTGCGGCAGGCCGCGGCCCGGGCGCTGCGCAAGCTGGCGCCTCGGTCCACGGGGTAGTCGCTTCGGGTGGAGGTCGGTAGCGCCGAGGATGTGGGATAGCCTGAACCGCGACGTCGAGCTTTCGGAGGAGGAGTTCCGCCTGATACGGGACTTCGTACACGAGACGTTTGGGCTGTACTTCGAAGACTCGACGCGACCCATGTTGCGCTCGCGCCTGGCGGGGCGCGTCGCCGGTCTCGATCTGCTCTCCTTCGAGGATTACTACCACTACCTGCGCTTCGGGCCCCACCGCTCCGAGGAGCTCCAGCGCATGATCTCCCACCTCACCAACAACGAGACCTACTTCTTCCGCGAGACGGCGCAGCTGCGGGTCTTCGCGGATCACGTCCTTCAGTCCATGAAAGAGCGCCATGCTCGAGACCCCAGCCGCCGCCTGCGGATCTTGTCGGCCGGATGCTCCACAGGCGAAGAGCCCTACACGCTGGCCATGATCCTCTTCGACAGCGGTCAGTTCTTCTGGAACTGGGAGATCGAGATCGTGGGCATGGACGTCGACCCGGTCGCGCTCGAAAAGGCCCGCCGTGGGCTCTACCAGCACAACTCGTTCAGGTCGATCGAGCCCGAGCTGGTCGAGCGCCACTTCGTTGCCCAGGATGGAGCGCAACGGGTGAAGGATGGCATCCGGCGCATGGTCACCTGGCGGCAGGGCAACCTCATCGATCCGGCGAGCTATCAGAGCCTCGACGGGCTCGACGCGATCTTCTGCCGCAACGTCCTCATTTACTTCTCCGACAAGAGCATTCAGCGCACGACGCGGCTGTTTTTCGACCACCTGGCTCCAGGTGGGTTCCTGCTACTGGGCCACGCCGAGTCTTTGTCGCGCATCACCGACCTGTTCGCCCCGATAAGGTTCCAGGGCGCTCTCATCTATCAGAAACCTCTAGGAGACTGCACCTGATGCGGAAGATCCGAGTCTTGATTGTCGATGATTCGACGTTTGTTCGGCGGGCGCTGACGCGCATCCTGGGAAGCGCCAAGGACATCGAGGTCGTCGGCAGCGCCGCCGACGGCGTCGAAGGCATCGAGCAGGTGAAGCTCCTGAAGCCCGACGTCGTCACCTTGGACATCAAGATGCCGCGGATGGGCGGCCTGGAGGCCCTGCGCAACATCATGGAGGAGGCCCCGACTCCGGTGCTGCTCCTCTCATCCCTGACCGCCGAGGGCGCCGACATCACCCTACGAGGCCTCGAGCTGGGAGCCATGGACTTCGTCGACAAGTCCGCTGCTCAGGGCGCCATGAACCTCTCCAACCTCACCGAGGAGCTGGTCGCCAAGATTCGGGCTCTGGCCGGCGTTCCGTACTCTCGCCTGCTGGCGCGCAGGCCTGGAGAGCCTCGGATCGCGGTCGAGCTGGAGCCACACGCGCACCGCATCGAGGCCGTGGTGATCGGAACCTCGACTGGGGGGCCCACGGCGCTCCAGGCCATCATTCCCCGTCTTCCCGAGACCCTCTCCTCGGCGGTGCTGGTGGTCCAGCACATGCCGATCGGGTTTACCCGCTCTCTCTCTGAACGTCTCAACGCCCGCAGCCTGCTCGCGGTCCACGAGGCCGAGGACGGCGAGCCCATAGTGTCCGGCAGGGTCTACGTCGCTCCGGCAGGGACCCACATGAAGGTGCGTGGCCCCCACCAGCCGCGCGTGTGGCTCGACGAGGAGCCCCGCGGAACGCTCCACCGGCCTTCGGTGGACGTCCTCATGACCAGCGTCGCCGGTATCTACAAGGAGAAGGCCCTGGGGGTGGTCCTCACGGGAATGGGATCGGACGGGGTGGAGGGGCTGCGCGCCATCCGGGCCGTGGGCGGGCGCACGTTCGCCGAAAGCGAGGAAACCTGTGTGATCTATGGCATGCCCAAGGCCGCCGTCGAAGCCGGCGTGGCCGAACGCTCCGTCCCCTTGGGACGAATGGCCGACGAGATCCTTCAGGCAGTGTAAGATCGGCGTGGGCACGGAGCCCACCAGAGAGGGATTGGCTTGAGCCTGACGGGGAAACTCGAGGACCTTCCGCTCCTCGACATCCTCCAGATCGTCTCCTTCAGCAAGAAGACGGGATACCTGTCCATCCAGGCTCCCACGGGCCTCGGCGCCATCGTCTTCGTGGACGGTTTCATCGTCTGCTGCTTCTCGCCGGAGACCGGCCCGCTCGATCCTCAGGTTGCGGGAATGGCCGCGCCCCAGAAGGCTCAGCACCTGCGGCGGCGCATCGAGATCGCTCTCGAGCAGCTGGTGCGGTTGCACGAGGGACAGTTCAGCTTCAGCCTGACGGATCAGCCGCCCACCAGCGTAGGCAACCGATCGATCGCCGGGGAGACGATCGAAGGGGGGCTCAACGCCCAGGAGCTCCTCCTGGACCTTGCGCGGGGCATGGACGAGGATCGACGCAACTCGAGCGCTGCGATCGAAGTCTCCTTTGCCGAGCCGGAGGAGGTGGAAGAGGAAGCGTCGTTCGCCGAGGGCGTGATCGAGCCCGAGCCCGTGGCGCCGGAGCCGCCGTCTCCGCCGCCGGTCCCGGCCCCCGACGCGACGCAGGCCGTGCAGGCGATCCCCGCCGCACAGCCGATCGAGACCCGGACGGTCCTGCTGGTCGATGACGAGGACGACGTACGCGAAACCCTGGCTCACAGCTTCCGCGAGCACGACTACGAGGTTCACGCCGCCGCCGATCCGGACGAGGCGCTCAAGGTGGCCCAGCGCCTGCGCTCCGAGGGGATGGCGTTCATGGTCGTGACCGACCTGGGCATGCCGACTTCGGGAGGGTCGTCGTTCCAAGGGGGCTTCGAGATCGTGAAGCGCCTGACCAAGGCCAACATGCGCCCCGCAACGCTCCTGATGACCGAGAGTCCGAGCCCGGCGATTCGAGCCCGGGCGCGGCAGATGGGCATCGACAGCCTGGTGTTCAAGCCCGGGCTCTCGAAGCTCGATCCCGAGCAGTTCGCGGCGGACATGGCCGCCTTTGCCGAACGCATCGTCATGGACCTGCTGCCGCGGCTCACGCGACGCGAGCCGCCCGGCCCGCGCACGCCTCGCCACCGGGGCCCCGTCCCGGCGGGGGGACCGGGCGAGGACCTGTCGCGCCAGTTCACGGTCCTCCAGAAGCACCTTGAAGAGCTGCGTCAGCCCAGCAACGCCAACCAGATCACCATGCTCGTCATGCGTGCCGCACGCGAGTTCGTCGAGCGCGCCCTACTCTTCCTCATCAAGAACGAGGAGATTCGTGGCCTGGGCGGTTTTGGCCGAGCCCCACGCGATCAGAAGCTGAGCATGCTCGCACGCGAGATCGTCATCCCGCTGCGCGAGCCCTCCGTGTTCCGCGAGGTCGTCATGCGGGGCAAGTCCTACGCGGGAGCCATGCCCGACGGCCGCTGGGAGCAGAACCTCCTCGTCAAGATCGGCCGCTTCAAGTCGGGTGACATCTTCCTGATACCGTTGAGGACGCATCGGGAGTGCGTGGCCGTCCTCTTCGGTGACAACCCGGAGACGGGAGGGGAGGTCGGTCGACTGGACGCCCTCGAGCTGTTTGTCAGCCAGGCGGGCCTGGCGTTCGAAAACGTCTTTCTGCAACGGAAGATCGAGGCCCTCCAGCGGGGCTAGGCAACTGGCCCCGGTAGGGGGCATCTGGAGTAGAATCACCCCGAGGTCACGCCATGTCCGAGGACCACTTCAAAAAAGGCCAGGAGTTCTTCCAGATCTTCGTCAAGGTGAAGGAGTTCACCGAGGATCTGCTCAAGGAGAACGAGAGGCTCCGCTTCAAGGTCGCCAGCCTCGAGAGTGGCGCGGCTCCCGCGCCCGTCCGAGACGATCAGGTGAAGGGCCTGCAGACTCGCGTGCACGAGCTCGAAGAACGCCTGGCGGACATGGAGGCGCGCTACAAGAAGGTCGAGGAGGAGAACAAGGAGTTCGCAGACCGCTACATCGAGATCGAGGAGCAGAACAACAACCTCGCCAACCTGTACGTTGCCTCCTACCAGCTGCACTCGACGCTGGACTACCGCGAGGTCGTGCGCATCGTTCAGGAGATCGTCATCAACCTCATCGGCGCCGAGGCGTTCCACATTCTGATGGTGAGCGAGAAGGCCCCGGTGCTCGAGATTGAGGGCTCAGAGGGCCAGGTTCCCCCCGTGAATCAGGTGTCCATCGGGGAGGGCAAGATCGGTGTGGCGGCGCAGACGGGCGAGAACTTCTTCGCGGAGCACGTCTCCGTGCCCGAGCCCTCGCCCTTCGATCAGCCGATCGCGGTGATCCCGCTCAAGATCAAGGAGCACGTCATCGGCGTCATCTCGATCAACAAGCTGCTGGTCCAGAAGAAGGCCTTCACCACGATGGACTACGAGCTGTTCACGCTGCTCGCCGGGCATGCTGCCACTGCCATCTTCTCCGCCAAGCTGTACTCCACCTCGGCGCGCAAGCTCACGACCCTCCAAGGTTTCCTGGACATGCTCAAGGCCCAGCCGCCCAAGCCCTAGACGGAACACTCGATCGCCATGTCCCGCGTTGCGGCGGGGTCACCCCGCGCCCACGAGGCGTCCCGGATGCTGAGGGAGATCGGGGAGCAGCCGGCCGCTCTGGCCCGGACGCTGCGGGCGGAGTCCGGCCGAGTGCGCCGTCTCGCGGCTACCCTCGCCAGGCGCGATATTCGCCTCGTCGTTCTCGCGGCGCGAGGCTCCTCGGATAACGCGGCGCTCTTCGGACGTTACCTGATCGAGATCACGTGCGGGATCCCCGTCTCGCTCGCGGCGCCTTCGGTGCACACTCTGTACGGCGCCCGGCTTCGGTTGCGCGACGCTCTCGTGGTGGGCATCTCGCAATCCGGTGAGAGCCCGGACGTCAACGGCGTCGTCGACGAGGCGCGTCGGGGTGGTGCGCTCACGCTGGGAATCACCAACGAGGCCGGCTCGACGTTGACGCGGGTGGCCGACGAGGTCCTGCTGGTGCACGCCGGTCGTGAGCGATCCATCGCGGCGACCAAGACCTACACGGGACAGCTCCTCATCCTCCACCTCCTCGCAGCAGCGCTGGCGGGGCGCCGGCGGTGGCCAGACCTCGAGCGGCTCCCGGAGCTCGTGGAGGCCGCCATCGCTCTTGCCGAGGACGTTCCGGCGCAGGTCGAGCGCTACCGCTTCATGGATCGCTGCGCTGTCGTGGCGCGGGGGCTCAACTATGCCAACGCCTTCGAGCTGGCCATCAAGCTGATGGAGACCAGCTACGTGGTGGCGGATCGGTTCTCCGCGGCCGATTTTCTCCACGGCCCCCTCGCCATGGTGGGTGAGGGATTCCCCGTGCTGCTGCTGGCTCCGGAGGGCCGTACCCTCGACGACATGGAGCGCCTCCTGATCCGGCTCGAGAAGCTGCGGGCCGAGACGGTCGTCTTCTCGAACCGGCGGTCACTGCAGGCTCGCGGCACGATGTCGATCCGGATCCCCCCACGGCTTCCGGAGACTCTCTCGCCCATCCCCACCATCGTGCCGGCCCAGCTCTTCGCGGCCCACCTGGCGCGCGTCAAGGGTCTCGACCCCGACGCGCCGCGCTCGCTCACAAAAATCACACGCACTCTCTGAGATCGGGCTTCCGGTTGCACGGGGGGCCGTGCCTATAATCGAAAAGAGGGGGTGATCGTGGGCAGTGTGCGAAATCTGGGTGATCTGACACGTGGGAGCTATCGTCCCCGCAGCGTCAAGGATGAGATGCGCGCCAATCTCGTGCGCAAGCTGGAGACCGGGGCGACCGTGTTCCCCGGCCTGGTGGGCTACGAGGAGACGGTGGCGCCGGCCCTCATCAATGCCCTGCTGGCCCGGCACAGCATCGTGCTCCTCGGTCTGCGCGGGCAGGCCAAGAGCCGTATCCTGCGCAGCCTCACGAGCCTGCTCGACCCCGTCATCCCCGTGGTGGAGGGCTGCGAGATCCACGACGACCCGCTGGCACCGCTCTGCCGCCGCTGTCGCGATCTCATCGCGTCTGAAGGAGCCGCCACGCCGATCGAGTGGCTGCCGCCCGAGTCCCGCTACGTGGAGAAGCTGGCGACACCCGACGTCACCGTGGCCGACATCATCGGAGACGTGGATCCCATCCGGGCCGCCCGCGGCGGCCATGACCTCTCGAGCGAGCTGACGATCCACTATGGCCTTCTGCCGCGCGCCCACCGCGGCATCTTCGCGATCAACGAGCTTCCAGACCTGGCCGGCCGCATCCAGGTGGCCCTTTTCAACATCCTCGAAGAGGGCGACGTCCAGATCAAGGGTTACCCGATCCGGCTACCCCTCGACGTGTGCCTGGTGTTCACGGCCAACCCCGAGGACTACACGGCTCGCGGCAAGATCGTCACGCCCCTCAAGGACCGCATCGGGAGCGAGATCCGCACCCACTACCCCGCGACGCTCGATCTGGGCGTGGCGATCACGGAGCAGGAGTCGTGGACCACCCGCGACGGCGAGATCTACGTGCCGCGCTTCGTGCGCGAGGTCGTCGAGGCGGCCGCCTTCGCGGCGCGTCGCGACCGCCGCGTGGATCGCCGCAGCGGTGTCAGCCAGCGCGTTCCGATCGCCGTGCTGGAGCTGGCAGTTTCGAACGCCGAACGGCGCGCTCTGGCCCTGAGAGAACAGCCCGTGTGCGTTCGGCTCGTCGATGTCCACGCGGCGCTGCCGGCTCTGACGGGCAAGCTCGAGCTGGAGTACGAGGGGGAGCTGGCGGGAGCGGAACGCATCGCGAGCGGCGTCCTGGGGGAGGCCGTCGCCGAGGTCTTCTCGCTTCACCTGGGCGCCTCGGACCTGGCTGAGGTGGTGGGCTTCTTCGAAGGCGGCGGCAGCCTGCGCCTACGCGAGGATCGTGGCGCCGAGGACCAGCTGTCCCTCCTGTCGCGCGTCCCAGGGCTCATGCCTTTGGTACCAGCACTCGGGGTCAGCCCCGAGGCGCCGATACCCTTGCGCGTGTCGGCGGCCGAGTTCGTCCTCGAAGGCCTGGCGGCCCACAAGAAGATCGGGCGCAGCGACGACCGGGGCTATGTAGCCATCGAGCCCGAGGCCGTGATGGGTCTCGATCTCGAGCAGCTCGAACGCCTTCGAGGGCCACGGCGCCCCGTGAACTGAGCCATGCGGGCGATTCGCTATCACCGCTACGTCGCCGACGCCTGGGAGGACGTCGATCTGGCCGATCTGATGAGTGAGCTGTCCGACTTTCTCCTGGACAGCGGGTTCGACGGCGACCTCGAGGGCGATGACCTCGACGCCCTGCGCGACGCGATCATGGACGCCCTGCTGGAGGGCGACCTCGTCGACGAGGACATCATGCACGACCTGCTCGACAACGAGGAGGAGCGAGACCGGTTCGTCGAAGGGCTCGTCCGGCGCCTGGAGGACGAGGGCTACCTCCGCCGCGATCAGACTCCCGAGGCTGCAGCCGGACGAGAAGGCCCGCAGGGAGCCCCGTCCCGTTTCGCCTTGACCGACAAGGGTGTCGACTTCCTCAGCTTCCGTTCGCTGCGGCAGCTCATGGGTGCTCTGGGCCGGTCCTCGTTTGGTCACCACGACAGCCGAGACGACGCCACCGGGGTCGAAGCCTCCGCGGCCTCCCGTCCCTACCAGTTTGGCGACACGTTCAACCTCGACGTACCCACCACCCTTCTCTCGGCCGTGGCCCGTGAAGGGCTGGGGATGCCCCTGGATCTCACCTACCAGGACCTCCATGTGTTCCAGTCGGAGAACCAGTCCCGCTGCGCCACCGTGCTCATGCTCGATTGCTCCCACAGCATGGTGCTCTATGGCGAAGACCGCTTCACCCCTGCCAAGCAGGTGGCCCTGGCGCTTGCGCACCTCATCCGAACCCAGTTCCCTGGTGACAGCCTGCGCCTGGTGCTGTTCCACGACTCGGCGGAAGAGGTGCCCCTTTCGGGGCTGGCGCGGGTCAAGGTCGGCCCCTACCACACCAACACCCGCGAGGGGCTCAGGCTCGCGCAACGTCTCCTGGCACGCGAAAGGGCGGATACGCGCCAGATCGTCATGATCACGGACGGCAAGCCCTCGGCTCTGACGATGCCGGACGGTCGGATCTACACGAATCCCTTCGGTCTCGACCCGCGCATCGTTGCTCTGACGCTCAAGGAGGTCGCCAACTGCCGCCGTCGCGAGATCACCCTGAGTACCTTCATGCTTGCCCGGGACCCAGACCTGCAGGCCTTCGTGCGCAAGGTCACGCAGATTGCACGCGGCAAGGCCTACTTCACGGCCCCCCACGCCCTCGGCCGGTTCGTCCTGATGGACTACCTCGCCGGCAAGAAGCGCCTGATACATTGACCCCCGCCGAAGGGCTCGTGGGCTGCCTCCGGGATGCTGACGCTGCCTCGGCTCGACTGCGCTACCATGATCGCCACTCGGGGATGTGTGGCAGCCCGTTCAGGAAAGCGGCGTCGCCCCGGGCCACCGGACGCTGGCTCGTCATCTCGCAGACCACCGGACCATGATGATCACCCATAGACGGCACACCAGAGACCGACGCCGAGCGGTCATTCCGTGAGACGCTGGCAAGCCCTGGGGCTGCTCGGCGCCGCCGCGCTGTCCGTGACGACGATCGGCGGGCAGTACCGGCGCCAACAGGATCCCCACATCGTCTACGACCGCTTCCGACTGCCCGCGTTCGATGCGCACGTCTACGTGGGCATGGCCGAACGGCCCGGCACGTTCACCGTCGCTCCCTGGGGCTATCGCGTTCTCACTCCCTTGCTCGCCCGTGCCGTTCCGGATGCAGGCCTGGCACGAGGATTCACCGTGGTGACGCTGGCCGCCCTCGCCCTGGCGACTTTCTTCACGTATCTGTGGCTGAGAAGGCTTGGGAACGGGATCGTCGCGGCGCTCGTCGCCACGGCAGTGTTCGGCTTGTCGCCGCCTGTGGCGCTCGCTATTCGGTACCCGTTCATGACGGAGCCGCTGACGATCCTGCTGCTCGTGTTGTTTCTTCTGGGGGTCGAATGCGGCGTGGGTCTACCGGTGCTGGCGCTGCTCGCCGTCTTGGGCGCCCTGACCAAGGAGCTGCTTCTATGGCCCCTGCCCCTGCTGCTCGTCGCGGCCTGGCGCCGACATCCCGGTCGAGGTGCCTTCGTACGGGCCGCCTTGGCGGCGGCCCCTGCCCTGGTCGTGACCTTTCTGCTGCGGAGCTGGTGGATGCCGCCTGCGGACGAGGCATCGCTCGGTGCGACACTGCGTGTCCTTCCCACTGGGCTCGAGCTGATCCTCGTGGCTTGGAGGGAATGGTGGCGGCCCCTCCTGCTCATGGGCCTCATGCCCCTGGCGTTGCTCGGCGCCCTGCGTCGCCGGTCATGGCCGTTCCTCGTCCGCTACGGCTGGTTGGCGCTGGCGTTCCTGGCGCTCCCCTTCGCGGCGGGCATCTACGTGGCCGAGGCTGCGCTGCCGACGGAGTTCTTCTCGGGAGACGTACCCCGGCTGATGCTCTATGTCATTCCCTTTGCCCTGCCGTTGGCGCTCACCGCCCTCGATCGCGTCGTGCCGCTTCAGAACGAGCCCGCTCCCCCTCGAGCGTGGCCGGTGGCCGTCCAGTGGGCGGCCGGGGCACTAGCAGCAGCCATCGCCGTCATTCCCCTGGGAGCTCTGGACCACTACCGGCGGGTCGACCTGCGGCACGAGCGTGAAGGCCCCTACGTCCTGGCCACTCTTCGTGAAACCTGGCGTACCGCCGAACGTCTTGCCAA
>Ga0316576_10002766_pt1 | contig 10068 bp, 4 predicted proteins | sample S0NA_FD_203075 | JGI IMG/M metagenome (GOLD analysis project Ga0316576, IMG submission 203075) | Rhizosphere microbial communities from salt marsh grasses in Alabama, United States - S0-2_050615r3r5 | ecosystem: Host-associated > Plants > Roots > Rhizosphere | place: USA: Alabama | collected... | reverse complement strand
CGAGCTCGCGGCCCACCTTGTCGAGAGCGCCGAGCGCCCGGTCCAGGTGCTCGCGCGTGTGGGCCGCGGAGATCTGACACCGGATCCGGGCCACCCCCTGCGGAACCACCGGAAACCCGAAGCCGATAACGAACACGCCCTCGTCGAGCAGCTTTCGGCTCAGCGCGATGGCGTCCGACGTCTCCCCGATGATGACGGGAACGATCGGCGTCTCCCCCTCGATCGGGCGATACCCCAGCGCCTGCAGGTGCTCCCGGAAATATGCCGTGTTCTCCCGCAGACGGGTCACCAGCTCCGGGTGCGCCTCGAGGTGGTCGATCGCGGCGAGCGCTCCGCAGGCCGAGTGCGGTGGGATCGCGTTCGTGAACAGCTGGGTGCGCGACCGCTGCACGAGGTACTCGACCACCTCCCGGCTGCTCGCCACGAAGCCCCCGGCCATCCCGCCCAGCGCCTTGCCCAGGGTGGACGTGATGATGTCGATCTCGCCGTGCATCCCGAAGTGCTCGGGCGTGCCGCGCCCCGTGTCACCGAGGACTCCGGTGGCGTGCGAGTCGTCGATCGCCATGACGGCGTCGTAGCGATCGCAGAGCTCCCGGATCTCGGGGAGCGGCGCGATCTCGCCCTCCATCGAGAACACCCCGTCCGTGATCACGAACCGATGCCGGGCGTCGCGCGAGGCCTCGAGCGCCTCGCGGAGCGAGTCCATGTCCATGTGCCGGTAGATCCGTCTCTGCGCCTTGCAGAGACGGATCCCGTCGATGATCGACGCGTGGTTGAGCTCATCGCTGATCAGCGCGTCGCTCTCGTCGAGCAGGGGCGCGAACAGCCCCTCGTTCGCGTTCCAGCACGAGGTGAAGGTGACCGACGCCTCCGTCTCCAGGAAGTCGGCGATCCGGTCCTCGAGCTCGCGGTGGATGTCGAACGTGCCGCAGATGAAACGGACGGAGGACGTGCCGGCGCCGTAGCGGGCCGCGCCGTCGCGCACGGCGTCCACGACCTCGGGGGTGTCGCACATCCCGAGGTAGTTGTTCGAGCAGAGATTCACCGTCTCGCCGTAGTCCTCGAGGTCCACGACGGCGCCCTGCATGCCCAGGATGTGCTGGAGGCGCTTGAGCACGCCCTGCTCCCGCATCTCCGCCAGCTCGGTCGAGATCCTGCGGTTGAGTCCCTCGTTCACGGGGCTCGCGGACACGTCGCCCTCTTCGTACAGCGTCATCGTCCAGCCTCCCTCGCCGGTCGGGGTGTCTCGCTCTCGACGCGTCCGGCGGCGGGGTCGTCTCCTCGCTCGCCGGTGACCTCGTCCTCGTAATACTGCGCAGCCGTGCTGTCGGTCACGTGGCCCTCCCGGAGCCGGATCACCGGTCGCGAGCCCCACGCTCCGCACAGCGTGAAGCCCCCCAGCCGGCCGTCGATCCAGACGCGCCGGTCCGTGCCGGCCTGCGCCCGGAGGTCCGCCGGGGCGTCCCTCAGCGCGAACGGTCGCTGGTTCCCGACCCGGCCCGGGGCGAACAGCAGGCATCCTCCGGCCTCGACCACCGTTCCCTGGCCGACGGCCCGCATTCCCGAGAACCGCCCCTCGCCGGCTTCCACCGCGACGAGCGAGCCGAGGCGCCGTCCCTCGCGCGTGCGCACCTGCCACGTGCCGGAGGCGGGGACGCGGAGGGCGCGAGCCTCGTAGAATCCCACGGGGCTGTCGGCGCACATCGTGTCGAACACGCTGCGCCGCGCGCCCACCAGGATCCGACCTTCGGCGACCTCGACCGTGACGGTGTCGAGCCGCGCGCAGGCGTCGGCCGCCACGGGGCCCGCGACCTCGAACGGAAACACGTCGCCGACGATCACCGTATCCGGGTACGCGGCCCAGGTGATCCACGCGGGGCCCTCGGTCGGCTCCCCGATCCGCCAGCACGCGAGCACCGGGAGGAAGACGACCAGAAGCGTGAGGGTCCGCGACACGAGCTGGCTCCCCGAATGATGCGTCCGGCGGGGCGCGGCGCGATTCCGGCCTCCGTCCGGCCGGTGGGCCGTCGGACCCCGAATCTGCCCCGGTCCGTCGGGACGGGCAAGCGGAACAACGGACGCGGAGCGGCGATACCATCACCGGACGGCCCGCGCCGCTCGGGGAGCGGAGAGCCGCGGGTCCGATCGCGTCTCCCGGGGGGACGTGTCGGGTTGCGGAGGAGGAGCCGGGACCGGTGAAGCCAGCAAGCAGGGCCGCGGAGCGGAACGACCGACGCTACCGGAACGCGCTCGGGGCGGGGCTCGTTCTTTCCCTGGCGCTCCACGCCGCGCTGTTCCTGGGGTGGCGGACGGCCACGCCCGTCACCGGGGCCTCCGTCGCGGCCGGTCCTCGCAGCGGAGATCCCGTCGCCGCCGCCGGCGGGGGCGCGATGCGGGCGCTCGCGCTCGCGCCGCTGCGGACGGTCGAGATTCCCTCCCCTCCGGAGCCCATCCCCGTCCTCGACGCGCCCGACGTCGACGTGTCGGTCCCCACCGAACGGCTCTCCGCCGGGGTGTCCCTCGCCCGCCCGGGCGGCGAGGACGCCGGTCTCCCCGGCGCGACCGGCCGGGGCGACGGCGGCGCCGATGCCGAGGGACGATACCGGAACACCGTTCCCGAGCCCCGGGTCATCATCCCCGACTGGGACGCCCCCCCGAAGGTGAAGGGGATGCAGGTTCGTCTCCGGGTACTCGTCGACGAGCGCGGACGCGCGGTGGATGTGGAGCTCGATCCGCGCACCCCCGACGAGCGGTTCAACCGCCGTCTCATCGAGTCGGCGATGGCGATGGAATTCAAGCCGGCGCTCCGGAACGGACGACCGGTCCGGGACTGGGCCGTGATCACCCGCGTGTTCTGACGCCGGACCGGGAGGAGCGGGGCTCCCGATTTCCGCGCCGGCCGGCGCTTCCCGCGGTCACGTTTCCGCTCTCCGGGGGGCTCCCTATATTGCCGCCCCATGGCTCTTCTGCCCCGAGGCGCAGGCCCCTGCCGAATCGCGGACGATGACGGGCCCGGCCGACCGAGCCGGTCCCGCCGGGAGCGTGCGGAGCGTCCGCCGCGGGACGTCCGGGCGGCTTGAGAGCGCGATCTGGGTCCCGGCCCGGACCCGTGATCGCCCCGGGGCGAGGCCGCATCGCGGCGCTTCTGCTGGTGCTCGCCGGTCTCTCCCTCGTCGGGTCCGCCCGGGCCCAGGAACCCACGAGCGGCGACGTCTCAGGGGCGGATCTCGGACCCCGGGAGCCGCCGGTCACCGCGTCCCGGCCGCAGGAATCGCCGGCCGGGCTGCGCCTCGGCTGGTACCGGCTTCCGTTCCTGTGGCCGATCGAGCTCCCGACGATCGATCGGGAGCCCGGGCGAACGGGTCGGTTCTGGCCCTGGCAGACGGGGACCGAGTGGCTTCGCGCGGAGCTGCTCGTCATGGAGGACCGCCTCGAGGCGCGCCGCGACACCATGTGGTGGGTGGGCCTCGATCTCGACAAGCTCCCCCCGGGGTTCGACCGGCGCGCGTTCTACCGCACGGGGCCGGGGCCCGAGGAGACGTTCGCGCGCGAGGAGCGTGAGGACCGGCAGCGCATCGATCTCATTCCCGACGCGCTGCGCGGGATCGCCGATCTGGAGCTGGAGGTGGACGGGCAGGGGCAGCTGGGATCGCAGTGGCAGAGCTTCAGCCCTTGCACGGTCGGGACCGGCCAGCAGTGCAACGCCGGCGCCGTGCCCGACATCGCGCCGGAATTCCAGCTGCGGGCCGTGGCGCGCGGCACGATCTCGGACCGTGTGCACGTCGACGTCGATTTCGACCAGACGCGCGAGTTCGACGCCACGAACAACCTGAACGTCTTCTACGAGGGCAAGCCCGACGAAATCCTGGAGTTCGTGGAGCTCGGGCAGGTGTCCCTGCCGCTCCCGCAGTCGCGCTACATCTCTCAGGCGATCCCCGCCGGCAACTTCGGCGTCCGCGGCGACGCCCGGCTCGGGCCTCTCGACCTCCGCGGCGTCTTCGCCGAGCAGAAGGGGAGCGTCGAGAGCCGACGGGTGACGCTCGAGGTGGGCGGTCCCGAACAGGGGATCCTGCAGGATGTCGAGACGGTTCTCGACGACGCCGCCTACGCCGGCGGCCAGTTCTTCTTCGTCGTGGACCCGCGCGAGCTCCAGGGATACCCGGATGTCGACGTGATCAACCTGCAGGGGACCGAGGCGCTCCCTGCGCTGCGTCCCGCCTCCTCCATCAAGCTGTACCGCCACGAGGTCTCGATCGGGCAGCCGCAGAACGTCGAGTCCGGGGTCATCCAGGCACGGGCGGTCGCCGTGCGGCCGGCTTCGGCCGACCCCACCCTTCCCGACAGCGTGGAGTTCAACGGCTTCTTCCGTCCCCTCGTGGAGGGAGAGGACTTCATCGTCCACCGGAGCGGGCTCTGGGTCGTGCTGCGAAGCCGCGTGCAGCGCGACGAGGCGCTCGCGGTCGCCTACGTCTCCGACAGCGGTGTGGAGGTCGGCGACTTCGACGCGGAAGCGAAGTTCCGGGAGTACGCGAACACGGGGACGGGCGAGCTGCCGCGTCTCGTCCTGCTCAAGGATGCCGCGACGCACCGCCCCGGCGGTATCACCTGGGAGCGGGAGATGCACCAGATCTACAGGATCTCCAGCTCCGACGACGTCGAACAGGGAAGTGTCGGCCTCGTCATCTCGCAGGGGCCCGTGGAGTCCGGGCCGGTGGTGCGCGAGGCCGAGGGCCAGAGCTTCACGTTTCTCGAGATCTTCGGCCTCGACGACTCCCCGAGGGATGACGTTCTCGATGCCGCCCGAATCTGGCGTCCGGCGGCGTCCGGCGAGTTTGCGGGGACGAACGTCGTGAGCGGCAGCTACCTGGTGTTCCCGGCCCTCGAGCCGTTCAAGACCCCGCCCCCGCTCAAGGACGACCGGGTCCCCTCGCTGGAGGGGCAGCCGTTCCCCCTCGCCGAGGGAGATCGGAACCCGGCGATCTACGACGAGGAGACCGACCAGATCCGGAACACGAGCTTTCTGTACCGGCTCAACTTCGACTATCGGGCCCGGAGCTCCGGCGCGGCCCGCTCGTTCTCGCTCGGGGCGATCGGAATCCGGCAGGGAAGCGAGCGCGTCCAGCTGAACGGGAGGGACCTCGTCCGGGGCGAGGACTACAGCATCGACTACGAGATCGGACAGCTCACCCTCCTTCGGCCCGAGGAGCTGCTGGCCGGGGCCCAGAGCCCGGACTTGCAGGTCCGGTTCGAGCAGAAGCCGATCTTCCAGGTCGCACAGCGCAGCATCTTCGGTCTCACGGGCACGTGGTCCCTCGGCGAGATCGGAGCGATCGACTTCGTCGGCCTGAGCCAGAGAGAGGGCTCGGTCCTCACGCGGCCGGAGGTCGGACTCGAGCCGGGGAGCGTCCAGCTGGGAGGGGTCACGGCCCGTCTCGACTTCGGCGCGGCGGCGCTCGACCGGCTGGTGAACGCCCTGCCCGGCGTGAGCTCCGACATCGCCTCCCGGATCTCGTTCGACGGCGAGATCGCCGGGTCCAGCCCCACTACGAACCGGTTCGGCGCCACGTACGTCGACGACTTCGAGGCGAGCTCCCGGTTCCGGATCGGCCTCGGCTCCCGGTCCTGGCTGCACGGCTCTCAGGTCTCGAGTCCGGAACTCGACGGGGACCTGGACTTTCTCCCCGATGTGCCCGACGCGACGAACCTGATCGCCGCCGTCTGGCAGTCCCAGTGGCTGGACGGGACCACCGTTCAGGGACCGCTGTTCGTCCGCCAGATCGACCCGGCTCTGAACGTCCTCAACGCGGGGAGCACGGAGACGGTCCTCTGGGTGAGCCTCGATGAGGGGCCGACCGAGGGACAGGGGTGGGCCTCGATCACGACGCCGCTGTCGGAGGCAGGGATCGACCTCACCAACTCCGAGTTCCTCGAGTTCTACGCCAGCACGCTGGGGAGCCAGAGCGAGCGGACCGCCCTCATCATCGACATCGGGACGGTGTCGGAGGACGCGTTCGTCCTGGATTCGCTCGGGTTCCCGGCCGGGCTCGGCCTGCTCGACCAGGAGGCCGACCCTCTCGTGGGGGTGTGGGGCAACCCGGACGACACAGGCATCTGGGACCAGGGCTGCGAGGCGACGCCGGACGCGACGGCCTACCCGCTCGGCGATCCCGTTGCCGTCTGCACCCGGAACAACGGGCTGGAAGACACGGAGGACCTGAACCGGGACAGCTTCCTGAACCGGGACGAGCGGTTCGTGCGCTTCGTGATCCCGCTCAACTCCGCCTCCCGCTACCTGGTCCGTCCGACGGGCGGCGAGTTCCAGTTCAACCTCTATCGGATCCCTCTCCGCCTTCCCGACTACCTGGTGAACGTCTCCGAGGGGACCTCGACGCAGAACGTCCGGCACGTCCGGATCACGTTCGCCGCGGAGGACCCGTCCACGGTCCTGCTCAGTCGGATGGAGTTCACCGGTTCGCCGTGGCTGAAGCGCGGGGGCAGCGGGAGCGTGCAGGGAGGAATCGGCGACATCCCGGGGACGGCCGGCCAGGTCGCGGTGGGCCCGATCTCCACCACGGACTCGCGCTACGTGTCGCCGCCGGGAATCTCCGACCAGAAGACGGAGGCGACGGACGAGCTCAACCTCTCGGCCCAGCCGATCAACGAGCAGTCGCTGAGGCTCAACTACTCCGACATCCCGGCGGGTGAGAGGATCGAGGTGTTCCGTCGCTTCACCGAGCGTCCCCGGGACTTCCTGACGTACCGACGCATGCGCGCCTGGGCGATCGCCGTCGACGGCGAGTGGGGCGCCGACTCCCCGCTGCGTTTCTACGTCCGGATGGGCTTCGATTCGCGGAACTTCTACCTGTTCCGGGTGCCGCTGGAGCTCGCCTCGAATCCGCCCGACCGCGCCGACTGGCTCCCGGAGCGGCTGATCGACATCGAGAGATGGATCGCGCTGCGGACGGAGGCCGAGAAGCGCTACGCGGAGTCCGGAAGCGAGTTCCCGGCCGACACGGCGTTCGTGCTGTGGGACGTGGACGTGTTCGCGGACGGCGACAGTACGCTCGCGGTGGTGATCAACGATCGGTCCCGGGCCCCGAACCTCGCCGCGATCCGCGAGCTCGCGATCGGCGTCGAGAACACGGGCGCCGCGGGTGTCGGCCCCGGAGAGGTCTGGATCGACGACCTGCGGCTCGACGAGGCGGCCGACCGCGGCGGCGGCGCGATGCGGGGAAGCCTGCGGGTCGACCTCTCCGACGTGATGACGGTCGAAGGCGCCTACAGTCGCCGAAACCCGTTCTATCGGCAGCTCGGCGAAGCGCCGCCCTACGAGACCGCGACGGACTACTCGACCCGGTTCGCCGCGAAGCTCGGCCGGTTCCTTCCCGGCTCGCCGGGCCTCGCGGTGCCGTTCGAGGTGGAGCACCGGAGGTCGGCCAGCGATCCCTTCTTCCTCGCCCAGAGCGACGTGTATGCGGAAGAGATCGACGGGCTGCGGACGCCGAGCAGCTCCCTCACCCGGATCAACGTGGGCCTGTTCAAGGAGACCCGTTCGGGGAACGCGTTCGCCCGCAGCACGATCGACGGGCTCCGCCTCGGCTGGTCGTGGCGTTCGGCCGAGACGGTCGCGACCCAGACGCGCTCCAGCGGGTCGGGGTGGAACGCCGTCGCGAGCTGGAGCCGGCCGGTGGTCGACAAGTCGTTTCCCCTCCTCCCCGGGTTCCTGCGGAGCGCGATCGACGGGCTCCCCGGGTTCCTGTCGGACAGCGAGATCCTGACGAATCTCCGGGACCTTCGATTCCGCTGGACGCCCCGCGACCTGCGTCTCGGAGCCGGCCTCGCGAAGTCCGACAACCGTCGTTTCCGCTATCTCTCGAGCGTGGAGCGCTCGGAGGACGAGCTGATCGAGCCGTCGGTCGACCTCCAGGAGGTGCTCACCCCGAGCGCCGGCATCCAGCTCCAGCCGTTCCCCTCCCTCGTCGCGGGCTTCTCGTGGAGCTCGGCGCGCGACCTCGTCGATCCGGCGTTCCGCGCACCGGGCGCGCAGGGCCAGCAGGTGCTCACGTCCGAGTCGGGGAGCCTGTTCGGGCTCGGCACCGGCTGGGAGACGAGCCGGAACGTCCGCTCGAACCTGAGCTGGCAGCCGAGCCTCTCCTCCTGGTTCGAGCCGCGCTTCACCCTGAACACCTCGTACCAGAGCGCCCGGAACGTCTCCTACCTGGAACAGGTGGAGGCCGACACCACGCTCCTGCGCGACGTTTCCATGAACCGGGACATGGGCCTCAACGTCGACGTCTTCCCCGTCGATCTCGCGACCGCGCTCCGCGTGCCCGAAGCCCGCTCGGCGTCGGGGTTCTGGTCGGCGTTCCGCGAGGTCTGGGACCGCGTGCGGCCGGTGCGTCTCGACTGGCAGCGTCTCGTGAACTCGAGCTTCGACCGGCGTGCCATCGATCCTTCCTTCGGCGACCAGCTCGTGCTCGGGGGCTTCGATGCCCTTCGCGTGATCGGCGCCGACACCGCCTCGGCGGCGGGGGACGTGCGGAGGTGGTCGGCACGCGGCGGGTACCAGCTGCCCCTCGAGCTCGATGCGGAAGTCAACTACGCCGTCGTGGACAACCGGACGTTGACGGCGCGGAGCGAGCGGGGGTCGAAGGACGTCGACTGGCCCTGGGTGAGCCTCCGCTGGCGGAACGTGCCCGTGCCGGGCGCCCTCGACGACGTCCTGCAGAACGTGAGTCTGACCGGGACCTGGCGGGATCGCGACCGGCTCGTCACCACCACCACCGGGCAGGACCAGGGGACGCGGACGCTCACCCGGACCCTGAACTTCATGCTCCTGTTCCGGAACGGCTTCAACCTCACCTACCAGCTCGACAACACGCAGACGGACCGCTCCGATCAGACGGGACGCAGCGAGTCGGACCGGGTGTCTCACACGGTTCGGGCCACCGGGACGCTCGCGCCGCCCGGCTTCCTCGGGTTCGTGAGGAACGCGTTGCGGGTGTCGGCGGAATACTCTCGGAACGGGAACTTCGACTGCCGGGACCTCGGAGGAGCGGGGTTCACGAGCGGCATCCCGGAGCTCGGGGGCGACTGCACGCCCCACGTGGACCAGTCCACCCAGCGCGCGGCTCTCACGTTCGACTCCGATTTCGAGGGGTATACGCTCGGGGTGCAGCTCAGCTGGTCGAACCGTGCGAGCGACGTGGGGAGGCGCCAGAGCTCGAACCAGTTCAACCTGAACGTCTTCGGGCGTTTCTTCCTCCGCTCGGACTCGGGCGCCCCGCGCCCGCGTTGATCGCCGGATGAGACGGGCGCCGTACCTCGGCGCCGTGCTCCCTTCGCTGAACCGGACCGATCGCAAGTCGCTCTCCGCGGCCACCGCACTCGTGCTGGCCGGGACGGCGCTCCGCCTCGGACTCGGACCGGCGCCGCGCGACGGCGGCTGGTCTCCGCCGGGTGCGACGGGCGCCGGCCCGGTCCCGGCCTCGCTGCGCGCCGCCGTTGAGGACGGGGTCGAGGCGGAGCGCAGAGCGAATCGGCCGCTTTCCGCGGGCGAGCGCGTCGACCCCAACTTCGCGGACGCCGCCGAGCTCCGACGGCTTCCCGGAATCGGGCCCGCGAAGGCGGAGGCGATCCTGGCGGAGCGGAGACGGGGCGGGCCCTTCGTCTCGCTGGAGGACCTCCGGCGGGTCCCGGGCCTCGGTCCCACCACGATCGAGCGGCTGGCGCCCCACCTCGCGCTGTCGCCGGGGACCGCCGTCCACCGCGCCCCGGAGCTTCTGGACCTCAACCGCGCCGACGCCGGAGCCTTGTCGCGTCTTCCCGGAGTCGGACCGGTGCTCGCCGCCCGGATCGTCGCCGCGAGGCGTGCCCGGGGGCGGTTCCGGTCGCTGGAAGAGCTGCTCGAGGTGCCCGGCATCGGACCCGCGACTCTGGAAAAAATCCGGACCGGGGTGCGGATCCGGTGAGCCGGACGGCTGCGCCGGGTCGGCGAAACTGTCGAAACGGTGCGGACTTCCGGTCATCCCGCGACTCCCGAGGTGCCGGGCACGCCTCTTGCCCCCC
>Ga0316576_10002765_pt1 | contig 10069 bp, 5 predicted proteins | sample S0NA_FD_203075 | JGI IMG/M metagenome (GOLD analysis project Ga0316576, IMG submission 203075) | Rhizosphere microbial communities from salt marsh grasses in Alabama, United States - S0-2_050615r3r5 | ecosystem: Host-associated > Plants > Roots > Rhizosphere | place: USA: Alabama | collected... | reverse complement strand
TAAGGCATCTCGTACAGCGTCACGATTCCGGCAATCAGGCTGCTGAAATAGTCTTTCAACCCAAAACCCAATACCAGGCCGGACGCACCGAGCAGGGCAACCATATTCGCAACGGTGGGTTCAACAATCCGTGGGACGATCAGCACGATAGATGTGGCGATAATTAAAAGACGCAATAGAGGTACCGAGGCGAGCAGGTAAAGCCGAGACGCCCCTGCAAACTTGTCTGCCAACCAGGATAATAGGCGTTGGCTTAATGCGATCAACACTAATGATACGACCACAATAATGGCAACGCTTAGAATGGCCGAAGCGGTCAAATCGTAGAAGATTTTGGCAATATCACTCGTGTTGTCCATCGACCTCTCCTAAAACTGGTCAAGCAAATAGCCATTACTTTTCAGGAAGTGGCGTGCGGAGGGATAGCCAAGTGCCGAAACGCGCCAGGCATTATCTACCAGTTCAACGATTCCAGCGGTCTCCAGCTTGAGCAGCGTTGCGGTTATGACACCTTGCGAGAGGGGTAATAATCGCAGCAAAAGATCAATCGACAGGTGACCATGAAGCAGCAAATAATGGAGAATGAAAGCCGTCTCATAAGTCGATGCGGACGGAATCGCAGTTTCTTCAAGGATGTCTCTTACCCAGATCGTGTTTTGGGATGATGATTGGTTATCTGATACCGAATCCGAATCAGAGTCCCGAGCTTCATCAGATTCGGCATAGAGACTCATTTTCCAATAATACCATGAAATGCCAAGAATCCCTCGGGTATGAGAGGCCAGCTTTTCCAGGAAAGGGCTGGTTGATGAAATTTCTTCATTTGTTTCAGGAATCGTCGATATAATTTCTTTCCCGGTAACCGATTCGCGAAAACTATAAGGGTCGATGGTCGATAAGTTAAACATTTCGCGAAAGATAAGAGATATTTGCTCACTATCAAAGGCTTGGAGAGCCAATAAATCAGAAGTAGGGCCAGTCCAAACCTTTTGTAAAAATGACCATGCCCAGCTTTCGCATCCAATAACGCCAAATCCAAAATGACCCGAAAAGGCCAGTTCAAGGAACCTTCGAATAAGATGCAATCCTTCTGAATGGCGCAGGTAACTGCTCTCCAGGTTGGGTAAAACCCAAGGCTGATTGTAGTGAGCAATCTTTTCGAGCCAACTCTCATCCTTATTCAAAATCTGCTCGGTGGTTGGTGGCTCGATGATGGATGCCCGACGCATCGCCGCCCACATTCTTAAAATATCAACATGTCCCCCATAGGGGGGGCCTATGAAGAATTGGACAAAGGAGTGTTGGTGATGCTGCTCCAATTTATCCTTCAGAATACGGTCCAATGCCTCTGCACCTGGTTGCCAATCGATTTTCGGTACTATTTTGGATAACATCGGCTGAGAGATCTGCTGGAGCTGTTCTTTATTTCTTTCGGGTAAATCCTGTTTGCCTTCACGATTCCGAAATAGCTTCCAGAATTTTATTATGCCTTTGGTGGCAGCTTCACGCGTAGGCGCAGGGGGAGGATGATAGCCACCAATAGGTACGATTTGCCACATCGGTTTCATCTCATGACGCTTCTTTTTAGGGGTTTTGGTCTGGTCCATAAAATGGATATTCGATTCGCCAAATGTCAAACTGATTCACCAAGTCTCCCATACCTTCCCATAGATAGTTCAATGCCCGGTTTTTGCTTTAACAGGTTGCCGATCCATTCGGCCTTTACTGCAGGACGGGATTACCGCTTACAGAGCGATACCGAAAGATTCATTGCAGGTGTTATCAGGCAAAAAAAAATATGCGCGTCGGAATCATTTCGTTGACTGCTTCGAAGTAATCAATACGGATGGGTCGGACATTGAGATGAGACAGAATATAGCCAGATAGTACCTCAGAGTCAACGAGAAGTGATGTTAGTTCTATTTGGCAAAAAATAATAGTGAAATTTCAGATTCAGCATCTTGTCGTTTAGCCCATCTCCAATCATCGTGTCTGAGCTGTATGTCTGTGAAGCTAAAACTGATCAGATTCTCATTTATCAAAAATTTGTAGACGGCAAGCCGGAACACCATATAGTGTATTCATCATATTTTTCCTAAACCAATAAGTTTAAATGTACAAACATGCCAATATCTTTCATTTATCGGCCCGGGTGACAATACTCATCATTGTTGGCTCCGCCACGCGGCCTAAAGATTTTGACCGCCTCGCATCGTATGGTTTGACCGATACGGAGAAAACTGCCTCTGACCTTTGCCGATCTGGATGTGATGGCCGTCGGGCCGGTGGTGGAAGAAGTTTCATCCGTTTTCGATCGCTTCTATAACAGTGAACTGGCCTGTCCCGTTTTAACCCCGTCATAAGCTGCATGCGAAATGGAGAAGATCCATGACCTTGAAAAGCAAGCGGTTTCCCTTCTACGTCGGCATCTCCACGCTGGTGGTGGGCATTGTCCTCACCTTGAGCAGCCTCTATTTGTGGGTCACCTATCGCGAGAGCAGAACGGCGGCCCTGCAATCGGCCGACCGACTCTTCACGGAGATCAACGCCAAGACCCGTCTGCGCTACGAAACCGCCCTCGAGGCGGTGGCGGTGCTGGCCGGCACGGCCGCACGCATGCCGGATATGGCCCTCAAGCCAACGTCGAACGGCATGGCGCATCCCGGTATCGAACTGATGCTGGGCGCTCTCAACTTCTACGATTACCTGTATTCCACCTATATCGGCTACGACGACGGCAGCTTCATTCAGATCTTCGCCCTCAGGGACAGGGCCGAGCTGCGTGCGCTGTTTGCCGCACCGCCGGGAACCGCTTTTGTGCTGCGAACCATATCGGTTGAAATCCCCGGCGAAGCGACGCAGCGGTGGCGCTTTCTCGATCGGGATCGACAGGTTATAGGTGAAGGAGGCGATCTGGATCCAAACTACGATCCCCGCACCCGCCCCTGGTATGTCCGCGCCCAGGGTGAGGAGACAGCTTTTTTCAGCGAACCGTACATTTTCAGTTCCTCGAGGGTTCCGGGAATTACCTGTGCGCAGAGACTGGTCGGCGGCGGTGCCGTCTTCGGCGCCGATATCACCCTGGAGCGTTTTGCCGTCTCCCTCGAACGACAGAAGGTCTCCGACAATGGGGTATTGTTTCTCTTCGACCGCAGCGGGCACATCATTGCCTATCCCCACGAAAATCCGGTAAGGCCTGGCGCCAACAGTGACCTGACGTTTCTCGCCGGAGAGGCGTCGGGGGATCCGCGGGTACGCGCCGTCATCGCTGCTTTCCGCCAGAGAGCGGAAGCGATGGTCGACCAGACCCACGAACTGCAAATTGGCGAATCGGCGTATTTGGTGCACGTCACGCGCATCGAGGCGGCCCATAAATTCGGCCAGTTGCTGGCCTCCGTCGCCCCTGTCTCCGATTTCACCGGCCATATCCGAAGGATGCGGCAGCGGATCTATCTCTTCTCCGGTCTGGTTTTGCTGCTGGTGGTGCCGCTGGCGCTGTTGGTCTCGCGTAAAATCGCGGGTTCCCTTACCCGTCTGGAGAAGGAGTCGATCAAGATCCGGCGATCCGATTTTTCCGCATCGGAACCCTTCGATTCCAGCATCAAGGAGGTCCATTCCCTGATCGAAGCCTTCTTTCTCATGAAGTCCAAGATCCGGCAATTGCTGGATCAGCAGCGCAAGCTGTTCGACGATTTCACCAAACTGATCGCCGGTGCCATCGATGCCAAGTCCCCTTACACCGGCGGGCACTGCGCCCGTGTTCCGGTGATCGCCCAAATGCTGTCTGACGCCGCCTGTGAAAGCAACGCGCCGCCCTTCGCCGCGTTCAACATGCAGACCGCCGATCAACGCTGGGAGTTCGAGGTGGCCGCCTGGCTGCATGACTGCGGCAAGGTCACCACCCCGGAATATGTCGTCGACAAGGCCACCAAGCTGGAGACCCTCTACAACCGCATCCACGAGATCCGTATGCGCTTCGAAGTGCTGCTGAGGGATGCCGAAATCGACTGCTGCCGCCGGCGCCTGGCCGGCGACATGGATGAGAGCCGGCTGGAAGAAGAGCTGGCACAGACCCGCAAGGCGATTGTCGACGATTTTGCCTTCGTCGCCGCATGCAATGTCGGCGGCGAGTTCATGGCCGACGAAAAGATCGACCGCCTGCGGCAGATCGCGACGCGGACATGGGTCCGCCACCTTGACGATCGCATCGGCATCTCCCAGGAAGAAGCGGCCTTGAAAAACCAGGAGCCGTCGCCGTCGCTGCCGGTGATCGAAGCGGTGTTGGCCGACAAACCCGAGCACGTCATCCCCAGAACCCAGGCGGATCCATTCGACGGCAACCCCCATGGATTCAGCATGACCGTCCCCAAGGACCAGTACAATCTGGGGGAGATCTACAACCTGAGTATCCGCAAGGGGACCCTGTCGCCGGAAGACCGCTTCAAGATCAACGAGCACATCATCCAGACCATCATCATGCTCGAGCGGCTCGACTTTCCCGAGTATCTGACCAACGTGCCCGAGTTTGCCGGCGCCCACCACGAGACCATGATTGGTACCGGCTATCCCCGCGGGTTGAAAAAGGAAGATATGTCCATACCCGCGCGCATCATGGCCATCGCGGACATTTTCGAGGCCCTGACGGCGGCCGATCGGCCTTACAAGGCGCCCAAATCCTTGAGCGAAGCGCTGAAAATCATGAGCTTGATGCGCGACGACCAGCACATCGACGCGGAGCTGTTCGACCTGTTCCTAAAGAGCGGGATTTACCGCACCTATGCGGACCGCTATCTGAATCGGTCACAGATCGACGAGGTGGATATCCGTCACTATGTATCGATCCGGAACGATTAGTCCCGTCGCTCACGTCCCTACAATGAATCCGGAATAGCTATCGAAGGGCCAAGGGGCGCTTGCGCGTGGCAGGTGAATGTTGATGGAAAGTTTACGGGTTTGTTGGAAGCATGCTAAATTTTATTGTTGCATAGTTTCCCAAATACCTATTGCGTATATTGAGCCTGAAAAGATTGAAGGGAGATTGTCCAATCCTACATCCGTGAAAATCAATTGCAATACATTTTGACAATTAATAAAGTCAATTTGAAACCGGGGGCTAACGCCGCAAGTGTAAATGTTGATTGTACCCATTTTCTAAAGGAATATGATGATGAAATTGATTAAAATGGCTTTACACAGTTTCGCCTTCTTGTGCCTCATAGCAACCCTTCCGATGGTGTCTCACGCGAAAACAAATGTTTATACGCTTGGAACAGGCGACAGGATGGGCAGCTACTTCCCGACAGGAGCGGCAATTGCCAATATTGTTAAAAAAACGCAAGGCAGCGACGGATTTCAATTGAAAGTGATGGAAACCGGTGGGTCGGTATCCAATGTTAATGAAATGATGAAAGGTGATATTGACTTAAGCATAATGCAAGCCGACGTTCAATTTCAGGCGGTCAATGGATTGGCTGACTGGAAGGATGCTGGACCTCAGAATGAGTTGCGATCGATATTCGGCCTTTACGTCGAATCTCTCACTTTAGTTGCATCTGAAGATTCCGGGATAAAAACGCTTAACGATTTAACAGGAAAAAGGGTGGATATTAAATCGGCCGACTCTGGTGTACGCAAAAATGCCATTGACGCTCTGAGAATTGCTGGAATTGATTGGGAGAAAGATATTATTCCCTTTGAGGGCGAACCGTTTGATGGGCCGGAATTGTTGCTGGATGGGGAAATAGATGCTTTTTTCTACACAGTCGGTCATCCGAGTAAAGCCATCAAGCATGCAACAAATAACGTTAAACGCGTCCGCATCGTTCCAATTGTCGGCGTCGAAAAATTACTATCTGAAAAGCCTTATTATGTGAAATCCATCATTCCCATGAAATTTTACCACGGCGCTCTCAACAATGAAGATGTAGAAACAATCGGCGTCAAGGCAATCTTGACCACGACCTCAACTCTTCCTGATGATGTCGCTTACGCCATCGCAAAGGCGATATATGAAGACTTTATTTCCTTCCGAACCTATACAGAAGTTCTCAATATGGTAACTAAAGAAAGTTTGCTGGAAGGATTAATCGCTCCTATCCATCCAGGTGCCGCAAGATACTACAATGAGATAGGGTTGCAAATTCCACCATCCATCAAATAGTTTCCTTAGTCATTGCGTGCTACCTTAGTCGGCAGCTATGTTCTCGAACTGGCAGTTTGCCGGCCAAAACCTATTTTACGGATAGTTCCCGACGTTTCAATTCGCGCCAGAGCGTCGTTCTGCTGATACCCAGTTTTTCGGCGGCCTTCTTCTTGTTGTTGCCGCATTGCCGCAGGACTTCTACAATATGATTTTTCCGAACGCACTCCACCCGATCCGAGGTTTCGAAGTCTTCCAGGCGGCATTCGTCCAAGGCATGGACCACAAGATCATTATTGATTTTCAAGTCACAGGTGACACAAAGCCTCTCGATGACATTCTGCAGTTCCCTGATATTCCCCAGCCAGTTGTAACCCGTTAGGGCGGACATCGCATTTTGCGAGATGGAAACATCTTTGCAAAGCCTGGTCGTGTTCATCCGGATGAAGTGCCTTGCCAGGTGGGGGATGTCTTCTTTGCGGAGCCTTAGCGGGGGGACGTTAAGTCGCAATATATTCAAGCGGAAGTAAAGATCTTTTCGGAAATTTCCGCGTTCGACTTCCTGTTTTAATTTGCGGTTGGTAGCGGCAATGAGCCGTATGTCGATGGGGATGACCTTGTCGGAGCCCAGGGGGCGGACCTTCATCTCCTGGATGACTCTAAGAAGCGTGGTCTGAAACCTTTGCGACGTTTCGCTGATTTCATCGAGAAAGATGGTACCTGTGTGGGCCTGGGTGAAAAGGCCGTCTTTACCTTCACGGCGCGCACCGGAAAACGCCCCGGGATGGTAGCCGAACAATTCGCTTTCAATCAGGCTGTCTGGAATTGCCCCGCAGTTGACCGCCACGAACGGCCCCTGGCTGCGATTGCTGGCGGAGTGGATCGCCTGGGCAAAAACCTCCTTGCCCGTTCCACTTTCACCCTCGATGAGGATAATGCTCTCGACTTCAGCGAATTTTCTGGCGAGGCGAACCGTCTCCTTGATGGCATGACTGTCGCCGATGATGTCGTCAAACGTGAAGTGGGCCACATAGCCTTTCTCGGCCAGTTTGACCCGGATGATGTTTTCATACTCACGGATTTTGGTGACATCCTCCAATGTCTCCACCGCCCCCAGGATTTCGCCTCCGACTTTCACCGGTACCTTGTTGGACAGGGCCATCGTCCGGCCGATGCGCTTCAGATGTCCGAGCTGGGCCCGTCCTGACTGGATAACCTCCATGGTGTCGTCCGAAGGCAAAACTTCGCTCAACCGCAGACCCTCGGCCTGCACCTGGGCCACGCCCGTTATCTTGGCGGCCGCCCGGTTGAAAGTTGTAATCGTGCCTTCCTTGTCCACCGCAATGACCCCGTGATTGATATTGTGGAGAATGGCTTTGAACTGCTCTGTTTTCTGGGCTTCGATGCGTTTGACTTCCAGCAGCCGGTAGGCCTCTTCCAGGGCCGTTTCGATTTCCTCTCTGCTGGTTTCCAGAAAGACGGTTGGAAGACCGTATTCATGAGCCAGGGACTCGGCAATCGCGCCGCCGAGCAGCACCTGGATGAGGTTTTGCGATTGCATCCGATTCCGCACATAGGCTTCGGCTTCCGTGCGGTTGTAGATCTCGTGGATCTCCAAATCGACGTTCAGGATCCGTCCCAGTTTTTCGACACCCCGGATAATTCTGATCGACCCCATGACCGTGATTTTGCGGCCGAAGCTTTGGGCTTTGTGGATGGCGCTCAGCATGTTGAAGGGTGAAAGCGCGATGTCCACCACTGGAATGGTCAATTCGGAGCGTTCCAATAGGCGGGTTGTCCCGCCGCGGCTGATGATGACTTGTGCCCCTTGGGATTCGGCCGCCAAAGCACTGGGGATGGCGTCCTCCAGCAGGCCGTATTCGACCTGAACCTTTTCATTGTTCTTCGCCACCTGACCCGCTGTTTTCACAATTGTGGGGTGGGGGGCGATGATGAGGATGGGTTGCATGCCTGATGTCCTTGACCAGATACGAATTCATATTGAAACATTATGTGTTACACAATGAAACAATTGGGTCAAGCTTGAAAAGCTCAGATATAATTATCTCAATAAAAACAGGCCGATAAAATCTTATTCCCATGTTGGCATAACAATCGCAGATAGTAACTGAAAGATCGGGCACGATTTCCGACCGTTTAGTGTGGGACGTCTCATTTTCAAAACCTTTTTAAGACCAAGGGAGGAAAGATGAAACAATTTAGCGGGATCATTGTTTTGATCGTTCTGGCTATCGCATTCACGATTCCAGGCAGCGCCCTGGCTGAATACCCTGAAAAGCCCATTACCTACATCATTCCCTTTAATCCGGGAGGAGAGTCGGATGTCACCGCACGCCTCCAGGAACCCAATCTGGAAAAGTTCCTCGGGGTGCCGGTCAACGTAACCCACAAGCCGGGCGGCGGCGGAGCCGTGGCCTGGAGCGAATTCCAGCGCACGGCCAAACCGGACGGTTACACCATTATCGGCTGCAATATCCCGCATATCATCGGGCAGCCCCTTATCCGCAAGGATGCCGGATATGCAACGGACGGCTTTAAAATCATCATGTGGTTTCACTTCACGCCCAACGTCCTGGTGGTCAGCAAGGAAAGCCCCTACAAGACCCTCGATGATTTCCTTAAATATGCCAAGGCCAACCCCAAAGTCGCCACGGTGGGAGGCAGCGGAACCTACAGCGCCAATCATCTGGAAACCCTGCGACTTGAGAAGGCCGCCGGCGTGAAAATGACCTATGTGCCCCACACGGGTACCGGTCCGGTCATCCCGGCATTGATGGGAGGCCATATAACGGCCGCCATGAGCTACTCCATGGTCGGTGTGCAATACCAAGACAAGCTGCGCACCCTTGCCGTGGCCGCTGATGAGCGGGTTCCCGCCCTGCCCGACGTTCCTACTTTCAAGGAGCTTGGTTATGATATCGTCGGCGGTGCCTTTCGTGGTGTCGCCGCCCCCGTGGGCACACCTCAGCCCATCGTGGACAAACTGGCGGAAGCGTTTACGGAAACCAACAAGATCATTGCCAAGAAGCAATTGGACCTTGGCTTCGTCATGACCTACGCTACGGGTGACGATGCCCTGGCATTGGTGGATAAAATGCGCGCGGCCTACGGTGACGTATTGAATGATATCAAGAATAAGAAGCAGTAAGGTCTGCACGCAGACGATTCATACTTCCGGCAGCCGGTGAGGCGAATCGAATTTGTGCGTGCATTCGCCTCACCAGACAGAAAGTGTCACCAAGACGCTAAATTGAAAGGTCAACCGCTGTTATGCTTTATGAGACATTCATAGCGCTTCTCGACCCGGTGATTATTCTTTCCATCTTCGCCGGCGTCTCGGCAGGACTGTTTGTTGGGGCGATGCCGGGTCTTACCGCTACCATGGCGTTGGCTGTGTTGCTCCCCTTTACCTTCACCATGCCCCCACTTCACGGCCTTGTGGCTTTGGGCGCTGTCTACATGGGAGCTATCTACGGTGGATCCTTTGCCGCCATTCTCGTAAACACGCCCGGCACGCCTTCATCGATCGCCACCGCTTTCGAAGGCTATCCCATGTCCAAGCAGGGCCGGGCACTGGAAGCCATCAGTTTGGCAACCGTTGCTTCGGCCGTCGGCGGTATCGCGGGCTCCCTTTTTCTGCTGCTCCTATCGCCTCCGCTGGCGCGGCTGTCCATTCGTTTCGGACCATCCGAATACTTCTGGGTGGCGATACTTGGTTTAACCCTGATTGCCAGTCTTTCCGAGGGCTCAACCCTGAAGGGGATGTTGGGCGGCGCGCTTGGAATGATCATCGGTACCATAGGTGTGGCGCCCATTGGCGGTGAAACGCGGTTTACCTTCGGTATGCCGGTCCTTCAGGGCGGGGTGGAAATGATTGTCGCCCTGATCGGACTCTTCGTCCTCCCCGAA
>Ga0316576_10002764_pt1 | contig 10069 bp, 8 predicted proteins | sample S0NA_FD_203075 | JGI IMG/M metagenome (GOLD analysis project Ga0316576, IMG submission 203075) | Rhizosphere microbial communities from salt marsh grasses in Alabama, United States - S0-2_050615r3r5 | ecosystem: Host-associated > Plants > Roots > Rhizosphere | place: USA: Alabama | collected... | reverse complement strand
CTTATTGGCGGCGCCACAGGCATGATAGGTGACCCGTCGGGCAGGTCAGAGGAACGCAACCTGCTGAGTGAAGAGACGCTGCGGCATAACCAGGAATGCCTCAAAAAACAGTTTGAGAAATTCCTCGACTTCAGCTCATCGGCTCCTAACGGGGCCGTAATGGTCAACAACTACGACTGGATGAAGGAATACTCTTTTCTGGGATTCATTCGGGACATAGGGAAACATATTACTGTCAATTATATGATGGCCAAGGACTCTGTCAGAAAGAGACTCGACTCCGAGACAGGGCAGGGGATGTCATTCACGGAGTTTTCTTATCAGCTGGTACAGGGCACCGATTATCTTTTTCTTTACAGCAATTACGGATGCAAGCTACAGATGGGTGGCTCAGACCAGTGGGGTAACATTGTCACAGGCACAGAACTCATAAGACGGAAAACCGGGGGTGAGGCGTATGCCATGACGTGTCCCCTGATAACCAAGAGCGACGGCCAGAAATTCGGTAAGACAGAGAGCGGCAACGTGTGGCTTGATCCGGCCAGAACTACGCCCTATCAGTTCTATCAGTTCTGGCTCAATGTGGCTGACGATGATGCTGAGAAGTTCATTAAGATATTTACGATGCTGTCACGCGACGAGATTGATGACCTTGTAAAGTCTCACCGGGCTGAGCCGCACCAACGCCTGCTGCAGAAGCGTCTGGCAGAAGAAGTGACAGTGATGGCACATTCAAGGGAAGATTTTGATTCTGCGGTAGAAGCTTCCCGGATGCTGTTCGGCAAAGGAACGACAGAACAGCTGCACCGCATGAATGAGAAGACATTCCTCGAGATTTTCGAGGGAGTGCCGATGTTCGATGTAAGCCGGTCTGTTCTTCAGGAAGGGGTAACGGTAGCAGACCTCTGTGCTTTACATACCAGGGTGGCAGAGTCAAAGGGAGAACTGAGGCGACTGATCCAGGGCGGAGGCGTCAGCCTTAACAAGACCCGGGTAGAGAGCGCTGATATGATCATTGATCCCGGTCACCTGCTGAACGACAGATACCTGCTTCTGCAGAAGGGGAAGAAGTCCTATTATCTGATCAGGATAGTCTAAATTATCATCCGGTATGAAGAAGGAAAATATTAAAGCTGAATTCAGGCCTGATTCCATTGACCTGGTAAATTTTATCATCCGTCATTTCCGGATATTTGTTATTACCGGAATTGCAGCAGCAATAATTACAGCGGTTATCTCGCTGTTGATCAAACCATTATTCGAGTCAACAGTTATTCTGTATCCTTCCTCAAATATCTCCGAGGCTCCTTCACTGCTTGGGGAAGTCACGCCTAACACAGCCCTTTTCGGAGGTGATGATGCAACGGAAAAACTGCTGCAGGTGATAAACAGTGAACAGGTAAGAGATTACCTGAGGACAAGGTATGACCTTGCATCCCATTACAACATTAAACCTGCCGAGAAATATCCGAATACCATCATCGCCCAGAAAATGGACAGGTATATACGCTGTTCAAAAACCTCTTTCGGATCAGTGGAGATAAGAGTCAGGGACCGCGACAGGGAGCTTGCCTGTACGATGGCTAACGATATAGCTGCCCGGGCTGACACTATCTTCAATAACCTTCAGCGAAATGCAGCAGCCCTTACTCTTAACGAGATCAGGAAAAGCTATGAGATGCAGGACCAACTAGTAAGTCGTTACCAGGACTCTCTTAAGATGCTGCAGGGCGCTGCTGCCCTGAAGATATTCTCCACGCTTGAGACGGAGACAGAATATCTTGGTCTAATCAGAGGCCGTTATCTTGAGGCACTTGCGCTCAGCCAGCAGACTATGCCGTATACTCTTGTAGTTGACAGGGCAATCGTTGCCGAGAAGAAGATCTATCCCCGGCGGAGCATTATGGTGATTGTCTCAACAGTCTCCGCGCTACTTCTTCTTGCACTTATCCTCTTCGTTGTTGAGGGAGTGAAGCTGCATCGCGGTGATGACGGGCAGTGAGCTGCTTATATTGCTGGTACTCGCAGTGGCTGCCATACTGGTGCTGGCCCTGTTTTCTCTTGAGCACCTCCTGCTGCTTACCCTCTTCCTGGCCCCGCTTTCATTACAGTTGAGCTATCTGACCGGCAATACTGGCATCGATCTGTCAGTACCGACGGAGCCCATGCTTGCGCTGCTGCTTTTCATAACTCTTTTCAAGTTGCTGGTCACGCGGGAGTTTCCCCGGCGCCTGTTAAGACATCCGGTGACTGTTCTCATAGGTTTATACCTGGCCTGGACTCTCTTTACCGCGCTGACATCATCAATGCCGGGAGTGTCATTAAAAACTCTGGCATACCGTCTGTGGTTCACGGCAGGCTTTTATCTGCTGGCAGCACAGCTCGCCCATGATGAACGTTTCAGACGCAGATATGTACTGGCTTATGCTTCCGGGCTTGCCATTGTGGTTATTTTTTTCATCGCAAGGGTTCACGGTGCCGGGTTTCTGAACCAGCAGTTCGCGCACTCGGCTTGTTACCCGTTCTTTAAAGATCACACTTCTTTCGGGGCTTCAATGGCATTCCTGATGCCTCCCCTGGTGATAATGCTCTTCAGAAAAGGCGGAAAGCCAGGCTCAAAAATATTGTTGTTGATTCCGGTCATTCTCTTTTTTGCCGGATTTCTTCTGTCATACAGCAGGGCAGCCTGGGTGAGCCTGATAGTAGCTGCAGTGCTCGCACTGATTTTGTGGATCAGGATGCCCGTAAGGCTGCTATGGGTTGCTGCGGCAGGATTTATCCTTGCAGCGGTGCTCTCTGCCGGATGGATCTGGCAGAAGATGGACAGTACCACGGAGGACTCGTCGACCGACCTGGGCCAGCATCTTCGTTCTTCATCCAATATTTCTACGGATCAGTCTAACCTTGAACGTATCAACAGGTGGAAGTGCGCCCTCAGGATGTTTGTTGAGAAACCCCTCACAGGATGGGGTCCGGGCACTTACCAGTTCAAATACGGGCCCTTCCAGAAATCATCGGAAGAAACAGCAATAAGCACTGATTTCGGGGATGCCGGCAATGCTCACAGCGAGTACCTTGGAGCTCTCAGCGAGTCAGGTCTGCCGGGTGGGCTGCTGTACCTGCTCATCACTGTCATGGCTGTGATCACCGGCATAAAAGTATGGTACCGTGAGAAAAGGAATACCACTGGATATTTTGCTCTCGCATTGCTTACTGGACTGATCACCTATGCCGTTCACGGAATGATGAACAGCTTTCTTGACAGTGACAAGATAGCATCACTCTGGTGGGGCTTTATTGCCATACTTACGGCAATGGACATTATGACCGGAGAGAAAGAGGCAAAAGGTCAGAAAAGCATTTCAGGGTAACTCCACGGCGAGGATGGAGACATCATCGAACAATCGAGGGTTGCTTGTATTAATGTCAAAATCGTCAATGAGGTTCTGTATGTTTTCAGATACCGGGTACCTGTCGCAGAAGTGTTTCAGAATGGGAGTTGTGCCAAGGTCCTTTCCGGTCTCGTCTTTCAGCTCCGAGAGCCCGTCAGTGTAACAGATTATCTTGGTGGGATTGTTCAATGTGACATAGTCAGTCCTGACCCATGGCATCTCATCAAGCATACCGACCCCCACACATGACTGCCGGAGTATTGCGGTACGGTTACTCTTCAGGTCAACAGTCACCGGGGGATTATGTGCTGCATTGACATATTCGAGCACGCGGGTTCTCAGGTTATAGCGGGCAATGAAAAGAGTGATGAAACGTTCGCCTGCCGAGTTGGTCACGACAAGAGTGTTGAGTTTCCTGATAAGCTCTTCCAGGCTGGCTTCAGCAGTAAAAAGTGCCCGCAGGCTTGCCTGAAAATTTGACATAAGGAGGGCAGCTGACATTCCCTTGCCGGATACGTCAGCGATACAGAAGCCTATCACACCATCAGCGAGGGGAAGGAAGTCATAATAATCACCCCCCACCTCATAGTGAGGGTTATAGAAGCCCCTGATCCTGATATTCTCGTCGTACGGCAATTTCTTGTTGTCGGGGATGAGCATCATCTGCATGCGTGCCGCCAGCTCCAGCTCACGGCGAAGGGCTTCCTGCCTCAGACTCTCCCTGAACAAGCGCTGGTTCTCTATGGCGACAACAATAATACCCGATATTGTCTGAATAAAATTGAGGTGCTTAATGAGGGGACTCATCCCTTCGCCTTCCTCATCTATGTCACCTATAAGCACATAGGCAGAGGGGACATTATTATTAAGCACGGGGATAATGAAATCAACGGATCTGAAACGGCACTGATCAACCTCTGTCTGTATCTCCCTGAAGAGGAGAAGGTCCTGTTCCACGTTCACAGTGGTACTGAGTGATTCCGGGAAACCCGAATTAAGAAGGGCCTCCCAGTGCTCTCCCAGCTTGAAAAGCAGGATCTTGCCTATGCCAAGATCATCACGCAGAATAGATTCATACTTCCTGAGCAGGTCGGCAGTGGGCAGGTTTGCGTTGATTGACAGTGTTATGTCGAGCAGGGCATCGAGTTTGTACTTCGACATCTTAAGCCTGTCACGGCCAAGTAGCCTGCTCTCACTTATCATGCCTGATCAGCCTTTAACGCGTTCTATATATGACCTGTCGCGCGTGTCAACACGTATCCTGTCTCCCACGCTCACAAACAGGGGCACCATTACGGTAGCACCTGTCTCTATCGTTGCCGGCTTCAGCGTATTTGTAGCCGTGTCACCGCGCAGGCCGGGCTCGGTATATGTCACTTCCATCACCACGTTAACCGGGAGGTCAACCAGAAGCACGTTCTCGGTGTCGGCGTGCACCACCACCTCGACCGTCTCTCCCTCTTTTAGGAGGTCGCTGTTCTCCAGCATTGATTCCGGCACCGTTATCTGTTCGAATGTCTCGATATGCATCAGGTGATAGCCCATATCATCATTATAGAGGTATTGATGCGGCCTGCGTTCCACACGAGCCACATTGACCTTAACCCCTGAGTTGAAAGTATTGTCAATTACCTTTCCGGTAGTAACGTTCTTGAGTTTTGTTCGCACGAATGCCGGTCCCTTGCCCGGTTTGACATGCTGAAACTGAACGATGGTATACAGATCATTGTTGAATTCAATCACCATCCCGTTCCTGAAATCTGCAGTAGTAGCCATAAAAAAGTGTTAAAGCCTTTATTTATCAATAAAATTCAAAGGTTTTCCAAGACCCTCATAACTTGTCATCTCAACATGAAATGCCCCCACAAAGATATCAAAACGGATCTTAACCGGTAAAAAATTTTCATCGGCCGAGAACCACATAGCCATATCTTCTTCGGTCTTAAAGACTCTGCCCACTTCCGTCACGGGATGGAACCTGTAACACTCTATGCGGCCGTTTTTAGTTCTGATTATCTCCTTCCCTTTGTATCTCAGGATAATGGGATAGAGTTCATCGGCAAACCATGTGGTCATCTTATAAGTCTCGCCAGGGATCAGGCTGTCAGCCTGAGCCAGGTAATATTTCCTGAACCAGTAGAAACAGGAGACTATGTCGAGAAGTTTCTTCGGGGCAGTATGGTTCCCGGTAAGATCGCTGAAGACCAGCGTGGAATCAGGTCTCGAGGTCTGATCGAAACCCACCTCGTTATATTTACGGTAGCGGCCTTCCTGGATATTCCTGATTGAAAATACCGGAAGGTCTGTTGCAGGATCAATATAACTTTCATAGGTATCTCTGACCTTGTAGAGAACATCGGCCAGTCCTGTTGTCTGGCCGGTGACCACAGCGTGCCAGACAGGTATTCCCTTAAAGTATCCCTCCTTGATCTCGAGCGATGCCTGTCCGCTTCCGACAGGGCCGTACCTTACCTGGTACGTAACCTTTTCACCGGGCATGTAAGGCTGATCCTGCGCCGGCAGCCATTGCAGTCCGGCCGCTATTGTTGCCAGAAGCGTGATAATTATTTTTCTCATAGTTATTTCTGTCCTTTCAGGGGAAAAGCTTTTTGGGAGTGGTTGCAATGAACTCCTTAAGGTAATATGGTTCAAAATATGCAACATCTTCAAACTGCCTGCCCTTCACTGCATTCACAGAGGGAACGTGCAAATATGATGCCGACAAAGAGAAACTGTCATAAAAGACGGCATTGGGGTGCCTTATTATATTTTTGCATTTATCAGCCCCGCTGCCGAAAAAGACTATCTGTTTTTTTTCAAGGACTTCCCTGAAAGAAGATTCGTCGATAATATCTGCAGATGTATCCCTGACAAAGGTGCCGTCAGGTCTGAGGAGGGCATTGTACACTTCCATCCTTCTTGCATCAATCATAGGGCAAAGAAGTACATCAGGTGAATCTGCCAGCGGGTTTATGCTCAGATAACCGTAGCACATGGCCAGGAGGGTGTTTATGCCGATGAGAGGAATCCCGGCGCCATAGGCTATGCCTTTGGCCACGGAGACACCTATCCTCAATCCCGTATAGGAGCCCGGGCCCTTGCTTACGGCAACGGCATCAAGGCCGCCGGCAGTGATGGAGGCATCTGCAAGCAGTCTCCTGATGATGACTGTAAGCTGTGCAGCGTGCGACATCCCCGGCGGGGCATCAAGCACACTGATTACACCTTGCTCATCGCACAATGCCGCCGAACATACTCCGGTGGCTGTCTCAATGCAAAGGATCATTGATGGCAGAGCTACCTTAAGCTTTTAGTTACTTTTCCTTTTCAGTCTTGAACAGATCCTCCTTGTCTACCACTTCTATAAGGGTGGAATCGGCCAGTTTCTTTGAAATGGCGCTGAAAGGCTGGACAATGACCTCTTCTCCTTCCGTCAATCCGCTGGTTATCTCGATGTTGATATTATCCTGGATACCTGTTTTCACGTCACGCTCAAGGGCATAGCTGCCGTCAGAGACGAATACCAGGGTACGGATATCTTCGGATCCATCGGCATTGACCTTTGTTGTGTCAGTCCGTGTGGTTACTGCCTGTATGGGCACTGTCAGCACGGCTGCCTTGCGGCTGGTGAATATATCAACCGAGGCAGACATGCCGGGCCTGAACGGACTCGGGTTATTTTCGCTGATGAGGTCTTCATAAGACTCTTTAAGCATGAATATGCGGACCTCAAAGTTTGTGACCTGGTCTGATGTGGTTCCGACAGTATTTGCTGAATTGGCTATCTCGGTGACCACGCCTTTGAAGTCACGGTCAAGATAAGCATCCACCTCTATTTTTGCCGTATCTCCAAGCTTGACATTGATGATGTCGTTTTCATTGACATCGACAACCACTTCCATGCGGTTCAGATCAGCAACGCGCAGCACTTCCGTTCCGGTCATCATATTGGCGCCGACCACTCTCTCCCCCTGCTCCACGGAGAGGCTGGAGATAGTACCTGTCATTGGCGCGTAAACAGTAGTCTTCACCAGGTTCTCTGCGGCCTCATTTAGCGATGCTTCAGAGCTCTTGACAGAATACTCTGCACTTTCCTTTTCGGCTCTGGCAATCTTATACTGTGATTCTGCCTGCTCAAAATCGGCCTGTGAGATGGTGTTCTCGTCGTACAGCTTTTTGCTTCTGTTGAATGCCAGTTCAGCCTGTATCAGCTGAGCCTCTGCCTGGGCCAGGCGCGCCTTGGTTGAATTAAGTGTTGCGGCAGCACGTTCACGCGCTGAGATATATATTTCCGGCTTGATCCTGAACAGCAGTGTTCCCTTCTGTACAAAATCGCCTTCCCTGACATGCAGCTCGACTATCTCACCGGATACGTCAGGACTGATCTTTACTTCTGTCTCGGGCTGGATCTTTCCGTTTGCGGTGACGGCCTCGGTTATGGGATTGACTGCCACCTTCTCCACGGCAACCTTTACCCGGGTTTCTTTACCGAACCATCCCTTCTTTTTGCCGAAAGCTGCAAATATTATGAGCACCAGTACAACCGGGACCAGTATTTTAAGGGCTTTATTGTTTTTCATTTCAGCTTTGTTTTCTGATTATTTGGAAATAATGGTTATATGTTCAAGAGTAAGGGGCATGCCCCTGTAATAGTCAAGCACCTTCGTTTTAAAGATGTACTCGTATTTTGCCTGGGCCATCTCACTCTGTGCGTTAAGGAGCTGAGTCTTTGACTGGTTATATTCAAAAGCAGTGAGCATACCTACATCGAGTTTCTGTTCAGCATACCTGAAGGCTTCTTCCATTGATGCAACAGCTTTCTGGCTGGCATGGAACTTCTTGAGCGCACCTGTGGCGTCAGTGAAAGCCTGCTCGATGTTCTTGTAAAGTTGCTTTTTCGTGTTTTCAAGAGCGTACCGCGAGTTCTCTATACCCAGTTTCGAGTTTTTGATGCTGGCATTCACCTGCCATCCGTTGAATACCGGAATGTTGAGAGAGAAACCCACTCCGTAATTGATGTTGTCTCTCAGCTGATCGCCAAAGGGATAAGTGTCAAACGTCACGGGTCTGAGCCGGTTGTCAGAGTAGGCTGTTGATACAGATGCCCCGAGATTCAGCCTGGGGCTACGGCCTCCTTTGGCTATGGCAAGATCATATTCAGCGCTACGGAGCTGATACTCGGCACTGAGTACTTCGGGGCGGGTCTGTTCGGCCATGGAATAAATGGCCGAGGGGGTGCCCTGCACTGCAGCTTCTTCAATTTTGATCTCCGGGACAGCTACCGCAAAATCCTGTGGATTCTCCAGCTCCAGCATCTGTGCAAGTGTTAGAAGAGAGAGAGTAAGCTGGTTGTGCATGTTGACAAGCTGAAGCTCCTCACGGGCAGACTGTGCTTCAATGTCGAGGAGGTTACCGCGGGCAAGACTGCCTGCATCGACCATCCTGCGGGTACGCTCGATCTGCTCTCTTGTCAGCTCTACCTGTGCTTCTGTTGCGGAAACGAGTTCCTGGTTCAGGAGTATCTGCAGATACGCCAGCGCAATGTTCATCGAGATATCATCGCGGAATTTCTCCAGATCCTGCTCGCTGGCAAGGAGTTCGTACTTATTCTTCTGAATGGTATTGTAATTTACCAGTCCCCTGAAGAGTGTGACGTTGCTTCCCGCATAGAAGTTGTTCGACTGAACAGTCACATTATCAGTGAATTCATAGGTTGTCTCGTCAAGAGCACGGCCAAAGGCGTAGTTATGTGATGCGCTGCCGTTAAGAGTCGGCAGAAGACTGAGCTTTGACTGTTCAAGAACTGTGGCCTGGTAATCAGTCATAATCTCCTGTTGCTTTATCTGGATATTGTTCTCCAGGGCATGTGATATGCATTCCTCCAGCGTCCAGGCCTTCTGCTGGGCAGCAAGCACAAGCGGACTGAATATCAGAATGAGGGTAAGGAAAATGTATTTTCTTTTCATGGCTTCCCGGTGATAACTTCAATTAAAGCACGAAGATATGAAAATGATCAGTATTACAGCGAAAGGAGTTACATTATGATGCGTTCCGATGCAGATGGAACTGTCCGGCATTTTTGTTTATATTTATGCGGCCTGAAGAGGAACATTAACAAAACACATAAAAAAATGAGTAACAAAGGATTAAATCTCGAACCCGGCGTGATCTTCGGTGAAGATGTAAAAAGACTGTTTGATTATGCAAACAGAAATGACTTTGCTATACCGGGAGTCAACGTGGTAGGAACGGATTCCGTCAATGCAGTCCTGGAGACAGCCAGGGAGGTTAATTCACCAGTGATAATACAGTTTTCGAATGGCGGAGCACATTTCTTCGGCGGGCAGGGTCTTACAAAGGAAAATCAGACAGGAGCCATTGCAGGAGGTATTTCCGGGGCTCTGCACGTACATAATGTAGCCGAATATTACGGAGTTCCCGTCATACTGCATACCGACCATGCCGCACGTAAACTGCTCCCATGGATTGATGCCCTTCTCGATGCAGGTGAGGAGTTTTATGAAACCAACGACAAACCGCTGTTCAGCTCGCACATGCTTGATCTTTCGGAAGAACCTCTGAAAGAGAATATCGAGACCTGCAAGCGTTACCTCGAGAGGATGAGCAAGATGGGCATGACCCTGGAGATAGAACTGGGTGTCACCGGTGGAGAGGAA
>Ga0316576_10002763_pt1 | contig 10070 bp, 5 predicted proteins | sample S0NA_FD_203075 | JGI IMG/M metagenome (GOLD analysis project Ga0316576, IMG submission 203075) | Rhizosphere microbial communities from salt marsh grasses in Alabama, United States - S0-2_050615r3r5 | ecosystem: Host-associated > Plants > Roots > Rhizosphere | place: USA: Alabama | collected... | reverse complement strand
AGACCATGCCGTCGGCCAGGAACTGCGCCGTGCCGCTGGTCTCCATGGCGATGCCTAGGGGCAGCATGCAGGCGATGAGAAACACGGCCCGCCACTCGATCGCCTCATAAGCGTCTTCCATGGTCAGGGCGTTGCTGAGCACCATCAAGGCCGCCGCGCTCACGGCGGCGACGGCGACGTTCAGCCAGCCCATCAGCACCACGATCACAAAGGCAGCCATGATCAGGACGGCCGCCGGCGCGCGCTCCGACTTCGGCGCGGTAGGCAGATCGCGGGTGAGGATGATGAAGTCCCGTTCGCTTTCCAGCAGGGTGATGTATTCGCGAGAGCCGTAGAGGAGGAGAGCATCGCCTGACTTGAGCGGCATGTCGCCCAGGCTGGAGCGGTATGCACGGCCGTTGTGCCAGATGGCCAGCACGCTCAGGCTGTATTTCTCGCGGAAATGAATCTCGCGCAGCGTCTTGTTGAAAAAGCTCGATCGCGGGGACAGCACCGCTTCGGCCAGTCCAACGCTGGGCGTTTCCAATTCGATCTTGTCCATGTCCACGTGGCGTCTTACCCGCAAATCCTGCAAGCCGCGCAGAACCGCAAGGTTCTCCGGCTGGCCCAACACCCAGACGATATCGCCGCCCTTGAGCACCGTGTCGGCATGGGGAATGGGAAGGGCCACGGCGCTTGATTCGCCGGCTCTTGTTTCGGCCACATCGCGGTCGCGGATAATGGCCAGGACGGAAAGGCCCAGGGTCTTTGGGAGATCGTCGTCGGCCAGCGAACGGCCGTCCAGCGGCGAGCCCACAGGAACATGCAGGGCCAGCAGCCAATCTTGCAGTTCGTAAGCGCCTGCCAGCGCGCCGTCCGGCTGATCGGGAAACAGCGAGCCGGCGAAAGGTTCCACCTCGACCGCGGCGTGGATGGCCCCCTGTTCGCCCTGCATCAGCAGCCTGTCGCCGGGCTCCAGTACCATGTATGGCAGGTCGCTGTAATGTTTACGGCCGTTGTGCCGGATGGCCAGAACGCGAAAGCCAAATTTGCTGCCCATGCCGATTTCGGCCAGAGTGCTGCCGGCGAACGGAGACTCCTCGCCGATCACCAGCTCCGCCAGGGTAAACTGCGGCGAGACCAGATGTTCCTGCTGCGGGTCCCATTTCTTCACGGTCAAAAATGGCGTGCGGCTCAGCTCATCCAGCCGGTCCAGACGGCCGATTGCCAGCAGGCAGTCCTCTTCGGCCAGGATGAGGTCGGCGTGGACATTCAACATCTTGCTTCTATCCCGTTCGACGCCTAGGATGGTCAGGCCCAGAGCGCTGCCAATGTGGCTTTGCGTCAGCGTGCGGCCGGCCAGCGGGCTGCCTTTGGGGATGGAAATCAGGACAAGGCTTTCTTCCAGCTTGTAATATTGGCTGGCCTCCGCGCCGTTTTTCTGCAGCCCAAGCTCCTGCATCGGGTTGCGGACGGGAAGAATTCTACGGCCGATCGTGACCATAAAGAGAATGCCCACCAGCACCAGAACGATGCCGACCGGCGTGAAGCTGAAGAAATTAAAGGGCCGCAAAGCCGCGGCATACAGCGCGTCACTGGCCAGGATGTTCGGCGGCGTACCAATCAACGTCGTCATGCCGCCCAGCAGGGAGCCGGCGGCCAGGGGCATCAGCAACCGCGACGGCGGGATTTCCACTTTGCGGGCGATGGAGACGACCACGGGCAGCAGCAAGGCGGCGACGCCGACATTATTCATGAAGGCCGAGAGCACGGCCACCGTCACCATAATAACCACCATGAGCCGCACTTCTCCGCTGCCGGAGACGCGCATCATCTGCCGGCCGCCGATGTCGCCCACGCCCGTATGCGATAGGCCCGCGCTGAGGATGAAGACTGCCCAGACGGTAATCACCGCCGGATTACTGAACCCGGATAGGGCCTCCGCCGGCGTGACAAGCCCCGTCACCGCCAGTGCGGCGAGCACCAGCAGCGCCGTTAGGTCGAGGCGAATGCGCTCCGTAATAAACAGCATAACCGCCGCCAGGAGGATTATCAGCGTCAGGGCAATGTCAACCGTCATGTTCGAAGATAGAGTTAGAGATAGAGATAGGCTCCAGCTCTTTCTCGCTTTTCCAGCGGCTTATGCCGGCAGCGAAAAACTATGGATTGGTCAACGCTTGCAGGCGCTGCAGGTCCTGGGCCAGCGCGTCGATCTCCGCGCCGTAGGTCGCCCAATCTCCTTCGCGCTGCGCTGCTTCGGCCGCCTGGTAGTGCGCGTTGGCGGACTGCACCAGGTCACCAACAGTTGCATCTTCGGGCAGCGGCGCCATGGGCGTCGCCTGCGGCTGGCCTTCTACTTCGATCGTCTCGCCTTCCTGAATCGCCTCCACCTGTTCGGGTTGGAGCTGCAAGAGCGAGACCAGCGCCTCGCCTAAAGTCGGCTCCATGGCGATACGCGTGTCGCTGGCGACAATAACGCGCCGTAGCTCGGGCAGGGCGCTGGTGTCGGACAACAGGTAGATCGGTTCAACGTAGACAAAGCTGTCATTGATGGGAATGACCAGCAGATTGCCGCGTATGACGCGCGAACCGCGCTGGTCCCAGAGCGAGAACTGCTGTGAAATCACCGGATCCTGGTCGATGCGCGCTTCAATCTGCAAGGGACCAAAGACCAGTTCTTGTTTGGAGAGCTCATAGACGATCAGCTCTCCGTAATGGCCGGGATCGTTGCGTGCGGCCATCCAGGCGATCATGTTTTGTTTTCCTGAAGGCGTAAATGGCTGAATCAGCAGGTATTCTGGCTCTTCCTCTTCGCGCAGGCGCAGATAAACATAGTAGGGCTCCATCGGCTGTTCGGAGCCGTCATAGATTTCCACAGGGAGAGACCACAGGTCCTCCTTGTTGTAGAAGACGCGCGTGTCGGTCATGTGGTAGGCCAGAAACTGCGCAGCCTGGATGTCAAAAAGATCCTGCGGGTAGCGTAGGTGGGCGATTAGATTCGCCGGAAGTTCTTCCATGGGATGGAACAGGTCCGGAAATGCGCTGTCGTAAGCCTGGATGATGGGATCATCGGGATCGGCGATATAGTAGTCGACCGTACCTTCGTAAGCGTCGACAACGGCTTTCACTGAATTGCGAATATAGTTGATGCCGGTTCCCGTGGGCGTCGAGTAGGGATAGTTGTGGCTGACTGTGTAGGCGTCGACGATCCAGACCAGTTTGCCTTCATCAGTCACAACCATATAGGGATCGCGGTCGAGGGCCAGGAATGGGGCGATCTGGCGCACGCGCTCCGTGATCTGGCGGTGGAACTGGACGCGCGTGCCGCTGTCGATCTCATCGCTCAACAGGACGTTGGCGTCTCCAAGGTGGATGGCGAAAGCAGCGCGCTTGAGGAAACTATCCAACAGGACGCCGCCCCTGCCATCGTAGCTGCTATAGACATTGTCGTTGCCGCTGGGATAGTCGAACTCCTCGCGCCCACTGCTGACGAATACGGCATCATTGGTCAATTCACCGTAGTAAATCTCCGGCCGCGTGACCTCAATAGCGACGCTGCTCTGCGGCGGCAGGTCCTGAATGAAGAATTCAGGCTGACCGTCGGCCGTAACGCTGTCCACCGGGTTCATGACTACGCCGTAACCATGTGTGAACTCCAGGTTGCGGTTGACCCAGGACGGCGCGGGCAGATTGGCCTTTTCCAGTTCGCGGCCGGCCAGCATGACCTGGCGCACGCCGCCATCGATCTCGTAGCGGTCGATATCGATTTCGCTGAACTGGTAATAGGGCCGTAATGCCTGCAGTTGTTCGTATGTGCGCTGCAAAGGGCGATAATCCCAGAGACGCACGTTGTTGACCACGTCCTTGTTGAGTTCCAGGTCCTGTTGCGACAGATCTTCTACCTGTTCGAAAGGACGCTCATCTATCTTTCCCAGGTTGAAAGCCAGGCGTGTAAAGGCGATGTTGTTGTCAATATATGGCTGTTCGCGCACGATTTCATTGGGCTCCACGGCGTAGCGCTGCAGGAGGCTGGGATAGAGGCCGCCAAGGAGCAGCGTTGCCGCCAGCCATAGTCCGCCCGTGAATAGTATCGGGCGAAGAGAAAGGCGGAAATAGTTGATGAAAACAAAGACGGCCGTGAGGAGCATGAAAAGAAGCTGCGCGCGCAGCGCCCACAGCGAGGCGTTCAGGTCGGTATAACCGGCGCCGTAGACAACGCCGCGCGGCGAGTAGAGAAGATCGTAAATGTCGAGCCAATAACCCAGCGCCCACAGCAGGAGGAACAGACTTCCGAGGATAGCCAGGTGCTTGCGAAACGCCGGCGCTTCCTGGATCCGCCAGCGGCCGCGCTGAATATCTGGAAGCTGGTTAATGGCGTAGATCGGAATGAGGCCGAGGAGGGCAACAAAAAGCAGCGACATGAACCAGCCCTGCAAAAATTGGTATATTGGCAGCTGAAATATATAGAAGCCGACGTCGCGATTGAAAATAGGATCGGTAATGTTGAAGGGGACGCTGTTGGCATAAAGCAGCAGTTCTTCCCACTGGCTCGCCGCTGCGCTGGCGAAGGTGAAGGCCAGGAAGAGGGAGAGTCCGGCGATGAGCCAGGCAACCCCGCTGCTGGTCAAGAACTGGGGATTGTAAGGAGCGGTGGCTTTGATCGCTCTGCGCCGTGCCAGCAACCAGTTGCCCATCAGGATGAGCGCGGCGATTAAGAAGGCGGCGACGAAAACGAGGATGCGCACCACCCACTGCGTGCGCCAGACGCTGGTATACTGCAGTTCGCTAAACCACAGCCAATCGGTATATACGCTCACGATCCAGTTGAAGCTGATTAGCAGCAGAAAGAACAGCCCCAGGAGCCAGATGGAACGATTCAGGCGCGGCTGGCTGTCCTGCGGCGAGCGAAATGGAGGTCTGCCACCACCATTACCGCCGTCGCCTCCATCACCCCCATCGCCGCCGTCGCCGCCGCGATCCATATCGCGCCAGCCGGCATCTTCCATCGCCCGGCGAAATACTTCAGGAATATCAAAATCTTCTCGACTCATAAATCTCCTCGTCGCTGGCCGCGGCCAAACGGCTGGGCACGGCGTTTGACCTTTATTCTAGTGCATTTCTCGCTATTGATCCGCCAAAGCGTATTGGGTCTAATGGAGGATGGAGTCTGGAATGCTGCGGCATGCCTTATGAAAGGTGGGTAATGGGGTGGCTGCTGGGCAAGCACCCAAAAATGTTCGCCGCTTCGTACAAGCAACGGTGGGAATCATGAGCAGGTTGGCACAGGGCGCAGGGACCATCAGACTGGGAATTCCGCAGATGTCAGCGATCAGAGCCGGAGTAATCCAGGAGGTGATAAAGAAACGGCCTGAGGGCCGCGAAAACTACAAACTCGACGAAAATACTTGTGAAAATATCGAGGAGCCGCGGACTGTGACTGCATCCAAGCGCCAGAGCGAACTCCAATAAGATGGGGATGACCAACAGGCCGACCAGCAGCAGCATTAGCCGCCGGCGGCCGGGCCAGGTTTGCACCGAAGGTAAGGCCATGATCATGGCGATGGGAAGCAAGACAACGGCGTAAAAGAGTAAGCCGTAAGCCCAATTAGAAAATGGCGTGACTCGGACCTGGCCAAGCGCCGATTCGCCCCCGAATATGGGGTGAAGGTATTTGTAGTAGAAAGCAACGCCGGGCACCAGCCGCAGCGATCGGACTGTATCGCTACGAGCATCAAACAGAAGAATGTTCAAACAATCAACTGTGACCACGAAATTGGTACTGTCTGAGCTGGTGAAGAAAGCAGGGAACGAAAACTGCGGCCGGATGCCATTTTCTCCTGTGAGCCGGCTGCGGTAGCGCAGCACCAGATCGTTTTCCTCTTGACCCAGAGTCAGATTGCGCAGGTAGGGATCCTCGGAAATTGAAACGATGCGCGCCGGGCCACCTTGCTCAAGATCACCTGTGGACACCGAAAGGCGCAAGGAGAGCTGCGATGTCTCCAGCAGCCGCTGAGTCAGATTGCTGACCGCTGTCAGCGATTCCAGCCAGTTGTCACCATCCAGGTTTCGGGATGGGTCATCGCTCCCGCCGGCGGAGGACGGCTGCCAGACGAGATCGGGTTGGTTTCCGCTCAAGTCGGCCGTTGCCCTGTCGCCGCCAAGAGGATAGTATGCCAGCAAATCTTCACGGCCACTCAGTGCGAGCCGGGGATTTTCTAGCAGGTCGTGCGCCTCGCGTTCGCCGAGGACGCGATCAAAGATAAGTAGATCGCCCAGCGATCCTTGCCACGGTCTATCGGCCGTTTGCTCATTGCCGACCAGCATACTGAATTCTGGATCCCACTCCTGGAAATGGGTGCTCGTAGAGAGACGATAAGCCATAAGCAGCAAGATTGGGACATAGACGGCGAGCGCCGCCATTACATTGCGGGGCACCGTTATCGTCCGCCCAAGCCGCTGCATGGATACTCTGTTCGATTGCCAGAGCCGGTAACAAGCGAGCCCGGCAAGCGCTCCCAGCGTGTTGGCGATCAGGTCAGCCACGGAGGGTTGTCTGGTGCTCAGGAACTGCTGCAAGGATTCAACAAGAAGTGTTAGGAGAAAACCGCTAATCAGAACGGCGAGCTGGATGTGATTTTTAGACCAGCTGCGCCGCTCTAGAACGGCCGCAATCCCAAATCCGAAGGGCAAAAAGAGTAGGATATTCTGCGGAAAATCTATGGCGGAACTGGGCGGCAGATCATAGGCGGAAAGGTATTCGGAAATTGTCAGGCGCCGGAACTGAAAATCGAAAGGATTGAGGGTGACGAAGAGGATGATAAAAAGGGCGACAATAATGAGGATGGCCGGCAGCAGACTGCTGGCGAAATCATAGTGTGGCTCGTTGTTATGGTTCTGTTCGGTCATAAAGTGGCCGCTCCCATTTGGCGGTGCAGTTTGATGAATTCAATACGATATCATAGCGCATTCTGCCGGACAAAAAGACAGGCACCAATGAATAACTTTTTGCAGCCGCCAGTAGGATGGAATAGAGTTGGGAGCCCGAGTAAGCGATGTTGGGACGGGTAGTTTTCGGGTCCCGCCGGCAGTTCGACCGGGCAGCTGCACTCTTGTGACTTCTGTCGCTTTTCAGCGACGTAGCGACCGTGCTATATTATCCGGAGGCTTATGAAAATTGTTCAACTGATCCAAACTGAACAGCAGCAGTTCATTGTTTACCTGCTTATCTCTCTGGTTGTGGCAATTGCCACGGCCGTTCTCGTAAGATACATCCCTCATATCTACAGCCCTTTTATTGGATCGATTAATCCTGTCCTCTTTATCATTATCGTCAGCATCCTGGGAGGCGTTCTGCTTGCCTTTCTCCTGGCGCGGGGCTGGTTTACGATTTTCGAAGCCCAGAATCTCCAGGGCTGGCTCGTGGCTGGAGGGCTGGCGTTGTTGTTTGCGGCCGTGATGATCGTTCTTGACAGCCGGGTGCTGCTTCCGGAGGATATCAACCGACCGTTTCCCGCCTCGCTCTTGTTCTACCCGACAATCGGCTTCGTTGTTGAAATCCTCTTCCACGTCCTGCCGCTGGCACTGCTGCTCTTTGTGGCGACTTCCCTGTTCAGAACTCTTTCTTTTGAGACCATCGTCTGGCCCTGCATTTTCCTGGTCGCCCTAATGGAGCCTGCGTTTCAGACATGGTCCGGTTACTCACGGCCGTATCCCGCCTGGGTCATGGCGCTTATAGCTGTTCACATTTTTCTGCTCAACTTCACACAACTTGCATTGTTCAAACGCTACGACTTCGTGACTATGTATTCATTCCGCCTTGTATACTATCTCTTATGGCACATCGTATGGGGCGTGATCCGGCTGCGCGTGTTGTTCTAGAAGGGAAAGAGCTCGAGATAGAGAATCGCGTTCCACGATGGAACAGTTCCGAAATCAGAAATCCGACATCCGAATTCGAACCGGCCGATCATCGCTGCGAGAGATAATCGCTGACCAGTTCATGCACGTCAAATGCCAGTTCGAGGTTCAGCACCTCGCTCAGCGGAACCCAGTGGGGGATGCCTTCGCCTGAAGGCGTCAAACGGCCCTCTATGACTCTTGCTTTATAGGCAAGGCAGAGGGATGAAAAACGGACGTCTCGTTCCGGGCCGGAGTAGTTCTTAAACAGTCCCAGCACCTCGACGTCGTAGCCCGTTTCCTCCCTGGCCTCGCGGCGCACACTTTCTTCAATTGTTTCATTCCAGCGCATGACGCCGCCGGGCAATGCGTAACCCATGCCGTCGCTGCGCTCGACCAGCAGCAGCTTATCATCCTGCACGACGATGGCTGCTACGCCTGGGATAGGTGGGAGCCTGTCCCTGGATATGCCGGCCAGAATGCCGCTGACATGTTTCAGCAGCCACACCTTGACGATAAAGATCCTGGAATGATTTTCACTCATGATGCATTCCTCTCAAGCACAGCGAACTCTTGGTGCTCTACCATCCTAACACGACCGACATGGCCGGGATGAGCTGCTCGGCGATTTTGGCCTGGCCGTGCTCATTGGGGTGCCAATCGCAGCCGTAGTCAACATCCGTCAGCTCCAGCGTGTTCTCGATAGGCACGTAGTACACGCGTTCGTCGCCAAGCACTTCGTTCATCTGCGCGACCACGCTGCGGATTGTATCCTCCGCCGGACCGACCATGATCGGGCCGGCGATGGTGAAGATGTGCGTCTCTGGATACCGTTCACGCACCTTGAAGATCAAGTTCGTGTAGCCCTGCAAGAATACCTCGCCTGCGGGGTGCGGCGTAGTCGAGAAGTCGTTGGTGCCCAGGTTGATGACCACGGCGTCCGGCTGCCACTCCGCGAAATTCCAGTTTTCTTCCGTCTCATTGGCAAGCGTACGGCCGTAATAACTAAGCATCGTTCCGGCCGACATTGCGCCTTCCGAGTTGTAATTACGTACCACGCCCAACCCGGAGACGGCGATCACGTGGTAGTCAGCGTCGAAATAGCCAGCCGTTTGCGCGGCGTAGGTACGCGCCGCGTTTTCCGTCTCCTTGCTGAAGATGCAGGTTGGCGACGTCCCCTCCACACCATAGCCGGCGGTGATGGAATCGCCGATGAATTCGATGCGCCGTTCCGGGGCGTGGGGCAGGGAGAGTAGCTCGCGATTCGCATCCAGCTCAAATCCCAGAAACTGCGGCGTACCGTAGAAGGTTTCCGTTCGTTTGACAAGGCGCACGTTGTGCTCGCCGCCGCGCAGCCCTTCCGCCAGCACGTAGCGAGTCTGGCCGGGCACCGTGTGCAGAACGGAGGTCTGCCCGTCAATATTTACGTCGTAACTGTTGCCGCCTTCGTCGTCAATAAAAGCGGCGATTGACGTGCCCTCGAAAGCAGCCTCGATCATGACCGCGGGCCAGTCGTAGCGTGGGCCACGCGGATCGTTGAAGTCAAAACGGCCGGTATAGCGAATGTGCGGATCGCCGGCGGGGATGGCGCCAGGAGGAACGGGCTGCGCTGGCTGCTGGGCGGGATTCTCTTGCGATCCTTCAACATCAGGAGAAACGGCCGTTGTCGTGGGGCTTTCCGCCTGCTCGGTCGCGGCGGAAGCCTGAATCGTCGCCCGGCCACTTGGCGACAGCGGATCGCTCGATTCGCCGCAGGCGGCAAGCAGGGCGAGCAGCAGAAGAAGAATGAAATGGCCGGCGGCCTTGTACCTGTTGTAGACAACGTTTCCCATAGCAGGCATAAATATTAGCCGCTGCCAATTATTACGCAAAGCCCCCGGCTTTGCTGCCCTGCTGGGCGGTATTTGTGTTCACCAGAACAGATTAACGTGCATGGTCAGGTATTTTTCCGTTCTCGGCCGTCCTCGTCAACGTGCAAAATCTCTTCTTCCGAACTTCGTGGTTTGTGCGCGAGCAGGGCGTTGTTAATGCGCAGGCGCCAGAGCGACGATCGCAGGCGGAGCCACAACTGCCTGGCCCTGAAACCCTTGTCCGCGGGGTTCTGGCTGTACTGGTGTTCGTTGAAAATGGTTGTCAGCTCGCCAGCCGGCTCGCGAATTTTCTCAATTTCTGTTCTCTGGTATGCATACCCGCTC